>Ga0326597_10012836_pt1 | contig 11031 bp, 13 predicted proteins | sample RVTome_12_FD_203789 | JGI IMG/M metagenome (GOLD analysis project Ga0326597, IMG submission 203789) | Soil microbial communities from uranium-contaminated site in the Upper Colorado River Basin, Wyoming, United States - RVT100D185 | ecosystem: Environmental > Terrestrial > Soil > Contaminated >... | reverse complement strand
CCGGTCACGGGGAGGTTCGCGGCGGTGCCGAGCACATCCACCGCCTTGCCCCACGGGGTGTCCGGATTCCAGCCCATACGCTCGGCGACGTTCGCCGCGCTGATCCTGCGCGGAAACTCGACGCGCGTGCGGCCGAGGAGTGCCTGTTCGGCTGGCGTCAGCTCGGCCGCGTGCTGCGCCGCCTTGCCCGCCAGCCGGAAGCCGTCCGAGAGCGCCTGAATACCGGCGCGGAGCATGATGGCGGTCTCCCCGCGCTGGACACCTTCGGGATTCTCCGAGAACAGCCGATGGATGCCTTCCGCGAAAGCTCGCTCGGGGATCTCCCACACCGTCGTCAGGCCCGTCCCGGTGATATTGGCCGCGTGCGTGACGGGGTTAGTCAGAAGGTTGTTGATCCACAGCTCGTGGAACATGTCCTTGCCCAAGCGCAACCCTTCAACGGTTTGCTTCACCCAGGTCTTTCGCTGCACTCGACTTGGGAGCGCCAGCAGGCGACGTGCGAGCAGGGCCCGATCATAGCCTACTGCTCCGGCCATCCGGTCCTTGAGCCCGATCAGGTCTGTCGGCTCGAAATCGGCCAAGGTGCCTTCGGCCATCATCTTTCTGGCCTCGGTGATTCGCGCCCCCTCCGTGCCGAACATCTCCTGCTTGATGGAGAGTTCCCCGGCGATGACCCAGGCACTATCGAAGGCATCGGCCACGGATTCGTCACCCTTCACGATCTGCTTGGCCAGGGCCTCCATGTGCGTCCCGGCCGCCGTGTTGAGGTTCCGAACGGCGTCCTGATGCGCCCGGACCTCGCCGAGCGGAATGGCGAGTGGGTCCAGCGCCATGGCCTGCTCGACGGTCAGCTCAAGCGCCTTGCCCGCTTCGCGCGTCTCAACATGGGTGCGCGTGCGGCGACTCTCCGCCAGCCGATCGGCCTGGAGCGCGTTGATCGCCGTCATGGTGTGCTTGACGGAATCGGTCGCCGTGACACGCTCCACGTTGAGGCGGGATTCGCCCTTCACGGGCCCAGGACCACGGCCACCTGGTGCGCCGGTTGCTGGTCCCTCACTCGGGCCTTTCGGGGGCATGCCCAGGAGTTCATTGACCCGGGCCTCAACGGCCTCGGCGGCCGCCCCAGGTAGCTCCGCCTCCGCCCGCCTAACGGCTTCCCCCGGCTCCAGGGACGGTTTCAGGCCGGTCAGGTCTTCCGGCTGGAACTTCATGGGCTCCGGTCGCGGGCCGATCGAGCCGCGCTCTCCGGCCAGCACGGGCGCCTGCGCCTTGACGGCCGCGCCGACCTTCTTGGCCCCCTTGGCGGCCGGCCCGACCATGATCGGGGCGAGTAAGGGCCCGACGCTCTCCAAGATCTCCCGCACGGTCAGGGGCGCCAATGCTGCCTGCTGTTCCTCCGGCGGCAGCGATTTGAAGGCCGTGCCGCTCAGGAGCCCACGCACACCCGCCGCCGCGAACCCAGTCGCGATAGGTGCCTCGGCGATCTCCGGGGCCATGTTCTCCAGCGCCTGCCCGGCCCCTGTAAAGCCTGCGATGAGCGGGGAGAATCCAAGCTGCATGAGGCCGCCGATAAGGATCTGGCGAATCCCTTGCATGACGTCGGTCTTGCCCGTCGGCGACTTCGGCAGGTTGAGCGCGGTCGCGGTGCCTTCGGACGGGCCGATGCCGACTAACGACCGGAGGCCGTCCACGATGTTACGGGCCCCTTCGCCGGCCGCGCGCGCGCCCGTTTCGACGCCGGTCTTGATGGCGGAGGGCTTCGCGGGTGCCGGAAAGAGCGTCGATTCCGGGGTGGGCCCGGCGGCCTCCAGCGCCGCCGCTTGCTCCTCGCGGAGGCTGTCCATCGCCCGGGCCTCGGCCTTGGCTTCGGCGTAGTCGGCATCATGCGTGCTGTCAGCCGTGGCAGCGCGCAGCTCAAGCTCAAGGCGCGGATCGCCGCCGCCAGCCTGTTCAACGGGCGGCTGGCCCGGGAGCACGCCGAACTGCTTGAGGACGTCGCGGCCGGATTCGTGTGGCATCACAAAACCTGTACGCGGTTGGGGTCACGTGGAGCGTTCATCGTTTGCCTTTCAAGACGTCGTAGATTTTGACTACGACGGGCTTCACGCGCTCATACCGATTGATGAAGTGGTAGCCGCAGACAAACTGCTGCGACGCCGGCAAGGGCGCGTTCTCTGTGTAGTCGGGATCGCCGGGCTTCGGCTTCCTCGTGGGCTCGGGCTCACTCATGGAGAAAATCCTCCACGACCCGCGGATGCGCCAGCCGCCAGCGGATGCCCTCGTCGGTGCCAAGGAACTGTTCGCCCATCTGCGCCATCAACTGCCAGAAGCCCGGGTGTGTGTGGAGGCGCTGGCTCGTCACATACGCGCGTCCGCCCTTGCCGAGGAGGTCAAACGCGGCTTCGGCGGAATCCATCTCGATGTCGTAGCTGGCGCCCCACTGCTGGCGGAGCGCGTCCTCCAACTCGTCCTCCCGTTTCGCGGCTGGCCACGCGGCGGCTTCCTGCGCCAACGTAGCGGCGCGTTCCATCGCCTCGCGCCCGGCGACGTGCAGCTCGGGCGGCAGCACTGTTGCCACGACCTCCGCCAGGGCGCGGCCCTCGTCAGAGAGCGGCGTCCCGGCGATCGTCCACGGGGCCGTGAATGCGGCGACACGCTGCGCGGTGACGGCATCCCGCGCCTGGTCGGCCTGCGCGGTCGCGGCGGTCGTCCCCGTCTCCAGCGCCGTGAGCTGCGCGCGAAGCTCCACGTCGCGTCGGGCGAACACGAGCCCGTTCTCTTCGGGGATCGCCGGCGTCCAGTTCTCGCGCCACGTGTCCCACGCCTTCTTGTTGTCCTCGTACTGGCGTTGCACCTCCAACGCGGGGGACGCCGCGCCGGGCGCCGCCGGGGCCGCCGTCTCGCTGCTGGTCGGGTCGGTCATGATCGCCTCCTTGTTCGTGATGGTGTCGTCGTTCACACACCCAGCCGGGTGCGCAGCGTCTGGACGGCGGCCTCGGCATCGGCCTGCTGCCGCTCGAGCACGGCCAGGCGCTTGACCTTCGTGCTGATCTCGCTGTCCAGGCGCTCCAGCTCGGCCGTCCGCTGCGCCTGCGTCTCGGCAAACTTCCCGTCCGCGTCGGCCAGGCGCTGCTCGGCGGTGGCGATCGCCGCTTCGGTCGCCGCGAGGCGGGTATCCGCGTTGCCCTGCGCCAGGTCGAGCGTGGTTTGCAAGGTCGCGAGCTGGCCTTCCAGCTGCTCCCCGTGCTCCACCGCCGCGAGCAGGTCCACCATCCGGCGGGTTTCCTTCCGCAGCACACCGACAGCGGACGACGTCGTCACGTTGCTCGAATCAAACAGCCTCTGGGGCTCCACCTTTTCAGGTCGCGACATGGTGCGTCTCCTCGATGGGTGCTATGGGCACGGCACGGTCACCGCGGCTCTCGGTGGCCACGGAAGATGTCGTAACTGGTGACGGTCGTCAGCTTGCGGGGCGGGCCGGACGCGCGCCGCGCCGAGACGCCGCTCCCGAAATAAATCAGGGCGTCTCCCAAGTCGTCCCAGGGGCGGTTGTCTTTCTGCGGATGGTCCCGGATCACCGTGCCGCCGCGGGTCACGGCGTAGTACCACTCGCCCGCAAGCGCGCGGCGCAAGAGCCGCGTGTCCTCCGTCGGGTCAATCTGTAGGCTCATCCCGCCGCGCCCGTTGCCCGCGTTCAAGAGGTCGTGCAGCACCCCGCTGCGCTCCGGCCAGTGCGCCGGGCCGGGCATGAAGCTGCCCCCGAGGGCGGCCTGGACGCGGCGCTGGTCACTCTGCCGCGCATCGCCGCCGTCATGCGGCTGCATCGCCGGGTCGCCCCGGTGGATCAGCGCCACGCCCTTCCGCTCCAGCGCCCAGGGCATCTTCTTCGCCAGCCAGGGGATGACCGCGTGCTCGAGATGCTGCGTGAGGCCCGTCCCTTCGCTGACCAGCCCCGCGAACACCCGCACCTCCATGCCGACGCGCTGGCCGACGATGGTCGCGTGACAGTGCGTGCCGCCGCCAGAGTCCCAGCCCATCCACACGTCGAAGTACTCCTCGATGCGGAGCGGCCGCGGCGCGACGTGGGTCGCGGCGTTGTAGCCCACCGCCACGGGCGGGCCCAACCGCAAGCCGCACCACTCCCCGCCGGCCAGCCGCCGCTCCAGGTCCGGCGCGTCGCGGAAGCTCTCGTGCTGCGCCCGGTCCTGCTCCGGGGTCAAGCGATCCGACGCGGGGACTTGACAGCGCACACACCCCGCGCGCCCGGGGCTGATAAACCGCTTGAAGGGCCATGCCTCTTCGGACCCCGGATTGGTGGTGACGATGGCGACGGGCCGCGGCGTGGGCAGGCGGAGCATGGAGGTCAGGGCCAGCTCGTACTTGCGCTCGTCGATCCCGCCCTCACTGATGCTGGCGATCACCTCCTCGGCCACCACCACGTGACACGCCGCCCGCACTCGCTCCGCGGCTTGCACGTCATCGGTCGGCACGAAGTCGGCCACCACGACCTCGACCCCGCCCACGGTTAGCACGGCCTGCGTGCGCCCCTCGCGGATGGACCACAGCCCGCCCCAGAGCGGCTCCTCAAGGGAGCGCGCCGTCTTCATCGCGGCATTGGTCAGGGAGTCGTGCAGCCAGAGCACTTGCAGAGGCAAGGGCTCGCCTGCGCGCTGGCGACTCTCCGCCAGCCAGGCGAGAGCGCCGGGGACCACCTGCGTCTTTCCCGTCCCGCGGGGACCGTCGAGCATGATCTCCCGCACGCCCTCGCCGGCGACGATCGTCGCGAACGCCTCGGAGGCCTTGGGCGCGTAGGCGACGGCATGGACGCCCGCCGGCACCTCGCTCTCCGCGAGAGAGTCCAGCACCGCCGCCACGGCCGCCTCGCCGTCCGGCACCGTGCGGAGCGCATGAGCGCCCACCAGCAGGACGGCGCGCCCGTCACCGTCTCGGCCGTCCGCCCACGCGGGCACCGCCGCCAGCTCGAGGTGCAGGCTCAGGAGCACGGTGGCGCTGCTGCCGACTCGCTCGAGGAGGAAGCGCTGCGCCTTCGCCGTCGTCACGCCGGCTCCTGCCCTTCGCCTGGCGTCGGCAGGGTGAGGACGCGGCCCGGCAGCGGCCGGCGCTGGCCCTGGGTCAGGCCTTCCTGGAGGCGCGAGAGCATGAGCAGCGCGGCCCCGCCATGCTCGACGGCGGCCAGGGTCTCGGCCATCTTCTCCTGCGCAGCGGCGGCTCGGATCGCGGCCTCGGCCTTCCTGAGCTCCGCGCCGACTCGGTACAGCTCGCCCAGCGTGCCCGCTGAGCGCCGGATCTCGGTCAGCTCCACCACGCCGATGTCACGGCGCGAGTAGGCGTCATGGGCGAGCCGGACCCACCGGCGGATGGGCGACAGGCCCGAGGGCATGGACGGGACCACGAAGCCGTTAGGATTTGGAGCCAGGGCGGCCGTCGCGCGCTCGGTTGCCTTTTTCTCTCTCTCGGCGCGCTTGTCCTGCGCCTTCTTCTCGCGCTGGGCGAGGAGCTGAAGCTCGGCTGTCGAGAGCGTGGGCTCGGTGTCGCTCATCCCTGCCCCCATCCCGCGATCGCCTCGTCAAGCTGGAGCCGGTCGAGCAGCACGCGCCGGATGGCCCCGCCCCGCCGCTTCGCGGTCACGGGCGCCGGCACGGTCACGCGGCGGAACGTCCCCGCCTGGAGCAGCTCGACCACCACATCCTCGGAGAGCGAGAGGTAGGCCGCCGCGGCAGGCACGGTGAGCAGCCGAGGCAGGAGAGCACTGGCCTGACGGGCCAGCGGTCGCCCCTGCGCCCCGCTATCCATGCGGGTGTCCGCGTGGGGTGTCACTGTTCTGTCACGGTCCAGAGACGGCACCAGCGGATGCTTCCTGGGCCGGCCTGGACGCCCGAGCCGGGCTTGCGCAGCGGCCAACGGCAGCGGGACCGACGTCACCTGGGCCCCTCCGCGCCGGCACGACGATGCGACCCACCCATAGTTGAGCGCGGGACGCTCATGCTCTGTGACCCTTCTCTGCCCGCTCCGCGCACCTGAGGCAAAGCACAGTCTGCCCGTACCGTATCCATGACCACGCCAGGCAGCGGGCGCACGTCTCGTAAGGCCCCACCGTGCGAACGCCGAGCCCCGGGAGCGCATCTGGCCACGGGAAGGCGTACGCTGACCTAGCCCTTTCTTCGCTTGTTTCGCTTTCCTCGCAGAGCGGGGGCTCCCTCGCTTCGTCCACGCGTAAAGGGAGAGAGAGACTTCTCTCTCTTATTTCTCCACCAAAGAGGCGTCCCTCAGCGGCCCGGGCCAATTCAAGAAAGCTCACGGAGCCAGCCCCACCAGAGAGAAAAGCGAAGTAAGCGAAAAAAGGGTGGTCGTCACGAGACCGTCTCCCAGACCTGCCGGGGGCGCCCGCCGGTCTGCTCCATGACGTGCCGGACCTTGCCGGACGTCTCCAGTAAGTTCAAGGCGGTCTGGATCTCGTCCTTACCCTTATGGCGGCTGAAGAGTCCGTACACTTCGTCCGTTGGCAGGCGGCCCCGCTCCCGAAGCGCGCAGAGAATCGTGTCGAGGATCGAGAAGCCCAGGCGCCCGCCAAAGATCCGCTTCGCGCTGGCCGCACAATAGTCGAAGAACGCGAGGGCGGCCAAGAGGTGCGTGCGGCCGATCGCCGGAGACAGGTCCAGGATCGCATAGAGCAGACTCAAGCGGAGCACCTGCGCCTCGGCGCGCCCGCAGATCGCTCCAACTAGGCCGGGTTCCCGCGTCGATAGCGCTGGATAGACTTCCGCCCACAGCGCCTCGGCCTCGGCATCGCGGGCGACCCGGTCGAGCTTGGCCGCGAACTCGAGCACGTTCTCCAGCGCCCTCACGAGGGGCGCGAGCATGGGCTCCGGCACCGGCACAGCGTTCGGGATGCACTTGGAGCGCTTGACCAGGATATAGAGCCAGCGGTTGCCGAAGCCATTGGCGCGCTCGGTCTCCGTTAGGTTGAGCTGGAGCTCCTCGGAGGTGATGTGCCCCACGAGGCTGACATGAGCGCCCGTGGCGCGGAGTGGGCTATTTTTCGTCATCGTGCGTAGTACGCGGTCATCCCAGGCATCCCGCAGGACGGCGCTGAGCGAGTTACCGTCGCCCGCCATGCGCTTGAAGACGGCGGCGAGTTCGGCCTCAATCACGAAGGCGCGCTTATCCGCCACACCATGGTCCACCATCACCTCTTGGTACCCGCTGACCCGGCCGTGTTCCCGGACAGCCTGGTGCTCGCGCCGTGGATCGCGCACGTGCTGGATCAAGCCCTCGCCGCTGCTGAGCCCGGAATGTACGCAGTCCCGGCTCCAGTCCGGCGCCACGCGGTCGAGCAGGTGGCGCGGGGCACTCCACGAGAGCCCCTTGCGGCCGGTGCCGGACTCCCCGACGATCGCTTGGTAGAGGCGCGCGGGGTGGCGATCATGGAGCACCTGGCAATGGGGCCTGGGGCCGATCACGTTGCCGAGCGCTCCAAGCAGGTGGGCGAGCGTGGCGACGGGATCCGCCTCGGAATAGGGATCAATCGTCTTGGTAATGCGCCCGGCCAACCCATGCAACGCTGCCGGGTCGAGCCGGGGCCACACCTCCACGGTTGGCATCGCGGCAACGGCCTCGGCCGTCACCGGGGTCATGCCGCCACCAAGTCGTCGAGTTTCGTCCCGATGGGCAGCAGCACGATCCGCGCGCGCGCGCCGCGCCCCTCGAGAGCCTCCGCGAGGTCGGCCGCGCCACGTTCCACGGCGGGATTCGTGCGCACATCGCCGTCAGGCACGAGGCGCACGGCGCGGCCGGCCAAGGGGAGGCGATCGAAGTCCGGGAGCAGCCGACGCGAGCCGCGCTCCCGCCAGTTCTGGATGCCGGAAAGCCCGACGGCGGCGAGGCCGAGGGAGGCCGCCGCGCAGGTCTTCTTCGCGCCCTCCGTGATCCACAACTCGCGCCCCGGTTCGAGAACGGCGCCGAGCGCGCGGCGGACCAGGTAGAGATGCGAGCCGCTCCGCTTCGGTTGTAAATATTTCGGCCTACCCGTGGCCGCGTCCGGCGGCGGAAAGATCTTGACCTGGAAGTGGTCGGTCCATCGGCCATCCACATCGAGATAGGGGAAGAGGAGTAGCGACCGCACCGCCGGGTGTACATCGAATCCCAACAGCGGGCGAAAGCCGCTCGGCGGGACGGCGCGGATGCCCTGCTCCATACGGAGCGCCTCACGAATCCCGGACTTCTCGATGTCGGCCCGCTGCTCTGGCGTCACGGCCCCGGAGTAAACGGGCGAGAGGAGGAGATTCGAGAGGTGGGCGTTCACGCTCGACCCCGCACCGTGCAGGCCCAACACAACCGGGCTTGCTTGTCGGAGCCCGAGCAGATCATCACCGAGCATTCCCGCTCGTCACCGCAGTGCGGACATCGATGGTGATGCTCGTAGCCGACGGTCACGCCGCGGGCCTCCGTCCGCCCTCGCGGCGCGCCGAGAGCCAGGTTTCAAGTTCCGTGACGTCGAAGATCAGGGCCTTCCCAACCTTGAACGCCGGGATCCCGTGCTTCTTGCGCCATGTGGGATTGGCCAACGTCGCCGGCCTTATCCCGAGAATGTCCGCTCCCCGCTCGAGCTTGCACCGCCGCGGCCACCGCATCTGTGTCACCTCCGTTGAACTTGGTTGCAGGCGGCTGATCGTTGGTGTAATTATGTGGTCGTCCTGAACGAACCTATAGACAGAACGCTTCGTACAGGGGGCGTATGATGAAAAACCCCACGAAAAGACAGCGCAAGGACAGGCGGCGCTATCTACGCCGACGAAATGTAGGCCATGTACCTTTGCATCTCCCCGCAAAACAGGGGCTGGGGCTACAAGTTATCGCCGACAGAATCAATGATGTGGTCGCGCAGCCACCGCGTCTCGAGGGCGATGAATTGGAAGCCTGGCGAACAGTTCGGAGGCAGGTAGTTGAGCCCCTCGTCCCAGCCCTCATCCCGCCGCGGCCGCGGCCAATGCTTCGCGTGGGGATTTTCCTCATGCCCGCGCCCGAGACCCTTCTGTCGGGGGCCCCGGATGCGCCCTTGCCAGAGTGGGCAGCCTCGAAGTTCAATCAGTTGAGCCGACAGTCAACCGCGCGGCTCGCCGTGAAGTACGTGCCGCAGGTCGGCACCAGCGCGAGGATCGAGACGCGCACGGAGCTTGATCGGGCCCTCGCCCACGTATGGCTCTACCTCTTCCAGGAGCGGGGATGGGAACGGCTCAAGAAGTGCCGGGTGTGCGGCCGGTGGTTCGCGGACAGGACATTGAATCGGAACAGGACCGACTGTTCGAGGGGATGCAGCAATCGTTTCTGGAGCCGCCCTCAGCGAAGGATTGCGCGGCACAAACGGATGGGCGCGGGAAAGCGGAGGAAGGGCGGGCCCCGCGCGAAGGCACGTCTTGGGGTCCCGAGAAGTGCCCCTGGTCGCTAGGTCCTTGTCGCCGATTGCGGACGGTCCGCCTCAGGGCTGTGCTTGCCGGCGCCCGTCGGGCAGGGCGCCGGAAGCCATGAGCTCGCGGATCTTGGCGCGGAGCTAGGGCTCCATCATAAGGTCAGCACCATGCTTTCCCAGCGAGCATGACACTCCACGCTCTCTAGCGGGCCGATTTCGGCAATTGCGTATCGACGCTGAGGATCATTTCGCCGTGGATCATACGTTTTGGATCCAATCGGCCGCTGGCTCCAATCCGTCCGTCCGGCCTGAGGTAGCGCGCCACTTCCACGAGCCAGATTCCATCAGCGTTGAGGTATCGGATGACCTGCCCGCGCGTACCCGGAGGCTCGTTGACCTTCTCTGGTTCCTTCAAAAGCTCGTCCCGGATATACTTCTCCTGGAGCCCACCCTCGGCTATGATACGGGGGTAAAGGGAGCCATTGAAGACGTGCCGCAATTGGCAGGGCGATAGATACCTCACGTCTTCTGGGGAGACAGACGCGTGATTCATTCACTCATCGAGCAAATGGAGCACTATCTTCGCGACCGCGCGGACGTGAGGGAGCTCGAGGCTTGGCTCCTGACGCACCTGCAGCCGATACTGGACAGCAAAGATGACATGGCCATTCGGATTGCCAATCGCCTTGACGCCGATCTGATCCAGCTCGGAGAAGGCCTCATTGATGCCTCTGACCTAGCCAGGAGACTCGAGCTATACATCGGCGAGGCATCGACGGTGCTTCTCCCTCCTTCTGGCGAGCGGACGCTGTTCCGGACGAGCACTGAAGCTACTACGCGTAAGGTCTTTGATGCCCTTCCGTATGGTCCAACCCTCAGGCCGGTCTTCGCTGACCTGCGGGCAGGTATATGACCCTGAGGGGGATTCTGGTCACTAGCTCGTCGTCTATGGCGACTCGGAACCAGTAGGGGCCCTGCATCTCGAGCAATAGCTTCAACGTCGCGATCACGTCCACGCCTCGGTCATCCTCCCCTTCGAAATGGAGCGGCTGATCCCAGGTCGCTTGGGTCTCCCCGGACGGCTTGAGCATCATGACACTGAGGCGATGCGGCCCCCTGGCTCGACCCGCCTTGAATTGGAGGAAGAGCGCTACCTCACATTGAAATGGCTGCATCTCAAGCGGGGCGTCGGGGCGTTGGACCGTGTGCATGACGCGGTCGATGATTCGGATGGCTGACTTCACGTTGTCTTGTTCTACAAGCACCTTCTCGCAAATCACCGCGGCGCTTAGGAACGGTCCCTGGTCAAATGGCATGAGTCCGGCTCCCGCCCCACAGGGCTCGATATACAGGCTGTAACTCTTCTGTCACCATAGCCGTCGGAAAGCATCCCACCACGGCCCCCCGACGAGCGGAAGGAAAAAATCAAACCCCCCGGAAACCTTACGATTTCACGAGGGGCATTGAGGGCCGAGTGGGCATGTGAGGCCGGTGCTCTGCCAACTGAGCTAATCGTCCGTGCATGGAAGTCTAACGGGTTGCACGGCGGGTTTCAAGTGGACGGGTGCGGCAGCCTTGATCTGGGCCTCGATCCAGGGATAGGT
>Ga0326597_10012835_pt1 | contig 11031 bp, 14 predicted proteins | sample RVTome_12_FD_203789 | JGI IMG/M metagenome (GOLD analysis project Ga0326597, IMG submission 203789) | Soil microbial communities from uranium-contaminated site in the Upper Colorado River Basin, Wyoming, United States - RVT100D185 | ecosystem: Environmental > Terrestrial > Soil > Contaminated >... | reverse complement strand
CGTAGAACGTGTCCCACAGATCGCGCGACGGGTGGTCGGGCGGGATGTTGAGCGCCTCGAAGTTCATCGCGTCTGTCTCGATCTCCGGTCCCTCGAAGACCTCGAATCCGAAGGCATGGAAGATCTCGCGCAGGTCGCGCTCGACGGTCATGAGGGGGTGCAGATGCCCGATCCGACTCGGACGGCCCGGGGCAGTCATGTCGAGGCGCTCGGCCGCGAGTCTGGAGGCAAGGGCTGCACTCTGGAGCGCCGCGAGGCGAGCGTGAATGCTGCCTTCGACCTCGGAGCGGACGTCGTTGGCGAGCTGGCCAAGCGCGGGACGCTCTGCGCCTGGCACCGCGCCGAGGTCGCGCAACAGGACGGTCAGTTCCCCCGAGCGTCCGAGCAGCGCTGTGCGCAGCTGATCCACCGCGGTCGCGTCGGGCGCCGCGGCCAGCTGAGCAGCCGCCGTGACGCGAAGTTGCTGCAATCGATCGTGCAAGTCGTTCATCTCGCTCATCGGTCCAGTGCAGATGATCGGGGAAAACAAACGACCCCGCTCCCGTTTTGCGGAGCAGGGCCGAGGGAGCCGGCATCGGCGATACCGGCTAGGCGGTAAACGACCCCTTGGACATCTCGACGACCTTGGCAAAGGCGCCACCATCGCGGATCGCCAGATCGGCAAGCATTCGCCGATCAAGCTCAATTCCCGCCGCCTTCAGGCCGGCGATGAAGCGGCCGTACGGCATGCCGTGGCTGCGCGCGGCGGCGTTGATGCGCTCGATCCAGAGGCGGCGCATGTCGCGCTTTCGGTCGCGACGGTCGCGATACGCGTAGACCAGGGCATGGAAGAGCGCCTCACGCGCCGGGCGGATCAGCTTCGAGCGGGTCCCCCTGCGGCCTTCCGCCTGCGCCAGGAGGCGCTTGTGGCGCCGGTGTGCGGGTACTCCGCGCTTTACTCGTGGCATCGGTCGCCTCTATTCGTAGGGAAGCAGGCGCGCGAGCTGCTTTGCGTGCACATTGGGGACGAGTGCCTTGCCGGCGTAGCGGCGGGTACGGCTGCTCGACTTGATCTCGAGGTGATGGCCGCTCCCCGCCTTCGGTCGGACCCATTTGCCCGAGCCGGTCTTCTTAAAGCGCTTCGCCGTTCCCTTGTGAGTCTTCATCTTTGGCATCTGGGGTCTGCTCCGTTGGTTCCGGCTCGACCGTTGCGATGACGGTCTTGCCCTTGGCGGCGAGCACATCGCCGATCGTCTCGCCGTCCGGTGCCTCCGGAGCGGAGGCTCCATCGGTCTGCTCGGCCGTCTCGGTCTTCTTCTCGACCCGCTTCTCGTGCGGGCCCATCACGATGTACATGTTGCGGCCCTCGAGGAGCGGTGGCCGCTCCACGACGCCGTGCTCGACGAGCATCTCCGCCGCTCGGTCGAGAAGGTCGCGCCCCAAATTGGCGTGGCTCATCTCGCGTCCCCGGAACTGGACCGTGACCTTTACTCGGTCGCCGTCCTCCAGGAACTCTCCTGCTCGCCGTGTCTTTGTCCGCAGATCGTTGACATCTATCTTGACCCGCAGCCGGATCTCCTTGAATGTCGTCGACTTCTGCCGGCGTTTTGCCTCGCGCTCCTTCTTCTGGAGCTCGTACTTGTACTGCCCGTAGTTGAGGATCTTGCAGACCGGGGGGACCGCCGTGGGTGCGATCTCGACGAGATCGAGCCCCTTGTCCTGGGCCAGGGCAAGCGCCTGGGAGGTCTCCAGAACGCCGAGCTGTTGTCCCTCATCGTCGATGACCCTAACCTCGCGGTTTCGGATCATCTCGTTGATTCGGAGGTCCTTCGCTATGGGTGCTGCCGCTCCTTCAACAAACGAGCCACCGTCCGCTATGGACGCGTGGCCTCAAGAATGATGCGCAAACGCCCGTGGACTATACACCGCGCTCGAATGGACGGTCAACGGCGCCAGGTGTCCTCACGACGGGTAGTCGTAGAAGATCGCCACTTGCCGTCCATCCGGATCTGCCACGCGGAATGAGCGACTCCCCTCCCATCGGTCTCCCGATGGCGGCCCGATCAGGGCGAAGCCGCGCAGCGTCAGGTCCTGCGCCCACGCATCCACTTCAGCCGCAGTGTCAACCCGGAAGCCGATCTGCATCCCATCGCGCGCGGCGCGCTCGGCGCGGCGAAAACTCAGCTCGAAACCGCCGAGTTCGAGGTCCACTCCCGCCTCATCGCTCGCCCGGCGTCGGAAGCCGAATGCCGATTGATAGAAGTCGGCTGCTCGGCTTGGGTCAGTGGAGGCGAGGGCGAGCTGGCCCACGCCACGCATCTTCCTCAGGACTCGCCTTCCGCGTACGGCCACAGCTCACGAGCGGCCACCCGGCCCGCAAGCCTGGTCACGAACTCGTCCAGCGGGACGCCCTGCGCCGATTGGCCGGTGCGGAGCCGAGGACTCACCGCGCGGGCGTCCTGGTCACGGTCACCGACGACCAGCATCACCGGGATCTTCTGCTCCTGCGCGTCGCGCAGCTTTGCCTGCATCCGCTCTGAGCGGTCATCCACTTCCGCGCGCAGGCCGGCGGCGGTCAGCGCGGCCCGCACCTCCTGTGCGTAGTCCACGTGCCGATCGGCGATCGGAATGACCATGGCCTGCACCGGGGCGAGCCACGCCGGGAAGGCGCCCGACCAGTGCTCGGTGATGATCCCGACGAAGCGTTCGAAGGTCCCGTAGATGGCGTAGTGGATGACGACCGGCCGATCGGTCCCTCCGTCTGCCGTTCGGTAGTCCATGTCGAAACGCTGTGGGAGCTGGTAGTCCAACTGGATGGTGGCCATCTGCCACTCCCGTCCGATGGCGTCGTCGATGAAGACATCGATCTTCGGCGCGTAGAAGGCTCCGCCGCCGGGGTCCATCTCGTAGGCGATCCCCGCGCCGGCCAGGGCCTCGGCGAGCTTGCCCTCCGCCATCTCCCAGAAGTCATCGGTTCCCAGCCGCTTCTCGGGACGCGTCGCCAGCTTGAAACGTGGCTCGAAACCGAACGGCTGGTACTGCCGCTTCACGAGTGACAGTGCGAGGTTCACCTCGTCGATCACCTGGTCGTCACGGCAGATCACGTGGCTGTCGTCCTGGACCATCTGGCGGACACGGAACATGCCGGCCAGCGCCCCGCTTCGCTCGTTGCGGAAGAGCCAGGAGTAATCGGCCAGGCGCATGGGGAGATCGCGGTACGAGCGGAGCTGGGTCTTGTAGATGAGCATCGATTCGGGACAGTTCATCGGCTTGAGGCCGGCGGTATGGTCCCCGTCGGATAGGACGAACATGTTGTCCTGGTACAGGTCCCAGTGGCCCGACGTCTCCCACAGCTCCTTGCGGACCACGCCGGGAGTTCGTACCTCGGAGAAGCCCCCTTCGAGTCTGACCTCGCGGGACCAGTCTTCGAGCGCACGCCACAGCGCCATGCCGCGGGGGTGCCAGAAGGGGGCGGCCGGCGACTCCGGGTGGAAGCTGAAGAGGTCGAGCTCGCGACCGAGGCGGCGGTGGTCGCGCCTTTTGGCCTCCTCGAGGCGCCACAGGTAACCGTCGAGCTCTGCCTGCGTCTCCCAGACCGTGCCGTAGATGCGCTGCAGCATCGGACGCTTCTCGTCCCCGCGCCAGTACGCGCCGGCGGTGTGCAGCAGTTTGAACGGCCCAAGGTGGCCGGTCGTGTCCAGGTGCGGGCCACGGCACAGGTCGCTGAACTCCCCGTGGCGGTAGAAGCTGACGACGGCCGCCTGCTCCTCGGGCAGCTCGGAGATGATTTCCACCTTGTAGTCCTGTCCCTCGGCGCCCACCTTGCTGAGTGCGTCGGCGCGGTCGAGCTCGCTCCGCTCGAACGACAGGTCGGCCGCGACCTGCCGCCGCATCCCAGCCTCGATCGCCTCGAGGTCGTCGGGGGTCAGGGCGCGCGGGAGGTCGAAGTCGTAGTAGAACCCGTCCTTGATTGCGGGACCGATCCCCAGCTTGGCCCGCGGGAAGAGCTCGAGGACGGCCGCCGCCATGATGTGCGAGGCGGAGTGGCGCATCGTGTCAAGACTGTCGTGGGCACCGGCATCGAGCATCTCGGCCGCCACCGATCTGACCTCGTCCCCGTCCATGGCCATTGCTCGAGCTCCCCAGTGTCTGTGCGCCGGTGAAGGGTAGCGCATCGGCCGGCCGCAACTCGGTCGCGGGCTAGACCGCCTTGAAGGCCTCGAACGGCTGCCGGCAGTCAGCACAGTGGTAGATGGCGCGGCACAGGGTCGGCCCGAACGGATTCTCGAGCGTCGTATTGCGCGAGGCGCAGTACGGGCAGGTCGTCACCGGCAGGACGGTCAGCAGGTCATCGCCGATGAAGGTGGAGCCGGGCGGCGGCGGCGGCGCGAAGCCACCGTGACGGAGCGCCTCGCGACCGGCAGGCGTGATCCGATCGGAAGTCCAGGGCTCGGCGAAGCTGAGCTCGACGATCACCTCGTCGGCGACGCCCAGTTCGCGGAGCCGGTCCCCCACCTGCTCGCGCATCACCTCGACAGCCGGGCAGCCGACGAAGGTCGGCAGCAGCTCCACGGTCAGACGCACCTCGCCGCACGGGCCGCCGCCAAACGCAAAGCCGCGCACCACGCCCAGGTCGACCAGGCTGATCGTCGGAATCTCCGGGTCGGGCACCTCGGCGATCGCCGCCCAGACGGCGGCATCGCGGTCGGCGGCGTCAGCGGCATGGATGGGCGCGCCGCGGACTACCACGACGCACCCGCTTCAGAGGCGGCGACCATGGTGAACTCGCCGTGCAGCCAGCTGAAATCGGGTCCATGCGAACGACGGCCCTCTGGCGCCGGGACGGGCGCCTCGGGCATGGGCGGCAGGCCGAGTTCGGCGAAGCGCGGGACGACCCGATCCAGCCAGCGCTTGCGCAGCGTCTCGAGGCGGTCCGGCATGATCCCGCCGGCCACCAGGGCCTCCTCACCGTCGAGCGGGGCGAAGACCGCCTGGGCATCGGTCCACAGATCGCGGAGCGCTCCGGTCAAGCGATCCCGGGATTCGGGACCGCCCTCGGTCAGCCGGCGCAGCCACAGGTCGAAGTGCAGCAGGTGGTAGGTCTCCTCGCGCCGCATCTTCCTGACCAGGTTCGCCAGCGGCTCGTAGGACGAGCCCGCCAGCGACTCGAGTCGCACCGCGTCCGCGGTCTCGTACAGGTAGCGACGCGCGATGCTGAAGGCCCAATCGGTGCGTGGGTGATTCATCAGGGCGGCATGCCGATACGCCTCAGGGGCTCGACCGAAGGCGATCTCGTCGGCGTCTTCGCCACTGAGTGAGGCGAGCAGCTCGTAGAGCGCCTTGGCGTGCCCGATCTCATCCTGACTGACTGAGCTCATGGCCACGTCCTCCTCGAGGATCGGCGCGATGCCGGTCCACTCGGAATCCCAGAAACCGAGCACGAACTCGTCGTCGGCCATGGCGAGCAGCAGTTCGGCGAGCGCGGCCTGCGCGGCGGCATCCTGGACGGTCACTCGCCCAGCTCCTCCATCGGCTCGGCGCCGGTCGCCCCGGCACGGCTCCGCGCGGCCTCGAGCTTGTGCTTGATGAGGAACCCGCCGGGGCGCTTGAAGGACCGATCAAACGGGGGCTTGAGGAGATCCGGGTCGTCCAGCTCGATGATCCTGTCGCGCGGCACGATCCACAGCCGCTCGCTCTCCTGGCGGCGACCGTAGAACTCACGGGCGTAGTGCGTGGCCAGCTCCTCGTCCGGGGCACGCACACTGCCGCCGTGGATCATCGGGTCACCCTCCGCCTCCTGGCGAAAGACCTCCCAGACCTTGTCCTTGGCGCCCATGCCGCCGGCGACGGCCTCAGGCCGCCGCGCCGACCGGCCCGATGATCGCGTCGCGAACCCACTGGGTCTGCGCACGATGGGTTCGCCGGAACTCGAGGCGCTCCTGGGACATCGGCCCATGGCCGGTGACCACCGATCGCAGCTCGTCCCAATCGGGCTCGGTGTAGTTCCAGCGACCGGCCGCCTCGTCGTAGGCCAGTGCCGGGTCCGGGATCACCAGCCCGAGCTCGCGAATGCGTGGCACGTAGATGCTGAGGAACTCCTGGCGGAGCTGCTCGTTGCCCTTGGCCTTGATCTTCCAGATCAGGTCGCGATCGGTCTCGGGCTTGGTCGGCGGGCCGTGCATCTGCATGAGGGGCCCCCACCATCGGTCGAGCGCATCCTGTACCAGGGCTCGCTGGGCATCGGTCCCGTTCATCATGGTGAGCACGACGTCCCGGCCGTGCATGATGTGGACCGATTCCTCCCAGCAGATCTTCTTCATGGTGCGGGCGTAGGGGGCATATGAGGAGTCTCGGAGCGCCTGCTGGCTGACGATCGCGGCAGCATCCACCAGCCAGGCGATGATCCCCACGTCGGCCCAGCTGCGCGTCGGATAGTGGAAGACATTGTGGAACTTCGTCTTGCCGGCGAGCAGGTCGGTCAGCATCTGTTCGCGGCTCTTGCCGAGGTCCTCCGCCACGCGGTAGAGCAGCTGTGCGTGGCCAACCTCGTCCTGCACCTTGCTGGTCAACGCCAGCTTGCGGCGGAGGGTCGGGGCGCGAAGGATCCACTCGCGTTCGGGGAGCACGCCCATCAGCTCGGAGTTGGCGTGCATCTCGACGAACTTGAGCACGGCGGCCCGGTAGTCGTCCGGCATCCAGTCGTCCGGCTCGACCTTGCCGCCCCCGGAGACGTGAGCGTAGAAGGCCTCGGCGCGCTCGGTCTCGTTCACGGCCACAGGGTAGCGCATGCCACCCCGATCTAGCGCGGGAGCAGTTCCAGCGTCGTCTCGAGGTGCCGCCGGAGCATGATCGGCATCGAGCCGTGGCCGGCGTACTTGATCCGCAGCCCGTCGGAGCACGACGCCACGCGTTCCGGATCAGCGGCCGAGACGGCGCGAACCTCCAGCACCCGGTCTCCGACCAGCAGGCCACACGCGGGGTGCGCCAGCGCCTCGCGGTACCAGCGCGCGCTCGGCCCCAGGTAGCTGCGGATGAGCACTCGGCCGTGCGAATCAACCACCGCCCAGACGATCGTGCGGTGGACCGCCACCCCCTCCGGCGCGGTCGTCACGATGCGAACCTCGGGCGTGTCACGCAGCAGGGCGAGGTCGGCATCCGCGAACGCTTCGGCCATGGGGGAGGGCGTCAATCGTGGGTTGTGCGCTTGAGCGGCCGATGCCAGGCTCGGTAGGCGCCCGCGCGGTTCGTGTCTGCACGCAGATCGCCGTCCACGTCCTGGAGCTCCGCCCGCGGCACGTACAGGTCGACAGGCAACAGGCTCGCGGTGCGAACCAGCAGGTAGTCGGCGAAGACCGCCTCGACCCGGCCGATGCGTCGGCCGTCCGAGCCGCGCAGCGACTGCCCGAGGCGCGGTTCGGGTACGGCGGCCGGCTCCTGCATTCCCCTACCCTACCGAATCTGCGACGGCCACACTGACCGCCCCTGGCAGCAGGCTGATCTCGACCGATGCGGTCCCGAACGGCTCGCCGTCGAGGTGCACGCGGGCCGAGGCGTCACCCTCGATGTGGAGCGAGCGGGCGTGGACGATCTCGACCTTCCTGTTGTTGACGTGCTTTGCCTTGTAGATCCCGGGAAGCTCGCGGAGCGCCTCGAAACGGGACAGGTCCCCGACCAGGCAGACGTCGAGCCAGCCGTCATCGGTCTCCGCATCGGGGCAGATCAGCATCCCGCCGCCGTAGTACGGGCCGTTGGCAAACGCGACGAACAGGAACCGCTGGTCGACCACGCGGTCCTCGCCATCACCGCGAATCGTGATGCGCAACTGCGAGTTGTGGAACCTCCGCAACTCGTTGAGGGTGCCCAGGAAGTAACCCGCCTCGCCGCGCATCCAGAACCGCCGTCGGACCGCCATGGTGTAGGCCACCTCGGCGTCGAAGCCGACGCCCCCGGCCGCGCCGAAGTAGCGGACCGCCCCGTCCTCGCTGGTCGCCTTACCCACGTCGAACCTGTGGCCTGTGGCTCCCACGGCGATCGGCAGGCAGGCCATCGGGTCGAGCGGCAGAAAGACGCTGCGGGCCAGGTCGTTGCCGCGCCCGGCGGGAATGATCCCCAGCGACGGCGGACCTCCGTCGGGGGCAGCGCCGGCGGTCAGCAGCCCGTTGAGGACCTCCTGGATGGTGCCATCGCCGCCGACCGCGATCACCCTGTCGTGACCGAGATCCGTGGCAGCGGCGGCAAGTCGCTCGGCGTGGCCACGCTCCCGCGTCTCGAGCAGGCGCCCGTCGATCCCCTGCTCTGCCATCCACGCCTCGATCCGCGGGGTATAGCCGTGGGCGCGGCCACTTCCGGCGATCGGGTTGACGATGAAGAGCGGAGAGACCGGCGCAGACATGCGGGCGATTGTGCGCCGTGGCGCCGCGCGCGGCTAGCCCTATCTGACGGTCAGGCCGATGGTGTGGCGCCCGCGAGAGCCGTCCGGCGCCGGCCGGGTCTGCGCATCGGTCTGGACGACGCCATCGCCATCGGTGGCTCGCACCCGGATGACGTGATTGCCGGCAGGGGCGTCCCAGCGGTAGAGCCACTGCACCCAGGTCGCGTCGGAGATGGGCGCGGAGATCACCGCGGGAGTCCAGGGTTGGTCGTCAATCTGCACCTCGACTGCGGTCACGCCGCGATCGGGTGCCCAGGCGACTCCCGCGACCGCAATCTGTCCCGAGGCCAACGTCGCACCGCCCCGCGGGACGTCGATGCGCGACTGCGTCAGGATCGGTGCCTCCTTGGCCCACCCGAGCGGAATCCAGTAGGCATCGAACGCCTCGAGCGTGGTGAGCTGGATCTGCGTCAACCACTTAGTGGCGGACACGTAGCCGTAGAGCCCCGGCACGATCAGCCTCGCGGGAAAGCCGTGCCCGGGAGGCAGCGGCTCGCCGTTCATGGCCAGCGCCACGAGCGCCTCGCGGCCCGGCTCGGCGAGCCAGGCGGTCGGAAAGCCAGCGGTCCATCCGTCATAGGACCGCCCGACCACCTGCGTTGCGCCGGATTGGACGCCGGCACGGTCGAGCAACTCGCGCAGGCGCACCCCCTTCCAGAGCGCATTGCCGACCAGATCGCCGCCAACCTCGTTGCTAACGCAGGCGATCGTGACGTACTGCTCGTGTTGCGGCATTGCCAACAGATCGGCGTAGTTCAGCGTGAAGGGGTGGGCGACCATCCCGTCGACACTGAGCTGCCAGGTCTCGACGTCCAGCCTCGGCGTGAACAGGGAGGTGTCGATGCGGTAGAAGGTCTGGTTGGCTGTCACGATGTCGCTGAGCCCCGGCACGTCGAGCGAGGCGTCCGCACCCAGGGGCGATACCGGCTGCTCGGCCGCCGGGATACCGGTGAGGACGGGCGCTGCGGTGCCGCGCTGGTTCAACAGCAGCCTGCCAAGACCTGCGCCGGCGACCGCCACGCCCGCCAGGCCCACCGACGAGCCGATGAAGCGGCGGCGCGACCAGTCCGGCATCTCGGTAATGTCGCTGGGGGTCGCGAGCCGCAGCAGGGTACCCAGCAGCCAGATGGCGAGGACGACACCCGCCGCCCCCGACAGGAGCGCCAGCAGCGGCTCGACCAGCGGATCTCGCAGCGAGGCGAAGAGACCCAGGATCCCGATCCCGGCCAGCCCCAGCCGGCCCAGGCCGGGACGCTGGCGGGAGACGACCCCGATGCCACCCGCCAGGCCGAGCGCGCCCAGAACGACGGCGATCTCGAGGACCGCCTTATCGGCGGTGCCGAACAGGTCCACCACGATCTGCTTGGCACCCGGCGGCTGCAGCGAGATGAGCAGGGCGCCGATCTCGAGCACGACCGACGGCGCGCCGGCCACGAGTCCTGCCAGCAATTCGGTGGCGGCCAGCGCGGCCCCGGCGGCCAGCACCCCGGCGACGCCAGCGGGGATCATGCCGGGGATCGGTCGCGCTTGAGCTGGGTACTCGGTCATCGGGGTCGGAGTCTGGCAGGAACATGTAACGATCGTGTGTCGCACACGCGAAGGTGTTTCGACCGTACGCTTGCCCGCACATGCCCGATCGATCCGCCTCCGAGCATCTGTACCTGGCGCCGGGCGCGTCGGGCAATCTGGCCGCCGTGGCCCCGTACCGGGACGGGCTCCAGGCGCTCGGCATCAAGATCTCGCTCGTGGCGCTCCCCCGCGGCCGCGCCGAGGCAGCCGTGCCCGCCTATCGCCGCGCTGCGCCGCCGTCATCGTCGACATACGTCGGGGGCCAGTCGTTCGGCGGGCGCGTCGGATCGCTGCTCGCCGCCGACGAACCGTACGCGGGACTGGTGCTCCTGAGCTATCCACTGCACCGCCCCGGCGATTCAAGCCGCTGGCAGGAACGAGCGGCTCACTGGTCGCGCATTTCGTGTCCCGTTTTGCTGCTCTCGGGCGATCGTGACCCGTTCGCCCGCATCGGCCTGCTCCGTGAGGCTGTCGAACTTCTGCCGTCGGCAAGACTGGTGGTCTACCCGGGCATCGGTCATGGGGTGCTGCCTGTGCTCGACGATGCGCTCGACCAGATCGCCGCGTTCATCTCCGAGGTCGGTCGCCGCTCGGTCGGAGACGCTACGACCCCGCGGTGACCGGTTCGGGCCCGTCGCGTTCCACCAGCCGAAACCGCTCGCACACGATCGGGGTTTGGTCCCGCGGCACCCACGCCGGGTCGCCAAGCCACGCACGGGTCTCGGCCGCATACGACATCCAGAAGCGCTCGTGCGCGACGCGCCAGTCGGCCACCGAGGCGAAACCTTCGCCCTCGTCGAGAGCGAAGGCCAGATCCACCTCGCCGATGGTCGTGACTCGCACCTCGGTCGTCTCGATGACCCCTACCACCCGGTCCTCGTGGTCGATTAAGGTGAAGCGCTCCCCCACCTCGGGCAGCGGGTCGCCATCCCGCTCGAAATCGGAGAGCAGCCCGCTGGTCGAGGTCTTCTCACCCCGAAGGATGACCTCGACCAGGCGGCGTCGAAGATGGGTGCGTGGGCACCCGAATTCGGCGGGACGGAGTGCCTCGG
>Ga0326597_10012834_pt1 | contig 11033 bp, 10 predicted proteins | sample RVTome_12_FD_203789 | JGI IMG/M metagenome (GOLD analysis project Ga0326597, IMG submission 203789) | Soil microbial communities from uranium-contaminated site in the Upper Colorado River Basin, Wyoming, United States - RVT100D185 | ecosystem: Environmental > Terrestrial > Soil > Contaminated >... | reverse complement strand
CCTACTCTGTACTGATGCGAATACGGACTGGCATCATGCTCGCTCTAGTCGCGGCCACCCTGTGGGGGGTGGCCGGCGTTTTGGCGGCCGCCGTCTTCGCCGAGATTCCCGTGGTCCGGGTCGCAGAAGTCCGGGCTCTCGCAGGCACGCTGGCCTTTGTGCCGTACATCCTGTGGAAAAGAGAGTTCCCGTCCCGTGGGACCTGGCCGTATGTCGTCGCCTTCGGTGTATCCCTGGCGACCGTGACCTACACCTTCTACCTGGCTATCGACCTTATCGGCGTTGGACCAGGAGCCACCATCCAATTCATCGCTCCCGTGTACCTGCTGGCATGGAATCGCTGGATTCGAGGCGACGCAGTTCCCACCGTAGCCTGGTCGGCCGCGGGCGCCGCGATCATCGGAGTTGGCCTGGTTGCCAGGGTGTGGGAAGGTGCCACTCTGAACCTGCCCGGGTTGGCGGCCGGACTCATTTCATCGGTGGCGTTCGCCTTCTACCTCGCTTTGGCGGAACGACTCAGCAAGGACCTCAGCTCACCGGGAATCATGGCATACGGGTTCGGGGTGGCGGCGGCCATCTGGATGATTGCGGTGCCGATCTGGAGCTTCCCGACCGATCTTTCGATGACCGCCTGGTGGCAACTCGGCGCGGTAGTCACCATCGGAACCATCGTGCCATTCGCACTTGAAATCAAAGCGCTGGGACTGGCCCCCGCTCCGCTAATCGGCCTCACCGCGACCGTGGAACCGCTGATTGCCACAGTCCTGGCCTGGGGATTCCTGGCTCAGAAACTCACGATCGCTCAGATCGTGGGGGCCGCCATGATTCTCGGAGCCATCTCGCTCATCCAACGCAACGCAGGCGAACACCAGCCAGAACTCATCCCTGCCGCCTGAGAAGATTCCGGCCAACCGATCCTAAATCGGCCGACGGTTCGTGCCGATACACAACAGATGCAATCAGCGCCGTCCGCCGTCCCTACCGTGCTTGCCGGAGCCCCGCTTGGCTCCCCGGTCGCCTCCACATTGTTCGCCAATCTCTCGAGGGTAATTCGCGGCAAGCCCACCGAACTCCGCCTCATCATCGCCACACTGCTTTCCGGAGGCCACATCCTGGTGGAAGACGTCCCGGGCGTTGGTAAGACCCTCCTGGCAAAGTCTCTGGCGGCCTCCATCGGTGGCACGTTTCGCCGGGTACAAGGCACCCCCGACCTCTTGCCTGCTGACCTCACCGGCGTTGCCATCTACCGTCGATCCACGGAGTCGTGGCACTTCCGTCCGGGCCCGCTCTTCGCCAACGTCGTGATAGTTGATGAAATCAACCGCGCCACTCCTCGTACCCAGGCCGCCCTCCTCGAGGCCATGGAAGAAAGACAAGTGTCCGTCGACGGCACCACCCATCCCCTGCCCGATCCGTTCTTTCTAATCGCGACCCAGAACCCCTTCGAGCATGCCGGAACGTTTCCCCTCGTCGAAGGGCAGCTCGATCGGTTCAGTGCCATCTTCGAAATGGGCTTGCCTGACCGTGAAACAGAGCGGGGCCTGCTGATGGGCGACGGAGGAGCCGGCCAGCTTTCCGGGTTGCAGGCAGTCGTCAGTCCGGAGAACCTTGCCAGGGCCATTCAGGAAGTTCGTAGCCTGCATTGCAGCGAAGCTGTCGCCAATTACATCCTCGATATCGTCACCGCCACCCGCCAACATCCGGAGATCTCCCTCGGAGCGTCCCCGCGTGCCAGTCTTGGCCTACTTGCCGTGGCACGCGGCCATGCCACGACCATCGGCCAACGGTTCGTCACACCTGATGACGTGAAGGCAGTCGCCGGTTCGGTGCTGTCACATCGGATTATCCTGTCAGGAGGGGCCAACGTGACCGCGGCGCGATCGATAATGGACGATGTGCTCCGCTCCGTTGCCGTTCCCCGTGGGTAGCGAACGGGTCCGCATACGGCCTACCCGGGGGGTGTACGCCATCGGGGCTCTCGGGATCGCGTTTCTCATCGCCTCTCGTACCACCGGCGCCGGCTGGCTTACCGTCCTACTCGCAATGGCTGCCGGACTCCTCGCCACCGGTGCGATTGGGCCCTGGTTGGCCATCCGACGCATCACCATCGTCGCAACCGCCCCAAACGACGCCGTCGCCGGGCGCCCGTTCTCCATCAAGCTGGCAATCGACGGCCCCTCCCTGTTTGTTCAAGTCCGCCTCCTCGAACCGGCTTCTGAACGGGTCGGGGCGAACCTTCCAACCGTTGGAGAGCTTCGGGCAGTGGCCGACCGACGAGGGGTCATCACCCAAGTGGTCGCTGAGGTGTCGACCGCCTCACCGGTGGGTCTCGTGTGGGCGAGCCGACAGATCATCGTGGCGCTACCAACCCCGGTGGCGGTGGCGCCACGAGTCGGGCCGGTCACGTTCGCCGTCGCCACCTCCAGTCCTGCCACCGGTTCGGAAGCGATCGGGCGCCGGGTTGGTGCAGGTGAGACGGTTCGCTCGATCCGCGACTATCGGCAGGGCGACTCACTTCGCATGATCCATTGGCCGGCGACTGCTCGACTGAACCAACCCATGGTCAAGGAATTGGAGTCACCAGACGCCCCCCGCCTCGTGGTCCGCCTCGATCTCAATTGCGCTCCAGATGAGGCTGACTGGCGAGCCGGCATCGCCTACGGCCACGTGCAGAAAGGACTGGCGGCCGGGGTGCCCGTCCGCTTACTGACGGCCGAGCGGAGCGGCCCGCACGGCGGTGCGGTCGGTTCCATGCTCGAAGCCGGGCGGCGACTGGCGCACGCAACCAACGGTCGCCCTGCAGAACTTCCAGGGAATGAGCGACCGGTCACGATCGTCACCGTGCCATGAAACTTACCGAAACCATCCGACAGGCCAACCTGGCCACAGACCCGGAGCGGTTCACCGCCGTCAGGGTCGCCGTCGGTATCACTGTTATCGTCTCGGTATTGGCTCTGATCGCCCAAGGATTTGTGCGTACCGCCCCGGCCTTGGTCGCAATCGCCGGTATTCCGGCAGGGTTCCTGCTCTCATATCGCATGCGACACTCCGATGCCCTGAAGCTTAAAGCGGCCCTCGCAATAGCATTGACAATCTCGGTAGTCGGGTTCTTCGGAGAACTCGTTTCGTCCTTTCAGGACGGTCTGGTTGATATCCAGGTCCCTCTGGCTGAGCTCTTCTTATGGGTGCAGGTCATTCACTCGCTTCACGTGCCGGCCCGTCGGGACCTGATGTTCTCCCTGGCATCGTCGGCGGCCATGATGGCCATCACCGCTGCCCTGTCGATTTCGTCGAGCCTCGGGTTCTTCATCATCCTCTGGGCAGTCGGCCTACTGGTCTCCCTCATGCTCGCCTACCGCAGCTCCATTGCCGACCTACCGACTCTGGGAGTCCCCATGGGTTCCATCACTCCCGGAGCGACAAAAGCCGCGGCCAGGTCGGTGGCGATTCTTGGCCTGGCATCGATTCTCGTGTTTCTCGCCTTGCCTGGCGCCCGAGCTTCCCGTTCGTTCACGTTCCCTGCCGAGCTTCCCTCGTCAACCGCGCTCGGTAGCCCCGGGTCACTGTCCAACCCCTCACTGGGCAACCGCGCCAATGGAAATCAAACAGACCCGTCGGCCGGGGCGGCGGGTTCCGGCTACTTCGGTTTTGCCGAGCAACTAGATACGTCGGCAAGGGGTCGACCGGACGACACCCTGGTGATGAGGGTGCGGGCATCCGCTCCAGCATTCTGGCGGGGGCAGACGTTCGATGTTTGGGATGGGGTCACATGGACCGTTTCTGACAACACCTCGACGACCATCGGCGGCCAGGCGCCGATCCAGGTACCGCTCACCGTTGGAGACCTCCCACAACCCGCTGAAGACTTCATACAAACGTTCTACATCGAACAACCGGGTCCGAACCTCGTCTTCGGTGCCTACCGGATGTCCGAGGTCTACTTCGACGCCCGATTCTTGTTCCAGCAGCCAGACGGAGCGCTGCGGGCCGGGTCAGATCTCGGGCGTGGAGCGGTCTACACGGTAATCAGTCAGCGGCCATACGTCACCGAGTCGCTCCTGAAGGTGAGCGACCCGCTTCGAACGGATCTGCCCATTTCGATGGATCCCTTCCTGCAACTACCCGACGAGATCCCCCAGCGGGTGCTCGACTTGGCAGAGGAGATCACCGCGGATTCGCCAACCACCTACGACAAGATCCGGGCGCTTGAGGACTGGATGGCTCAGAACACCACGTACAGCCTGGACATTCCGCCCCTACCGGAGGGCGCCGACTCGGTAGACGAATACCTCTTCGAAACCCGCCAGGGATTCTGTGAACAAATCGGTACCAGCCTGGTTGTGATGCTTCGGTCCCTCGGCATTCCCAGCCGGTTGGCGATCGGGTTCATCCCGGGAGAACGGAATTCTCTGACCGGGTTGTACGAAGTAAGAGCTTCCGATGCCCACTCGTGGGCAGAGGTCTACTTCCCAGGAGTTGGTTGGCAGGGATTTGATCCAACCGCCCAGGTACCGCTCGCCGGGGAATTCGAACCAACGGCCACCGCCGGGGCGGCCGTCGTCGCCTGGATTCGAGACAATGCTTCGCTGGTAGCTCGGGCATCGGGGATTACGCTTGCCCTGGTACTCGTCATCGGGTTCGGCGGCATGCTTACGATGATCATCGGCAGAATCGTGACGGAACGTCGTCGGAAAGCCAACCGTAGCTGGATCGAACGTATCACCGAAACCCTCGAATACGCCGGTTCGACTCACGATCGACCGAGACAAGGTCACGAGACAATCCGGGAGTACATCGCCGCGCTCGCGACTGGACCGCTCCCAGACTCGCGACTTCATGAGGTCGGTGAGATCATCGCCAGAGAAGCCTTCGGACCAATCACCGATCATCACGGCCGCGCCACCGGGGAACGTCTGCTTGAAGAGATTACGGGCCGCTCGGCCAACTGACCGGTTGCCCCTTTGGCTAGCACTGCGGTTGGCTTGCCGGGAGTAGGGTGGGGCGGTTGTCAAGCGGGATACCAGTGGACTACTCACGTAAATGGTTTGTGATGGGCGCCGTATCCATGGGCGTCTTCCTATCGACCATCGACGGCAGCATCGTCAACATCGCCCTACCCACGTTGCAGCATGAGTTTGGAGCCCAGTTCTCGTCAGTCCAGTGGGTGGTTCTGGCCTACCTGCTCGTGCTCGGGACTCTATCGCTGCTCATCGGCCGCCTCGTCGTGTTTACAGCCGGTTCCCTGGCATCGGCCACCTCACAATCTGTCGGGATTCTCATCGGGTGGAGAATCATTCAGGCCGTTGGGGCCGCAATGATTCTTTCACTCGGCATCGCCATTCTGACCGAGGCCTTCCCCCCGACCGAGCGGGGAAGAGCCCTGGGTCTCATAGGGGCGACGGTCTCGGTTGGCATTGTCGTTGGACCGACTCTGGGCGGCCTGATTCTTTCGGCCTCGACATGGCGGTGGATCTTTCTTGTCAACGTCCCGGTCGGAATCGTCGGCACCATCACCTCGATCCGATACATCCCCAACACAATTCCAGGCGGGAAACAGACATTTGATTTCGCAGGGGCCGGCCTGTTCGCGGTGGCCATCACCTCTCTCATGCTGGGTATTACCCTGGGCGGGTCGCGCGGGTTCGAGTCGGGACTCGTGCTTACCCTGCTGGCGATGGCTGTCATGGTCGCCATAGCCTTCGTCTTCTGGGAACGGAGAGTCGATCAACCGATCATCGACCTGGCGATCTTCGAGAACAAACTGTTCTCGATCAACATCATCACCGGACTGTTGGCATTCGTGTGCGTCTCCGGGGTCTTCTTCATCTCGCCGTTCTATCTCGAACGGACCCTGGGACTCGAATCCCGCCAGATCGGTTTGCTTCTGGCCGCATCACCGATTCTGCTGGCGGTCTTTGCTCCAGCCAGCGGATGGTTATCCGACAAAATCGGCGCCCGCCCGATCACGATCGCCGGCCTCCTGGTGTTACTGATCGGCTACTGGTCCTTCCGCCGGTTGGGCGTGACCACCACTCCGGCTGGGTTTGTTCTCGCGCTTGCCCCGATCGGGGTTGGTATGGGTCTGTTCCAGTCACCGAACAACTCGATCATCATGGGATCGGTGCGGCCAGAACGTCTCGGCATAGCCTCCGGTCTCCTCAACCTGACGCGCATTCTCGGTCAGATAACCGGCATCGGAGTCCTCACTACGTTTTGGTCTATCCGCGCTGACGCGGCTGGGGGCCAGAACGACCCGGCCGGGATCGTGAGCGGCCTCCACGACACCATGTTGGTCGCAATAACTTTGATCGGATTCGGGTTTATCCTGGCGACATGGGGATATTTCGCAGGGCATCGCCAAAGGGTCGAAGGAGCCGCACCATGAGTACCAAAAACAACGACAGCGATCTCACGCCCGAGCAGTATCGGGTGATCAGGGAAGGCGCCACCGAGCCTGCTTTTTCAGGGCAGTACTGGAACAACAAGGTTACCGGCCAATACCGGTGTGTTGGTTGTGGCCAACCGCTATTCGGTTCGGACACCAAGTACGAGTCCGGGTCCGGGTGGCCGTCCTATTGGGAACCACTTCCCGAGGCCAGGTTGACTGAGGTCGTCGATCGATCACATGGCATGGTGCGCACCGAGGCCAAGTGTGCCAACTGTGATGCCCACCTCGGGCATGTGTTTCCCGACGGTCCCCAACCGACCGGACTGCGCTACTGCATCAACTCCGCAGCATTGGACTTCAAGCCTGAAATCTAGACCTGGCTCTCTGAGCCGACCTTCGCCACCCAATCCAGCATGGCACCAGCGGCTTTTTCGAGCCGCTCCCGAATCGCCTCATCAGTGAGAGTCGCACCGTCGAAGGAATCGCGCAGGTGGGCAAAGGCGATCATCCCTGGCAAAAGGGGACAGTTCAAATACACGAGGATGTGGCGGAGCATCATCTGAGCATGGGCCGTACCAAACCGGCCGGTGGTTCCCCCGATGATGGCGGCCGGCTTCCCCTTGAGTGGATCAGGAGCCCGCGATGCCCAATCAATGAGGTTCTTCATACTGCCAGGAATGCTTCCGTTGTACTCGGGTGTGGCGAAGACCACCAGATCGGCGTTGGCGATCGCCTCTTTGAGGGCACTCACCGATGGGGGATCACCGTCGACCTCCAGGTCTGCGTTGAACACCGGAACGTCGACGGCATCGAAGATAGAAAACGATACGTCGTCAGGAAAGAACCCACCAAGCACCGCCAGCAGTTCCCGGTTGTATGAGTTCGCCCGAAGACTGCCGCAGATTCCAAGTACTCGAGTCACGACCTGAGGTTATCGCAAATCCATGCCTGCGTCGGCGACCCGTTATCCTCACGCGAATGCTCTCGGTGGGATCGACCCGACCTGTTCTTGCGTTTGCCATTGCGGTTCTCCTGGCAACGAGTTGCTCGTCTTCGGATGGTTCGGCACCGACTGCCGGTGCCCCGACCAGCAGCCTTGCGACGCCGGCGACCACCCGCGCTCAACCGGGGGCTGTGACGTCGATCCCTCTGACAACCGTCGCCGCGCCTGACGATGCCTGCCGATCCAATGCCGGTCCGAACGTTCGGATCACCTGGGAGACCCTGCCGGAGCGGTGGGCGGAAGTCGATGACACGACCCCGTCCAATCCCTCGTACGAAGCAGGCACCGGACAAGATTCCGGGCAATTCACGTTTGACGACGGGACCATCGTCCAGGCGACGTTGAGCCAGAATCAGGGCGAAGTCACCAAACTGTTCGTGATAAGTCCGGTCGACCCCCAGAACCCCACCGCCGACCTGCCGACCATGTTGAATCACTGGGTGGCCATGTTGTCCCTGACCGAGCCGCGCCTCACTCCTCAGGAGCGGGTCGACATCTTGTCGGCTCTCGGCGTGGTCGGCAACAATCTGACCCTTCTTGAAATGAACGGAGTCGTGGACTGTGGGCAACGAGCCTACGAGGTCGCCTTCGACATCGAACTGGCCGCCTTCATCTTCGGGGTAGACCTGGCGCCTTAGAAATACACCCTGGTGAGGGTCTCTGCCACGCAGGCCGGTTTCTCGGAACCCTCAAGTTCGACGGCTACCTCGGTTTTGAGCTGGAGTCCTCCGGCCACTTCCGAGACGTCGAGAAGCTTCGAACGGGCCCGAACCCTAGAACCAGCCGGAACTGGTGTCACAAATCTCACCCGGTCCAGACCGTAGTTGATGGCCATCCGGACACCGGGAATCTGGACGGGTTCGGCAATTCCGGCGATGAGGGACAGCGTCAGGAATCCATGGGCGATCCGCTGACCGAATGGACCAGCGGCAGCCTTGGCCTCATCGACATGAATCCATTGATGGTCGTGAGTTGCGTCTGCAAACTGATTGATCATGTCTTGAGTCACTGTCGTCCACGACCCGAGACCGGTTTCGGTACCGATGCGACCGTGCAGTTCTTCGAGTGCGCTCATTCGTATCCTCCGCTCGTTGCAGAAGAGACTATCCGATGGGGCGCTCAGCTAGCGCGGCGAATCTGTTCGATCCACTGGCGCTTGAGTTTCCGGCGCTCACGGGGTGTGGTACCGCCCCAAATCCCGACTGACTGATTCGTTTCGACGGCATATACCAAACAGTCGTCGGCGACCGGGCACTCAGCACAAATGGACATGGCGCGCTGAATGGCACCGACGTCACCATCGTCAGGGAAGAAGATCCCCTCAGTGTCATCGGCGCAAGCCGCCCCCTCACGCCACTCTTCGTACTCGTAATCAGCGAAGTCGTTCATAGTCACCCTTGACAACGCTCCAACCCGCGGAAGCGTTCCCACATTCCAATCCAGGACGATATTGCGCTAATTTGTGACTTTGTTCCCCATCGACCCGCCCGACGCTGGTGCCATTCTGGCGCCCGGCCTCACACAGGAGCTAACCAATGGCAGAAAAAGACGACCCGTTCATCTCGGTCATCCGTCTATCGATCGTAGCCGTCATCGTCGTACTGTCCTTCTGGGCACTCTTTGCGATCGCCAAAGATGAATCCAGCGGATCGGCTGCGGCCGGCGGGGCAGCCGGCGCAACCGCCGGCGCCTCGGTCAGATTGACCGAATTCTCAATCACCGGGGACCTCACCATCCCGACCGGTGACGTCGACTTGACCGTCACGAACGAGGGCAGCGTGGACCACGACCTTACGATTCGAGGAGGTGCGGCAACCCCGCTCATTTCGGCCGGGCAATCCGATGTCCTTGAATTACGCAATCTTCAGCCAGGTACGTATGAGGTGTTTTGTTCGGTCCCTGGACACGAAGCAGCCGGCATGGCCGCAACCATCACCGCTGCCGAAGGCGCGGTCGTAGCTGGTGGAAATGGCGCTGACGAGGAACCCGATTGGGAGGCGCTCGACAAAGCCATGACCGACTCGATCCTCGCGTTCCCGGCCGAGACCGAGGGGGTCGGAAATCAGCCCCTTGAGCCGACCATTCTTTCTGATGGAACCAAGGAGTTTGAGCTGACAGCCGAGATTGTCAAATGGGAAGTGGAACCAGGCAAGCTCGTAGATGCCTGGACCTACAACGGCATGGTCCCGGGCCCGGCCATCAAGGTGGATATCGGAGACAAAGTCCGGGTGATTCTTCACAACAAACTACCGATGGGCACAGACGTCCACTGGCATGGAGTCGACACACCGAACAACATGGATGGCGTGGCGCCTTTGACCCAGCCGCTCATCAAGTCGGGTGAGGATTTTGTCTACGAGTTCGTCGCTGATGCTCCGGCCATCGGCATGTATCACGCTCACCATCACGGACAGATGCAAGTCACAAACGGATTGTTTGCCATCTTCCAGATCGGCGAAATGCCCATCCCATACGGCCGGACCATCGGCGGAGTTGAGATTCCTGCCGACCTTGAAGTTGCCCTCGACGTTCCCTTGGTCATCAACGATGCAGGCGTGATCGGCTACTCGATCAACGGCAAATCTTTCCCCGCCACACAGCCATACGTGGTCAACAAAGGCGACTGGATAGTAGCGACCTATTACAACGAAGGGCTGCAAAGCCACCCAATGCATCTTCACCAGTTTGGACAGCTAGTCTTCGCCAAAGACGGCTTCCCGCTCGACAATCCGTATTGGGCTGACACGATCAACGTCGCCCCAGGGGAGCGATACAGCGTGCTGATCCATGCCGAAGACGCCGGCGCCTGGGTCTGGCATTGCCACATCCTCACCCACGTGGAACGAGAAGAGGGCATGTTCGGCATGGTCACCGCCATCATCGTCCAGGACAACTAGTAACGGGACCCCTGCCCGAATGAAGAGTGGAGCCGGCCCCGCCGGGGCCGGCTCCAGTTTCGTTCCCGATTACCAGGGCTGATAGGGATACGGCTCAGGTACAAACCCCGGCTCATACCGTTTGAGCTCACGTCTGGCCACCGCCCGCTTGTGTACTTCGTCCGGACCGTCGGCAATCATGAGCGTTCGAAGATGGGCATACATCGCGGCCAGGGGATAGTCGCCAGACAGGCCACCTGCCCCGAACGCCTGAATGGCCCGGTCGACGATCTGCACCGCCATACGAGGGACCGCCACCTTGATCGCACTGATCTCTATCCTGGCCCCCTTGACCCCAACGGTGTCGATTAGCCACGCCGTCTTGAGCGTCAGAAGTCGAGCCTGCTCAAGGGCAATTCGGGCTTCCGCAATCCAATCCTGAACCACACCGTGCTCGGCAATTGGCTGACCAAAGGTTTCCTTGGCAAGAACCCGCGAGCACATCAGATCAAACGCCCGTTCGGCCATGCCAATCGCCCGCATACAGTGATGGATCCGGCCTGGTCCCAATCGCGCCTGAGCGATGGCGAACCCGCCGCCTTCCACTCCGAGCAGATTGGTCTTCGGAACCCGGACATTGTTGAAATGGATCACCGGGTGTCCACCACGATCGCGATACCCGAGCACCGTCAGATCGCGCTCGATCTCCACCCCGAGCGAATCAAAGGGGACGATGATCATCGACTGTCGCTGGTACGGAGGAGCA
>Ga0326597_10012833_pt1 | contig 11033 bp, 10 predicted proteins | sample RVTome_12_FD_203789 | JGI IMG/M metagenome (GOLD analysis project Ga0326597, IMG submission 203789) | Soil microbial communities from uranium-contaminated site in the Upper Colorado River Basin, Wyoming, United States - RVT100D185 | ecosystem: Environmental > Terrestrial > Soil > Contaminated >... | reverse complement strand
CGTGGCGGATAATACTGCGGGCCTGCATCCCCATCCGGAGTCATTCAGGCTCGCCGCCCGCGCACTCGAAAAAGCCGGATGGCTCTACCGGCACCAGGACCGCCCGGATAGGGCCTATCACTCACACCTTTCCGCGTATCACATCCGAAACGAGCACGGCTCATTCGAGGAGACCTGGGAAACGGCGACCAGCCTCGGGCATGATGCCGATCTGGCCGGGAAACACGCCGACTGCCAGTCATGGCATCGCATAGCAATCCAGGCCGCGGCTCGTGCTGCCGAGGAGCCTGAGCGCCGGCAGGCGATTTCCTTTACGAACCTCTCCCTGTCACTCATCAAGAGCAACCTCCACGAAGACGCCGTCGCGGCCGCTCGGACCGCGCGACATTGGTGGCACAAGCATGACATGGGCTCGAGCGCGGCCGCACGTGCAGACTTGATCCTGGGCCACGCACTCCTCCGCCACGGCGAGCGGCTCTGCGAGGCGGGCAATACGAACGCCCAAGCCGTGCTCGACGACGCGATGCAGTTGTTAACGTCAGCGCGGGAGGCCCTATCGGCTTTCGGGGATGACACGTCCGCGGACGTGCGCTGGTGCGACGAGCAGACAGATTTCGCTCAACGACTCAGAAGTTCGCTCGAAGCTTAACGACTAGTGGTCTGGCACCGGTCAAGCGAGGGACGGCTTTCTGTCCGCACCGTCACTTCGGCGAAAGTCCCGTCACTCGGGCGAAAGGGCCGTCACTTCGGCGCAGGCCGGAGTCCAAGCCGGCGCGCTGAGGGCTGGATTCCGGCCTGCGCCGCAGTGACGCGGGAGTGCCTGTTGTCCGTCCATTCACGTGCGACGAACCACTAGTTCAAGAGCGTGCGTGGGAAGGCGATCGGAGGTACCGAGCCGCCCGTCGCCTGCCTGCCGGCAGGCAGGGCAGTCAGGCGGCTCTCAAAAACGACTTCTCATACACGCGCTAATACTACAACGCGAAGAAGGCTGGGCCTGAAAACCGCGTTTTCAGCCCGTTTACAACGGATCCGCTGGAATTCGTATCCAAACGTTGCGGTACGTAAGGATTTGCCCGCAAAAAACGGGAATCTCCTGGGAAACATCGAGGCATCCCAGAATAGCCGCATCAAGACTTCGCGTAGTAGTACTAACGGTGCGATCCGGATGATGCAGCGGCGAACTCGGGCGAATCGTCGACCGCATGGTGACGCCGCTCCCGACTTAGGGCGACTTCGCCGTCCGCGGCCAGCGCGTCCGCTTCCTTCAAAAGGCCGAGCAGCGTTCGCAGGCGATGGCTGTAAAGATGCTGTAAGAGCGTACGCCGTTGCCCGGCGCGGGCAATAGACGCCCGCTCGTCGGGATGGTCGAAGTAATACTCGATCTTGTCGAGAAGGTCGGCTTCGTCACTGAATGCGACGCATTCCTTGCCGACCTCGAAACTCTCGGACAACTCGGGGTGGTCATAGCACAACAAGAATCCACCGGCCGCGGTGATCTCGAAGTGGCGCATGTTCAATCCGGTCTCCGCGTTGCCGTTGACCAGATTCAGGTTTATGGCCGCCTCGCGGAAGTGGGCTAAGTATTCGTCGTACGTCGGGAAGGGTGCGCGGGTTTTGAGCCCGTAGGCCGAATCCCATCCCCGGCCCGCCAGGTGAAACCGGTCTCCTAAATGACGGTGCAAAAAAATGACGAAGCGGTCGCGGTTGCGGACGGAGAGGCTCGCGTTGTAAAACACCTTGGCCCGAAAATATGCAAGCATCTTGGTGATTTTCGTCTCAATGTCGTCGTCCGGCCGCACGGGCGCCCCCAGACCGTAAAGATCGTGATACACACCGTAGAAAGTCACCGAGGGCAGGTCGCCCCTGGCCGCATGGGCCAACGCCCCGCGGAAGAGCCGATCCGTGGGCACGGAACTTCCTGACGTAAAGAAAGTCGTATTTTGTCCGCCGACGAATGAGACGATGGGCTTGGTGCGCCGCGGATCAATCGGCTCGGTATTGTAGATACGGTCCGGCGCCGCCATCGGCAGATGTACTACGTTGGGTACGTCGAATCGCCGTAGCTCGAGCGTCTGGGCGCGGTCCCAGACACACTTGACCCAGCTCGTGCTCTGCAATGCCTGCCACGTTGTCGCCGACGGCAGTCCCTGGAACGCCGCAACCAGCGGATCGATGAAGTGCGAGCAGAGCACCGCCCCGGCAGCCTCGTGTGCCAGCTTGGCGTCTTTCTCGTCGTTGGGACGGCGCGCGAATCCCAGACCCGCCCCGCCGTTGTCGAGCAGCAGGTCGACGCGCTGCCGCGCGAGCAGTTCCGTTGCCTTGGACCCGCTTGCCGAGCGCGCGTTCACGTCGGCCGCGTAGGCGTTCCCATTGGGAGGAACTGCGACGGGCAGTTCGACCACGTCGTGGCCGAGCGCTTCGCACGCGGCCTTCCACCAACCTTGGCCAAACACACCGATTCTCATTTTCGGCTGATTCCTCCGTTTGTCCGCATCAGCGCGGCGAATCCTCGCGCACCCACCCGGAGTTATCGGCCGGTAACCCGTGCCGATGAAGCCGCCCGCGCGTTCTAACGCCATTCCGCCACAGGTTGTGCAAGGTGGAGGCAACGCCACGAATCAGGATGGCAAGCACCTATCTCTCCGGTTACACTCTCCAGTCGGCGCCAAACGGAATCAGAAAGCATAGAGCCGTGCCCTACCCGGATTTGCAGACCTTTATCGACGACTTGGACGCACGCGGACAGCTCAAGCGCGTGGCGGCCGAGGTTGACCCGATCCTCGAGATCAGCGCCATCGCGGACCGCATGGCCAAACTTCCTGCCGCCGGCGATGCCCCGCCGCCAAGAACCGACCCGGTGCACGGAGCCCGCGGCGGCCACGCTTTGCTGTTCGAGAATGTAAAGGGCTCCGAGATTCCCGTCGCGATCAACCTCTTCGGCAGTTACGAGCGCATGCGCCTCGCCCTGGGTGTGTGCGACCTCGAGGAGCTGGCTGCGAAAGTCGAGCAGCTCATCAAGCCGGAAATGCCGACGACCATCATGGAGAAGATGAAGAAGCTGCCGCAGCTTGCGAAGATGGCCTCCTTTTCGCCGAAGATCGTCAAACGCGGGATTTGCCAGCAGGTGGTCGCGACCGACGACGCGAGCCTCCTCGATCTGCCCATCATTCAATGCTGGCCGCACGACGGCGAGCCCGGTTACGGCCTCAAGCCGGCGGGCGTAACGGACGGGACGGGGCGCTACATCACCCTCGCGGGCTTGTACTCCAAACACCCCGGCACCGGCGTTCGCAACGTGGGCATGTATCGCGTCCAGGTGTTCGGCCCCAAGCTGGCCGCGGTCCACTGGCACATGCACCACGACGGCGCCCGCCACTTCAGGATGTACAAGAGCCGCGGCGAGCGCATGCCCCTGGCGATCGTGTTGGGGGGAGAGCCGGTGTTGACTTACGCGGCGACCTGTCCGCTTCCGCCGGAGGTGAGCGAACTGCTCTTCGCCGGCTTTCTGAACGACGGCGGGATCGAACTGACGCCCTGCAAGACGATCCCGATGGAGGTGCCCGCAAACGCCGAAATCGTCATCGAGGGGTGGGTCGACATCGAGCGGACGCTTGTCGAAGGACCATTCGGCGACCACACGGGCTTCTATTCGCTGGCCGATGCGTATCCGGCGTTCGACGTGACGGCCATAACCCGGCGGAGCAGTCCGGTGTATCCGACTATCATCGTCGGCAAGCCGCCGCAGGAGGACTACTACCTGGGCAAGGCGACCGAGCGAATCTTCCTTCCGCTGCTGCAAATGCTCATTCCGGACATCATCGACTACTCACTGCCCATGTTCGGCGCGTTTCACAACTGCGTGTTCGTGAAGATCCGCAAGGAGTACCCCATGCAGGCCCGCAAGGTCATGAGCAGCATCTGGGGCGCGGGCCAGATGATGTTCTCCAAGATGATAGTCGTAGTGGATGAACACGTGAACGTCCACGACGAACAGGAGGTTCTTTTCCACGTGGGGGCCAACGTCGACTGGCGGCGCGACACGATGATCGCGGAAGGGCCGTGTGACATCCTCGACCATTCCACGCCCTACTACGGAGCCGGAGGAAAGATCGGCATAGACGCCACCCGAAAGATCCCCGGCGAGGGGCTGGTCCGCGACTGGCCCGATCCGCTGACAGTAAGCGATGAAATCGCTCAACTCGTCGAGCAAAGGTGGATCGAATACGGGCTTGGATAGGGTCTGACCTACAGCAGGAATCGCTCCTGCCGCGGTGCCTGAGGAATTATTCGATGATAATTCGAACCAGAGCGGACCGAGACAGTGGTTCCGTCAGTGACAAATCCATTGCCTAACGAGACGCCTGCCGACCACTGCCACTTGGCAGCGCGGGCCCTAATATCGTCCGTTCCCGCGGTCGGGGGAACCGCACTTGAGCTGTTCAAGTTGCTCTTGGCGCCACCGATTCAGCGCCGTCGGGACGCGTGGCTCAACGAGCTTGGAGATCGCCTCTCCAAGCTCGAACAAGAAGGCCTAATCAAACTCGAAGACCTCAGCGCCAACGAGGAGTTTATCAGCACGGTGATACAGGCGTCGACGATCGCCATTCGAAACCACGAGAAGGAGAAGATGGAGGCGTTACGGAACGCTGTTTTCAACGTCGCACTACATGGATCGCCGGAGGAGTGGAAACGTGAGTGGTTCTTGACACTTATCGACGTGTTTTCCGTGTTGCACCTCCAGGTATTGATGATGTTAGCTAAGGCTGAGGAAACCAGTCCCGGGAGGGTGCCGGTAAAGACTGCGATCGAGGAGATAGCCGCGCGGGCAGAACAGCTAGTTCCCGCTCTTTCCGGTCAAAGGAAAGTCGCGGAAGTTATTATTGGAGATCTCTGTGGAAAGGGCCTGTTGTTCTGGAACGAGGTCTATATACCATCCGGTGCAAAGCAGGTCTCAGAGCTCGGACGCGAGTTCCTGCGTTTATTGACCGAGCCGTCGGCTTCGGGCGAGAGCGCCGGCTAACCGCAAGGCCGAGAACAAACTCCGTCGGCAGCACGACGTCGCGGATTTGCCGAGTTGCGGTCTACCGGCTAGGATCGCGAGTGGAGCGTACATGGATCGTGTAAATAAAGGGTCGCAAAATGACCGTCCACGGCGTTGAGATTCCCGAAAAGGAAATTGCGCAAATCTGCCGGCGAAACCGCATTCACCGACTCGCTCTGTTCGGGTCGATTGTGCGCGATGATTTCCGGGTCGACAGTGACATCGACGTGCTGGCTGAGTTTGAGCCCGGTCAGCCGGTTGGGCTATTGCGACTTGCCGAGTTGGAGCTCGAGCTTTCCGACATGTTGGGTCGTCGGGTAGATTTGCGTACGGCGGGCTGCCTGAGCCGTTATATCCGTGACGAAGCCTTGCGGGAGGCACGGACGCTGTATGTCGCGTCGTGACGATTCGGTTCGCCTCCGCCACATGCTCGACCACGCACGCGAGGCCGTAGACTTTGCGCGCAACACAAACCGCGCCGACGCCGAACACGATCGCGTGCTCCAGCTTGCGCTCACGCGTCTCGTGGAGGTCGTGGGTGAGGCGGCCGCGCACGTCTCGACTGAAACGCAGGCCAAGCACCCGTCCTTCCCCTGGAGAGCCGCGATCGGAATGCGCAATCGTTTGGTTCACGGATACGATGTCATCGATTTTGATACGTTGTGGGACACGATAACTACCGACCTTCCGCGGCTCATCGAGGCCCTTGACCAGATAGTTCCAGAAGAGAAATAGAGGTAATCGCATACGGGTCCTCGGGCGCATGCTCATGCGGGTCCAGCGCGACCTGTCCGTAAATCGGCAGCGACGCCGTGTGCAAGGCCCACGGCGAAGGGCCGGTGCGCCGAGGCCGACGCTATGTCGCGGGCTCGTCGCGCAGCCCGCGGGCGAGGAGCCGATGGAACAAGTGCTCGCCGGCCTCTCTCTCGACGGAGAGCCGGCCCACGTCGTATGAGCGCGACGACAGCCCCCGCTGGACAGACTCGCAAATGTCGATGTCCTCCTGCTGGACCACGTCCGCCACGTTGATGCTCTGATCCTGAAGCCCGCCCCCCGTTCCTTCGCCGGGAGCGAAATAAAAATCGAACAGCACCACACAGCGGTCCACGCCCGCGGGGAGCACGACGTTGACGTCCGCGTAGCCTTTGTAACAGTTGAGCATGAAGTTCGGATACACCCAGAAGTAATAGGCGTGCGTTCCGCCGCGGACCTTGGCGACCTCGTCCTGCCCGCCGCCCTGAACCAGCGGACTGCTCTGGACGCAGAACCGCTCGCCGCACTCGATGCGGTAGTCCTTGTAGCTGATAACGCTGTTAAGACCTTTATGAATGTAGGGCACGTGGTATCCGCCGTCGAGAAAGTTGTCCACGAACACTTTCCAGTTGCAGCGCACGTCATACGTTCTACGCTGGGCGAACTTCAGCTTCGAGATTCCTAAAGGCGCGGCCTGCCCCGTGAGATCGCCGAGATATTCGCCCAGCGCCGGGGCCGACTGGCCACCGCAGACAAAAACGAACTGTTCCCACGTCTCCACACGCAGTGGGCAAAGCCCATTGCGGGACTTGTCGAAATCCTCGACGCCGTCGAAGCCGGGCAGGGCCTTAAGCGAGCCGTCCAAGGCATACGTCCAGCCGTGATAGGGGCACCTGAAGCGCGACGCCGTGCCCTCCGCGCGGGGCTCCACGCGCGCCGCGTGGTGCCGGCAGACGTTGTAGAACGCGCGCAGGCTGCCATCGTCGCCGCGGGCCACCAGGATGGGCTCGCCGGCGACGTCCGCGGTAATGAAGCTACCCATTTCGGCAAGCTGGTCCACCCGGCTTACAAACTGCCAGGTGTTGCCGAACACGCGCGAGCGCTCCAGTTCGTGCACGCGCGGATCGGTGTACCACGCGCTCGGAATCGTGCGGGCCCTTTCCAGCGGTGCGGCCGGGTCGTAGGCGCCGAGGACTTCACCCAGCGAGAACATCCCGTCACACGGTCCTGTCATGACAAGAAGCTACCCGCATCCCGGGCCGGAGTCGATTCCGGCGCACTTGTGCGTCGGTCGCGGTTGCAGCGACGTGCAAGTCCGTAGATGAGCGTCGGGCGGAAGATCTGGCGAGATTCGCAGGGCGACGTTCGGCAGGACCAGAGATCAAGGTAGCGGCGGCGCAGGCCTAAGTCGGCAGCGAAGACTTGCGGGCGAGACATGGCAGAATACACGATACACGAGGGGCATTTTATTGGCTCAGTGTTTCGATATCGCGGCGCCGTGACCACGCATTCGCGCGGCGCGTGGATACGTTCAAGGCGGGCAAATCACCGCCTCTTCGGCTCGGCGTTGGTTTATATCTAATGTGACACTTGTCATGTATTATCACAACTTGAAATTCTGACCGTGACACTTATGTTTGTTCAGCGAAAATCGCAAATGGGTTCGTTTCGCATATTGCGTTTTTTCGCCGGGGCCGTTCCCGCCCTCGGTAATGTCGCGTAACGGTGGCGCAGGGGCGTTACCTATAGGTATAACGTGTGCGGTGTACGCTACGGAAGGCGCTGAGTAGCGAGCACGCGTGTAGGAATTCTTACGAGGCACGGGTAAAGCGAGTCGGACACGGCGCCGCAAGTGATCGCGCTGCGAATCGGGCGGTGAACGATCTCGCGGGGTCACGCGCAAGCTTCGTGCGTGGCCGGATCAATCGTCGGAAGGAGTGCGCACCAACCGTGTTAGAGCTCAAAGACCATCGTCAGACGGCTGGCGTTTGCTCAATCTCGTGCTCGTCAGGGAGCGCGACCCGCATTTGATAGTAGTAGAACCGCGCCGCAAGGTGAACGCTGTATGGTGGGGCGAGATACGCGCGGCGCCTCGACTCCGCGCGACGAATCCGTTCGAGAACTTCGTCGGTCGGGAGCGTGAAATAGCGCTTGAAGTCGATGCCAAGCGCATTGATCCCTGCTCCAGTCGCATCAAGCTCCGCAGGCACCCGTTCGAGACAATGGTAGCGTTCGTCCTTGTTTTGACGGACGCGCTTCCAGATGTCTTTGCCACCCGCCGTCTCTCTCAGGTGCGAAGCCAATACGGCCTCGCAGAAGAGCACGCTTGGGAGGTTCCCCTCCTCTCCCCGTTTGATTCGTCCGACATGTTGTTCCAAGTCGCAGTCTTGCGTAAGCACTATGGCGAAGGGATGGATTAAGGGGATGGCTCTCGCGGAAACTAAACCCACGTCGTCAAGCTGCATCCGAACCTGAACTAGGCCCGAGATTATCTCACCTTGTCGGGGCGGCTCCGCGTCGCTGGAAGCGATGTACTTCGCGGGGCGCTCCATTTCGGTGCCTACTCCTCATCCTCAAGTCGAAACTCCGGCCGCATCTGGCTTGGTCGCAAGCGGAGGCTTAGTTCGCCTTCAGGCTCTGGCAGGGCCGGGACCGCTACCGCCGGCAGCAGATAAAACTCGCGAAACTCGTTGAGGGACTCGCAAACGTCCGGAAGCCCTCTGTCCGGAATTTGATCCACAAAGAAATGGCACAATACCCGGAGCAGTACCCCCTGGATGTCAATCGGCTCCTCGGAAGTCTCCGGCTTTTGGAAGCGAACGCCATGCACCACTTGAGTCTCGCCAAGCTTGCACCCCCAGAGCAGAAAAGATGGGTCCCCTGTTCCTTCTTCAGTCCCGAACCTCCTGTGGCTCAAGAGCCGAGTGTAGTCGTTCCTTGATGCACCAGCGGAAAAGTCGCCCAGCTCCTTTGTTAAATCGGTCGAGGATACTGATGGCATTGGCGGTCTCCTGTTGGGCTTCCACAAAGTGGTCGGCGTCGATGAGAAAGCAATGTTCGCTCTTCGGCTCGGCCGTCCCTAGGCCATGCCTGATCATGACACGTGCGCCATGTTCATCGAAGCGGACGAGTGTCTGCCGTGCCGTTTGCTCAATCTCGTTTGCAATGTCCGGCGACGCGAATTCACCCGCGATGTGCGGAATCAACAGTTCGGACCAGTGCACGTCGGCAAGGTCGAGTTCGGAACGTTGAATCACGTCGACATAGCGAAGTCCGATCCGCGTGAAAAACGCGGGCTTGTACTCCTCCCTCAGCGCGGTAACGAGCGCTTCGGCGCGCTCACGAAACTCTTCCCAGCGACGATACGCGGTCGTCTTCAGAGCGAGGAAGTCTCGCGTCAGGGTAACGGTCCAATTCTTGTCCGGCGAACCGAACTCGTGGCTGGCAGCAGCACGCTGCTGAACGATCGATTGGATGAACTCGACCATCTCGGAGGGCGCGTTTGGGGGGATTCTGAACGGTATCTGAGGTTTCTCGGCGTAATGAGGGTACCTCGAGCGAATCCTTTCCTGGAACCCAAACGGAAGCTCCGAGTCGATTCGTAACACGGGGGGGAACCTCAACTGGCAGATGACCTCGGCCAGCGGATTCTTCCGATAGATCACGCGTGGCGATTCAGGAAACGGCATAAGTGCTTCCGTATCAAAAGGTTAGGCACGAAGCCGTTTTCAGCGGACAAATGCCTCCCGATCCTGTTATACGCATGACAAGTGTCTTCATTAGACGAGTATCGCCCCAACGAACCGGCGGGTCAAGACGCCCCTGAAGATGCCGGCGGCCCCCATCCTTGGCTGGCGATTCCGTCGCCTGCCGCCGGCTGATCCTGGGCCGGCATCGGTCGTCGCCCATCGACCGATCTTGTGTTAGGTTAAGGTTCGGCACACCGAAAGTCAGGCGGGCAAGAATCACAATCTGCTACGTTCGGTAGCCGCGGAGCCTTTCCCGCAACCGCATCCGTTCCCGCCATTCAGGCAAGCGGACTATAGGACGCAGGTGCCGTTCCGTTATTGGGTCGCGGCGAGCCGTAACCCTCAGCAGAAAAAGGACTACTTCCTGAATTGCCGGGGCCAAGCGGAGCAAGTTTATGTTCTGCGTCACATGGGCGCGGGAGACATTGCCAAGCCGCTCAATTCAATCGCAACCTGGGTTCAAAACTTGCCCTGGGGCAATTATGCGCGCAATTCGTACGGAATACAACCGTATTAGGAGTGCCTAATTGTACTCAAAGAGTAGTTGTGTTGCGAGTTCGCGTAGTGGTTTTGGTAGGGGCTTTCTCAGGTCCGGCCGGGTCGAAACTGAACGCCGCCGGGCAGTTCTTCGAGAGCTTGCACGAGTCGCAGTCGGGCTTGCGGGCGGCGCACACGCGCCGCCCGTGCCATATCAGTGCGTGACCGAAAAACGTCCATTCCTTTCGCGGGACGATGGCCATCATGTCGCGCTCGATCTTTACGGCGTCCTTGCTGTCCTTGCTCGACCAAGTTAGCGCGAGCCGCGTGGCCAGCCGGCCGACGTGCGTATCGACGACCACGCCGTCGTTTATTCCGAAGGCCGTGCCCAGGACCACGTTTGCGGTCTTGCGGGCGACGCCGGGGAGCGTCAGCAAGTCGTCCATGTTGTCGGGAACCCGGCCGGCGAACCTGTCGGAGATCAAGCGGCAGGCGCCCTGAATGCTCTTGGTCTTTTGGCGGAAGAAACCGGTGGAGTGGATGATTTTCTCGATTTCCTCACGGTCCGCGTCGGCGAGAGTCCGTGCCGTGGGAAAGCGTTTGAACAGGATCGGAGTCACCTTGTTGACCGTCTCATCTGTGGACTGCGCAGAGAGGATCGTTGCGATCAGCAGTTGCAATGGGTCGGCGTGCGCGAGCGCACAGTCCGCCTCGGGATAGAGCTTGCGCAGGGCGGTTATGATCCTGCGGGTTCGGGCCTTCTTGTCGTTCAGGTTTTCGGATTTGGTTTTCATAGGACGATTTCCATCGGTTTGGCCGGCCTGACTCAGCGGACCGGTCGCGGCTCGGAATCGTTCGCTCTCTCACTCTTGACATCGCAACGCGACGTAAATGGCAGACAGGCGGCTGGGATACAGTGCGAACACCACGGCAAACTACGCTTCCTCGCTCCCTCACGGTCGCGGCTCGGAATCGTTCGCTCTCTCACTCTTGACATCGCAACGCGACGTAAA
>Ga0326597_10012832_pt1 | contig 11033 bp, 7 predicted proteins | sample RVTome_12_FD_203789 | JGI IMG/M metagenome (GOLD analysis project Ga0326597, IMG submission 203789) | Soil microbial communities from uranium-contaminated site in the Upper Colorado River Basin, Wyoming, United States - RVT100D185 | ecosystem: Environmental > Terrestrial > Soil > Contaminated >... | reverse complement strand
GCATTAGGCGTGGCTGCGCAGGACGCAGGTGCACAAGACTATCCGACCCGACCCATACGTATGATCATTCCGTTCTCGGCAGGTGGTTCGGTGGACGTTCCCGGCCGTATCATCGCGCGAAAACTCTCCGATGCTTTTGGACAGCAGGTGATAGTCGATCCGCGCCCCGGAGCCGGTAGTACCATCGGCACCGAGGCCGCGGCAAGGGCCCCGGCTGACGGCTATACGTTGCTGCTGACCGCTCCGGCGTTCGTGATCAGTGCCAGTCTATACAAGAAGCTGCCTTACGACCCCTTGACGGATTTCGCTGCCGTCTCGCGAGTGGGCGATGGGCCCTGCATTGTCGTCGTGCATCCGTCGCTGCCGGTAAAGTCGGTGAAGCAGCTCATTGCGCTTGCCAAAGCTCAGCCCGGCGAGATCAATTTCGGGACCCCGGGCAACGGTAGTTCGCCGCACCTGTTCGGCATGTTGTTCATGTCCATGACGAAGACCCACATGACGCACATCCCCTACCGGGGCAGCGCCCCGGTCACGGCCGATCTGATCAGCGGCCACGTGTCGGTCGGATTTCCCGGGATCGCGACCGTGTTGCCGCATATCAAATTGGGGCGATTGCGCGCGCTGGCCGTGACGAGCGCGCGTCGCGCGCCGCAAATACCGGATCTGCCGAGCGTCGCGGAGGCCGGGGTACCCGGCTACGATGCCGCGTTGTGGCTGGGCGTCGTGGCGCCGCAAGGAACGCCCAAGCCGATCATCGACACGCTTAACATGGAACTCAACAAGGTGTTGCGGCTACCCGATGTCAAGAGCGGCTATGTGCGCATCGGTTTCGAAGCCGCCGGCTCCACCTCCGAGGCATTCGGCGATTTCATCAAGTCCGAATATTCGAAATGGAGGAAGATCGTGCGCGAGTCCGGCGCCAAAGTGAATTAGCGCACGGCATGCGCATTGGGTCGCCGCTCGGCAGCGGGTCATGCTGAAATGGCAGTCTGGCTCAACGCGCGCGGCGCTCCTGCGCGCGCCCGAGCGCGATGGCAAGGATGAACCAGCCGGCTGCCACCGGGACCGTCGCCAGCGAAATGGCCGTGAGTTCCAGACCTGCCCCGCGCATCGCCGCGAACAGCCAGCCGCTCACCGCATCCGCGCCGCGAAACACCACGATATCGATGACATTCTTTGCCTTGTATTTCTCCGCGCGCCCTACCACCGTGAACAGCACCTCACGCGCGGGATTTGAAATGGCGAAGTTGGCGGTGCGCTGGATCGCCTGGAACGCAATGACCAGGGCCAGCATTGGCGATACGGCGAGCGCCGCGAAGCCGACGCAAAAAACGCCCGGCAGAACTCCGGCCGCCGGCCCGACGCCGAAGCGGGTGATGAGCTTGCCGGTCGCAAAAAACTGGACGATGATCGTGAGTATCCCGATGGCGAGATCGATCGTGGCGAAGATACGCGTGCGCACCGCCGGGTCGTCGGAAGCGGCGGCGACGATGTTGGCCTGCTGGAAGTAGAGAAACGTTCCGGCGAGCGACAACAGCGACACCCACAGCGCGATCCCGGCGAGGTACGGCGAGCGCAGCACCATCGCGATGCCGGCGAGCCAACCCCCGCCCAGCCCGGCTGACTCCGGCTGCGTGGCGGACGTTGTTTCCACCGGTGCCGCGGCCGACTCGGTTCTGACGTTCGGCGCCGCGAACTCCAGCCGCCGCGCGCACAGCACTGCCGCCTCCAACAGCACCGCCGCCAGGATGAGCAGATTGACCGGACCGATGGCCACCGCGAGCCAGATCGTCAGCGCCGGACCGGCCAGCGCACCGGCGGACCCGCCGGCCGCGATGAAGCCGAACAGCCGCTTGCCTTGGTCGGCGGCGAACAGATCGGCCATGAACGACCAGAACACCGATACTGCAAACAGGCTGAACACGCTGATCCAGACGAAGAACACGCGCGCGACGTGCTGCTTGCCGATATCGAAGCTCAGCAGCAGCCAGAAAATCACGATGTTGGCGACGAAGAAATGGTAGACCAGCGGGATGAACCGCCGGCGCGGCAGCTTTGCCACGACGGCGCCGAACAGCGGCACCGCGGCCAGCATCGCGACGAAGGTGGCGGTGAACAGCCATTGCAGGTTGCGCACCCCGCCGGTAATCCCCATCTCCTCGCGCAGCGGCCGCAGCACGTAATAGCCGGCGAGCAGGCAGAAGAAATAGGCGAACGACCAGACGAGCGCCTGCGCCTCGCCCGGGCGCACTGCGACCACCCGCACGAGCCATCGGTGAAAAACCGTTTCGTTCACGATCCCGCCTTTCGGGCAGTGCCGCTTCCAGCCGCGCGCCGTATCACCTGGCCGGAATTAATCAACATGATGTCGAAATGTTATCATGGGCACAGACTACTAATCCGATTGCGAAGCGCGAAACGCAGACAGGTTGGCTTAGTGGTCTGCCCCTCGTTATGCTACGACGCCACGCATTGAAACTGCTCGCCGCGAGCCCATTGATCGCCATGTCGCAACCTAATCCCGCCGCGCAACCAGGCCCGGCCACCATGCTCAGGCGGGCGGTTCCGCGCAGCGGCGAGCTGCTGCCGGCGATCGGGCTCGGCACGTCTAACGTGTTCGATGTCGCGCCGAAAGCGCCTGAGATGGCGGAACTCAGGGAGGTGCTGAAAACCTTTGTTGCCGGCGGCGCCAGTGTCGTCGACAGCTCGCCGATGTATGGCCGCGCCGAAAGCGCGGTTGGCGAGCTTGCGAGCGAGCTTGGCCTGCACTCATCACTGTTCCTCGCTACCAAGGTCTGGACCACCGGCCGCGAGGCCGGCATCAGGCAAATGCAGGATTCGCTGCGCGAGATGCGAACGCAGCGTATCGACCTGATGCAAGTGCACAATCTGCTCGATCTCGCGGCGCATCTCAAAACGCTGCGCGAATGGAAGCGGGCCGGCACGATACGCTACCTCGGCATCACGCATTATCATTCGGGCGCTTATGGCGAGCTCGAGCGGCTGCTCAAGACGCGCGATTACGATTTCGTCCAGTTCAATTACTCGCTCGCCGAGCGCGAGGCGGAGACGCGGCTCATGCCGGTCGCAGCGGAAACCGGCACCGCGGTGATCATCAACCGGCCGTTCGCGCACGGCGCGCTGTTCGCCAGGGTCAAAAACCAGGTGTTGCCGGGCTGGGCGGCGGAATTCGATTGCGCAAGCTGGGCGCAGTTTTTTCTCAAATACATACTGGCGCGGCCGGCGGTCACCTGCGTGATACCCGGCTCCGGCAAGGCTCGCCACATGGCCGACAACCTCGCGGCCGGCAAGGGGCGGCTGCCCGACGCCGGGCAGCGCAAACGCATGGCCGAGCTGATTCGACGCCTCTGATAAAGAGCCGTGAAGGAGTGAAGGGGGGAAGAAGTGAAAGGTATGGGCCGCGGCCGCCTGACACTGTTGTTGCTGCTGGTTGCGCTGTTAGCGGGATGCACCGCGCTGCGGCTGACCTATCGCCAGGCGGATACGCTGCTCGCGTGGCGCGCCAACGAGTATTTCGATTTGGATCCGCTCCAAAAGCAAGAGCTGAACACGCGCCTCGAGCGGCTGCTCTCGTGGCACCGTTACGAGCAATTGCCCGACTATGCGGTTTTCACGAGCGCCGCGATCTCCAGGGTTCAGCGAGGCCTCAGGCACGACGATGCCATCTGGTTCATCGAAGGCCTCAAGGCGCGCTACCGCGTCATCGTCAAACGCGGCAGCTCCGACGCTGCCGAGATGCTGGCGACGCTTGCGCCCGAGCAGATCAACGCGTTGCAGAAACAGTGGGACAAGGTCAACCGCAAGTTCGCGAAAGAGCACGAGCTAACGGGCAGCATCGAAAAACGCAGGCGCGCACGGCTGAAGAAGACGCTGGACCGGATCCAGGACTGGACCGGCGGGCTCACCTACGAGCAGGAACAGACGATCGCGGCGCTGCTGGACGCCATCCCGCTGATCGAGCATCTGCGCCATGCCGACCGGATCCGCCGCCAGCAGGAATTTCTGCACTTGCTCACGGTGCGCGCCAACCCGCAGGAATTCCGGCCCAAACTGCAGGCGTGGCTGCTCGACTGGGAAAGCGGCCGCGCACCCGCGTACGCGCGGCTGTCGGGCGAGGTCTATGCAAAGCGCATCGAGTTCTACCTTGCAGTCAACCAGCTGCTGACGCCCGGCCAGCGCCAGATCGTGCTGCACCGCCTGCAGGATTACGTCGACGATTTTCATGCGCTGGCCGAAAAACCGCAGCGCGCAGGCACCTGAATCGGCGCTGCTGCTAGAATTCGCGTCTACGTAACAGCACCGAGCCGCATGCCCACTTACCCCGGAGTCCTGGTCTCCAAGCTGCCAAAGGTCGGCACCACGATATTCACCGTGATGTCGCGGCTTGCGGCCGAGCACAATGCGATCAACCTGTCGCAGGGCTTTCCCGATTTCGACTGCGCGCCCCGGTTGCGCGAGCTCGTTACGAAATATTTCAACGCAGGGCTCAATCAGTATCCGCCGATGGCCGGCGTGATGGCGTTGCGTGAGGTAATCGCGGAAAAAACCGCGGCGCTCTACGGTGCCGCTTTCGATCCGGAGCACGAAGTGACCGTCGTGCCAGGCGCCACCTACGGCATATTCACGGCCGTTACGACGTTCGTGCAGCCGGGCGACGAAGTCATTCTGTTCGAGCCCGCCTACGACAGCTACGCGCCAGCCGTCGAGGTCAACGGCGGAAGACCCGTATTCGTGCGTCTCCAATACCCCGATTACGGCATAGACTGGCAGGCGGTCGGCCGGGCGATCACGCCGAAGACGCGCATGATCATCATCAATACGCCGAACAACCCGACCGCCAGCGTGTTTTCAGCCGAAGACATGCGCGTGCTCGCAAGCATCCTGCGCGACACCAACATCATGGTGGTCAGCGACGAGGTCTACGAGCACCTGATCTACGACGGCCATCAGCATCAGAGTGTGGCGCGCTTCCCGGGGCTGGCCGAGCGCAGTTTCATCGTATCCTCGTTTGGCAAGACGTACAGCGTCACCGGCTGGAAGCTGGGCTACGTGCTTGCACCGCGGGAGCTCATGGCCGAATTCCGCAAAGTGCACCAGTTCAACGTCTTCGTCTCTAACGGGCCGCTGCAGCACGTACTTGCGGAATACATGCAGGACCGGGACGCCTACCTTTCGCTCGCGGCGTTTTACCAGCGAAAACGGGATTTTTTTCTTGCCGGAATTGCGGGCTCGCGTTTTCGCCCGCTGCCATCGCGCGGCACTTTCTTCCAGAATCTCGCCTACGATGCCATCACGGACGAAAAAGACACGGACCTCGCGGTGCGGTTCACCAAGGAAAAAGGCGTTGCGTCTATTCCGTTGTCGGTGTTCTACCACGACGGGCATTGCGACCGCGTGCTGCGCTTCTGCTTCGCCAAGTCGGAACAAACCCTGGCAAGGGGCGCGGAAATCCTGCAGCGCATCTGATTCCATAGCGCGCGGATGAGTTCATAAGACGAGGAACATGGCATGAGTGATACCGCGGTCATCGTCGGCGCCGGACCCGGCCTGGGGTCGGCGCTCGCACGACGCTTTGCGCGCGCCGGGATGAAAGTCGCCCTCGCGCGGCGCAGCGCCGACAAGCTCACAGCGCTGATCAACGAACTCGGCGGCAACGCACGCGCCTATGCCTGCGACGCCACTGACGAGCCCGCGGTCAGGCAACTATTTGCGTCAGTCGCGGCGGAACTCGGCGCACCCGCTCTGGTCGTCTTCAACGCCGGCGCCTTCGTGCGCAAAGGCGTGCTCGACACCAGCGTCGAGGAGTTTGAGCGCTGCTGGCGCGGGAGCTGCCTCGGCGGATTTCTCGTCGGGCGCGAAGCGCTGCGAGCGATGCGTATGCGCAACGCGGAACACAAAGGCACGATCATTTTCACCGGCGCGACCGCGTCACTGCGCGGCGGCGCGCTGTTTCAAAATCTCGCGGTCGGCAAGTTCGGTTTGCGCGCGCTCGCGCAAAGCATGGCGCGCGAATCGCAGCCGCATGGCATCCACGTCGCGCACGTCGTGATCGACGGCCAGATCGAAGGCGGGCGGCCCGGGCACAGCGCAGCCGAGCGCGGCAAGGATTCCGTGCTCGATCCCGCCGCCATCGCCGAGACCTACTACCAGCTCCACCTGCAGCCGCTCAGCGCGTGGAGCCACGAAGTCGATCTCAGACCGTACGTCGAAAAGTTCTAGTGCGTGGAGTTTGCGCGTTCGGGCCTCGCAGTTGACGCGCAGGGCAGGCTTGAGTTAAAAGCATGGGTGCCCGATTCTTCATGAATTCGCCGTTTTTCGGCATCAATGTTCCGAACGGGGGTGCAGTCGATGGCTGCCAAAGAAGCTCGTGATGCCGAGTCGTCATCCGGACTGATACGAACCCTTACGCATTTGTGCGCGTGGGTCGCGGTCCTCTCTTCGCTTTACCACATCACGGCGATCTACCTGACTCCCCTGCCGGGGGAGATGCATCCGAACATGCACCTGCTGTTCGCCTACTTCATCATTCTGATCGGAGGCGCGGCGGCCAAGGAGGAGATATTCGGAGATCGCTTCAAGGGCATGGGGCTCGTCGCCTCCCTTTACGTCGCCGCCGTTGTGTTGGGCGTGTTCGCCTTCTACGGCATCTACGAGTTCAACGCCCGCAAGGTGTGGGGCACGGCCTGGACGGATGCCAGCATCTGGTGGGCGTACGCGCTGCCGTTCGTGTGCTGGGCCGCGATGTTCGTGCGCGAGCGTGCCTGGAAGGCGCTGGCGCTCTGGGCGCTGTCGTTCGTACCGGCCCTGCTCATGTTCGCGAACTGGAACGCACTGCCCACGAGCGTCCAGGCACAATCGAACTGGTGGTTGATCGCGGCATCGGCGGTGCCGACCGGATGGATGCTGTTTCTCGCGTTCCATCGTCCGGCTGAGGGTGTGCGCAAGGCGGCGCTTGCGCTCGCGGTGGCCGCAGCGACCGCGCTTCTTGCGGCGTGGCGGGTGGGGCTTTGGGCGCACCAACCCGATTCCGTCCGCGACGTTCTCTACCTCTGGCCGCTGCTGGTCCTTCTGATTCCGGCGATCTGGGCCAAGCGCCGTGCCAGGGAGGTGTTCGAGGATTTTCCGTGCGATCCGCTGCCCCGGAGCATCGAGGTCGGGATCAACGTCGGTTTGCTCGCGCTCTCGGCGGGCGCCTGCCTGTACATATTCTACGAATATAACGACCTGACGTGGCGTGTGGGCGCGCCGGTCATCACCGACATCCGTGCGGGATTCATCATGATAGCGGTCGGGCTGGAACTCACCCGCAGGTCCTTCGGCACGCCGCTGCCGATCCTCGCCTTGATCGCCGTGCTCTATGGCCTGTGGGGCAACCTGTTCGAGTCGCCCTTCGGTCACGCCGGGGCGGGCTGGATCGAGCTGACCGGCAAGCTCTCGACCGACTTCATCGGCGGCGTATTCGGCTTCCTCGTCATCATTTCCGCCACGTTCATCATCATGTTCCTCATCCTGGGAACGTTTCTCCATGAATCCGGTGCTGGCCAGTTCTTCGTCAACTTCGCGCTCGGGCTGTTCGGGCGCCTGCGCGCGGGCGCCGGGCTTGCCGCGGTGGGATCGAGCGCGCTCATGGGCACGGTTTCCGGCAGTGCCGCAGGCAACGTGGTCACGACGGGGACCTTCACCATCCCGCTGATGAAGCGCATCGGCTTAAGCCCCCACATCGCCGCGGCTGCGGAGGCCGCGGCCAGCAGTGGGGGACAAATCATGCCTCCGGTAATGGGGGCGGGCGCTTTCATCATGAGCGAGCTCATTGACGTGCCCTACATCCGGTTGATCGGCTACGCGACCATTCCGGCGGTGCTTTACTTCCTCATTGTCGGGATCAACATCCAGTTCGCCGCCGGCCGGCTGAACCTGCAGCCCCTGCCCCCCGAGCAGATCCCCGACTGGCGCTCGGAGCTGAGGCGGGGCTGGTTCTACCTCGTTCCGCTCATCCTGCTGGTGTATTTCCTGATCGGCGGTCACACCCCAACATTCTCCGGGGTGATGGCCATCTTCGCCATGGTCCTTGTCTGGTTCTATCGATGCGCCGCCGAATTCCTGGCCCGCATGCGGCTGGGAGACCGCTTCGTTTCGGACGAGGGCTACGCCTTCGTTCCCATTTCGTTCTGGTCGTATGCGGCGGTAGTGTACGCCGTCCTGTACGCCGGCGAGGCCTGGCTGGGCTGGAACTTCCGCCTCGGCCTGCCCGTTACGCCGGCAAACGTCGCGGTCGCGGCGGCAGCCCTCGGCGTCACGGGCGTCGGGTTGGGTGCGTTGCTGCTGCGGTTCATGCCCAACGGCGGCAGCTTCTGGTACGAGGTCGAGCGCGGGTGGGTTTCGATCTACCCGCTCTGTGTGGTCCTGCTCTGGTTGATGTTCGGCTGGAACGCGGGGCTCGCGGGACTGTGCATCGTGCTCGCGCTGCTGGGGCTTTGGTCGGCCGTGCACGGGGTCGGCGTGCGGCCTTTCGCGGCAGTGCCCTGGCTTTTCATCTCGGTGTGGCTGGCTTCCTACGGCGCGGTGAAAGCGCTCTATTGGGTGTTTCCCGCCGTCGAAAAGCTCGCCGATTACGTGGTGCCTTTCGGGTTTTTCTACCATGCCCTGATCTTTTTCGCCTTTGCCGTCGTGATCCAGCAGGTTGTGTTCAGACTCGGGGCCGCTCGGCAGGCGGGGGATGCATCGCCCACGCGCGTCAGCGAAGTCGTTGGCATCGCGTGCAATCCGATGACTTATCTGTTCCGCGCCCGGCGCAGCGGGCGCGCAGGGCCGGACGTGCAAGCGGCACAAGGGGCCGTGCGCTGGCTGGACGCCGTGCGGCGCGCGCTGATGGCGGGCGGGAAGCAGGGGGCGGAGTTCGGGGTCACCCTGCTGACCATTCAAATCGTGGTGGAGGTGCTGACCTTCTCGGGTGTGGGGAACAAGTTCGCCTACCTGATCGAGTCCCTGTCGCGCGATGTCTGCCTTCTCGGTGTCGCAGCGGGCGGCGGATGTATCGGCTTTCTCGGGTTTGACGGCTTCTTCGTCGCCCTCGCCCTTACGGCCGTTGCCTGCGCCATCCTCGGCATGGGTATGCCCACCACGGCCGCCTACGTGCTGCTCGCCATCCTGGGCGGGCCGGTGCTGGTCAAGCTGATCGGGCCCGCGTTGGCGCCGGTGTATGGGCCCGAATGGATGGAGTGGTTCATTTCCGTGCACGGGGACAGGGTCGCCGCCCACATGTTCATCTTCTATTTCGCCATACTGTCGGCCATCACCCCGCCGGTCGCCATCGCTTCCCTCGTAGCGGCGAAGATGGCAGGCGCCTCGTATCTGCGCACGTCGATGACGGCGTTACGCTTCGCCATCGTCGGCTTCATCGTGCCCTTCCTGTTCATGTACGAACCTTCTTTGCTGGCGCTGGACGATCCCTCCCGGGTCGCGGTGGTCGCCGCCATGACGCTCATCGCTTTCACCGCGTTCTCGGCCGCGACGCAGGGCTGGCTCCTGAGCCGGCTGTTTGCCTATGAGCGGGCGCTGCTGTTCGCCAGTTTCATCTGCCTCGTATTCTTCGACATTTATTTCTACAGCCCGCTGCTCATCCTGGGGGTGATCCTGGCGGCTCCCCCCTTAATCCGCCAGGTTCGGCTGTGGCGCCTGGAGCGGGCCGCCGCGCGCGCCTGAGCCTCACACCGGGCTTGCGCGCGGGTGGCGAAGGCGTCTAACATGATCGTCCACCGCCCTAAACGTCCAACTGAGTTTGGGACATTGCAGTCTTTCCCCGGAGAGTAGGCCATGGGCAAAGTCGTGACATTTGCGTCCCTGCCGTACGAACAAGCGGCAACCGGCATCAGCATCGCGGCCATCACCGGCAGTGACGGCAAGGAAATGCAGGCAGAGGTGATCCGGCTGGCGCCCGGCGCAAAACTGGCCGATACCGTGCCGCCGGGCTGCGACCGCTATTTTTTCACGCTCACCGGCAAGGCTATGATCTCGAACGGCGGCGGCGCGCATCGCATGCCGACGGAAACATTCGCGACGCTGCAGGAAGGCGCAAAGTTCACGCTGGAAAACGGCGGCAGGGCCGAGGCCGAACTCCTCAGCGTGATTGCCCCGCCGCCCGGAAAGCCCGACCGGCATCCCGGCTTCAAGGGCGGCATCCAAGTCGCCGAGCGCGGCAAACAGCCGGTGGTCGATATCCCGGAACAGAAGAAGCGCCGCATTCATTTCGTGGACCAGAGCGCCGCGGCATCCGAGCGCGCGCACGCGATGATCGTGCAGTATGAGCGGGAAACCGTGACGGGCATGCATATGCACCCGAACGCGGAAAGCATGTTTGTCGTGCTCACCGGCAAGGTGCGCTTCACGGTGAACGGCAAGGACGAGGTGCTCGAGCGCGGTCAGGCTGTGCATTTCCCGGCGACCGACCGCCATGGGCTACGCGGGGCAGAGGGCGATGTGAGCTTCCTCGAATTTCATATTCCCGGCGCCTTCACGTCAGTGCGAGGCTGACGCGATAAACGGGCCGCCACAACGGTGGCCGGACGCGTGCAACCAACAGGATTGAATCTCCTATCGGTTCGTTGGGCGAAACGGCGCAGGCGCCGTCCCGCCACAAGCCGTGCTACTTCAGCATCCCCTTCTCCTTCCAGTAGCGCTCCGCGCCGGGGTGCAGCTTGATTAGCTTGAGGGTCTTCAAGCCGGTCGCCGGCCCGATCGCCTTTCCGGTCGGGTGATACTTGACGATGTCCTTGTGGTTTTCCATCAGCAGCTTGACCATCTGGTAGGCAACATCATCGCTCATCTTGCTGCTGGCAACCATGACCCACATCTGGCTCCAGCTCACGATCGGCTTGTCCACGCCCGCGATCGAGCCGGCGGGAACCGTATCCATCACGACCCCGGGCTCGGCCGTCTCCAGTTTCTTCAGGGTCGCCTCAGGGGGACCGAAGAAGTTGAGATGGCCCTGCCGCACGCGGGCCAGGTCCATGTAT
>Ga0326597_10012831_pt1 | contig 11033 bp, 6 predicted proteins | sample RVTome_12_FD_203789 | JGI IMG/M metagenome (GOLD analysis project Ga0326597, IMG submission 203789) | Soil microbial communities from uranium-contaminated site in the Upper Colorado River Basin, Wyoming, United States - RVT100D185 | ecosystem: Environmental > Terrestrial > Soil > Contaminated >... | reverse complement strand
GAGCGTCAGGTGCTCGCCATGCACCGCACCGCCCATCGGTTCTCGGTTCTGCTCCCGATTGCCGACGTGGCGGCGAATCCCGAAGCGCTGAACCGACGCCTCGAGCTCGCACGCCGCGTCGTCGACCTGGAAAAACCGGCCCACACCGTATTCGACGTGCGCTTCTACTGGGCATTCTTCCGCGTCGCCGAGGCGCGCCTCGGGATTGACACCCAACTTGGCGCGGGCAGCCGCGCGCCGGAACTGATTCCGCAGGCGGTGCTCGGCCGCGCCTATATCGGCGCGAGTTTTGTCGGCGGCGCCGACCGTCCGAAGGACGGCGACCGCGTACTGCTCGATTGTTAAGGAATTACTTGAGGAGCCAACCATGGGCTGCTGCAACGAATTAGCCACCCCGCTCGATGCCGCCGTCTTCGATGCGACTCAGCATGTCAATTTCGCCAAGGGCATGGTGCTCGGCGTGGACGATTTCCGGCAGGAGTTCGCGTATCTGTCCGGACGCGATCAGTGGCTGGTGCGCGATGCCATCGGCTACGGCACGGTGAGCGGGCTGCGCGTCTTCTTCGAAAACGAAGGCGCCGAAGGGCCGCGGCTGCATGTGACGGCGGGGTCCGCATTCGTCCCGAGCGGCAAGCATGTATGTGTGGGCGCCGACCAGTGCGCCGTGATCAACCGGTGGCTGGCGAAGCCCGACAACGCCGCCATCGTGTTCGAGCTGCTCACTGGCGGCTCCCCTCCCCTCTCGCCGCCGCTGTCACCGCCCGCCGTGACCTCGGGAACGATCTCGCTGTTCCTGACGCTGTGCTACCGCGATTGCCTCACGCGCCCCGTGCCCGTGCCCGGCGAGCCGTGCCGCTCGCATGACGAGCTGATGGCCGACTCCCGCGTGGCCGACGACTACCGGCTCGAGCTTCGAAAGAACGCACCAGTGCAGGTCGAGGAGGACGCGCTGCGCGATTTCGCGCGCTGGCTGCGAGCGAACGTGCACATCGGCGACACAAGCCCGCCGCTGCCGGTTGACGATGCGTCGTGGCTGGCGGCGCTGCGGCCGGCGGCGCAGGCGTGGCTGGACGCCGCCAGCTTGTCGCCGCCGATGTCGCCGCCGGCGTCGTTCTCGACGCTCGGCGACTACCTGGTCGATCTGTCGCCGCTGAACCTCACGGTCAGACAGGACCAGATGTGCGAGTTCCTGCGCGTCGCCTTTCGATTCTGGGTTACCGAGCTGCGGCCGCTGTGGATGGCACGCCGCTGTCATCGCGAGATGTTCAAGGACCAGGATTGCGTCCTCCTGGCGCGCGTCGAGTTCGACGTCGATTGGGTCGGCGGCTCTCCGACCGGCGCCTGGCAGATTGCGGGAAGCCCGGCCACGCTGTTGGTGGACGAAACCACGCGGCCTTTCCTCGCGCATCTGCGCCTGCTGCAGGAATGGCTGTTGTGCGGCTGCGAATGCGGCGGTCTCGGTGTCGCCGCGGCGGCGATAGAGGGCCCATTTCTGGCCCCACGCCGGCAGAGACTGACCGCAGAGCCGATCCGAACGGCCGGGCGGCTGCCGGTGTCGAAGACGAGCGCCAGTCTGGCACTCGACGACAGCCACCACTGCGTCATCTGCGCCGACGCGACCAACGTCACGCTGACGCTGCCGGCATCGCTTCCCGGCAACGCCGGCCGTGTCTACGTCATCAAGAACGTCGATGTGACGAGGCTCATCGTCAGGGTTGACTCAGCCTCCGGTCACACCATCGACGACAGACACAGCCTGACCGTCAAGAAAAAGGATGCGGTGACGCTGATTGCCGATGGCGACGGCAGCTGGCAGGTGATCGGCACGGCAGCATGAGGCAGCCATGGCTCTGAAAGACGTTCTGCAACTGCAACAACCGCTGACCGAGGGAGGCATCCGTTCGGTCAACTTCTTCAACGGCCGCCTGCTTTCGGGCAAGGACCTGTCGCGTGAACAGGCGGCGCGGCGCGAGGCAGACGCGCGGCTCGGACGGGCCGTGGGCGACGGTGTGGCGTATGGCCTCGAAGTCGCGCGCGACACAACGCTCGACAAGCCGGCGGCGCCGGTCCTGCGGATCAAGTCGGGCCTCGCCGTCAACCGCGTCGGGCAGACGTTGCGCCTCGCCGCGGACGTCAGCGTGGCGCTCACGCGCCGCTTCGGGGGCGCCGACGCCGGATGCATCTTCGCCAACTGCACGCCGCTCACCGGCGGCACCTACGTCGCGGGCGCCGGCGTGTATCTGCTGACCATCGCGCCCGCCCAGATGTCCGAAGGCAAAGCTGCGACCAACGGCCTCGATCCCACGAATGTGGCCTGCAACACCGACGCGACTGTCGAAGCGGTGCAGTTCCGTCTGATCAACATCAACCCGCTGCGCTACGCGGGCCTCGATGTCGCCTCGACGCAATTCCGCAACCGGCTCGCCTATCGCTGCTTCGGCATCGAGGCGCGCGAGCAGAACGTGATCGATCCCTGGCGCGTCGATGCGCCGCGTTACGGGTTGATTGACGAGCTGCGCGAAGTCGGCCTGGACGATCGCGACGTGCCGCTCGCTGTCTTGTTCTGGACCGCGGGCGGCATCCAGTTCATCGACATGTGGGCCGCGCGCCGCGAGCTGCTCGAGCCGGACGCGCTGTCCGGTTTCTCGTTCCAGCGGGATCCGCTCAAGCCCGAAGGCCTGTCGTTTTTTGGTTTCGTGGCGCGGCGGCGGCGACTGGTCGAGTCGCACGCGATGTGCGCTCAGTTTCAGCAGCACCTCGCCGATGTGCTCGCCCGAGCGTCGAATCCGACGACGGTCGTCGCCATCGAGCAGTTCCGCTATCTGCCGCCGTTCGGCATCGTGCCGTTGCAGCACGCGCCGCTGCGCGGCTTCCTCGAAGCGACGTTCTTTTCCGGTGTCGTGCGCCGTCCTCTTTCTGGCTCGAACCAGCATACGGCCTTCATCGATGTCCGTTTGTTGGGCGCATTGCAGGAGCAGGCGCTGGCCGGATCGCCGACCGATCTCGAAAGCAAGGAATTCATCTGGATCTACCGGTCCTGGCAGAACGTGAAGGCCCGAACGGACGGCCAATCGGTGCAGCCGATGGTGGCGTTCGCCAGCGGGCTGTTGCAGAACCTGGCGGTCGCGCGCTTCGACATGGCGCGCTTCGATTACAGCGACTACGCAAACTGCTGCGGCGACTGGTAGCTTCGCCACCGAAGGAGATCAAGATGGCACTGATTAATGACATCGTGCGGCCCGGGGATGTGATCGCCTCGGACCTGATTAATCGCATCATCGGCACGCTGAACCAGCACGACGCGCTGATCTCCGCCGGCTCCGTCGGAGGCAATGCAGTCACGATCAGCAATTTCATTCCGAGCCCGCCCTTTCAGGCGGGACAGGACATCCAGATCCAGGGAACCAACTTCGGCTACTCGACCGGGTCGACCGTGCTGACGTTCGACACGACGCCCGTGAACGCATTCAAGCTGGGCAGCAGCGACACATCACTGCTGATCCAGGTTCCATTTCTTTCGGGCCTCGGGTCCGGCAAGGACGTGCTCCTTTCGATTTCGAACGGGACCTCGTCGGTCGTCCGCGTTGTTCGGGTCAATCCGGCGCAGCAGCCCCAGCAGGGCAACGTGGACGTTCTTTGGAACGATGCCATCACGCCGAATCCGAATCCGAACCCCATTCTGAACGGGCAGCAGGTGACTCTCGCCTACGCGCTGAAGTCACGGGCGTTGCTGCCGGCGACCTTCACGGTCGGCGTGCAGTGCTCCGACGCAGGGATGCAGGCGGCTGCGTCAGTGCTGGATGCCGGGCAGGTCGTGCTCCCGTCCAGACGGATCGATCTCGCGCCGAACCAGCAGAAGGGATTCTTCATCCGCTTTCCCAACGTGCCGGTGGCCAATAACAGCCCCTTTACCGTGACCGTAAGCGCGGCGGCGACTGGAGTATCGGGATCCGACACGCGCGTTTTCATCGTCAACCAGGTCGTGGCGCAACCCGATCCGACGATCACCCTGGTCTTCAACGCGTTGTCTGCCGTGGATCCCAACACGGGCAACCCGGACCCCACGGCGAGCTACACCGTTGCCGACAACACCGTGAGGCTCAAGCAGGGAACGATTGGACGGATCAATCTCTTTGCGACGTTTACGCAGATCGGCACGTACGACGTTTCGGTGGCGACATTGGCGCCGACAACGAACTGGACCGTCACACTGGCGGGAACACCGGCACAGTACATTATCAACGCCGCCGATTTTTCGGGCGGCGTCGCCACGAAGAATCCCGAGATCGGCATCCAGGCCCAGCCGGGTTCAAGTCTTACTGGTCAACTCAAGTTCACCCTCCAGCGCCAGGGTTCGACTCAGAAGCGCGAAATCACGTTCAACCTGGCACGGGTCCCTTAACGCAGTGAACAACAAGGGGCATTGACATGACCATCTGCACTCCGAGAGCGCAAGGCGTCCCGGGACTTCCGACGGCGCCGAACTGGTTCGATTCGGGCGCCGGCGCCCCGCCGCTGCGCACTGAGATTGACGATCCGCGATGGACCGGCGCCTACAAGCGGGGATTCGGTGATGGAACAGGATTGGAGGCGGAGTTCCGCGGTCTGTACATGGACCCGGACTGGCGCGGCAAGAAAAGCCTGTTCCTCTCGTGGAATGTGCTGTACGACGGGTCGCTCGACAACGGCCTCGATCGTCTCTACGTCGGATTCAACAACGGCGGTGCCGGCACGACCGATACGCTCGTCTTCAAGATCGTCGCCTACAACAGTTCTTCCGTAGACATTGTCGCGGGCCCGATGGGCAGCGTACAGGTGTTCAATCTGAATGCCGCGGGCGAAGGCGTTCCGTTGGCCAGCGTGCCGACATGGATCAACGACACCAAAGTGTGGCTGACGCGAACACCGATCGGCTGGGCGATCCACATGTATGTTCCCTACGATCCCGCCGCAGCCGGCCTGTTCAGCAATGCCGGAATCAAGCTGCCCGATCCCTTTCGGTTCTTTTACCAGATCTATGTGCTGACGCCGACCCGCGTCGGAGGAGGTGCGGCAGTCGGTGGATTCGTGCCACACAAATGGCCGCTCGCCTCGGCGACTGTGTTTACGGGTCTCAGCGGAGATGTCTACCCGCATCCGCCCACAACCGCGTGGGATTCCTTCCATCCCAGCACAGGCATCGGCGATCCGATGTGCCCGGCGGCCGGCGGGGTCACGATCGATTCGAGCGGCCTCGGAAACATGGTCGACGGCGGTCCACCAAACATCGTGATCAAGTACCGCAAGACCACGCCGCCACCCAGGCCTGTCAATAGTATGTTCGCCAACATCGACAACCAGACCGGCGCGCCCATACCCATAGGCGGAATCACGGCACGATTCAGGATCGCGGACTGGGGATCGGTGATCATGGACCCGGCTGCGCCGTGGCAAGACGTGCGCGGCGGAAACGCCGTCACCAATGCCGTGCCGATTCCAGTGGGGAAACCCGTTGTCACGGCGGGCAACCCGCCACCGCTCAATTTCAACTGGCAACTGAACGACGCGGAGATGGATCCCTACATCGCCGGCAAACCCTCAGACCAGTGCATCCTCGTCGAGCTGTCGGGAGCCGGCATCGACTTCTATCGCGACAGCGCGCGTCAAAACCATCTCATCCAACCGGCGTCAAAGGTCGTCAAGACGGCACAGATTAGCGTCGAGGGGCTGGCACCGATCGGCGGCGCGAACCGCGATGTCTACGTAGCCATCGAGACGCGAAACATGCCCGCTCCATCGAAGGGCGGAGGAACCACTGTCGTTTGGGATGAGAGCAAGGTTGCGTTGTTGCGCCGGAAGGACATCAGTGGCGAAGTGCTCGAGACGCTTGTGAACAACGGCATGCTCGCGGCGCTGGCGACCGGCAGGCTGCGGCTGGACCAGATTGCCGACCTGGCGCCGGTGTATCGCGTACACGTCTATCACGATACCGGTCAGAAGCTCACGGTCAACGGCATCGCCTATCCGATTCTAGAGGCCCAGTCATCGTTCGGCATGATTCCCGATCATGCCGGCCCATTGAAGGGCTGGGAGCACGGTCTGGATTTTCCGCCGGGTGCGGTACAGGACGAGATTACCCCTTCGTTCTTCCGAATCCACGTACCGAACAACGGAAAGATCCAGACCCAGGTGCGAATCAACGCCGTCGAGCCGTTCCGGTTCCCGTGGTGGGCCTGGCTGCTGTTGATTCTCCTGCTACTTCTGTTGATCGTTCTAGCGATGTAGGCGAGCGCACGCGAGAAGGCGGCCACGATGTTCTCGCCACCTTTACTGACGTCGGACGGCCTGCGAGTCAGACGGATGCGCCTGCGTGGTTCCGATGTCGACCGACTGCTGGCACGGCAACGCATCGAGGCGCAACTGCGCGGGATCAGCTCGGCGTCACTCGGAATGCCTGCCAAGGCGTTGCTGTTTGTGAGGCGACTGGCAGCAAGGGTGGAAATGTCTTCCCATTCGCTGCTGCGAACCAACGCCATTGCCGCGGTTTATTCCGAGCTAGGCCTTTGCGCAGACCGCGCGCGACGGCCCTGGCTGGATGCGGAGGCATCACGGGCCGACGTGGTGCTCTTCGCGGACGAAGCCGAGCTGGTCGCCTGCCTCATTCGCGACTGGCTGCGTGGTCTCGTAGCGGACCGCTGGTGGTGGCGCACTGTACTCGGGAACGCAGGTGCCGAGGAGTGGCTCCGCTACCACGTCCTTCCGCGCGGAGAACTGCTGGTCCCCGCGCTGTCACTGCTCGCGCCACGCAGCGAAGTCGTGCCGTGGGCCGTGCGCTTACGCGAGGCCGACGCCCGCGTGGCCGCGGCAGCGGTTGCACATGCGTTCTCGCTGGAAACGGCCGCCACGCCTTCCCCCGTTGCAGCGTTAATGGGCCTGGAACGTGACGGCGATTCGACCGGACCGCCCGCCGGCAGCGGTGCTGCGAGCACACATGAGGCTGACGCGACTGCACGTCTGACCGCAACTGTGCCCGAAATGCGATCGCCGGCGTTGGGCCGCGAGCAACGGGTTCTTCTGGTGCTCGTGTGCGTCGCGACGCGGGCGCCATCGTGGGGACGCACCTCGCAATTCGCGACGGCGATGGCTGCGCTCGATCGCATCGAAGCCGAGCGAGACGCCCTTGTGGCGATCCTTTCACCAGGCGTCTCGCCCGCGCGATATGCGTCGTCGGAGCAGCCAACCGATGATGTGGCGGCGGAGACGGCGGCTCCTGGACCAATCGACAGAGAATCGCCCGCGAATCCACCCGCAGCCGAGGCAGCTGCTTTGGCCGCCTCGCTGCCGCCGCCGCAGCGCGGCCATGAGGTCGAGATACACCTGCCGCCGGTGCCACCGGTTCCAGTGCGTACGTGGTCGTCGCAGAAACGTGCACCCGCGCCGCCGGCCGTAGGGCAAGTCGCGCGAAACGTGGTGGCAGACCTCGAGGCCCACGCGAGTTTGCCCGCGACAGCGGCCATCACCGGCGCGCCGAAGAGCGAATGGCGGCCCGCAGATGTCGCACAGCCTGCAGCCGATGAATCGCGGAGCGCACTCGCGAAGCGCATCGGGACGCAGTATGGCGGCATCTTCTATCTGCTCAATGCGTGGCTCACGATGGGTCTCTATGCCGACTTCACGGCGCCGCGCGGGGCGAACCTCGCGTTGTCGCCGTGGGACTTGCTGGCGTTGGTCGGCCGGGCATGGTTCGGCGAGCCGTTCGTACTCGATCCGATCTGGAGCACGTTAGCCAATCTCGCCGTTCGTGCTCCCGAGGACGAGCCCGCTCGCGACTTCGAGATGCCCGACGACTGGCTCGACTGCCACCTCGAAACGCTGAACGCGCGGCTGCAGCTGGCGCTCGGCGTGGAGCGGTCGAGCGAGATACCCGGCATCGTTTGCCGCCACCACGCGTCGATTGAAGTCACAGCGTCCTGTGTGCACGTGCGCCTCGCGTTGTGCGACCTTCCCCTGGACGTCCGCGTCGCCGGCCTCGACCGCGATCCGGGCTGGATTCCGGCGGCCGGCCGCGCGGTTGTTTTCCATTTCGCCTGAAGGCCATCTGTGGACACACCGCACATTCACCCCGAATCGGTTCCGGCGGCTTTTGCCGACATGCCGTTCACGGCAGCCCAGCACCTCCGGCTCGCACTCTTCGGTGTGATTGCGCGCGTGATTGAGTGCTGCACCGACGGCGACATCGAGGCGGCGCTCCAGGCCCATCCCTTCCTGGCCGATTACCTCAACGAAATTCATGCGCGCACCGGAGCGGCTGAATCGGTCGCTGCCCAGTGGCGGCGGGCGGTGCGCGCCTGGGAGGCCGAAGCCGTACACCGGAAAACGCACCTGCCTCTGATCGCGCTCGGCGGCGCCGGCTTGAGCGCGCTCGAGCTCGAGCTGCTGCTGGCCGTGGGCTTGATGGAAGAGGATCCCCGCTTCGGCGAAGTCTTCGAACGCGCGCAACGATCGGAACGCCGGCCGACGATGGCGCTGCTGATCGCCTGGTGGCGGGATGACGGCAGCAACGACGACCGGATGGACGACGTCCGCCGCGGCCTGCAAAGGCTGATCGACGACGGCCTGCTGCTCGTCCGCAACGCGGACGCGCCGCGCGCCGATTGGGTTCCTGCAGTGGTGCTGGCCGTGTGGGATGGGCTGCGCGGCGAAGCGCCGACGCTGCGTTGGCTGCGCCACGCGCCTGTCGAGGCGTTGCCGGAGCTCGACGCATATGTGGCCTCAGATGCGACGCGCATGGCGTGCGACGCTCTGCCCCTGCTGCTGACCGATCGCCCCGCACCGGTCCTGCTGCTGCGTGGTCCGGAACACAACGGCCGCAAGACTCTGGCGAGCGCGCTGGCGCGCTCGTTGGACCGGCCGATCCTGCTCGTGCGAGAGGCGGTCTTCGAGGACGAGGCGCGGTGGCGCCTGTTCGGTGTGCTCGCGGCCATGACCAACGCGGTGCCTGTCGTCGAGTTCGAGCTGGCTCTCGGCGAAAGCCGCTCGCTTCCGCCGCTCCCGTTGACGGACGCGCCTCTGATTGTCGTGACCGGCCGGCACGGCGCCTGGGCCTGTACGGATGGCCGGACCATGCTGGCGGTCGATCTACCGCTGCCAGGCGATGCGCAACGGTTGCGGCACTGGCAGGCGTGTCTGCCGGCAAACGCGATTGCGGCGCTGCCCGGCTGCGCAGGACACATGCGCCTGTCGAGCGGCAACATCCGCGCATCCGCTGCCGCCGCCACCGCCTTCGCGAGGCTCGCCGGTCGGAAGACGCTCGATCCCGACGACATTCGGCGCGCCTGCCGCACGCTGCAGTCGGCCCGCCTCGAAACCATGGCCACGCGGCTCGAGGCGTGCGGCACGCTGAGCGACGTCGCTGTCGACGAGAGCACGCGAGAAGAGCTCGATGCGCTCGTCGCACGATGTCGCTGGCGGGAGCAGTTGGCCGCCCGATCGGCGGCCGTCGCCGGATGCGCCGTGGGCGTACGGGCATTGTTTGGCGGTCCGAGCGGCTCAGGCAAAACGCTGGCGGCACGGTTGCTGGCCGCCGAGCTTGGCAAGGAGCTTTATCGCGTCGATCTGGCCGCCACCGTCAACAAGTATCTCGGCGAGACCGAGAAGAACCTCAATCGGGCCCTGAACGCCGCCGAGGAGCTCGACGTCGTGTTGCTCATCGACGAGGGCGACGCGCTGATGGCCAATCGCACCGACGTCGGGTCGTCGAACGATCGGTACGCGAACCTCGAGACCAATTTCCTGCTCCAGCGCATCGAGTCGTTCGAGGGCATTGTTCTCGTCACGACCAACGCTGTCGATCGCATCGACCGCGCGTTCGCGCGACGCATGGACGTGGTCGTGAACTTCCGTTCACCGGACGCCTGGCGCCGCTTCGAGATCCTCAAGCTGCATCTGGCCGGCGACGACCTCGACGATACCTGGCTGGAAGATGTGGCGACCCGGTGCGTATTGAGCGGTGGGCAATTGCGCAACGCCGTGACGCACGCACGACTGTTGTCGTTGGAGGCCGGACGCCCGCTGGACGAAGGACACCTGCAGTCGGCGCTGACGCGCGAATACCGCAAGAGCGGCGCAAGTTGCCCGCTCCGGCCGACACAGGCAAAGCCGTGCCTGCAGTAGCTCGCGAGACGCCCGCCCGCGCAGGTGCATCCCGCGCTCCCTCGTCGGCGCCATCGCAGCAGCCGTCCAGCAGCGCCGGTCGTGGCCCTCAGTTCGCGGAAGCCAGCGCTAGCAGCCTCCTGTCTGGAAAGCGGCTGTATCGCATGAGCGACGGCCGGATCGTCGAGCTGCCTGAGGGCATGACGGCGGACGAGGCAGCCAGGCTGGAGGCCGAGGCGAAGATCGCGCAACAGAAACTTGGCAAGGGCCCTCCACCGAAACCAGTTCCCGACGTACGCAAGCCCGCTGACAAGAAAGAGAAGAAGGGAAAGGCCAAGGCGAAAGGTGCGGGCGCCAGGGGCGGCGCCGGCAAGGGCCGCGCCGGCCCGAAGACTGCTGGAGTCAAGGCCCAACTGAAGTCCGTCGGCGGCAAGGTCGCGCAGTACTTGATCGGCAAAGCCGCGCCCGTTCTCGCCAAGGGCATCGACCGTTTGCGCACGTTGAGCCGCAACGAGCAGACGCACGACGATGCCCCGCAGAAACTGCAGCAGGCGGAAATGGCCGTCGTCATTCCCGCCAGCGAAAACCAGTCAAAGAGCAACGCCGGACAGGTTGGCGAGGTCGGCGGCCGTCCGGCACCGCCGGTCGACGAAAGCAAGGGCAAGCAGAAACTTCAGGAATCGCTGGCCGAGAACGTTCCGCGCAGCATCGAGGACGTCGACAACTTCAAGCGCGACAAGAAGGCCCAGCACATGGGCACCGACGTCCTGCAAGTCGTGCAGGGCGATAAAAATGCCGTCGTCTCCACGTTTGCAGACATGGAGCGCACGCCGCCGCCCGCGCCTCCCGAGCACACGCCCGACCCGCTTCCGCCGCCGGAGGTCGCACCGAATACGGCCACC
>Ga0326597_10012830_pt1 | contig 11033 bp, 9 predicted proteins | sample RVTome_12_FD_203789 | JGI IMG/M metagenome (GOLD analysis project Ga0326597, IMG submission 203789) | Soil microbial communities from uranium-contaminated site in the Upper Colorado River Basin, Wyoming, United States - RVT100D185 | ecosystem: Environmental > Terrestrial > Soil > Contaminated >... | reverse complement strand
ATGGCGCGCACCGACATGCCGTGGTCGGTGGCGCGCTGGTAGAAATGCGTCCGATGCGCCTCCCAGATCCTGTCCCCGCGCGCAAGCCGGCGCGCCAGCGTGATGCTCGCGTCGGCGAGGTAGTAGAGCGGCAGCAGCACGGCGGCCGCGAGATGTCCGCCGGAAGCAAGCAGGAACAGGAGCCAGGCGAGGACGAGCCCGATCGGCACGCTGCCGACGTCGCCGAGGAACAGGCTTGCCACCGGCCGGTTGAACGGCGCAAAGCCGATCATCGCCCCGGCAAGCGCGATCGCGGTCAGCGTGCCGAGCGGCGGCAATGCGCCCAAGGCGCCGGCGATCGCCAATCCCGTGGCGACCGGCACGACCTCGGCAACGGTCATCCAGTCGATGCCGTCCATGAAGTTGACCAGATTGACGAACCAGATTCCGGCCAGCAGCAGCAGCGCACGTTCGAGCCACCACGGCAGCATCGGCACGAGCCGTGCGTCATGCGGCAGCGCATAGACCACCACGGCGACCGCGACGATGTGCAGGGCCAATCGCGGCGTGGGAGCGAGGCCGCGGATGTCGTCGGCTGCCCCGCTCAGCGCCAGCAGCAGCGTCGCGGCAACGACCGCTGCCATGTGGGCCGCGGTTGCACCGCCGTGCGGTCCGAGCGCCGCAAAGCCAATGACCATGACCGCCAACGTCGCGCCGACCACGGCGATGCCGCCGCCTTGCGGTGTCGGCTCTCCATGCGATGAACGCGCGTTCGGGCGCGCCAGGGCGACGCGTGTGAGAAGCGGCCGTAACCATAGAATCGCGCCATAGGCCGCGGCGGCGGCGGCGACGAACGCCGTGAGTGCCGCCCACAACGGGAGCGATGTGCCGGCGTTGCCGGTCATGGCGTCGCCACCTTGCGCTGTTCCAGCACCCGGCGATACAGGGCGACGATCGCGCGGCCGATGTGCGCGCTGGAAAATTCCGCTTCGGCCAGCCTGCGGCTGGCGGCGCCGTAGCGTGCGCGTAGTTCCGGGTCGCCGGCAAGCTGGTGCATGGCGGCGGCGAGCGCGTCGGGATCGTCGACCGGGACCAGGATGGCATTGACGCCGGCACGCGCGATCTCGCGGCAGCCCGGGACGTCGGTCGCGATCAGTGGCCGGCCGCAAGCGGCGGCCTCCAGCAGGCTGAGCGGCAACCCCTCGCGCCGCGACGGCAGCACCGCGATATGCGCCATCGCCCAGACCGAGCGGATATCCGGCACATGGCCGAGAAACGCGACGCCCGGGCGCCGGCGCCATTGCTCCAGCAGGGCCGGCGAGATCGACGCCGGATTGGCAGGGTCCGGTTCGCCCGCAAGCAGCAGGTGGAGCGGCTGCCCGCGCGCAGCGAGCCGGGCATGGGCATCCATGAGCGCAGCGACGCCCTTGTCCACCAGGAGGCGACCGACATAGGCCGCGGTGGGCGGTCCGCCCGGCTCGGGCAGCGGCGTCAGGCGGTCAACATCGACGCCGGAGCCTGGAATGCGCACGATCCGGTCCGGCGCGATACCGAGCGCCGCGAGGGCAGCCTGATCGTCCGGATTTTGCACCAGGACTGTCGAGGTCGGGCGGCTGAACAGCCGCCGCATCAGGGCGGTCATGATGGCCCGGGCGACCCGTGCCCGCAGGCCGGTGGCGGTGAACGCGAAGCCCATGCCGGCGACGGCGTTGATTACGGCAAGCGGCAGGCCGAGCGCTGCCAGCGAGCCGGTGATGCTCGGTTGCAGGGCGACGTGGTGCACGAGGTCGGGCCGCACCGCCCGGTAAAGCGCCCGAACCGTCCGCACCGAGCGGAGGAACGTCACGGGATCGGCGCTGCCGCGCTCCCAGTCCAGGGGGTGCAGGATGAACCCTTCCGCCGCAATGGCTGGCCCGTGCTCGGCGACCCGGGCCGCCACGTGAACCTCGAACCCGGCCTGCCGTGCCGCCCGGGCCATCGGCATGCGATGCGAGACGAAATACCAGTCCTCGGTCACCAGATAGAGCAGGCGGGGAGCGGTCACCGGGAACGGCCAGACGCTGATGTGGTTAATCGGTCCGGCACGGTATCACGAATTGTTTCAGTGGGATAGCCATGTTCATATTGTGAACATCAGGCTTGACGTTCATGCGGTGAACGCACTACCACTCCGTCCAAAGGCCGGGGACGCGCATGGGCAACGCCGAAAGCTCCGAAATTGAGAAGTCGAGGATCGTCCTCGGCCTGCTCGAATCCGTGGAGCGCGACGGCGGCGCGTCGCAGCGGCGGCTCGCCGCTGAGCTCGGGATCGCGCTGGGCCTGGTCAACGCCTACCTCAAACGCTGCATGAAGAAGGGGTGGGTGAAGGTCACCGAGGCGCCCGCCCGCCGCTATGCCTATTATCTCACGCCGCATGGCTTCGCTGAAAAGTCGCGGCTGACCGTCGAATACCTGTCATACTCGTTTTCGTTCTTTCGCGAAGCCCGCGCGGATTGCGCCGAGGCGCTGGCGGCGGCCGGCGCTGCCGGGTGCAGCCACCTCGTCCTGGCGGGCGCCTCCGACCTCGCCGAAATCGCCACCATTTGCGCGCTCGACACCGCCGTCGAGATCGTCGGTGTGGTCGATGCGGATGCCAAGGGCGAGCGTTTCCTCAGCCTGCCGGTGATCGCCAGTTTCGCGGATGCGGCCGGACGCTGCGACGGCGTGCTGCTCACCGACTTGAAGAATTCGACCGAGACACTGGCGCGTGCCGTCGACCGGTTCGGGCGCGAGCGCGTGTTCGTGCCGGCGGTGCTGACGGGACGGATACGGCGCGCGGCCGGCGAGGCCAGAAAGGCGGATGCCGCGCCATGACCGCCTCCGGCAGCCGCTGGTACGTCGTGCAAACGCATCCCCGCAGCGAACTGCGGGCGGTGGCGCATCTCCAGCGCCAGGGCTTCGCCAGCTATCTGCCGCGCTATCGCAAGCGCCGGCGCCATGCCCGGCGGGTCGAGATGGTGGAGGTGCCGTTGTTTCCCCGCTACCTGTTTGTCGCGATCGACTTGGCGGCGCAGCGCTGGCGCTCGATTCATTCGACCGTCGGCATCTCACGCCTGGTGTGCAACGGCAACGATCCGGCGCCGTTGCCGGACGCGGCGATCGCGCAATTGCGCGCCCGCGAACAGGATGGCTTCGTCCTGCTGCCGCTGCGGCCAACGTTCAAGCTGGGCGAATCGGTGCGCATTCTCGACGGCGCGTTTACCGCATGCCTCGGCCTGTACGACGGCATGAAGGATGGCGAACGCATCGCCGTGTTGTTGGACTTGCTCGGCCGCAAGGTCCGGATCTTCCTCGATCCGGAATCGGTCGCGGCCGCCTGACGCCGCTCGCCGCGGCAAGTCCGCGTGCCGATGCTCCGGGTGAATGCGATTCACCCGGAGTGCGGTAGCGTGCTTGAGACCGTACGGACGCCTGCGCGGCCCGGCCGCTCAAAGGCCGCGATGACCGATCTTGAAACGCTTTCTCGAAACGCATCTCGGAAGCCTGCGCGCCGAGCACCTGTCGATTGCTCGCGGCATGGCCTGGGTGTTCCTGTTCGTGGCGCTCGGCCGGCTGGCGGGAGCGGCGCGGGAAATCGCCATCGCCGCCCGCTACGGCACCAGCGAGATCGTCGATGCCTATCTGTTCGTGTTCAACCTGCTGACCTGGCCGGTGGCGGTGTGGTTCAGCGTGCTCAGCGTCGTGCTCGTCCCGGTCGCGGCGCGCCTGCGGCAAAGCGAGCCGAAGGAATTGGCCAGCATGCAGGGCGCGCTGCTGGTGGCGTCGCTGGCGATCGGCAGCGTGCTGGGGGTCGCCGTTTGGGGCCTGCTGTCCATTCTGCTCGCGTCCTCGGTATTGGTGCTGCCCGCATCGACCGCCGCGCTGGCGCGCGACATGCTCGTCTGGCTCACGCCGCTAGTGCCGCTGGGATTCGTGGCCGGCCTCTATTCGGCGTGGCTGATGGCGATCGGACGTTACGCCAACACGCTGATGGAGGCCGTTCCCCCGCTGGTAATCCTCGCCGTCGTCATGGGAGCTGTAAGCTCGGGCGCAGCGCCTTTGGTGTGGGGGACGCTGATCGGCTTTGCCCTGCATCTCGTCGTGCTCGGCGGATATCTCGGCCGGCTCAAGGCGCTTGCGCGGCCGCGCCTGTCCAGCCCGTCGCGCCATTGGCAGGCGTTCTGGTGGAGCGTCGGCGTCATGACGATCGGGCAGGCGCTCTCCACCGCGTCCGGCGTCATCGACCAGGTCATGGCGGCGCCGCTCGGCGCCGGCGCGATTGCCACGCTCGGCTACGCGAGCCGCATCCTCGCGCTGATCGTCGGACTCATTGCCGTTGCGGTGAGCCGCGTCACCTTGCCGGTGTTCTCGAATATGCGTGCCGCGAACGACCCCCGGCTGCTGCGGCTGAGCCTGAATTGGGCCTGCCTGCTGTTCGTGGCCGGGAGCATCGGCGCGATCCTCACCTACTGGCTCGCGCCGTGGGGCGTCGCTGTCCTGTTCGAGCGGGGCGCGTTCACGGCGGAGGACAGCCGCGCAGTCGCGCACGTGTTCTCCTTCGCCTTGCCGCAGCTCCCGTTCTACTGCGCTGGCCTGGTGCTCACGACGCATCTCGTGGCCAAGGGCCAGTATTGGACTCTCACATCCATCGGCGCCGTGAATCTCGCCGTCAAGGTCGCGGCGAACTGGGCCCTGATTCCGGTGTTCGGTGTGGCCGGCATCACGCTCGCCACAGGCGTGATGTATGCTATTTCCGTGGCCATCATGGCGGTCGTGGTTACGCGCGACATACGGGCGTGACGCACCGCGTCCGCTGATCATGAGAGAGGCCGCAGTGGAACAAACAAAGATATGGTCCCACTTCCAGAACCGTCGTCACGACGTGTTCTCGCAGGCCGAAAACCGGCACCGCTTCCTGCTGGGCAGGATTCCGCGCGGACGCATCCTCAATATCGGCGTCGGCCACGGAGGTTTCGAGCGGATCGCCGCTGCCGCGCAGCGTGAGGTCTATTCCCTCGACCCGGACGGCGACGCGGTTGCCCGGATCGCGCAACTCGGCATCAGCAAGGCCGTTGAGGGAAGCATCGATGCGATGCCGTTCGACGACGGATATTTCGACGGCGTCGTCTGCTCGGAGGTGCTGGAACATCTCGGCGACGACCTGCTGACCAAGGGCCTCGCCGAAATTCGTCGCGTGATGCGCAGCGCAGGTGAGCTGCACGGCACCGTTCCCGCCGATGAGAACCTGAGCGAGTCGGAAGTGATTTGTCCATGCTGTGGCGCGCTGTTTCATCGGTGGGGGCATGCCCAGTCATTCTCGCAGGAGCGGTTGCGCAAGCTCCTGGACGGCGTGGGATCGGCGCACATCGAACGCCGGACGTTCGTTCATTGGCCGAGCCTGAACTGGAAAGGAAAAACCGCGGCATCACTGCGGATGTTGCTGGCGACATTCGGCAGCTCGGGCGGCGCGGGCAACTATTACTTCACGGTGCGCAAGGATGGATAGGTTGAGAACGCTCGCGCGGGCGCTCAAGAATCCATCCGGCCCCGAAGCATTCGCCGCCGGCATTCGCGCGTTCCGCGCATTGTTTCGCGCGCGATATCCGTTCCACTGGGCCGAGCTCGACTGGATCCAGGACAGCGGTTTCTGGCGCATCCTGGAGCGATACGGCGAGCAGGACGGACTGAACGCGCACCGGCGCAAGCTCCTGTACGAATACGCCCGTCATGCCACGCGCCATCTGCGCGGAGACACCGCCGAATGCGGCTCTTTCCGGGGGCTCGGGTCGCATCTGATCTGCCGGGCGATCACGGAGTGCGGCGTGAGCAGACGCCACTATATCTTCGACTCCTTCGAAGGACTATCGCATCCCAACGACACGGATGGGCGCTACTGGTCGAAGGGCGATCTCGCCTGCGACGAGGCGACCGTGCGACGTAACCTAAGCGACTTTGATTTCGTCGAATACAAGAAGGGTTGGATTCCCGAGCGTTTCCCTGAGATCGCGGACAGGCGGTTTTGTTTCGTGCATATCGATGTCGATCTCGCCACACCCACCGGTGATTCTCTGGCCTTCTTCTTCCCGCGCCTGGAGCCGGGCGGCGCGATCGTCCTCGATGACTACGGGTTCGCCTCATGTCCCGGCGCCACCAAGGTCGTCGACGCGTTTATCGCAAAGGAACCGCTGGCCTCGCTCGTGGGTTCGCCGGTCGGCGGCGGGGTTATCCTAAATACGGCACACATCGAATTGCGGCACGTCCAAGCATGACCGACACATCAGAAGAGCGTTTCGCGTTCGGCGCCAATTGGCAGCGCTTTCTCGCGTCTGTAACGCCGCAGCGGATCGAGGTTGCCAAGCAGTCGCTTGCGTGCATGCTGGACGAGCCGTCGCTGTCCGGGCGGCGCTTTCTCGACATCGGCTGCGGCAGCGGTCTGTTCAGCCTCGCGGCGCGCGAGCTTGGGGCCAAGGTGCATTCGTTCGACTACGATCCGCAGTCGGTCGCGTGCGCGCTCGAGCTTAAGCGCCGCTTTCGAACCGGCGATCCGGATTGGACGATCGAACAAGGGTCGGCGCTTGATGAAGGATATCTGCGCACGCTCGGTAGTTTCGATGTCGTCTATGCCTGGGGCGTGCTGCATCATACCGGCAACATGTGGCGCGCGTTGGAGCTTGCTGCGCTGCCGTGCGCGCCCGAGGCCAAGCTGTTCATAGCGATCTACAACGATCAGGGCGGTGCATCGCGCCGATGGCGGCTCGTCAAGCAAACCTACAATCGGGTGCCGGGCTGGTTGCGGCTGCCGTACGTGCTCACTATCGCCGTGCCGTTCGAGGGCGCACGCTTCGCAGTGAGCCTTCTGCGAGGCCGTCCGCAGCATTACATCCATAGCTGGACGCGCTACGCCGACCAGTCGCTGCGAGGCATGAGTCGTTGGACGGACCTCGTGGACTGGATTGGTGGTTATCCGTTTGAAGTCGCCAAACCGGGAGAGATCTTTGATTTCTATCGCGCTGGGGGCTTCGAACTATTACGCATGATAACGTGCGGCGGCGGACTTGGCTGTAACCAGTTCGTGTTCAAGCGCACGCAGTTGCCGGCGCGAGCGATGCCCGAAACCTGAGTGATACGGGTGCAGGACCACACCTTTGCGGCAACTCATCACGCGGCGCACCCGATGAATGGCGCGGACGCAGCGCGCATTCTTTTCGTCATCGGTCAGTTGGAGCGCGGCGGTACCGAAAACCACCTCGCGACCATTGCGCCGCCGTTGGCGGCGCGCGGATGGCGTCCGACGGTATGTTCGCTGTTCGCCGGGGGGCCGCTGGAACGGACGTTGCAGGAGAAGGGCGTGCAAGTGTTCAGCCTGCCGCCGTCTCGTACCGGTAACGGCACCCGCAATGTCGTCGCACGCGCGGTGCGAGCGGGTCGGGCGGCATCCCTGCTTCTGCGCACCATCAAACAACAGCGCCCGACGATCGTGCATTTCTTCCTCCCAGCCTCGTACATTGTAGGAGCGCCGGTTGCCGCGATTGCGCGCGTGCCGATCCGCTTGATGAGTCGCAGGTCGTTGAACCGCTATCAGTCCACAAGACCGATGAGCACGATGGCTGAGCGGGTCATGCATCGGGGGATGAGCGCCATCCTGGGAAACTCGCGCGCCGTCTTGGACGATCTGATGAGGGAGGGCGTGCCACGTGAACGCCTTGGTTTGATTTACAACGGATTGGACACGACCCGGTTCGCGGGTTCCCACTCGGGGACGCGCGCGCAGCTCGGTCTAGCGCCGGACGCAGTCGTGTTGGGCGTCGTGGCAAATCTCATCCGATACAAGGGGCATCAAGACTTGTTGGAGGCGCTTGCGCGCGCTTCCGAGGGCCTGCCCAACAACTGGCGTCTTCTGATCATCGGACGTGACGACGGCATCGGGGATGACTTGCGCAGGAGCGCCGCGACGCTTGGTATCGGCAAGCATGTCGTTTTTCTCGGGGCACGCAACGATGTTCCGGAACTCTTGCGCGCGTCCGACATCGGCCTCCTGTGCTCGCATCAGGAAGGTTTTGCCAATGCGATCCTGGAGGGCATGGCCGCTTCGCTGCCGATGATCGTCACCGACGCCGGCGGCAACAAGGAAGCCGTGCTCGATGGAGCGACCGGCCTTGTCGTGCCCGTGCGCGATCCGGTGCGCCTGTCTGAAGCGATCCTGCGGCTGGCCGGCGATGCAGAATTGCGTACGCGTCTTGGAAAGGCCGGACGCCGACGCGTCGAGGAGCATTTCACGCTTGAAGCTTGCGTCGCGCGCTACGAGGCGCTTTACCGTGCCTTGCTCGCCGGCAGAGCGCCGCAGGATGTGCCTGGAGTTGGACTGACATGTGCGGCATCGCCGGACTGATCGATCCTCGGCTTGCGGGAGACAGCGCGACTCTCGCCGCGCAAGCAACCGCCATGGCGGATGCGATTGCGCATCGCGGACCGGACGGCTGGGACGTCTGGGTCGACGCACCAGCCGGCGTCGCGCTGTCGCATCGGCGGTTGGCGATCATCGATCTGACGCCGACCGGCGCGCAACCGATGGTCTCGGCGGATGGCCGGTGGGTGATCTCCTACAATGGCGAGGTCTACAACGCCGCCGCGATAGCGGCGACGCCGGAACTGTCCGGAATCGCGTGGCGCGGCACCTCCGACACCGAAGTGATCCTGGAGTCCATCGCGCGCCGCGGCCTCGATGCGACGCTCGCCGACCTCAACGGCATGTTCGCCATCGCGCTCTGGGACCGCGCGCGCGGCGAGTTGCACCTGATCCGCGACCGGCTCGGCATCAAGCCGATATTCTACGCCACGACGCCACGCGGCACGTGCTTCGCCTCCGAGCTCAAGGCACTGTTCGCCATCGGCGCGCCGCTTGGGCCGATCGACGCGTCGTCGGTCGCGAGCTTCCTGCGGTTCGGCTATGTCCCCGCGCCGCACACGATCTTCCGCGACGTGAAGAAGGTGATGCCGGGCGAGGTCGTAACCATCGACCGGGCAGGGGGCGTGACGCGGCGGACCTACTGGTCATTGGCCGCAGTGGCGCGGATGGGTCGTTCCGCTCCGCTCGATCTGAGCGACGAGGAGGCGGCGGATCGACTGCATGACCTGCTCGCCGACGCGGTCAGCGGGCAGATGATCTCCGACGTGCCGCTCGGCGCATTCTTGTCCGGCGGCATCGATTCCTCGACCATCGTCGCGCTGATGGCGGCGGCCGGCCGCGGGCCGGTGCGCAGCTTCTCGATCGGCTTTCCGGAGGCCGGATACGACGAATCCGGGTATGCCGCCGCGGTGGCGCAGCATCTCGGCACGCGGCACGAGCAGCTCATCGTCACCGCCAAGGATGCGCTCGCGCTGGTGCCGTATCTCCCCGATCTCTACGACGAGCCGTTCGCCGACTCCTCGCAGATTCCGACCCTGCTCGTGTCCAGGCTGACGCGGCGGCAGGTGACGGTCGCGCTCTCGGGCGACGGCGGCGATGAATTGTTCGCCGGCTACAACCGCTATTTTCTGGCAGAGTCGTTGGGGGCGAGCGTGCTGCGATTGCCTTTGCCGTTGCGTCGCGCCGCCGCGCGCATGATCGATGCCATACCGGGCCGCATGGTGGATCGGGCGCATCGCGTGCTGCCGATCCGTGCGGTGCCGCAATTCGCCGACAAGCTCAAGAAGGCCGCGCAGGTCCTGCCGCTCGATGCCGAAGGCATCTACCTGCGGCTGATCAGCCAGTTTGCGAGGCCGGCAGAGGTTGCCACGACGGCGCCGGAGCATCCGATCCCCTGGCGATGGGAGGAAACGTTCGCGACCGGCGGCGATGCGCTGTGCCACATGCAACTGCTCGACGCGGCGACCTACCTTCCCGACGACATTCTCCAGAAGGTGGATCGCGCCTCGATGGCCTTTGCGCTTGAGGTGCGTCCGCCGTTCCTCGACCACCGCGTGGTCGAGTTCGCGTTCCGGCTGCCGCGCAGGTTCCGCATCCGCGGCGGCGAAAGCAAATGGCTCTTGCGCCGCGTGCTCGATCGCTACGTCCCGCGCGCCCTGATCGACCGGCCGAAGATGGGGTTCGGCGTTCCGCTGGCCGACTGGCTGCGCGGGCCGCTGCGCGGCTGGGCCGAGGATTTGCTCGATGTGAGGCGCTTCGGCGGCGGACTGCTCGACGCCGATGCAGCAAACCGATTGTGGCAGGAGCACGCCTCCGGCCGCCGCGATCTGGCCTATCCGCTGTGGACGCTGCTGATGTTCGAGGCTTGGCGCCGCCGCTGGAGCCGCTGCGCCGACAAGGCGGTCGCGCCGGATATGGCCGCAGCGCCGCTGTGAACCGGCCGCCCGTTAGCCGTGATGATTGGGGACCGCGGGGACGCCGTTGTTGCGGATAAAGGGGCCGGCTTGTAATACGGCCTCAGCTTCTCAGGCGCGGAGAAACCCTGATGTCATGGATTGACCGGCTGAACGTGAAGATCTTCGCCGACGGCGCGGAGCTCGACGGCATCAAGGCACTGGCCGCCAATCCCGCGGTCAAGGGCTTCACCACCAACCCGTCGCTGATGCGCAAGGCCGGCGTCGAGGACTACGAGGCGCACGCGCGGCGCATCATCGCCGCGGTGCCGGACCGGCCGCTGGCGCTGGAAGTGTTCGCCGACGAGTTCGACGAGATGATCGCGCAGGCGCGCGTGATCGCCACCTGGGGCAGGAACGTCAACGTCAAGATTCCGGTGATGAACACCAAGGGCGTGTTCACCGGCCCGGTGATCACCGCCCTGGCGCGATCGGGTGTCGTGGTCAACGTCACCGCGATCATGACGGCCGCCCAGGTTGAAAGGGTTGCCGAGTGCTTGTACCCGAACGTTCCGGCGATCGTCTCCGTATTCGCCGGGCGCATCGCCGACACCGGCATCGATCCGATGCCGTTGATGCGGGACTGCCTGCGCGCGCTTGCCGAGAAGCCGAAGGCGGAACTGCTGTGGGCCAGCCCGCGCGAGCTTCTCAACATCTTCCAGGCTGACGAGGTCGGC
>Ga0326597_10012828_pt1 | contig 11034 bp, 6 predicted proteins | sample RVTome_12_FD_203789 | JGI IMG/M metagenome (GOLD analysis project Ga0326597, IMG submission 203789) | Soil microbial communities from uranium-contaminated site in the Upper Colorado River Basin, Wyoming, United States - RVT100D185 | ecosystem: Environmental > Terrestrial > Soil > Contaminated >... | reverse complement strand
GGCGGCATCGAGGGCTCGGAGGGCTGGTTCATCATCGACCTCGTCCCCGGCCGGCATCCGATGGAGGAGCTGGAGGCCGCGCTGCTCCGGGTCGCCCGGGAGCCAATGCCCGGACTGCTCCAGGTCCTGGAGACCGGCCCTCGCGGACTGCTCCAGGCGGTGGATCGCGTGATCCCGAAGGACTCGGAGCTCGTCCTGGTCGTGGACCAGTTCGAAGAGGTCTTCACGCTGACCGAGGACGAGGCCGAGCGGTCCCTGCTGCTCGAGAGCCTTCGCGTGGCCGCCGCCGATCCGTCGAGCCGGGTACGGATCGTCGCGACGCTCCGCGCCGACTTCTACGACCGTCCGCTCGTCTACCCGCGGTTCGGCCAGTTCCTGGGAGCCGGCACGGAGGTCGTGACCCCGCTCGCGCCCGATGAGCTCGAGCGGGCGATCGTCCGGCCGGCGAGCTCGGTGGGTCTGAGCGTCGACCCGCCGCTCGTCGCCCAGGTCGCCTCGGACGTCGCCGAGCAGCCCGGCGCCCTGCCGCTCGTGCAGTACGCGCTCACCGAGCTGTTCGACCGGCGGCAGGACGGACGCCTCACGCTCGATGCCTACCGCGAGATCGGCGGCGTCGGCGGGGCTCTCGCCGCCAGCGCCGAGCACCTGTTCGAGACGAGAAACCTCGGCGGCCGCGAGGCCGTTCGCGAGCTCTTCTTGAGCCTCGTGACGCTCGGCGAGGGAACGCCGGACACGCGCCGCCGGGTGCGCCTGTCCGAGCTGGCATCGATCGAGGCCGATCCCCGCGCCATGGAGTCGGCCCTCGACGCCTACGGGCGCCATCGTCTCCTCACCTTCGATCGCGACCCCGGGACACGGGAGCCCACCGTCGAGGTGGCCCACGAGGCGCTGCTCGGCGCATGGGAGCGGCTCCGGGTATGGATCGACGAGGCGAGGGACGACATCCGCGTCCGGAACACGCTGGCGTCGACCGCCGTGGACTGGGAGGCCTCGGGCAGGGACGAGAGCTTCCTCCTCCGCGGGGCGCGCCTCGAGCGCGTCGCGACCTGGGCCGAGACCACCACGGTCTCGCTCTCCGCGGGTGAGGCGGCGTACTTGCGGGCGAGCGTCGAGCGCAGGGACGAGGAACGAGCGGCCGAAGCGGAACGGCAGGCGCGCGAGCGCGCCCTGGAACGGAGGTCGATCCGCCGACTCCGTGGGATCGTCGCGGCCGTCACCGCGGCCGCCCTGGTGGCGAGCGTCCTGACGGCGGTCGCCGTCGATCAGCGGAGCGAAGCCCGTGTCGCGGCCGCCGCGGCCCGCAACGCGGCCGCCGCGGCACTCGACGCGGAGACCGCCCAGCTCGCCCAGCGCCTCGGCGCCCAGGCACTCGTCGAGGAGGACCTCGACCTTTCGCTCCTGCTCGCGCGCCAGGCGGTCGCGATCGACGACTCACCCCAGACCCGCGGCTACCTGCTCGCCGCACTCCGGCGCAGCCCCGATGCGATCGGGATTATGCACGGGACCGGCCTGCTCAAAGCAGCTTCCATCAGCCCCGACAGGGAGACGCTGGCGGTGATCGGTGAGACTGACGGCCTTCTTCTCTTCGACATCGAGACCTCCCGGAGGATCGGCAACCCGCTGCCTCTGAGCGGCCGGCTAGAGAGCGTCACATACAGCCCTGACGGGAGAACCCTGGCGGTCGGCGGCGACAACCTTCGCCTCCTCGATGCACGCACGTACGAGCTGCTGGCCAAGAAGAATGTCGGCACCGTCTGGCGCATGGCGTTCACGAACGACGGGTCGCGGCTCGTCGTCCTTGCCGACGCGCGGATCACGATCCGAGACGCCGTCACGCTTCGGCCGATCGGACCCTCGATCGAGCCGGAAGCCTTCGTTGGCGCCTACGTCGGTTTCCGTTTCGCGGCTCCTCACTTCGCCCTCACGCCGGACGATCGCTCGCTCGTCACCGCGTCCGAGGACGGCGAGCTGGCGGTGTGGGATCTCCGCCGCGGCGAAAAGACGCGGACGTTCCCGATCGAGACCGGCCTGCATGCGCTCGCGCTCAGCCCGGACGGTCGCACCGCGGCGGTCGGCGTCGACCGCGGCATCCAGCTCGTCGACCTGCCCTCCGGGGCGGTCCGGACGGCGACCGGCAGCCTCAGCGGACGACCGACCTGGTTGCTGTTCAGCCCGGATGGCGACACGGTCGTATCCACGAACCTCGACGGGACCGTGACCCTCTGGGACGTCGGGTCGGCGACACCACGAGAGACGCTCCGCGGCCACTCGAACGCCGTCCAGCAGCCAGTCTTCAGCCCCGACGGGGAGACCCTCTACACGGTGAGCCACGACGGGAGCGCGATCGCCTGGGACATGACGGGCGAGCGTGGTCTCGGGCGGTCGTTCACGTTCACGCACGACCGCAGGTCGAGGATCGCCGCGCTGGGCTACGAGACGCATCCGGCGGAGTTCAGCCCCGACGGCCGGCTCATCGCGGTCGGCCTCCAGGGCCGGGGCATCGCGCTCTGGGATGCGCGCGAGCTCACGCAGGTCGGTAGTCCCCTGCTGGGAACCGGCGGCGAGGTCAAGTCGCTCGCCTTCTCGCCGGACGGGCGCACCCTTGCGGCCGCGGCATTCGGCGACGTCGTTACGCTCTGGGACGTCGGTTCGCGATCCCGGCTCCTCCACGAGCGGGTCGACGACGTCGGCTTCCCCTGGGTCGGCGTCGGCTTCAGCCCCGACGGAAGGACGCTCGCCATGACGGCCGAGTCCGGCGTGAGGCTCGTGGACGTTGCGACCGGCGCCAGTCTCGGTGAGATCGGGACCGGGCTGGGGGACCCCGCCTTCAGCGCCGACGGGACGATGATCGCGACCGCGCGCGGCGACGGGGGGGGCGCGGACGTCTGGGACGTGGCCACAGGCGCCTCGATCACCACCGTGGACGGCCTGCCAAGTCCAGATCCATGGGACCATGCTGTAGCGCTGAGCCCCGACGCGCGAATCCTGGCCGTGGGCGGCTTGGACCCCATCGTCCGCCTCGTCGAGATCCGCACCGGGAAGGTCCTCCACGAGCTCGACACGGCCGGTGCCGGAGCGCTCTCCCTCGAGTTCAGTCCGGACGGCCGGACCCTCGCCGTGTCCGGCTGGGAGAACGTGGCGTCCCTCTGGGACGTTGCCACCGGAACCCAGATCGGTCCGAGGCTCACGGCCGGCAGCCGCCGGACGGTGCTCGACCTGTCTCCCGACGGACGGCATCTGCTGATGACGGCGAGCAACGGCGAGGGAGCGGTCTGGGACATCGACCCCGAGTCCTGGAAGCAGCGCGCCTGCGCGATCGCCAACCGCACGTTGACGCGCGAGGAGTGGGAGGAGTTCCTGCCGGGCCGCCCCTACGAGCCCGCCTGCCGTTAGCACGATCCAGAGACGGATCGACCGCGTGAAACGCGTGATAAGCGTTAGGCGGGCAGGGCCGACGGCGTCGCCATGTCATCTCGTCGAGAACCTGACGGCGAGGACGGCGGGTGTCGCGGCTTGCCTCGATCGGAGCCAGGTTGCGCTCAGATCAGGCGGTGTCGTGGATTCAGAAGGCTCCGAGGACCAGGAGGACTGTCACCGATGTTTCCGGAACGCTGTCACCCATGCATCCGGAACGGTGTCACCCATGTCCCCGGAACGTTCTGTCACCGATGTCCTCCGGGCAGCACACCGCGGACGCCAACTCCGCGTGTCAACTTTTCGTCAACTTCTCCGCCCCCAGAACGTGACCCAGCACGCAACTCGATAGATCCGCACACGGCCTGGCCTGCAGCTTTGCGGATCAGGAGTAGCGACCGGCGATCTTCCTCGATCAGGAAGAGGTCGGCCGCCGACGAAAGGCCATTGACCTGCGCTCTTGGTGGGCGCTAGAGGATTTGAACCTCTGACCTCTTCCGCGTCAAGCAAAGGGGAACATCCTCCGAAGCCGCTGGTCACGGGCGCGGATCTCGAGAACCGCGGGTCAGCATCCTTTTCTTGAGTTCCCCCGATTCCATTGGCCGACTCCTCGTCCCGCCGTTCCGTCAACTCTTCGTCAACGCGGATCCCGCGGCCAGTCCCTCGGGCGGCCGACTATTCCCTCACTGTGGCGAGCGCCGCGATCAGGAGGGCGGCGCCGCGGGTTAACGGGCCCCGTCTGCGACGAGCACCCGAACCTGCGCAGAACTGAGTTGTGGGCGGTCGGAGGCGTCACACCAGGACCGCTGGGTACCGCCCAGTTCCGTGGGGCTCCTTGACCAGACGTTGACCACACCGTCCCGGGAGATCGTGCCCAGACGGCTCGTCGTCGTTGGCCGCTTGACGCGCCACGCGCTCTGGCCAACGCTAGCGACTCCGTAACGCTCCCCTTTCTTGAGGGGTTCATGATCCGAGATGAGCGAAATGGCCCTGCCGATCGAGGCACGGACGGGGGCTGCGGACTTCGAGTCGTTCTTCCGAGCCGAGTACCGCTCGCTCTGTCAGGCCCTCATCCTGCTGGTCGGTGACGCGCTCGAGGCCGAGGAGATCGCCCAGGAGACGATGACGAGGGTGCTCGAGCGCTGGGATCGCGTCGGCGCCATGGACTCGCCGGCGGGATACGCCTACCGCACGGCCCTGAACCTTCAACGCAAGCGGATCCGACGACTGGCCGTCCGCGCGAAGCGACGGTTCGCCTCGGTCCCGGTCGCCGATATCGGAGCCGGAGCGAGCGACCGCCACGACGTGCGCCGGGCGCTCCAGGAGCTTCCCGACGGCCTGCGAGCGGCGCTGATCCTCGTGGACTGGCTCGACATGGACACCGAAGAGGCCGGGCGTGTGCTCGGTCTCAAGCCGGCGAGCGTTCGGGTGCGGCTGCACCGGGCTCGCTCCGCGCTCCGCGACGCACTGGGAGAGACATCGTGAGCGAGACGAAGGAACTGCTGCGGCGTGGTGTCGGTGAGTTCGAGCCGATGCCGGACGCCTTCGACCGCGTGCTTGCGCGACGCGACCGCAAGCAGCGGAACCAGCGGGTCGCGGCCGGCGTCCTCGGCATCGCGGTGTTCGCCCTCGCGGCGATCGGGTTGGTTCGGCTCCTCGGGTCGGAGTCCACGCCCGCGAGCGATCCCACCCCTGCGCCCCCGACGTCGGGAGGTATGTGGCCGCAGTCGAGCCTCGAGGAGGCCCGCGAGGCCCAGCGGCTCGCCGATGCCGGCGATCCTCGGTACACCTGGCAGATCTTTCCGGAGTCGGCATCCGACCCCCGGATGCTGGAGTTCTTCACCCGATTCCTCCAGGAGGAGCTCGGCTGGGAGGCGTTCGATCTGAGTGTCTTCCCCGGGCTGTACGCCGGGGTCGCCCCCGACCTTCCCTGGGAGATGTTGGCCGTGCGGTGCTCGCCGGGCCAGACGAACCCCCTGTACCCCGACGACCCCGAGGGCCGGGGGTGCGCCCCGACGATCGACGAGTACCGCTACGAGACGGTGTATGTCGGCGCGGAAACGCCGTTCCGCGTCGCGGACGACCCCTCCGCGATCTGGGTCGTGACCCGATGGGCGATGCTCCAGCCGTCCGATGTGCAGGTCACGGGTACCAACTACCGCGACGACAACGGCGACATCTTCCGGCGCCAGGTCCGCCAGGTGGTGCCGCCCTCCGACGCTGAGGCGACGGCGCTCGTGGAGGCCTTCCTTCAGGCCCGCGTGGACGGTGAAGGCGCCGAGGAGTACCTGGCCCCCGCCGCCTCGCAGGTCCCCCTCCTGTACGCCACGACCTCCGACGGCCCCTACGAGCGATCCGAGTTCGAGCTGGTGCAGGGCCCGGTGTGGCCCGGCGGCTGGAGGGAGTTCACGGTCCGACTGTTCGCGGCGGGGGGGAGCACCGTGGTGGAGCAGCCCTTCCTCGTCGAGCGTGACGAGGACGGTCGCCCCGTGCTCGTTTACGGGACCTTGGATCCGTTCGAGGGATTGTTCGGTATGGGGGACGTCCTGACGACCGAGAACGGGGGGGGCCTGGTCGAGCCCTACGAGTTCCTCGACGGCGAGGTGACCTTCGACGCGGCCTGGCCATGGGACTGGTACGTCGGCGGCTGGGGCTTCACTCCGACGATGACCACCCTCCAATTCGACGACCCCGATCAAAGCGCTGGGTTCGATCAACTCCTCGCGATCGTTGCCGACCCCCTGCCGGTCGAGATCGGCTGTCGACAGGGTCCGGCTCCCGCCGACGCCGAGGCGCTGGCCAGGAGCATCCGGTCCGACCCCGACCTCGAGGCGACCGAACCGGTGGCGGTGAACGTCGGGGGGATCGTGGCCCTTAAGATGGATGTGGTGGCCGCCACGGGAGCGAGCTTCTGCGAGGAGGGGCCGGCGCCGCAGGTGGTGACCCCGAACGACCACGGCGGGCGCGGGGTCTTCCTTGGGCAGGGAAAGCGGATGCGCCTGTACCTGCTCGACCTCCCCGAGGGGCTGTCGCCCCGGACCCTCGCCATCGCGATCAGCGCTCCGGAGGCGGACTTCGAGCACGTGATGGAGGCCGCGGAGCCGATCGTGGACTCCATCGAGTTCCATGCGCGCTGAGGACGCAGTGCCCGGCGTCCCCATACGCACCGGTCGTGGGGCACCAGACGACCGCCCATATCGAGGGTCCGAGAGGAACATCGGATGTTGCATCGCCACGCTCGTTCGCTCGCACTGTCCGTCCTCGTGGTGCTGGGGGCGTGTGGACCGGGTCAGGAAGCGGGGGACCCGCCGAGTCCCTCCCCGGCCGCGCCGACCTCCACCGTAGAGGCGAGCGAGCCGAGTCCCACGCCGACGGTCCAGGACATCATGGAGCTCGAGCCCTTCGCACCGCTCGAGCCTGGGACCTACTTCATCGACCCCGACCTCGACCCCTCCACCCCACTCCGCGTCGTGTACGAGGTTCCCTTCGATGGATGGTCGCAGTGGATCGGCACGACCAAGTCCGCGGATGATGGGCACGTCATGGTGAGCATCACCACCGTGACGAACCTGGTGCGTCATGGGTGCCACGACCATTCGTGGGCCGATCCACCGATCGGACCGAGCGTCAACGACCTGGCTGCCGCGCTGGCGGATCTGGCCCCGTTCCGGGTGACGTCGCCCCCGAAGGACGTCACGATCTACGGCTACCGCGGGAAGCATCTGCAACTGACCGTGCCCGACCTGCCGGTCGAGGGCCAGGGAGACGACCGCCGCTTCACCGGATGCGAGGAAGGCAACCTCAAGAGCTGGGTCGCGGCTATCGACACGGAACCGGGGGACGCGTTCTACGGCTACAACGGCGAGCCGGGCCGCACCGAGGACTTCTGGATCCTCGACATCGAGGGCACCCGCCTGATGATCGAGACGAACTGGTCGCCGAATTCGCCGCGGAAGGATGTGGCCGAGATGCGCGCCATCCTGGACTCCATCCGGATCGAGCCATGACGTCGCCCCGTACAGCTTGTTGTTGACCAACGGACGGCGGGGAGCGCAACGGATACAGCGACACGAGCCGTCTGCGGCGTTGACCCGCGGATCCGCTGGTGGGCGCTAGAGGATTTGAACCTCTGACCTCTTCCGCGTCAAGGATGGCGGGCGGGTTCTGAAGCCGCTGGTGGCGGGCTTGGCTTGAGAAAGCCGCTGGTCAGCGGCTTCTACCGAGTTCCGCCAGGTCTACTGAACCGCCTCCCGCGACGCCCTTCTGGCAACTTTTCGGCAACTTTTTCGGGACTCCTAACGTTCCCGTGGGTAGCTGAGGCGGCCTCTCCACCTCCAGCACCGCCGCTGAGCAGGGAGGTCTCCCCCTGTTCACGCCTGGAGAGCGACACGAAAGACGCGCACGTGCTGCTCCCTCGTAGGGTTCGGCTTGACCTGGCAGCCGAGCCTTCCCCGAGGAGGGGAACACGTGCGCGTCACCACGGCATTCAACACGATGCTGCAGATCTCCGGCGCATCGGTCACGACCGTCGAGTTCACGCCTTCAGGCATCGTCGTCCGGGTTCGCCTGCGCCGAGCAAAGCTCCGCTGCCCGTGCGGGTGGCAGACCCGCGCCACCTACGACCGATCGGTGCGCCGGTGGCGGCACCTGGACCTCGGGGCGTGCCGGCTGTTCCTGAAGGCCGAGATCCGTCGGCTCAACTGTTGGGCATGCGGGCGGGTGCGCACCGAGGAGGTGCCCTGGGCCCGGCCGGGCGCCCGACTCACGCGCGACCTCGAGGACCTCGTGGGCTTCCTCGCCCAACGCTGCGACAAGACCACGGTGGCGAGGCTGCTGCGCATCTCCTGGGCCTCGGTCCACCGGGCCGTGATCCGCGTCGTCGCCGAGGCCCTCGATCCGGCCCGGCTGCAGGACCTGTTCAGGATCGGGGTGGACGAGGTGTCCTGGCGTAAGGGCCACCGCTACCTCACGGTCGTGGCCGACCACGATCGAGGTGGCGCGGTCGTGTGGGCGGCCGAGGGCAGGGACCACGCGGTGCTCGAGGCGTTCTACGACGAGCTCGGCCCAGGTGGCTGCGCCGCGCTGCAGGCCGTGTCGCTGGACATGGGCGGCGCCTACGAGAAGGCCACCACCACCAAGGCGGGACACGTTCGCCAGTGCGTCGACCCGTTCCAGGTGGTCAAGCTCGCCATGGGGCGGCTCCGGGGCCCTCGAGTCGACGTCCGCTTCTTCCTGGAGCTCGACCGCGGCACGGAGAGCTCCTCCCGGCTGGAGGAGAAGCTGACCGGCTACGCTCGGGTGGCCCGCTCTCCCGACGCCCCGGACGCTCTCCTCTTCCTGTTCCCGACGGAGCGCCGGGAAGCCGAGGCCCGCCGTGCCCTGTTCAACTGCGGGATGCTCCTGCTCACAGGGACTAGGGGCTACGCGGGGGAAGACCCCTTGAGCCCCTTCTGGCTCCCGGTCGGAGGCGACCGCCGGATCCGAATCGTGGATATGGGTTCGGCGAGGAGGGCCGGATGAGCGAGGCCGTCACCGCCGCCCTCATCGCCGCGGGGGCCTCGGTCACCGGATCGATCCTGGCCTTCATCGTGGCGATTCGGTCGCTCCGCCGCTCCGTCTCCTCCTCGGACGGCGTCCCCATCGGCAGGTTCGTCGAGACCCGGCTGGGCGGCGTGGAACGCCGCTTGGAGCGGCTCGAGGAATCGCTGTCGGAGATCCGCGAGCTCCTCGCCTACGAGTGGGGGCGGACGGCGGGCTCCCTCTGGTCGCCTGCGACCCCCGCAGAGCCTCCGGGGGCCGGAAGATGAGCGGGCGGCGGAGCCCAAAGAAGGCCGCCCCGTCGGCTGTCCGGGCAGCAGCCGGGGAAGACGTTGGCCTTCACGCTGCCGAACCCCTCCTCACGCCGGAGACCGTCGCCGGTATCTTGGCGTGTTCCCCGAAATCCATCTACGCCTGGGCGGCCCGCGGCGCGCTTCCCTCCGTCCGGCTCGGCCGACTCGTCCGCTTCAGGCCGTCCGACGTGAGGCGGTTCATCGAGGCCAACAGCTCGGCATGACCGAGAACCAAGAACGGTCAGTGGGTGGCGCTACGGTACCGGGCTCGATGAAGCAGGAGGACGTGTCGTGGCTTCGATCGAGACCATCGTTCTGAAGAGCGGCGACAAACGATACAGGGTGTGGTGGTGGGATCCAGCTGGCAATCGCCGGGGCAAGCGGTTCCACAGGTACGAGGAGGCCAGGGTATTCGCGCGGGACGTGGAGGCCGACAAGGCCCGGGGAGCTTATGTCGATCCTGCCAAGGGCAAGATCAGCGTGGCGGAGGCCTGGGGGCGGTTCAGGGATGGGCCCCTGCGCTCCTACAAGGAGAGCACCCAGACCGGCTACCGATTCCACTTCGAGCGCTACGTGCTCCCCGCTGTGGGCACCCGGCGACTGAACAGCCTTGGCAAGGAGGACATCGAGAAGCTCATCCACGACCTCGACGGGCGGGCCCGGACGGGGGGCCGCCGACTCAAGGCCGGCGGACACGGCACCAGGGAGAAGACGCTGCGGGCACTCCAGCGCTTCTTCAGCGAGATGGTCGCCAACGGGCGCATCCACAAGAACCCCGCCCTCGGCGTCAAGCCGGGGACTCGGCCCTTGACCCGTCCCCACCAAGATGGTGGAGGCCAGGCCCTCGATGTGGATGAGATCCGCGCCCTCCTCGATGAGACGCCCAACTACTGGAAGCCTCTCGTGGCACTTCTCGCAACCTCAGGGCTGAGGATTTCCGAAGCCTGCGGCCTGCGTCGCCGGGACCTCGACCTCGCTGCCGGCACCGCGACGGTGATCCAGACCGTGGTCGAAGTAAACGGCAAGCTCATCCTCACCACACCCAAGTCCAAGTCATCTCGGCGGACCGTCAAGCTCCTCCCCTCGGTCATTGCCCTGCTCAGACGTCATCCCGTCCCGGCCAATCCCGAAGGCCTGGTCTTCACCCAACCACGGAACGACCGGCCGATCTCTCGGACGTGGTTCAGCCGGCGCGTCCTGTTGCCAGCCGCCAGACGGGCCGGGATTCATCCAATCCCGTCCGCGCACGATCTGCGACACACGGCAGGAGCCCTGGCATCCAAAGCTGGGATGCATCCGATGGCCGTCAAGGAGATGATGGGCCACTCAAGCATCAAAGTGACCTACGACGTGTACGGCCATCTATTCCCTACGATGCACGAGGCTGGAATCGCTGCCGTTGAAGCTGTCTTCGGTGCGATCCGGTCTACCGAGAGGCGCGGGCCGTCGGCACCAGCAGCCAACTAGGAGCAGCTTCGGGACGAGATAGTTGGTCGATGGTGTGGTCCAAATTGGGGCCCTTCCAGAAGCGACGTCGCGCAGACGCTGGCCAGGCAAGGCGGGGAACGTCGGCGGCTATTCAGATCGCGAAGAGCTCCTCTGGGAGGGGTTGGTCGAACGTGAGCGCAATGCCGGCAGTGGTCATGATGCGGTCGACGGTTGGCAAAGGGAGCCCAGCATGGCTGGTCGGTTCCAGATGATCCCCCAGAGGTGCCCGTCGGGATCCGATTCCAGGTCATGCATGAGCGCAGTCCGCGCGGCATAGGATCTCAACGCATGAGGTCGGTCA
>Ga0326597_10012827_pt1 | contig 11034 bp, 12 predicted proteins | sample RVTome_12_FD_203789 | JGI IMG/M metagenome (GOLD analysis project Ga0326597, IMG submission 203789) | Soil microbial communities from uranium-contaminated site in the Upper Colorado River Basin, Wyoming, United States - RVT100D185 | ecosystem: Environmental > Terrestrial > Soil > Contaminated >... | reverse complement strand
TATTATTTGGCCGCGGCTGGAGTCGGCACGCTCGGCATCATCGACAATGATGTCGTCGACATTTCCAACTTGCAGCGGCAAATCCTCCACGCCAACGATCGTGTCGGCATGGCGAAAGTCGAGTCGGCGAAAAAAACCCTTGAAGGGCTCAATCCCGATGTAAAGGTGATTCCCTATCAAGCCAAGCTGACCTCGGAAAATATCATGGAGATTATCAAGGATTATGACCTAGTGATCGATGGCTGCGACAATTTTCCGACACGCTATCTGGTCAACGACGCTTGTGTGCTAACCGGTAAGCCCAATGTCCATGGCAGCATTTTTCAGTTCGAAGGCCAGGCCACGGTATTTTATCCGGGCAAGGGCCCCTGCTATCGCTGCCTGTACCCTGAGCCGCCACCGGCGGAAATGGCGCCGAGCTGTGCTGAAGCGGGAGTGTTAGGCGTGCTGCCTGGCTTAATTGGCGTGATCGAAGCGCTGGAAGCGGTGAAACTTATTCTCGGCAAGGGCGAAAGCTTGGTTGGCAGGCTGCTTCATTTCAACACCCTGACGATGGAGATCAATACCCTCAAACTGCGCCGTGATCCGAATTGCCCAATGTGCGGCGACAATCCGACGATTCATGAACTCATCGACTACGAGGAGTTTTGTAGCTTGCGCCACTAGATCGTCGATTTAGCGGCGATTTATCGAAGCGGCGGTTGTCATGACCGCCGCTTTTTTTTGCCGCGACGAGGCTTCGGTGGGTTGCCCGGGCCGGACGCTCCTTGGCAAGGCCCACAGCGATTTGCAGAGATTTGACTTCGCTTTGCGTTAGTGGACGCAACTCGCCTAGCGGCAGGTGACCGAGCTCAACCGGGCCAACCCGTATACGCACCAATTTTTCGACAAAGTATCCCAACGCTTCGAACATCCGGCGTACTTCGCGCTTGCGCCCTTCATGCACCTCGATCTCGACCCAAGCGTTGGTCTTAAGTCTTTCGACGACGCGCGCGCGCGCCGGCGCAGCCCTGCCGTCGTCTAGGCGGATGCCTTCTCGCAACAGCGCAAAGTCTTCCGGCGTCGGACAGCTGCTGAGCTTGACACGGTAAACTTTGCTCACGCCGAAACGCGGGTGGGACAAGCGCAGTGCCAGTTCGCCATCGTTGGTGAGCAGCAAAAGCCCGGTCGTATTGTAGTCGAGCCGGCCGACTGGAAAAACTCGGCGTTTTTCGCCCAGCCTGGCGATATACGGCGTGATATCCGGCCGGTGCTGCGGATCGTTAAGCGTGGTGATGACGGCGGGCGGTTTGTGCAATGCGTAGTAAAGCGGTGCTGCCGCGCTCTTAATCCGCTTGCCGTCGACTTTGATGCTATCTTTGAACGGGTCCGCCTGGGAGCCTAATTTGGTGATGATGGCGCCGTTTACGGTGATGCGCCCCTCTTCGATCCAGCGCTCGGCTTCCCGGCGCGACGCCAGCCCCGCCCGGGCGATGATTTTTTGTAATCGTTCCATAACCTAGCTATAATGCAATCCTGAAAAATTTACGCGCCTTGGCAAATTTTCCGGTGATGTCGAATACTCGAACCTAGGGATTGACTCCCGCCAAGGCGCAAAGCACGCTAAGTTCGGAATCGGAAGATAGATAATTTTACAAACAATCTTAATAATGTTTTTCTTCCTTTGCGGCCTTAGCGTCCCTTCGTCACGGCTCAGGGCATGCTTGGCGCGAGATATTCCAAGTTTCGGGTGCGGCTTTGCCGCACTAGGCAATTTGCTATTTCTCCTCAAGCTGGTCGAGAGAAATCAGCTCGCCGGGAATTTCCGGCAGGGAAATTTCGTCCAGCTCTTTGAGCGTCGGCAAATGGGTCAGATCTTTCAAGTTAAAGAGCTGCAAAAATTCCGGCGTGGTGCCGTAGAGAAATGGCCGGCCAGGAACATCCTTGCGCGCGACGGCGCGGACCAAATTGCGCTCAAGCAGCGTCGAGATCACGCCATCGACATCGACGCCGCGAATCGCTTCGATCTCCGCTTTGGTGATCGGTTGGCGATACGCGATGATCGCCAGGGTTTCCAAGGTCGCCCGGCCCATGCGTGCCGGCCGGCCGCCGAGAAATTTTTTGACCCAATCCGCATTGATCTTGGCTGTGCGTAGTTGATAGCCACCGGCTACTTCCACCAAGCGAACGCCACGCCGCTGGGCTTCGCATGCGGCTTGAAGTTCGTTCAAAACGGCCTGAATCTCGTCCTTATCGACGCCCTCAAGTACTTCGCCAAAGCGCTGCAAAGTTTGCGGTCCGTCGGCGACGAACAGAAGACTTTCGATGATCGACTTTACGTCCTCACGTTCCATGCGGTTCATCCTTGTTCTCGACAATCTCGTCGTCGATAACGGCATGTTCGGCGGCCTCGTCCATCCCCGCCGCGGCTTCGATCATGATCGGACCGGCCATTTCCTCCTGAATAATCCGAATCGCGCGCACTTTGACCAGTTCGAGCATCGCCAGGAAGGTCACGACCACTTCCATGCGGCTTGTAGCCTCGGCGAAAAGCGACTCGAACAGGATGCTATGCTGTTGGCGCAGCCTGTCGAGCAAGAGCGTCATCTTTTCGCGAACAGTAATCTTGTCGAGGGTGACGTCGTGAAAAGTGTCTTTGGGCAGCCGGTCGATCACCCGCTTGAGCGCAGCTAAAAGCTCGAAAACCGAAAGCTCGCGAAACCCGCGCGTTCCGACGTCTTCGGTTGGCGTCGCCGCGCGGATGAAGACATCGCGGGTTAAAACCTCGCGCTGTTCAAGTTCCTCGGCTGCGTCTTTGTAACGCTGATAGTCCAGCAGCCGGCGGACCAACTCTTCACGCGGGTCGACACCCTCGTCTTCATCGGGCTCATCCGCACCGGCGGGCAGGAGCATGCGCGACTTGATGTGAACCAATGTCGAAGCCATGACGAGAAACTCGCCAGCAACGTCGAGGCTCAAGGTTTCCATCAACTCCAGAGTCGCCAGATACTGCTCGGTGATGGTCGCGATCGGAATGTCGGTGATGCTGACTTCGTTCTTCTTGATCAGATGCAGCAAGAGATCGAGCGGCCCCTCGAACATTGGCAGTGTAACTTGCGTGCTCACAGTCCCAGAGCTTCCCGTACCTCGATCATGGTCTCGTTCGCTTGTACCTGCGCCCGCTGATTGCCGGCAAGCAAAACTTCTTCGATATCCTTTGGCTTGCCCTCGTATTGGGCGCGCTTCTCGCGGAACGGCCCCAGGTCCTCGATCACATGCTTGATCATGATTTTCTTGCAATCGAGACAACCGATGCCCGCGCTGCGGCAGCCCTTTGACACTTCGGCGATCTCGTCCCCAGTCGAATAAATCTTGTGCAGTTGGAAAGCCGGACATTTTTCCGGTTCGCCGGGGTCCGTGCGGCGGGCCCGCGCTGGATCCGTCACCATACGGCTGATTTTTTGATCGATCTCCTTCGGCGTGTCGGAGAGAAACACCGCGTTGCCGTAACTCTTGCTCATCTTGCGGCCATCGAGCCCGGGCAATTTCTGGGTTTCCGTCAGCAACACTTCCGGCTCGGGAAAGATCGGTTTGTAAACTTGATTGAAGCGCCGGACGATTTCCCGGGTCAACTCGACATGGGGCGCTTGGTCGACTCCGACAGGAACTTTATTGGCCTTATAGATCGTGATGTCGGCCGCCTGCAAAACCGGATAGCCGAGAAATCCATAGGTTGAAAGATCCTTGCCGGACAACTCTTTAATTTGCTCTTTGTAGGTCGGGTTGCGCTCAAGCCACGGCACCGGCGTGATCATCGAGTAAAGCAAATGGAGCTCGGCGTGTTCTTTAATACGCGACTGGCGGAACAAGACGCACTTGGCCGGGTCGAGGCCGACGCTCAGCCAGTCCTTAACCATTTCCATGGTATTTTGATGAATCCCCTGCGGCGTGGCGTAATCGGTTGTCAGCGCATGCCAATCAGCGACGAAAAAATAGCAACGGTACTGCTCCTGGAGGCGCACCCAGTTCTTCAACGCGCCGTGCAGATGGCCTAGATGGAGCTGGCCGGTGGGCCTCGCGCCGCTAACGATAGTGTCCATAATGCCCCATTAAACCAAGCCAATTCGCGGGCGGGGATTTAACCCCGCCGCCACTGATAATAATTGCATGGGGGATGCTCGTCCCCTTGGGAAACCCCATCATATTGTTCCCGCCTCGTGAGGCGGAGTTAACCTAGAGTCTAAACCAAGCTGAGGTAAAATTTGAGCAAAAACTCCATCGGCTGGTCGATGATCAGATCCAATGTTCGGGTCATCAACAAGACCAACAAAATGATGAAACCGAATGGCTCTACACGGGCCAGCCTGGCGGAGAGCGGACGTGGCAATAGACCGACCATGACTCGCCCGCCATCGAGCGGCGGCAGCGGCAAGGCATTAAAGACGGCTAAAGCGATATTGATCAAAATGCTTGCCTGGGCCATCAACGCCAAGGACCGAAGCAGTTGCACGACGGTGCCGGGTGCTTGCCCTTCGGCAGCCATCAGCGTCGCGAGTGCTTTCCAAACCATGACCGAGACAAACGCGAGTATGAGATTCATCACCGGCCCGGCAAGAGCGACCCAGATCATATCGCGCTTGGGATGGCGCAGGTTGTTAAAATTCACCGGCACCGGCTTCGCGTAGCCAAACATAAACGGCGAATGTGACAAGATCAGCGTCAACGGTATTAAAACACTGCCGAACAAATCGATATGGACGAGAGGATTGAGACTCAAACGGCCAAGCCTTGCCGCGGTTGGATCACCCAGCCGGTTGGCGACCCAACCGTGAGCGATTTCATGAAATACAACAGCGGCTAATAGCGGCACTGCCCAGATGGCGATTTGGCGGATGATTTCTTCCAACACGGTCTCGATCGACTACTTATTTAGTATGAATACGGCAAGGAGTGGAAAAAGACAAGCAGCCCTACTTGTCTTGGATCGCGACAGCCATTTGGGTCGGTTTTAGCAAAGGACAACCCATGACCGTTCATCACTCGCGATTATCATAACGGTGATTTTAGTTCCCCAAGCCTATCCGCCGGAACCCGCGAGGGAAGCCTCTTGAACGATCTTTTCGACATTCTTCGCGCGTAGCGTTCCGTTGCCGCCCTTCTTTCTGCTTGCGGCTTTGCTGCGCTCTATATCTTCGCGGCCAAATTCCTTTCTATGGATCGTGATAATTGAACCGGTTGTGTTGGATCGTGTTCATGAAGTAAAGGGCCAGCGGTCGCCGGGCATGTTGCGCTACTGCGCTCAGCCTCGCCACGCTATCAGCGCGGCGAAAGTAACAACGATACCCCAATTGCTCATAGGCCGATTGTTCCGGCAAACTCGAGGCGTAAATGATCGCTGCTTGAGTCCCGCGCGCCCTCTGTGGTACCGCCTGGGCTATGGGCAAGCCCTGACCGGCGTTATTGCCGATGACGCAGTAATCGATGGCCGTGCCAAGTTCGCCAAGACTCCGCATGATTCCCGACAGAGATACTTCGTCCCAGTTTGTCATCTCAAATTTTGCCTGTTCTGCAGTCAGAAAATTGGGATATCCTTCGGCGGTTTGGAACAGTCCGTTTTGCTGCACAATCCGGGTCCAGGGCAGTGGCGGGTCAGTGACGAATTCGCCGACCGTCACTTCGTTATCGAGAATCAGTGCGATAAACTGCTCGGCCCGCGCCTGCTGAAGCTGTGTCATTAAAGTCATTTAGGATTCCTTCTGTATTACCGTAACGATATTTTCATCACGACAAAGCTGCCGCGGCAAAGCCAAAACCAAAGAAAAGATTGGGACCGGGAGATTTAAGCGCACCCTTCGACGGCCTCAGGGCGATCGGGATGCAGAGCGCAAAAGACGCAAAATAGATATCGGAATATTTCCCGCCAAAGCGCCAAATTCGGAGTCTTGTTTTGCACCTAGATGTCTTGGCTCAAGGTATATCCGAATCCGCAAGACTTCGACTCCCCTATCTAATCCCTAACCGTTCCCTGGCGAAGCGCCGGCAAAACTTCGTTGCCTAATAGATCGATCTGCTCGTACCAATCGGCAAAGCGCAGCCGAAGGTCGTAGACGATGTGATCGGCGCCGGCCTGTTCGAAGGCGCGGCATCCGCTGACGATGTCGGCTGGCGATCCCGCCAGGATCACGCCGGGAATATCCGCCAGGGTCTCGAACTTACCCGAGGCTGGCTTCACCCACAAGGAAAAATTGTAAGCGTCGTCGATTAGACTTCTCACATCGATGCCGCGCAGCGCCGCCTGCGGATTTTTACCGATGCTGGTAAACGGCATGACGGCGGTACGAAGCATCGGCTTTTGTGCTGCTTGACAGAGAGCGCGCAGATAGTCAACCCGCTTGGCGAAGGTCGGCAAATTGATCCGCGCCGGCATCCAGCCGTCACCCGTGGCCACCGCGCGGCGGCACGCCGCGGGAGTGCTGCCGCCGATGAAAATCGGAATTGGCCTTCCCGGCGTCGGCTTGAGCGCGACATTTTCGAAATTGAAATATTCACTTTTGTGCGAAACTTTTTCACCCGCCCACAATTTGCGGCAAATGTCGATATTAAGCTCGACGAGCCTAGCCCGTTCCGCCAGCGCAGTGGGCCGCCCTGCGGCGGCAAACTCATGGGGGAATCCGCCCAGGCCCATGCCAAGAATAGTCCTGCCGCCGGAAATCGCGCTCAGCCCGGCGAATGACTGTGCTAGATGAATCGGATGACGGTGACAAATTGTCATGGCGGTGCCTAGGGCGATTTTTCTCGTCACCGCCGCCACCGCCGCTAGCAATACGAGACTTTCTATATGAGTATTGTCACCGCCGTCGCTCGGATGGGGCTTGAAGACTAAATGGTCTCTGGCCCATAAGGAGTCAAAGCCGTACGCCTCCGCGCGGCGCGCCCCTTCGAGACATTTCTGCACCGACGCCTGTTCGCAGAAATGGGGCAGCAGTAATCCGAATTTCAATTGGGTGCTCATTTAAACAGTGTGTCATAACCGCAAGCGAATTTCGGATTATCTCCCGCAAAGCATGTCCTGAGTGACATCGAAGGAACGCTAAGTCGTAAAGGTCTTAAGAAAAACACTCCCTTCCGAACTTGGCGCCTTGGCGGAAGCAACATCCGAATCTTCCTGCGCGCGAATTCGCGACGTAGGATAAATCAAAAATCGACGTGAAACTCCTTGCCCGTCTGACTCTTGCAGCGGCCAAAACCATGACCGGTATAGGCCGAGCCGATCAGATAGCAGCCCAGCACCGTGCGCCGGTCGCCTTGCAATGACGCGGTCCAGTAAAACAGCGGCCCGCTGACCGACCTGCCAGGTTGGCCAGGACTCTGTTGGCTCGGCTCCGCATAGGCGGTTTCGTGAAACGTCGACGAGTTACCTAGCAGTCCGCCAAAAGCGTTACCATGACGGGATAGATCGGGTCCGTCGGTCTCGATGGTTCGCCGGCCGAAGGCCTTTTCGTAGTCTTGCGCGAATACGGTTCGATCCACCCGAATGAAGCGGCCGATCAACACTTCATTATCCGGCCCATAGATCTGCATCAGGCCAGTGCCTTCCCGGCCGAAACGATAGCGCCCGGAAAATTTCTCACCCTCGAGTGAAACCATGCTCATCGGATGCACGCAAGCTGAGACAAGCAGCGTCGCGCAAAGTAGCGGCAGGATGCCAGAGCCGTTCATGGAGACAAACCTTAACATGATTGTGTTGCATGACGTAAGCGATATTGGCAAATTCGATCAAAACTCTTTTTCCGATCGTTCGATTTATGATAGCTATCCGCTAGCGAAATTTATGACCTTGGAGCTTTTCCATTACGGCTGGCACGATTTGAACTGTTTGAACGGCTTGAACTTGTGCTATCACTTCCTCGTGACTTGAGGAGGCTTATTATGATTAGAGCCATGTTTATTGTCCTACTTGTAGCAACCACTGGGTTTGCTCAGCCTAAGGGATGGGAAAAGGAATGGAATGAAACGCTAACGGCGGCGAAAAAAGAGGGCCGAGTTGCCATCGCCGGCTCGCCGGACCCCGTGATGCGCAACGAGATCATACCCAAATTTACCGCCCGGTTCGGCATTCAAATCGAGTTCATTGCCGGGCGCGCGGTGCAATACATTTCGAAAGTTAAAACCGAGCGATCCGCCGGCATTTATTCCGTGGACATCTTTATGACGGGGGTGGACAGCACGGTGAACACGCTGTACCCGGAAAAGCTGATTGATCCCTTGCGGCCGCTGCTGATTCTCCCAGAGGTAGTCGATCCCGCTAAGTGGAGAACCGGCAAGCTGTGGTTTATTGATCCGGAGGAAACATTTGTCCTCAGGGTTTTCCGGTCGTTAAATAGCCTTTTTTTCTATAATGCCGATCACGCGAAAGCCGAGGAACTACGATCCTCTAAGGACCTGCTCAATCCAAAATGGCGCGGCAAAATTTCCACCGACGATCCCATGGTAAACGGAGCCGGTGCGGCCAATGCGGCAATGCTCTATGTGGCTCTAGGAGGCGAGTTCGTAAGGCGGCTTTATATCGACCAAAAGCCGGTCTTTTCTCGCGAGAGGCGCCAGTACACCGATTGGTTGGCGCGGGGCACTTACCCGATCTGTCTAAACTGTCGTGGCGACGACGTGAGGCCGCTGCGCAAAGACGGGTTCAAGCTTGTCGAGGTTTTTGAGCTGTCGGACCTAAGCCGCCGGGTCAACGGCTCACCCTGGCTCCTTACGGTTGCCAATAAGGCACCGCACCCAAACGCGGCGCGCGTGTTTGCCAATTGGATTGCCTCCCAAGAGGGGCTTGAAACCTACTCCCGAGGCTACGGGGCCACCACGCTGCGCACAGATGTTGACGAATCGTTTCTAGAGCGCGACACGGTTCCGCGTGCCGGCGTCAAATATTTCGACGACACAGAATGGCACTGGGCTGTTACCGGCCGCAAAGAAGCGCGGGACAAGATGCAGCAATTGTTGCGAGAGCACGGGAAGAAATAAGCTTTCAAGGAATTCATTCATCAGAAACCATCTCGCTGCTTCGCGATCCAGCAAAGAGGATGCGCTGAGGTCGTTTAGCTATTTCTTTTCCAGTTTCATCGCTTCGGATACCGGCCGGAGTTTTTTCTGGACGAACTGTTCCAATCCGGGCCGGCCGCCTTGATCGCGCACGATGCGCTGTGAGATCAAGTTGGAGATCGCCAAGCCGGTTTCGCTCGCATTAGCGGTACTCAAGTACCAAGCCTCTTTGACCGCTTTGAGCGCCAGCGGGCTTTTCTCTGCGAGACAGTTGGCAAACTCGCGGACTTCCTGATCCAGCTCGGTGCGCGGCACCGCTTTGGAAATCAAACCGATACGCTCGGCATCGCGGCCTGACATGATCTTGCCGGAAAGCGCGTAGTACAGGCCATGCTTGGATTGCAGATAATTGGCCAAGACCGGCGTGGTCTCGCCCGCTGGAAAATGGCCGAAGTTGACTTCCGGCAAGCCAAACCGGGCATCCTCCGACGCGATGGCGACATCGCAGCCCACCGTCACCGTAAGCGCGCCGCCAAGGCACCAGCCGGTAATGCGCGCGATGGTCGGTTGCGGCAGGTTACGCAGTAGCTCGGTACGCCACTTGCGTACTTTCTCGCGAATGTCGTCCTTCACCCACTGGGGCTGGGATGCCATTTCCAAGCCGTATTGCTTGAGGTCTTGGCCGGCGCAGAAGTTTTCACCCGCGCCGGTGATGATAACGACCTTGCTCTCCTGATCGTAGCGCAGCTCGGTGAGCAGCTGATACATCTCACGATGGAGCTGCGGGCTCATGGCATTGCGCTTCTCCGGACGGTTGAACATGATGGTCGTAATCCCGGCTTCTTTGGTCACCAACAGTGTTTGGTAGTTCTCCGCCATGGTTCCTCCTCAGAATCGAGTTTTTGCTTAGAAATAAGATTGTTCAGGTTTGTGTGGACAATGTGTCACGTGCAGTTTGTTTTGTTCACCACGAAGAGCACCAAGGACGCGAAGGTTTCGGATGATTATGACTCCGAGCTTCGTGCTCCCTTCGGCTTTGCTCAGGACATGCTTCGTGTCCTTCGTTGTGCATACTTCTTCACAATCAACCCGGAACAACTTTACTTAGAAATAAATCTACAAAGCCCTTGGCAAATTGAACATGCCATTTGGGCCATGCGCCCGGCGATTTCGATCGTCGATCATCGATTCTCTATCCTCGACTCAAGCTTGCCCGCGCCCGACGGTTTCCTTGACCGAGAATCCCAGCAGGCCAGCTGTCATCAAAGCGAACAGTCCGGTCATCGTAAAGGCGGTTCCGTAGCCCGCATTTTCCGCGACAAAACCAAAAAGCGCCGGGCTTACCAAACTGCCGACTTCGCCAACCATGCGCCAAAAGCCGAAGAAACGCCCGCGCGCCTGGGTTGGCGCCATGTCGGTGCCTAGCACTTGCATGCTCCCGGAAGTCACCGCATGACTGCTGTGTGTCCACAAAAAGCCGCCGACGAAAAAGCTCAAACTCCAGAGCCGCTGGGCGCTCCCCGCCAAAAAAAACCATCCCACCGCCATAAGGGCGAAACCCGGCACCATGGTGGTCTTGCGACCGAAACGATCCATCAAGTAGCCGCAGCAAAGCGTGATCGGGATGCCGACGATGCTGCTGACGGTCGCCAAAACACCCAACCCTTGGGCACCAAGATCATAGGCGAAGGTGGCATACAGCAAGAGCGTTCCACCCCAGAGAATCCCGCGGGTCATGGAGGCAAATAATTGGGCGCAGAAAAAGCCGCGATAACGCCGATCGAACATCAGCGCGATCAGGTCGCGGCTGCTCATCTCACCGTCGGCATTTTTATGAGCAGACCGGCTCAGCCCCGCAGCGGACTCCCGCAAGAGAAATAAGCTCGGCACAATCGCCACGATCGATAAAATGGCGTGAACCACGAAGGGCACCCGAATACTCCAGGTCGCGAGCACGCCCCCGAGCGCCGGACCGATCAACCGGCCCGCACTTTCCGTACCCACCATGCCGGT
>Ga0326597_10012826_pt1 | contig 11034 bp, 23 predicted proteins | sample RVTome_12_FD_203789 | JGI IMG/M metagenome (GOLD analysis project Ga0326597, IMG submission 203789) | Soil microbial communities from uranium-contaminated site in the Upper Colorado River Basin, Wyoming, United States - RVT100D185 | ecosystem: Environmental > Terrestrial > Soil > Contaminated >... | reverse complement strand
CATCTCGACGCCGGGCTCAGCCATCATCCGGCTCCATGCGGCATGGGACGATTGCCAGTGGAAGGAAACGCATCTTTCTCAAGGTCGGCTGGATCGGCCCCGCAATGTGGGCAAGTGCCGAGCGGGAGGAGACCATGACTCTCGAAATTCGACGATGTGCCATGATATAAGCCGTAGGCCCATTGGACAGTCGGATCGAAACGGGCGCGGCATCGGCGGCACGTCACCAGACGCTCTTTATTCGACATCGCACGCCTCCGTGCGCTTCACGATCTCGGCGACGATGGGGGAGGTGCCGCTCAACGGAAATCCTGCGGCGGGAAATGCGGGTCCGCCGTCCTTGGGGTTGTCGGTCATCGCTTGGCTCCCTTGCGCTCCCGCTCCGCCAGGATGCGGCGGTACTTCGCTACTGCGGCCAATGAAGCCCGATCGCAGCGCGGGCACGATGTGTCGGCATAGTTCGGGCCATGCGACTTTATGCGACCGGCGCGCTTGATCCGCTCCGCGTCCTTCGCCGTCAACCGCACCGGCTTCACCATTTGACCTCTCCCGTCTCGGCCAGCCGGCGCAGCGTGGCGACGGCGCGGGCGCGGGTGACGTGGCCGCGCCCGCCCTTGATGGCGAAATAATAGGCCTCCCGCGTATCCGGGAAGCACAGGGCTTCGTGCTGGTCCCGCGTGATGCCGAGCTTCTTGCGGAGCGCGGCGTGGTCCCAAGACTGGCCTCTTCGCACATTCGGCCATTCCGAGGTCGCATGGCCCCCGATGCACCCAGCCGAACCGCAGCGATGCTGATTGTTGTTCGGCGCGTCGATGTGATCGCCGTCCCCCATGTCGAAGCCCCACCGCTCCGACTCGATCACGTCGGCGAGGTGGTTGATGTTGCGCTTGTTCATCGGTCAGTCCTCCGTCAGGGGTTTGAGGATCGTCCGGTTCGCGCACCCGCAATGATCCTTCCGCACACAATCGAGCGCTGAGCCGTCGTCCGACTGAAGCGCGAGCGGACAGCGTGAGGCGCACACCCGCTCGGCAACGGCGATCAGCTTGATGCAATATTCCGCGAGCATCTGTTCGCAAAGGGTGTCGGCAAAACGCGACTGTTCGTATCGCTCCGCATTCGTCTTCCACCGCGCCAGCACATCCTTGATGTCGGTCATAACTTCCCTCCCGTCCTCAATTCCTCGACGCCCTCGACGGTGAGCCGCCACGTCGCCCACATTCCCTTGCCCTGTTTCACCGCGTAGCCCTTGCGGACCAGGCTCGCCAGAACGCCGGTCTCGTGCCTATCGCCAAAGCTAGGCGAGAAGACGAAGGTGCGCGCGATCCGGGAGGCCAGCGCGCGTTCCTTCGGCGTCATCGCGGTCATGGTTAGTCGTCCAACGCCATGTCGATCTGCTTGTGCCGTTGTGCCTGTGCCGACGCCGATAGGCGGTCCCGTTTTTCGCGGTCGGCCAGCACGGCACGACCCGCCGTCGAGAGCCGCCATCCGTCGAAGCGCGAATGTCCGGTGCGGTGAACCATTTCGCACCGATGGAGATGCCCCAGCCGTGCCGCCTCGGAACGATCCACAGGATAGTAGACCAAGGTTGCTGCGATCTTGCGGAGCAAGGCCAGGTTTTCGGGCGTCATCGCGGCCATTGTCTCACCCTCAAATCCTCGGGCCATTCGGCGGGGTCGGCCCCGGCGCGGTCCTTGAAACGCCACGTCGTTAGGTTGATACCGTTCGCGTGCGGGCCGGTGACATTCGCGCCGGCCTGTTTGAAAAAGTAGTAGCAGCCAGCAGCCTTGCACTGGTCACGGAGATCGCGCGCCCAGGCGAGATCGAACGAGCGGGCGCGGTGTTTCCCTTGCGAGGACTCGCCGCCGCAGACGACCCAGGAAATCTTGGCATAGGGCAAAACCTCGATGTTGCCGAACGGCGGTCCTTCAAACAGCCCGTTGTAGAAATAGCCCCCGCCACCATCGAGCGTGCGCAGGCTTACCGGCCCGATTTGCGGCTCCACGCTCAACCACTTGATCCGCGCTGGCACCTTCAACAGCTTCGGGATGTCCCGGTCGGCCTCCTCCTGATTCACTACGGAAATGCCGAGCCAGACGTTCGGCCAGCCGTTGCACCACTCCGACACGCCGATCCGGCGATTCGGCAGCATCTTGGCGACGTTTCCGATCCGCTTCGTGAGAAGCAACCAGTCCAGGTTCGGGGTCTGGTCGATCCTGTGCCAAAGATCGTCGCGCCAGCGCGTCGGCACTTCGTTGTCGAATACATCGGCCAGCGAGGCGCAGAACACCCGCTCACGGACGCCCGTCTTTGCCGCCCGCTTGTCCCATGCGATGGGCTTGCGCCAATTCACCTCACTGGTCCTGTAGCGAGGGACGCCCGGACCCCAATGCGCTGCGCCGCCCCAACGATAGCGGGCGTCGAGTTCTCGGGCATAGCAACCGTCGCAACCGGGACCGACTTCCGAACATCCGATCCACGGGTTAAACGTGTGGTGCGTCCATGCAATGGCAGAGTTCTCACCCATTGGCTTCCTCCCACCGGAGCCGGTGATAGGCGTCCTCAATCCATGCCCGCTCTGCCATCTTGGCAAGGTCTACCCGGTAGATCGCCTCGAATGTCTTCTGGCCGCAACCGGGGCTGTCCAGTTGGGAGTGGTGATTCCGGCACAGCGCGACCACACGGTCGTCTCCGGGCTTCTGGCCCATCCCGGCATGTGCGCCGAGCCGGACGTGGTGCGCCTCCATCCGGCCGCCGCAGGGTATCTTCTTCTTCATGTTGTCCCATCCCGGTCCGAACGGCGAGCATTGTGCGGCGCAGGCCAGTCGCGACCGGACCCAATTTAAATGCCCAGGGCAGCGGATACGATCCGATTTTCGCAACCCCATCTTGGAACGCTTCTGGCGCTTGAGGCGCGTCATAGCGTCCTCGCGATGTCTTCGCTACTTAAATGCTCTTCCCGGCTCATTTCTCGCGTAGAACCGTCCGGCGGTTCCTGGGATGCCTTGCAAGGCGGGGGGTCAACTCGTATCCCGGCCAGCGCTTCGAATGGAGGCACTTAGCCCAAGTGTCGATCATGTCCTGAATATCGCGGTCGGCCGCCCTCAATTCCTCATCCGAGTAGCCCACGATCGAACAGGCGTAGGGCTCGTTCCATTCCTGCACAACCCAAAGGTAGTCGATGGAATGGCCGAGCCCGAGAGCTCTATACCCTCGAATGTGAAACGCCGCCGAAATGTCCATTCCGAGTTGCGTCATCTGCCGGCGTTCCCACCATTCGGGGTTTGCAGATTGCCCGGTGGACTTGTAGTCGATGCCGCGCTCGACAGGCCGTTCGTCCGGAAGCCAATCGACCAACGCCTTGCACCAGATCTCGCCGTGCTTGGTTTTCTCTTTCCACCGCAGACATACTTCTGCTTTTCCGTCGATGAACGGCTCGCCCCAGGGCGCATCCATCATCAATTGGCGCCGCACCGCCGCCATGTTCTGCAATTGCCGATGTTGATCGAAAAGTACCGGGATCTTGTCGGCCTCGTAGGCTGCATCGCGCTCGCGTTGCGCTCCCTTCGTCAGGTAACTCTCCGCATCGATCACGACGATGCCGCGGCCCCGCCCGACGCAAAACTCATGCGCCGCGTTGCCGATATCGAATTGCTTCTTGTTCTTGGGCTGAAAGTTCGAATTGAGCTTCGGATGCGCACACCACGCATGAAGAGGCGTGCTCGAGAATGGCCGACCCGGCACAAGGCACTTGCCAACCGAAGCTGAAAGGCTCGGGACACTCCACGGTTTTTCCGAATGATAGTCGGCCGGTTCCATGTCGAAAAAGACGCCCTCTCGCTCCCCCACGTTCAAAGCCTCGGCGTCGAATTGAGTAGCGCATGTCCGATGAGGCGCTGCTTCTGCGTGAATCTCCGGCGGCGGAACAGGGCGAGGAACTTGAACAAGAGGCCGTGCATCATGGCGCGCTCCCGATCCAGTTCGCGACGATCCAGCCTGCCAGCACGGCGGCGAAGATGTAGGACCATGCCAGAGGGCGGGTCATGCCGCGTCCCCTCCATCGTCCCTCGGCGCCGGGGGCAGTCCACCCAGCACGGCGCCTTGTCGGCGCAACTGTTCGATCATCGCGTCGAGCCGGCGGTCGAACGCCTGTTGCGCCACCTCGCGCGGCCGGGGCCGGACGGGAAGGCGGATGATTTCAGCGGTCATCGGCGTTCTCCATTTCCCCGTCGATCAATGCTTTAAGCGCGTCATGCCATTTTCGGTGCCATTGGAAATGAAACCAACCGGCGAAATTCGGACCCACGATATCGGCAGGACGCTCCTTGGGCAGCAACCGCATGTGGAATCGTGCGTCGCCGCTACTCAAATCGACCTCTAGGCGGTCGAATTGGACCGTGTATTCCGCTCTCATCTTCATCGCTCGTTCCAATGTTCATCGATCCGCTTCTGCGCCTCGGCATCGAAGTCGGCCAGCGCGGCGGTCAGGCCGGACTCGAAGTCCTCGCGGAGCTCGGCGACCCGCTTGATGAAGGCTTGGGCCGGGCCGTCGAGGATGCTGGATTGTTCGGCCAGGATATCCATGCGGGTGTTGAACAGAGCGACCACAGGACGGATCATGTTGACCAGATCAGTTTTGATCGGGCGTGCGTCTAACACCAATCCGTCGTCCCGGTCGCGGTAGGCCTCGGTGTAGCCGTGCTCGCGTAGGCGGGGGTCGGTCATGTCGGCTCCTTGATCTCAACGCCCACCACTTGCCGATGGGCATAGGCCCATTTTCTGGACTTTGGCTCCGATAGAAACTCTTCGACCTCTGGCAGATCGACATCGAACGTCCGATACTGCGTCTCGACAGCGCCACCGATATTTGCTGCCAGACTGGCATCGTCGGTGCGGATGATAATTCGAAGCGCCATCACCGTGTCTCCTTCCCGGCGGCGAGGGCGGCGCGGATTGCTTCGTAGCGGCTCGCGTGTCGATGGCTGGGAAAGATGGGCGGAAGCATGTACCAAGCGTCCTGCAATGCCGTCGTTATCTCGGCATTGACGGCCTTGAGCCGCGCGATCTCGGCGTGGGGGTCGGCGACGGGCGCTCGGGGCTTCGTTTGGCAAATCGGCATCAGAACTCTCCCGGCATGGGTTCCTTCGTGGACAGCCAGACTCGCCACAGGACCGCACAGGCCAGAGCGACCAGGGCGAGGGCGAGCCAGATCACAGCCAATTCCAGCCGATCCAAGCGCCAACGGCTCCAGCGAGGGCACCAAAAAGAATGGTGAACACTGGCGCGCCTTGATGGCCCTGCTCGAAAAACAAGCCGGCGTGGAACATCGCCGTAAATAGGAGAGCACCAGCCACCGCGGCTAGGAGCATGAACCAGATCACGGCCGGTCCCCGCTCGCGGCCCGGCGAAGCTGGGCGCGTTGACGGCGTTGCGTGGCGGTCAAGGTCATGTCGTTTGTTCCTTGGCGCACACCTCGATATCGGCCATGGCGGCGGCGTCACCCGCGTAAAAATCTGGCACAGGCCGATTGGGACGCGAGGCGGTGTAGATCAGAGCGCCGGCAACGCTCGACCCGAATTGCTTTTCCAAGTCGGTCCCCGCCGGTCCAGCGACGGTGATCGCCCATCCGGCTCGACAATGCGTCGTCTTGCAGGTGTGCCAACCCCGCATGTTGAGCGTTCCTCCGGCGCGGATCGCCGCCAGGATCGCCGCGTCGATGTTCACCACGACCGGCGCAGGGGGCAGACCCTTCGCCCCGGACAGGTTGGCCCCGGACAGGTAGGCCCCGGACAGGTAGGCCCCGAACAGGTAGGCCCCGGTCAGGTCGGCCCCGAACAGGTTGGCCCCGGTCAGGTCGGCCCCGAACAGGTTGGCCCCGGACAGGTTGGCCCCGGACAGGTTGGCCCCGGACAGGTCGGCCCCGGACAGGTAGGCCCCGAACAGGTTGGCCCCGGACAGGTCGGCCCCGGACAGGTAGGCCCCGAACAGGTAGGCCCCGGTCAGGTTGGCCCCGGTCAGGTCGGCCCCGGACAGGTAGGCCCCGAACAGGTTGGCCCCGAACAGGTTGGCCCCGGACAGGTTGGCTCCGGTCAGGTCGGCCCCGGTCAGGTCGGCCCGCTTGCTGCCCGGTTCGCCACGTATCCATTCACGGTGTACGGCCAGGATTTCGTTCAGTCGGCTTTGTTCCATGGTGTCCTCCATCGGTCCTTACCTCTCCCGTCGCCACAGGGACGGCGGGAGCGGGAAGAATCAGCGGCACTCCGGGTCCGGCACGCCCGCCACGCGCCGCTTGGTGCCGACCCACAGCGTCCCCATCGGGCACCCATGCTCCACCGAGATCGCGGCGTGCGTCTTGTCGGCCGGGGCGAAGAAGTACGGCTCGCCCGGCCCGGCCGTTCGCATGTTCCCGCAACCGGCCAGCACGGCGACCATGGCGAACAGGCCGATGATGGCCAGGGCGGTGTAGTTGGTCTTCCGATTCGCTGTCATGATGCGACCTTTCCGTTGGACGATGATCGACTGTTGCACGGCCACAACGTTGCGTCAATGCAAAAAATAGGCTTGCGCCAATTTTTTTTTGCGCCCACAATGCCCCCATGAAGCTGCAAGACTACCTGAAAAAAGAGGATATCGGCGTCCGCGAGTTCGGAATTCTGGCCGGCATCGATGGCGGCACGGTCAGCCGAATCGCCCGCGGTAGCGCGCCGACCGCGAAGACGGCCGCCAAGATCATTCGCGCTACGAAGCACAAGGTTACGCTCGCGGATCTCGTGAACGGTGAAGCATGAGCGCGTATCTGGATTTTCTGGCGCGCAAGGCACAGTTCTCTGGCAGATGCGGCTTTGCGCCGACCTTCGTTCATCCGGCCGCATACGATTTCCAATCCCATCTTGTCGATTGGGCGTGCCGGCAGGGACGCGCCGCGATCTTCGCCGACTGCGGCCTCGGCAAAACGCTGATGCAACTCACCTGGGCGCATAACGTAGTGCGCCACACGAACAAGCCGGTTCTGATCCTATCGCCGCTTTCTGTCTCGCTGCAAACCGTCGATGAGGCGCGCAAGTTCGACCTCGATTGCACGCGGTCACAGGATGGGGCCGTCACCGCCGAGACCGTCACGACCAACTACGAGCGGCTCGACAAATTCGACCCCGACAATTTCGCGGGCGTCGTGTGCGACGAAAGCTCCATCCTCAAAAATTTCGACGGCGCGCGCAAGGCGGCCGTCACCGAGTTCATGCGCAAGGTACCATACCGGCTTCTCTGCACCGCGACCGCCGCGCCGAACGACTACATCGAGCTCGGTACGTCGTCCGAAGCACTCGGACACCTCGGCTATACCGACATGCTGACCCGGTTCTTCAAAAACGATCAACACACGGTCAAGCCGACCACGTATCGCCACGGCGGTCGCGATTTCAAGAAACTCGAAAACGCCGCAAAGTGGCGCTTCAAGGGCCATGCCGAGATCCCGTTCTGGCGCTTCGTATGCTCCTGGGCGCGGGCGTGCCGCAAGCCGTCCGACCTGGGTTTCGACGACGAGGATTTCATCCTGCCGCCGCTGACCGAGGAAAGCCATTTGGTCGAGGCGCGCAGCAACCCGGACGGCAAGTTGTTTGCGCTACCGGCCGTGGGATTGGACGAACAGCGAGAGGAACGGCGCCGCACCATTCGTGAGCGGTGCGAGCGCGTGGCCGAACTGGTCAACGGCACCGGACAGCCGGCGCTCGTATGGTGCCATCTGAACGAGGAAGGCGATCTGCTCGCAAAACTCATTCCCGACGCCGTTCAGGTATCCGGCAAGGATTCGGACGATGCGAAAGAGGAGAAGCTGTTCGGCTTCGCGCGCGGCGATGCCCGCATTCTGATTACCAAGCCGAAGATCGGTGCCTGGGGATTAAACTTCCAGCGCTGCGCACACGTCACGTTCTTTCCCTCCCATTCGTTCGAGCAGTACTACCAGGGCGTGAGGCGGTGCTGGCGCTTCGGCCAGATGCGACCCGTCAAGGTGGACGTGGTGACAACCGAGGGCGAGAAATCCGTCCTCGCGAACCTGCAGCGCAAAGCCCGGGCTGCCGACCAAATGTTCTCGCAATTGGTCGATCAGATGCACGACCCCGAGCACATCGATACGGACCGCAAATTCACCGTCAGGGAGGAACTGCCGTCGTGGCTGTAGCGGATCAGAAGATCACCGACCGATACGCGATCTATTGCGGCGATTGCTGCGAGATCATGCCGACGCTGCCGAACGAGTCGGTGCATCTGTCGATCTACTCGCCCCCGTTCGGGGGGCTGTATCACTACTCCTCCTCCGACCGCGACCTGTCGAATGCGCGCGACTACGCGCAGTTTTTCGAGCACTACGCCTTTGTGGTGCGGGAGATCGCGCGGCTCACGATGCCGGGACGCATGACGGCGGTGCATTGCATGGACGTGCCTTCCGGCAACAGCGGCACCGATTTCCTGATCGACTTTCCCGGCGACATCATCCGGCTCCATGCGAAAGAAGGATGGAACTACATCGCGCGCTATGCCGTGTGGAAAGAGCCTCTCGCCGTGCGCAACCGCACGATGGCGAAGAACCTCGCGCACAAGACCGTTGTGGACGACAGCTCGCGGTGCTCCGTCGCGTCGGCCGACTATCTTTTGATCTTTCGTCGAACAGGCGACAATCCAGTGCCGATCGCCCATCCGGTCGGATTGCTCGACTACGCGGGCGAGCGCCGGCCGCCGGTGGACGTTCTCAAGTACCGCGGCTGGACGGGCAACCAGATCGAAAACAAGTTCTCGCATTGGATCTGGCGCCAGTACGCTTCCGCCTTCTGGGATGACATCCGGATCGACCGGGTATTGCCGTTCAAGAAATCGAGGGACGAAGACGACGAAAAGCACGTCCACCCGCTCCAACTCGACGTGATCGACCGCGTTCTCACGCTTTGGTCCAATCCGGGCGAAAACGTGCTGACGCCGTTCATGGGCGTCGGCTCGGAGGTCTATGCGGCGGTGTGCGCCGGGCGACGCGGGATCGGCATCGAACTCAAGCCTTCGTATTTTCGCCAAGCAGTCAAGAATCTCGACGCCGCCAAGACGATGACGACGACCGACGATTTGTTTGCCGCGGACGCCGCGCAATGACCGTCACAGCTCTCGATATCGCCATCAAGACGGGTCTCGCTCTTTCCAATGGCGAATCCGGTGTGCGCGATTTTTCCGCCTTCGCGTTGGACGAGCCGCGACTGTTTCATGAGTTCCATCGTTGGCTGTCCCGCGGCTTGAAGGATTGGAAAACCGAAACGCTGGTGATCGAGGCGCCCTTCCTGGCGAAGCGTCCCGGCATTCTCGCGTTGATCGGACTGAACGCCATCGCACGCATGGCGGCGCACGAAAATGGACTGCGTCCGATAAGCGTGGCGCCGGCGACGTGGCGTAAATCGGTTCTCGGCATCGGCAATTTGAAACGGAAGGATGCGAAGCGGCGCGCGCTCAATCATGTCGGCCCCGCCGTGACGGACGATAACCAGGCCGAGGCGATTTGCATCCTCGAATGGTACATGCACCGCAAGGACGTGCCGGTCGGCCTTATCAAATCTCGACATCGGGAGTTCACGTTACCGGAGGCGGTGTGATGAGTCATGCGCGCGACAGCAAGCCCGGCGACACGGTGCGCTGGCGCGACGGAAGCGGCAAGAATCACGTCGGCCGCGTTGTCGCCTTTGCCGACCCTCCGAAGTTCATGGCCGATGAAGGATGGCTTTACGTCATCGAAACGGTGTCGTGCGATGTGCCTTATTGGATTCCGCCCGGCACCGAAATCGAGGCGGTCATGCCCGAAGGGGGATAATCACCATGATCCTAGTCAAGGAAGTCCAGGCTCGCGTGGCCGCGAAGTTCGATGTTTCTCTCGAAGATCTCGTCGGCCCGCGCCGCCATTCCCATCTCATCGCAGCGCGCCACGTCGCGATGAGCCTGTGCGCGGAACTGTGCCCGCATCAATCGGGGGTTCGTATCGCGCGTCTGTTCGGCGGTCGTGACCATACGACGTTCCTGAGCGCCAAGAAGCGCTTGCCGGACAAATTGGCTCGATATCCAGAGCTCGCCGCCGCATACGCCGAGTTGAAGGCGGACCTATCCGAATGAGCGTATCATCCTACAATGGAACGGTCACAGACGGAAACCGTCGGACGCTCACTGGCGAGGATTTGGCGCAAGGGGCATCCTACCTAGCCAAAATCTGTGCCGAGTGCGGTGCGGCCTTCCAGGCGTGGCGGGCCGATCAACGATTTTGCCCCCGTTCGGCGTGCAAGCGCAACTACTGGCGTAGAGCCGAGGTTAGGGGGGCACAAGCCTACGAAGCTCTGGTCAAGTGGCGACTGTCGCGCGGTCAAGGTACGGGAAAGCGGTCGATCAGCGATCTGGCCCGCATCGTGGACGATTGGATAGACGAGGATCGAAAGGATGGGCGACCGACACCAACTCGATCTACCGCTCAGTCCTGAGGATGAGCCGGTGGCCTGGTTCCGCTTTTACGACGAGGCGTTGGACGATCCGAAAGTACAACGACTCCCGGCGGAATTATTCAAGTGTTGGGTGAACTTGCTTTGCCTCGCCAAGCGAAATAGCGGCACGCTGCCTCCCATCGTCGATGTGGCTTTCGCTTTGCGCCTGGACAACGACCAAGCGCAGGGCGTGATCGACCGTTTGGCGGCAGCCGGATTGATCGATGTTTGTGAGGATGTCGCGGCTCCGCACAATTGGAGAGGAAGGCAATTTCAGAGCGACAGTGCTACCGAACGGACGAGACGTTTTAGGAAACGTCACAGTGACGTTTCAGGAAACGTCACAAGGCCGTTCCAGGGAACGGCCGCGTCTGACTCTGTTTCTGAATCTGATTCTGGATCTGGAGAGGGGGGTGTGGGGGGAGAGGGGAAATCGTCGCCGAAAAACGCCTACTCCGCCGCGTTCGATAAATTCTGGGACGGCATCGAAAACAAAATCTCGAAACGACAAGCATGGAACGCCTACAAGACCGCCCGA
>Ga0326597_10012825_pt1 | contig 11035 bp, 6 predicted proteins | sample RVTome_12_FD_203789 | JGI IMG/M metagenome (GOLD analysis project Ga0326597, IMG submission 203789) | Soil microbial communities from uranium-contaminated site in the Upper Colorado River Basin, Wyoming, United States - RVT100D185 | ecosystem: Environmental > Terrestrial > Soil > Contaminated >... | reverse complement strand
GTGAGGGCGGTACATCACCTTGCGGGCGAAAACGATTTTCTCGTGCACGTGATGGCGCGCAATACGGCGCACCTTCGCGATCTGGCGCTCGATCACTTCATCGCCCGCCCGGAAGTGGGGCACATTGAGACATGGCTGATCTTCGAACACGTTCGCGGATAAAGGCGCTCATGTTTGCATTTGCCGCCGTGCTGACTGCAACCATCGCCGCCGGCGCACCGACGGGGGTCGGGGCACAGGGCACCTCTCTCTCTCCGGCTGACTCGCAGCTCGTCGTGCGGCTGCTGCTCGCTGAAGAACGGCGCGACACGGCGACTGCGACCTACGCCGATGGACTGCGGCACGCCGACGCTCGAGTCCGCGTCATTGCCCGGCGGGGGTTGGGCCGATCGCGCGATCCGCTGTTTGCGATGCGCGATTCGCTCCCCGCCCTTCCTGCGCCGCCAACATTCGGCGCCGAGCCGGCGTGGCGACTCCGGTATCGTGCGCTCGGCCGCACCAACACCGACTGTGCCCAGCTGCTTGCTGCGCTCCGCGATGACACCTGGCACGTGCGACTTCGTGGAGCAGACCTCGTGACATCCGCGTGCGCCGCCGACCCTGCAATCGTGGGCATCCTGCGGCAGTGGATTCGCGCCGTGCCCACGAGCAGCGTGCGCGCGAGGAATGGAGCATCGTGGCACGGCGCGGCGCACGGAATTATCGCACTCGCGAAGATCGTGCCGGTGGAGGCGCTGGCTGCGCTCCCGCCGTTCGCCGCGAGCCGCGTTACTGAGGTGCGCATATACGCCGCTCGTGCCGCGACCATCCTCAACGACACGGTGTCGCTCCGCCGCCTGGCGGCGGATGCCGACGACAATGTCCGCGAGGCTGCAATCACCGGACTGGCGCGCGTCGCCGGCCACTCGGCGGACGACGTGTTCATCGCCGCGATGTCGGCCCGCGGCGGACAGGCGGTTCGCGCCGCCGCGGCCGCGCTCAAGGAATCACCGCGCGGCGCGGATGTGCTGGCGGCGAGCATCTCCGCGGCCACGCGACTGCAGCGCGATTCCAGCGAAACGTCGCGCCGCGTTCGTGCCGCGGTTGCCGCGCGAGTCGCCGAGTACGCCAAGCCGGCCGATTGGCCGCGTATAGCACCTCTGGCGACCGACTACGACTGCCGGATAGCAGAGGCCTACGCCACGATCGGCCTCGCACTGGGTGTGCCGAACGTTGCGCGGACCTGCGAACCGATGCCGATCACGCTCCCGGTCGATGCCGTTCGCCTCGCACTCGGCGCCGGAGCGCGCCTCCGGGTGGTGATGGCAGACTCGAGTGGCGGCGGATCGTTCACTGTTCGCCTCCGCGGCGACGTCGCGCCGGTCATGGCAGCACGCGTGCTCGCTCTCGCGCAATCAGGCTGGTACAGCGGCAACCAATGGCACCGCGTGGAGCCGGACTTCGTGATCCAGGGCGGGGCGCCGGGCGCGAACGAGTTTCGAGGATTTCCTCGATTTTTCCGCGACGAACTCGGCACGGTTCCGCACGCGCGCGGAACGGTTGGGCTGAGCACTGGCGAGCACGACACTGGCGACGCGCAGTGGTTCGTGAACCTGCGCGACAACCTGCGGCTCAATCGCGACTACACGGTATTTGCGCAGGTTGTCGAGGGGATCGATGTCGTGGACGGGATTCTCGAGGGCGATGTGATCGCGCGAATCGAGATGGTGCGCTAGTCCGGTTTTTGTTTCGCCGGGGCTCCGTTTGTTCTCCGGGGCTCCGTTGGATGGGCTGAGCTCCGTTTGGTCGCCGGCGCGCCGCTCGATGGCCGGAGCGTTGCGCGATCCGCTGGAGTCTCTGCCCTAACGGGGATCGGATTGCGCGAATGCTGCTGCGGATTTGGCGAATCGCGGCTGTGGGAGGGAGAGGATGCGATCGCCGCCTCCTCACACCTCACCCCTCACCAGATCACCGCACCCCTCACCCGCAACCTGCACCTCACTCTTCGCTCCCCCACCTCACACTTCGTCGGCTATGTTTGAACGACTGCCATTCGCCGGAGTTGCTCACGTGTCTTTTGCGCTCATCGCGGCGCTGCTGCTGCCCTTCGCCCCGATCGCCGTTTCGCAGAGCACCGAACCACTGCGTGGTGCTCGCGCACCGGCCTATGCGCCCGATGGCCGGCTCGCGGTATCGATCGACGGTGACTTGTTCATCCAGCAAGCCGCCGGTGGTCGATGGATTCAACTCACATCCGGCACGCCGTGGGATCGTGATCCCGCCTGGTCGCGCGACGGCTCAGCGATCGTCTTTTCGTCGAACCGTGGCGGACCGTTCTCGCTCTGGCGTATTGCGGTCACCGGGGCCGGCGTCGCGGGCCAGCCGGAACGCATCACGACGTCGCGCAGTGACGACAGCGCACCCGGCGTCGCGCCTGATGGAAGCATCGCTTTCGTGCGTGGGTTCAGTGGCTCTGCGCGAGTCTGGGTGCGCTCGGCAAACGGCACGGAGAAGCGGCTCACCAGCCGTGAAGAGACGGAGCTTGCGCCGGCCTATTCTCCCGACGGGACGCGCCTCGCATACATCCAGGTGCACGAAACGGGGCGACGCCTGCTCATTCGCAACATCGCGACCGGTCGTGACGGCGTCGCCGTCGCAGACCGCATGCCCGAGTCGCTGGCGTGGGCACCCGACGGCTCGCGCATTGCGTTTTCCACGACCGCCGGCAATGGCGGGCGCGCGGGAACGTTCGTCGTCGCCGCGAACGCGATGTACATCAACTATGCCACATCGCGGCGCGGCCACGTTGCCTGGTCGCCTGACGGCCGTTCGCTCGCGATCGTGGAGGTGGACGACAGCCAGCCCGGCTACAATGGCGACCCGGCACGCCTTGGCGATCGCGCGGTGCGCGAGCCATTCGGCGAGCGTTTTCCATTGATGATCGTCAACGCGCCCGCAGCGCCCGACACGGAGAGCCGCGAAGCCGTGATCGACGCCCCCCGCAGTGCGGCGACGCGAAACACGACCGTATTCGAGCAGGTGTGGGAACGTTCGGCCAGGCTCTATTTCGGTGATGCCGATGCGGCCGACCGACTTGCGCAGTGGCAGGCGTCGCGCGACAAGTACCGCCCGCAAGCTGCCGCCGCGAAGGACGACGATGAGCTGCAGCGCGTGGTGCACCGGATGCTCCGCGAGCGGCCACCGATTCGCACGGGAGCCACCGGGCGCGCGGCGGTGTCGAGCGCGCATCCCGTCGCGACCGAGGCCGGACTTGAGATCTTTCGGCTCGGCGGGAACGTCGTGGATGCCGCAGCCGCGGTGAGCTTTGCGCTCGGCGTGGTGGAGCCCGATGCGAGCGGGCCGGGTGGCTATGGCCAGATGGTCATCGCGCTCGCGAAGGCCGGACCGCCGAAGCTCGTCGAGTTCATGACGCGCGTGCCGGAGGAAGCCGGGCTTGGTAACACGTCGCTGTTGACGAACGGTCGCTATCCGGGCGACGGTCCCGTGCTCACCAACGTGCCCGGCACCATCGCGGGGATGTACAGCGCATTCAAGCAGTACGGATCGGGCAGGGTCTCGTGGAAGGACATCGTGGCCCCGGCGATACGCGCCGCGCGCGATGGTTACGAGGTGAGCGAAGGCCTCGCGACCACGCTTTCGACCGAGCGCGAACATTTCGCCAAGTACGAAAGCAGCGTCAAGCTGTTCTTCCGGAACGGCAATCCGCTCGTCGCCGGCGACACCGTGAAGAATCCCGATCTCGCGTGGACGCTCGAGCAAGTCGCTGAGCGTGGCGCGGACGGGTTCTATCAGGGCGTGGTCGCTGAGCGGTATGCGAACGACCTGCGCGCAAAAGGCAACGCCATGAAGGTGAGCGACCTCAACAACTATTTCGCAGTCGATCGCGAGCCCGTGAGCGGCACCTATCGTGGCTACACCGTGTATTCGAGCGCGCCCCCGGTTTCCGGCGGTGCCGACCTGATCGGAAAGCTCAACATGCTCGAGCAGATGGGTCCGCAGAAGGTCTACACCGAGGACGCTGCCACGCTGCACGCGGCGATCGCATCCTGGACGCTCGCGCCGCGCGGACGCGTTGCCGATCCGGCGTTCTGGCCGGTGAACATCGTCACGCCGACGAGCAAGGATTCGGCGAAAGTGCGATTCAGCTGCTTCGCGCCCGACCACGCGGTGCGCACGGCGGACCTTCGCCCCGACTCGCTCGGGTGCGCCAGGGCATCGGGCGATGACGATGGCGCCGTCGGTCGCGACGGCGAGGCGAGCCGGCACGACGCACTCTCCCAGTTGACTGATCTCTCATCGCTCGGCTCGCGCATGCAGCCGGAGATCGATCGCATCACCCGCGCGATGGAAGAACGCGGCTGCGGCCCGGAGCACGCCGTCGAGGTCACCTACTGTCATGCAAGCGGCACTACAGCGTTTGTCGTTGCGGATAACGAAGGCAACGCGGTTGCCGTCACGCAAACGCTCGGCACATGGGGCGGCACCTTCTACGTGTCCCCCGGACTCGGGTTCATTTCCAACGACAAACTGACATCGTACGGCACGACGCCCGGCGCGTACGGATCACGCTTGCCCTTTGCCCGCCACGGCAGCACGCTCGCGCCGACAGTAGTGATGAAGAGCGGCAGGCCGGTGTTCGCGGTTGGCGCGGCCGGCAATGCATGGATCACGTCGGCCGTGTATGAAACACTGCTCGGCCTGATGGACTACGGACTTTCGCCGCAGCAGGCGCTCGAACTGCCGCGCTTTCTTCCGGGAGGCGGACGTGGCGGCGGTGGCGCGTTCATTCCGACGGAACCGCCTGCTCTGTCGACCGGCGGCGGAAATGCCGGTGGCGGTGGACGTGGCGGTCGCGGTGGTGGATTCGGTGGCGGCGGCGGACGCGGCGGCGCGGCAGGCCCGGTGGTGGTGCAGATCGAGGATGGCTTCTCGCCGGACGTGCTCAAGCGCATGCGCGAGATGGGCTACGACTTCAGCTTCGTTTCGCTCAAGGGCGAGTTGCGCGAGGGCTACGGTGCGGCGGTCGCGATCGACGGCAAGAAGGTGACTGCCGGTGCGGATCCGCGGCGTTCTGGAGCGGCGGGCGCGATTCCGTAGGTCCGGCTCACGTAGCGGAAACTCGAGGTCACGGCCCGTGACCCCGAGTGCGCGCGACAGCCGCAGCATCTGGCTGGCTCGCGGCTCGGCCGGACGCTCGGTACTTTCGCGCGATGCCTGAGACGGAAACTCAACTCGCCCCTCGCGGCGGCCTGCTCAAGGTCCTCGGCGTCGCATTCGGTGTCGCGATCATTGTCGGCAACACCATCGGCGCTGGAATCCTGCGCACGCCCGGCGACGTCGCCGCCGCGCTGCCTTCAGCGGGTCTTTTTCTCGGCGTCTGGATTGCCGGCGGGTTGTACGCCTTTTTCGGCGCGATGACGATGGCCGAGCTCGCGGTGATGATTCCGCGCTCAGGCGGCAACTATGTGTTCGCGCGGCGCGCGTTTGGTGAGTATCCGGGATTCGTCATCGGATACACGGACTGGATCTCGACTTGCGCGGCCGCCGCAGCCGTATCGATCGCAATCGGAGAACTGACCGCGTTGCTCATCCCGGCCGCGGACGGAACCACGACTGTGGTGGCGCTTGGCGTCTCGACCGTGCTCGTTGGCGTGCACTGGATTGGCGTCCGCTCCGGCGATCGCACGCAGCAGGCGCTGAGCCTGTTCAAGACCGTCGCGCTGCTCGGCGTGGCCGGGGCGTGCTTCTTCGTGACGCCGGTCACGGGCGGCTCAGCCGCCGGCATGTCAGCGGCCACGTCGTCCGGCGTGTCGTTGCCTGTGGGCGCCGCGTTCACGGCGGCGCTCGTTCTTTCATTCCAGAACGTGGCGTACACGTACGACGGATGGAATGGTGTCGTCTACTTCGGCGGCGAAGTGCGCAATCCAGGCCGCGAGATTCCGCGCGCAATGGCGCTGGGTGTCGTCGCTATCATGGGCGTCTACCTCGCGCTCAACGTCGCGTTTCTCCACGTGCTGGGCATCGAGCAACTCGGAATGCAGAAATTCGCCGCAGCCGGTGCAGCGAATGTGGTGTTCGGACCGACCGGTGAGCGGGTCGTGAACGTGGTGATGATCCTCAGCATGCTGGGCGCTGTCAGTGCGATCATCATGCAGGGTTCGCGCGTGCCGTTCGCGCTGGCCGAAGATGGGCTGATGCCGCGCGTGTTCACGACGGTCAACAAGGGCGGCACGCCGACGCTGTCGCTGCTGCTCAGTTTCGGCATCATTGTTGCACTGATCGTGAGCGGGACTTTTGCGACGGTCGTCGCGCTCGCAGCCTTCTTCTATGTGATGCAGTACGGCGTGAACTTCCTCGCGATCTTCGTGCTGCGCCGCACGGAACCCGATACGCCGCGCGCGTATCGCGCGTGGGGATATCCGTATGTGAACGGCCTGCTGCTGCTCGCGGCGTGCGCGTTCCTGGTTGGGAGTTTTGCGACGGACCGGGCCAACACGATAAACTCGCTCTATGTCCTTGTCGCGAGTTATCCGATTTATCTGGCAACCCGCAAGCTGATTGGGCGCGCCCGCACCTCGTAGGGTCACGACGCGGTGGCCACCCCGCGTCCGACGGCGTATTTTCTGGCAGTTGCCTGATCGGTAAACACAACACAGGAGAAGGACCGATGCCCCGCCGCTTTCTCTCCCTCGTTTTCACGCTCGCGCTCGTCGCGCCGGCGTTCCTCACCGCCCAAGGCCGCGGCGGTCGCGGCGGTGGCGGCAACGCCGCCGACAACATCATGTACAAGTACCCGAGCACGGCGCAGCTCGAGAGGCTGAAGACCGAAGCCGCCGCCGAGATCGACAAGGAGGCCAAGCTCATCCAGGTGATGGTCGACAAGGTCTTCTCGTTCGCCGAGCCCGGCTTTCAGGAGTTCGAGACGGTGAAGTACCTCACCGGCGTCCTCGAGAAGAACGGCTTCACGATCGAACGCAACGTCGCCGGCATGCCCACGGGCTTCGTCGCCACCTGGGGCTCCGGCAAGCCGGTGATTTCGCTCGGCTCCGACATCGACGACATACCGCAGGCGTCGAACAAGCCGGGCATCGGCTGGCACGACCCGCAGGTCGAGGGTGGGTTCGGCCACGGCGAAGGCCACAACTCCGGCATGCCGCTCAACATCGCGGCTGCCATCGTGGTGAAGCGGATCATGGAGCGCGACAGGATTCCCGGCACGCTCAAGCTCTGGCCCGGTGTTGCCGAGGAACTGATGGCCGGCAAGGCGTACTTCGTGCGCGCCGGCGTGTTCAAGGACGTGGACATCACGCTCTTCACGCACGTCAGCAGCAACCTTGGCGTATCGTGGGGGCAGTCGGGCTCCAGCGCCCTCATCTCGGCGATCTTCAAGTTCGCCGGTTCCAGCGCCCATGCGGCCGGCGCGCCGTGGCGCGGAAACAGCGCGCTCGACGCCGTGTTGCTGATGGCCAACAGCTGGGAGTTCCAGCGCGAGCACATGGTGACCGCGCAGCGGTCGCACTACGTCATCCTCGACGGCGGCGACCAGCCGAATGTCGTTCCGCCGACGGCGTCGATCTGGTTCTTCTTGCGAAACCGGGATTATGACACGACGATGCCGATGTACCAGGACGCGATCCGGAAGGCGCGCGCCGCTGCGGAAATGACCGGCACCAAACTGGACACAGTGATGATGGTCGGCTCGGGATGGAGCGGCCACTTCTCGCGCCCCGTGGCCGAGGCGATGTACCAGAACATCACCAAGGTTGGCATGCCCACGTGGGACGAGAACGACCAGAGGATGGCCCGCGGACTGCAGCGCGAACTCGGCGTGCGTGAGACCGGACTCCCGACGAACCTGGGCGGCGGGCTCGGCGGACCCAGCGGCAACTTCACCGGTGGCGGCTCCGATGACATCGGCGACGTGAGCTGGTCCGTCCCGACGATCACCCTCCGATTCCCATCGAACATTCCCGGCGCGCCCGGCCACAACTGGGCAAACGCCGTCGCGATGGCCACACCGATCGCGCACAAGGGTGTCGTGGCGGGCGCCAAGGTCCAGGCGATGACGATGCTCGACATCCTGCTCACGCCGAAGCTCGTCACCGACGCCTGGTCGTACTTCAACGATGTCCAGACAAAGGACATCAAGTACAAGTGCTTCTGCTCGGCCACCGACCAGCCGCCCATCTGGCTCAACCAGGAGAAGATGGCGAAGTACCGGCCGCTGCAGGCGCCGTTCTACTACGACGAGACGAAGTTCGAGACCTACCTGCAGCAGCTCGGCATCAAGTACCCGACGGTTCGCGGTATCGTCCCGTAACCAACCGGAAAGCCACTCACTGTCAATACTGGAACAACAAATGCGTACGCTGAGGATCCTGCTCGCCACGGCACTCACCGCATCCATTGCCATCGCGCAGCCCGACCCTCGCCTCGCGGCACTCAAGGCCGAGGCCGCGAAGGAGATTGACGCGCAGGCGAAGATGATCCAGCAGATGGTGGATCAGGTCTTCTCCTACGGCGAACTCGGATTCCAGGAGTTCGAAACGTCCAGGTATCTCACGGGAATCCTCGAGAAGAACGGCTTCACGGTCGAACGCGGCGTTGCCGGGATTCCCACAGCGTTCGTGGCCAAGTGGGGCTCTGGCAAGCCCGTGATCTCGCTCGGCTCGGACATCGACGACATCCCACAGGCGAGCAACAAGCCCGGCGTCGGGTTTCACGACCCGATCATCGGCGGAGCGCCGGGGCACGGCGAAGGGCACAACTCTGGAATGCCGTTACAGATTGCGGCCGCACTCACGGTGAAGAAGATCATGGAGCGCGACAAACTTCCAGGAACACTCGTGCTCTGGCCTGGAGTCGCCGAGGAGCAACTGGGCTCCAAGGCATTTCTCGTGCGCGCCGGCGTGTTCAGGGACGTGGACATCACGCTGTTTGCGCACGTGAGCGACAACTTCAACATCGAGTGGGGCCTCGCGCCGTCGCTCTACCTGATTTCGGCGAAGTTCAACTTCAAGGGTTCCAGCGCGCACGCCGCCGGCGCCCCATGGCGCGGGAAGAGGGCGCTCGATGCAGTGATGCTGATGGCCACAAGCTGGGAGTATCAGCGCGAGCACATCGAACCCGCGCAGCGCTCGCACTACATCATTCCGGATGGTGGCGACCAGCCGAACGTGGTCCCGCCGACCGCCTCAATCTGGTTCTTCTTCCGCAATCCGGATCACGCGCGTGTGAAGGAGATGTTCGCCGATGCGAAGAAGAAAGCCGAGGCCGCCGCGATGATGACCGGTACAGAGCTCGAGAGCGCCCAGATCATCGGCTCCGCATGGCGCATTCACCAGAACCGACCGGTCGCCGAAGCCATGCACGCCAATGCCCTCGCCGTCGGCGTGCCCACGTGGAGCGCCGACGATCAGCTGCTCGCCAAGTCCGTGCAGCGTGAAATCGGCTCTCCTGACAACGGATTGAACACAGCCGTCGCGCCGTTGCGCGACCCGGACGAGGCGGAGCGGGCGGCCGGCGGGCGTGGGTCGGACGACATCGGCGACGTAAGCTGGAACGTGCCAATGGTCACGCTGCGGTATCCCGCCAACATTCCCGGGCTCCCGGGTCATAACTGGGTCAACAGCATTGCGATGGCGACGCCGATCGCCCATAAGGGTGTGGTGGCAGGAGCCAAGGTGCAGGCGATGACGATCCTCGACCTGTTGCTCACGCCGAAAGTGGTCACCGACGCGTGGACCTATTTCCGCGATGTCCAGACGAAGGACACCAGGTACGAGCCGCTCATCGGCCCGAATGACCAGCCGGCCATATGGCTCAACGCCGACAAGATGGCGCCCTATCGCGAAGAGATGAAGAAGTTCTACTTCGATCCCACGAAGTTCGGGACGTACCTCGAGCAACTCGGCATCAAGTACCCGACGGTCAAGACGATCGTCCCGTAGCGCGTTTCGACCCCCTCCACGATTCCATCGTTTGAGGGGATCAGCGGCGGAAACAACCATCTGAAACCCGCCCGTGTCCAATCCCGTAAGGCTTCCACTCATCTGATGACTGGAGCGCGAGCGTGGCCCAGACACCGTCGGAACTGCTACAAGGCACCGTTGACGTCCTCATCCTGCATGCCCTGGCCTGGCGGCCGATGCACGGCTACGCCCTCTCCCGGTGGATTCGCGAGCGCAGCCGCGACGTGCTTTCCATTGAAGGGGCGGCGCTGTACCAGGCGCTCCACCGGCTCGAGCGGCAAAAGCTGGTTGCCGCCGAATGGGGGCAGTCCGAGAACAATCGTCGCGCCAAGTTCTACGCGATCACCGCCGCTGGTCGTAAGCGGCTTCGCACAGAATCTGTCACCTGGCGTTCGTACGCGGACGCCGTCACGCGCGTATTGCGCCCGGTTTGAGGAGACGTCAAATGACCCGACGATTCAGCTTCCCGTGGCGTTCGCGCGCGCGCATCGCCGCGGCCGTCGACGATGAACTGCAGTTTCACATCGACATGCGAACGGCCGAGATCGTGAGGGGCGGCACATCGGAGACCGAAGCGCGGGCCCTCGCCGTCGCCGAGTTCGGCGACCTGGAACGGGCCCGTCGGGTGTGCCGCGCGGAGGACATGACCGCCGAACGCGGCCTGCGAATTCAGGCACGATTCGATGAGCTTCGGGGCAACGTCGCGTACGCGTTCCGTTCCCTGAAGCGGAGCCCCGGATTCACCGCCGTCGCGCTCGTCACGCTGGCGCTCGCGATCGGGGCGAACACCGCGGTGTTCAGCGTGGCCAATGCGGTCCTCCTGGCACCGCTGCCGTACGGTCACGCGGAGCGGCTGGTCTTCATCTACGAGAACAACACGCCCAACCACAACCCCACGTCCCAGATGTCGGCGGCCGACATCATGGACTATCGCGAGGTGCAGCGCTCGTTCACGTCGGTCGGCGCGCTGGCGGTCGCCAACCTGACGCTTCGAAATGGCGATGCCGATCCCACGGTGCTCCGTTCGCTTCGCGTGACAGCCAACCTGTTCGATCTGCTCGAAG
>Ga0326597_10012824_pt1 | contig 11035 bp, 4 predicted proteins | sample RVTome_12_FD_203789 | JGI IMG/M metagenome (GOLD analysis project Ga0326597, IMG submission 203789) | Soil microbial communities from uranium-contaminated site in the Upper Colorado River Basin, Wyoming, United States - RVT100D185 | ecosystem: Environmental > Terrestrial > Soil > Contaminated >... | reverse complement strand
AGGCTTCTTGAATTCGTTATTGGGCTCTGCCGTTGGGAACGGCTTGCTACCGGTACCGAACTGCCCGCTCTTGGTGTTCGCATTGCTCTTACCAGCGTCGTATCCGGCGTTAGTCTTTCCGACGGTCGCTTCGTCGTTGGTCGTCGGCGTATTGACTTTCTTGTAACCGTCGGTCACGGAAGGTCCATTCGGCACCGTACCTGTTCGGTTATCGAAATCGTTTGTCGTCACTTCAGGCCTATCCAACTGACCCAAAGTTGTCGGCGACTTGTCGAACGTGAATCCGGAATCAGCCTTGACCGAACCGTCGCCGATGTTTCCCGGCTGTGTCGACCCCGTTGAACCGGTTTGCGTGTCCACGGGTTCGGTTGTGGTCTTGTAATCCGTGCCGGACGGCGTATTGGATGTAGGCTGCGTCTTTGACCACTTGTCGGTGAAATCCCATTTGTCAGACTTTTGATTCGAGCTCGGATTATCGTTTTCTTTGCGAATCTGACTGGGGTCGTTTACCGGCTCAGGCTCGAACCGGGGTTCGTTGTTGAACCGAAATTCAACCCCTTGTCCCGGTGCACTGGGCGTCTCAACCGTGGTCTCGGTTGTGGTGTCTGCATTCTTGGCCGGGACAAATGTTTGGCTCGCAAACGTCGTGGCCGGTTGATGCTGAGTGCTGGTCACGCTCGGCGTGACGGGAACGAAGATGTCCTCGTTGGCTTCCATGCGCACGGTCATGACGGCCTCGTTTTCGACCGCCTGGCGAACGGTAAACGGCATATCACTGGCTACGAAAGTCGACGTAAGCAATCTGGTGTCACCTTGGCGATGCAAAACGTTGGTCGACTCGGACATCACCACGAGGGCATCGCGTGCCTCACCCAGTTCTTCGAGTTGCCTGTTGACCGATTCGATGCCCGCGAGATTGCGTTGGCGTCGGCGCTCCAGCGCCACGCGCCGGACACTGCTCTCATCCACCTCGTCCAAAACCATGTTGATTCGGCGCTGCTCGGCCTCAAGAACGGCGAATTCGCGCTTCAGGTTGCCTCGCTCTTGATCCAACGCCTTGAACGTCCCATCCGAAGAGAAGAGTCCGGTGATAAACGCCAACGCGGTTCGGCGATCGCGCAACTCGCCCATATCCGTCTCCAGGGCGGAGAGTGAGTCGAGCGCTTGCTGCAATTGAATTTCGTTTTGCACAAAACGGATGTCGTGCTGGTGGAGATGATCGGTCAAGAGGAAGAGACCCTTGCGACGCTCCAAACGGTCGACCTCTTCGTGGAATACTTCCTTGCAGCGAAGTAAGTCGCCGTACAACTCATTGACGCGACCGAGCTTCCAGCGGGCTTCGTCATAATCGGCGACGAGCACAATCTTTGACATCGCCTGTCCGTTACGTACCGAAGTTAAGTCATCTTCGTTGAAAGTCGGGTCCGTTGTGGGGTGGAAGAATTTCTCGGTTCCGGGTACCAGCAGAATCTCGGCGTTACGAAGGAATCCGTTGACGTTGCGCTGTCGCTCGACTTGCGCGGCAAGCTCGCTTTCAATCACGCCGTCAATGCGCTGATCGAGCGTATTGAGCGCATCGAGCTGTGTGGAAAAGCCGAAGAAGTTCCCGGTGTTCCCGGCGTTGGAACCGTCGAGCAAGTCCCATTCGTAGGCAATGCGTTCTTTGTGACGCGGCACGTTTTTCTTCCAACGGTACAGAGCATCGAGGATGTCGCTGCCACCGCCATGCACGTCCACCCATCCCTGCAACGATGCGCCGTGTTGTCGATCAATCATCGCAAATGTGTACGCACCGGGTGTCAACATGGTCACGCCGTGCGTCACGTTGTTGCCTTCGAATGAACCACCCCACAACGCAACGTGAAAGGTCTCATTCATCATGGCGTCGCTGCCTACGAACATACCTTCCTCGAAGCCCGGTGCCGAGTTGTCGGCGACTACCGTAACGTCACCTTTCGCGCCCTCAGGCGTGGTGTTCCATTCAAATTCGGGAGTCATCACAAAACGTACCGGTATCGACGAGAAGTCGGATGATACGGACGTTGATGCCGCATGCCGCATACAGCCGGCGTAGAGGATCGGTGCCGCAAGTGCGATAATCGCTAGCCACTTGTGTCTCATTTCGGAAGCTCCTACCAAGGAAAAGACCCGTTGTATTTTGATTGCCGCTGAAACGGCTTTCCAAAAGTTCCATACTTGACGCAGAGAATCAGGGAACCGTGGTAACCCATCCACAGGAACACCCGGTATCACCTGGGACGTATTCCAAACCAGTGATCCCCTGATAACCTGACTATTCATCGACCGTCATTTGGGTCGGGGTAAGTGAAACTCAAGAACTGTGCGATTCGCTTCGAATCGAAGGCTACAACCATCGAAAACACATAAATGCGGATTATCAGACTGAAAACGCAGATTGGCCGTTCCGCCCGCCCGGTGCACGGCTGTTCCCAACACAGAAAACGAGCTTAACCGATTCCGACCAACTGCCTTGGACAACGATCAAGAATGTTGCCTTGATGCGAACCCAGACCTTGTGATACAGTAGACGTGTTATGGGGAAAACCACGTGGGGGAGAAAACAACGATTACTTCCTAGCGCTATCGCTGCCGCTTGGCTTATGCCTTCGGCGGCGCTAGCAGTTCCGGGACTCGTTGATCTGAGGCTCGAGCCCAGCACACAAACGGTCGCCATCGGCGATTCGGTTAGCCTCGGCGTAATCGCCGACTCCCAAAACCAGCTAGATCAATCGGTCGGGTTTCTCGGTGTAGTTGTAGTTTGGGATGCCCAGGCGCTGGCCCTCACCGGGCACTCCAATTCAGGGGCGTTCGGATGGTCGAGTTCCGGGTTTCCGTCGGATGGCGCAGGCGTCAACGCGACCCATCTGGACGGGACCGCATACTTTCGAGCTATCGTTCAGCTAGGTGGCTCGTTGGCCACGGCCACACCAACCGGGTCGTTAATGACCACGCTTCAATTCACCGCCCTTCCTTCTTCGTCGGGATCTACCTCCGTGACGATCGTTCCTTGCATCGACACGACGTGCACGATGGTTCTCAGTGCCCACCCGTTTGAACCCGGCGCCTCCAATATCACGGGTGAACTGGGTGCGGGAGTTGAAGTAAATGTTACGTGCCAGTCGAATGCCGAATGCGATGACTCAAACCCATGCACGGACGACTCATGCTCCGCGGGCAACACCTGCACGTTCGTCCCTAATGACACCAACGATGCGGATGACGGCTTATTTTGCAACGGCACTGAAATGTGTGAGAACGGAAATGTCGTAGTCATCCCGGGCACGACGCCGGACTGCGATGATGGATTGGCGTGTACCGAAGACTTCTGCGCGCTAGAAACGGATGCCTGCGCCCATAACGCCATCCTCGGACAATGTTGGGTCGACGATGCCTGTTTTGAAAACGGCCAACGTAACCCATTCAACGACTGTGAGGCTTGTAGTACGGCGGTCGATTCACTGAACTGGACACCGCTGGCGCCGGGTACGAGTTGCGGTAGTCAGGTCGCTACGCAGTGCAATCGTCCCGACACTTGCGACGGAGCCGGATTATGTGAGGTAAATTTGGTCACATCCGGCGCACCTTGCGGTGATTCGAGCACAAGCGTCTGTACCACCCCGGACTCTTGCGACGGCGCCGGATTTTGCCAAGGAAATCATACCGCAGACGGCACACCCTGTAACGATGGGAATTTTTGCAGCGTGACCGACTCTTGTCAGCTTGGAATCTGCACGGGAAGCGGAAACCCATGTGCCCCATTAACTTGCGACGAGTTCACGAATCGATGTAAGTCCGTACGTTTCGAACTTCTTCCGTCGAAGCAAGGACCGCTTGCGGTGGGCGAAATCGTCGAAATCCAGCTCGTCGCCGGTTCCGACACGGCGCTCGACCAACCCATCAGCGGACTCAGCGTCATCCTGAACTGGCCCTCCGCGTTTCTGGAACTCATCGATCACCTGGACAACGGACCGTACACTTGGCTACTTTCTAGTTTCCCCAACGATTCCGCGTTGGACGGGCTCAACAATTCATTTCTGGACGGAAACGCTCTGTATCAAGCCACCAGTATGCCCGCACCCGCCGCACCGGCCATCGCAACAACCTCCGGCTTGCTTGTGACCACCCTCCAGTTTCAGGCACGGCTACCGGGTAGCGTCTCCGTCGAGATGATTGCCGCGTCGGGAAGTTTCTCGCGCACGACGGTGTTGGACGCTGAATCAACCGGGCTGGACATCACCGGCACCCTCGCAGCCCCTGCGGATATCAACATCGTTGAGTGCCTCATTCACAATGACTGCGATGACGGGGAGTTCTGCACCGGCGTCGAAACGTGCGTAGACATGTTCTGTGTCGCGGGCACGCCACCGGACTGTGACGACCAAATATTTTGCAACGGCAGCGAGGTCTGTGAAGTCACTGCCGGTTGCGTGAGCCTCGGAAACCCCTGCCCCGACCCCAACTCATGCGACGAGGGGGCGGGCAACTGCGGCGGCTGTGCCGCGCCGGCCGTGGAGGCGGAAGGTTGTCGCTACGTGGCCATCACCCCTTCAGCAGGTATCGATCCGATAGCACTCCAAATCGTGATCGATCCCGAGGGTGCGCCGACAACGCGCTATGTCACCGCGGACGGATCGCTCGGTCTCGATCCAATATTTCGGCTGCCACAAGAATGGGGCACCGTCCATGTCACGCACGGACTCATAACCCCCAGCACTCGTTTCGATGTGCGGACCGATTGCCGATTTGACGGCTCGGGCTTCTTATCGAATGCCCGTTCCGTCACCACATGGGTATGGGGCGATGCGAACGGAGACGGCGCTAGCCAAGTGGACGACATTTCTTTGGTGTTCGCCGGATCACAAGGTAACTTCCAAAACGGCGCCACGGTCGAGAACCTGGATATGTCCCCGTGCCTGCCGAACCGCGCCGTTGATGCAGAAGATACCCAAGTGGTGCAGGATGCGTTTTCCAACACACCCTATCCGTATGTGCCTCCATGCGAAGCATGCACGGTAGCGGCGTCACCCACAGCTTCGAGTTCCCTGGGTCCTCTGAATCGACTGTTGGTGATTCAACCCGGCAACGCCGGACGTTCCACCGCCATCCGCGTGACCCTATTTAGCGCCCCCCCGCCGTTTGAATCCTGGATCGGGACCCATTTGTTTGCTGGAACGCCGATTCAGGTTTGCGAAAACTCCGGACAAGGGTTCGCCGTAACCCCACCGGATTGCAGCCCGGCGCCTGGACTGACGCAATCATGGTTTTGGGCGGCGCCGCTTCAGTGCGACGAGCAAAACGCCACCTTTATGGATTGGTCTTCCTTGGCAAACTACTGTATCGGTGGCGCGAATGACGGCGGTGTGTGCGCAGAGAACGTCGATTGCGGCCTAGGAACCTGCGGCATCGCCGCGACTGAAGTATTCTTGTACGGTAACGGAATGATCCCCAGCCGAATGGCATCATCGGCGGGACCGCTGGAGGCACCGGCCACGTACGTGATTAGCATGGTAGACGAAGCGTGTGAGCTCAATGAAGAAACATCCTACTCGGCCGGTCTTTCATTGACTCAAGCCGGATGGGGTGATGTGGTGACCGACTGCACGGGCTGTCCTTGCGGGCCGGCAAACGAAAGCATCGCCATCGTCACCGACGTGGTCGCGCTGGTCAACAAGTTCTCGAATCAACAGTGCGCGCCCAACAAGGGTCGGGCCGAACTTGACCCGGCAACCACCGATTTCCTCATTTCCATCGCCGATGTACTCCGAGGGCTCCGCGCATTTACCGGCGAACATTTTCCATTCAACAACGGCGCCTGCACGGACAACACTTGCGTGGGTGGGCCACTCGATGGGAACGCCTGTGCACTCAGATCCGATTGTGTGCCCGCGCTTTGCCCGCCAAATTGAATTGCGTAACGAGCAGCGGATCAGCGTTCACCGTATGCTGCACCTGATCCCATTCGATCACGGCTCAAACTCGCCTGTCGAAGCAACGGTTTAATACGACGCGTTAATCGCCATCGACATAGCCAAGCGTGCGTAAGGCTTCGAGATACTCGGGTGTAGAAGGCAAGGCCGTCTCCGTCGATTGGGCAAGAGTCCCACACTCCTTCAATCGCTCGAGCAGAATTCCCCATAGTTCGCGCACGACCTTGGGATGTTCCTTGCCAACGTCCTGTTGTTCGCCCGGATCGGCCTGGAGATCGAAAAGGCCTACGACTGAGCCCTCCGCCTCCTTCTGATTGCATCGGGCGCACTTGGGATTGGGACCACCCGAGGGGATATCCGTAACCAACTTCCATCGATTCGTCCTCACGCTCGACAAATGCTTGGGTTCGCCGCCCTTGCCCGTAAACCCAAACACGGTTTGCTCGCGCGTGCTCTGATCACCGTATACGAGTGCCGAAAGATCGACACCTTGAAAAGGGATCGATTCTTTCAGGCCAAATATCGATAAAACCGTCGGCAGAATGTCGATCGTACCCACGTGCTGCGTTTCGCGCCGCGCCGGAATGCCCGGACCAAACATGATCCACGGGACGGCCGTCAACTCGTCGAACAGGTTATGGATATGGTCGCATCGGCCGTGCTCGTAAAACTCGTCCCCATGATCTGAGGTCAGAATCACCAGCGTGTCTGACAGCACATTCTTTTGTTGGAGGAAGCGAAAAAAATCGCCCATCATCGCGTCAATGAACGCGATCTCGCCGTCGTACTGGGAAATGACATAATCGAGATCTTCCCCATCGGGTCGAGGCCGCCCCGGCCCGAACTCTTTGATCTCGTAGTTCCCTTTATAATCACCGGCGAAGAGATGCTTGTAGGGTGGTGGCGGAACGTAGGGACGATGGGCATTGAATCCGTGCATGAATAGGAAGAACGGCTCATCGCTGTTCTCGTCAAGCCACTTCATCGTGGCCTCCATGTTATACTCGAATCGTATATCCAAGGATTCGAAATGGTCGAAGCCGACATCAAACCCCATTTGCTTTCCGACATAGCCTCCTCCCGTGAAAGCCGCGGTCTTGAACCCACGCCGGGAGAAGATCTTGGCCATCGTATCAAACTTCGGGCTCAGACGTCCGGGGCTCGGATAGTATACGCATCCGTGTGTGGCCGGCTCCATACTGGTGAAGATTGTATGATGCGCGGGCACAGTCCAACTTGACGAACTGGTGCAGTTCTCAAAAATAATGCCACGCTTCGCATACGCATCAATAGCGGGGGTGGTGTCGCGCCCATAGCCATAGCATCCCAGGTGATCGGCCCGCACGGTGTCCATGCTGATCAAAATGAAATTCGTCGGACGTTTTCGACGCGCAGATTCATGGTCGCGGTTATCGCATCCGATCGCAACCGTACAGCAAACAACGAGACTTGCAGCAAAGAACCACTTTCTCAACACGAAGAAACTCTAATACATCCGATTGACATAACCACAACAAATCGGCGACAGCCGCTACGCCTTTTGATCGGCGCAAACCACTGCCCGCACCTAAGTCGGACCAAGGATTCTAACAGAAGTTTGCGCCACAGGGAATTCCTGAGCGCGAATGTAAGAAGTTCTTTTCCGGACCCCGGCCGAATGGGGATGATCCGACTTCCCCCCGACAACTCGTGACGTGGGCGCGCTAAACGATGGTATTGGGAACGGGACAACGGCACGCAAACGGTGGATCCGAGATCACCAACGGATCTTACCACGGAAGACGGATCGTCCCCAACATGGCAAGGGCTGGAACCGTGTACTACCTTGCCAGTACGCCAGCGCGGGTTTTTCTCTTGAATCGCTACATTGACACCGTACGGCTGACCGTCCAGTAGGAACACGAGCGTCTCGAGTTCGTTCGCACCTGACTCCTAAAGAATATCGTGGCGTTTGATGGCACCAGGTACATGCTGCTGGAACGAGTTACCGGTCCTTCAAGACTTCCTGTATTATATCGACGAAGATGACGTTCCACCTTTTCGGATTCGCGGTCCGGATGGCAGCGAGATACCATGCGCAAAAGCTTTTACATCCTAGACGGTCACTACCAGATATATCGGGCGTTCTACGCCCCCTTCCGGGAGCTCAACACCGCCAGTGGCGAACCGACACGCGCGACCTACGTATTCTGTAGCATGCTGCTGGGGCTAATCCAACAGCGCAACCCCGATTACCTGGCCATGGTGCTCGACATGGGCGATGAGACCACGTTCCGCCGTGAGTTGGACGCCAACTACAAAGCGAATCGCGAACCCGCCCCCGAGGACTTGCATACCCAGGCGAACCGCATCACACAGATCGTTGAAACACTGGGCGTCTCGACGTATTGCCTGGCAGGGTTCGAGGCCGACGATCTGATGGCCACCATCGCACATCGGATGGCGGGCGAGGACGTCGATGTATTTCTCGTCAGCCGCGATAAAGATCTGCAACAACTCATCACGGATCGCGTCCACATGTTCGACGTCTCCAAAGGTGAAGTTCTGGACGCCGCAGCTCTGCAAGAACAAAAAGGATACACCCCACAGCAAGCCGTCGAGATTCAAACACTCACCGGTGACTCGACCGACAACATTCCCGGCGTGCCTGGTATTGGCACCAAAACAGCGGCTAAACTGATCGCCAAGTACGGCTCGGCACACAGCGTTTTGCAGCACGCCGATGAACTCACACCTAAGATGGGCGAGCGGGTCAGAGCCTTCGCCGATCAACTCCCCAAGACGCGCGTGCTGGTCACCCTTCGAAGCGACGCCCCGTTCGATTTCTCGATCGATGATTGCCGAACCGACCGCATCAATTTCGCGGCCGTGCGACCCATTTTCGACGAGTTGGAATTCAATCGGCTGCGTGACCAGTTGGATAGGATGATTGGCACCGCTCAACCCGGCGGAGGACAGGAGCAATCGGACTCATCCGAGAATGGTGGGCCGTGCCCACCCTACCAACCTGAATCGGTCGATTATCAAATGATCGACACGCATCGGAAGCTGGACACTTTCGTGGAAAAACTCACGGCACAGTCGTGCTTTGCCTTTGACACGGAAACAACCGGTCTCAATCCTGTGGCGGTCGATCTGGTGGGTCTCTCTTTTTCCTGGAAGGCGGGCGAAGCATACTATCTTCCGGTTCGCGCGGCCATCGGGACCGTACTGCCCGTCGATACCGTGGTTGAGAAACTAAAGCCCATCATGGAAGACCCGTCCATTGGCAAGGTCGGGCAGAACATCAAGTACGATATGTTGGTGCTTCGCCAAGTCGGCATCGAAACCGTCGGAATAACGTTCGATACCATGATCGCAGCCTTCTTGCTCGATCCACTGGCGCGATCGCGCTCCATGGACTACCTCGCCAAGACTTTGCTAGACCATACGATGATCCCCATCACGGATCTGATCGGCAAGGGCAAAAACCAAATCACCATGGATCAGATCGACACCGAGATGGTCTGCGAATACGCGGCGGAGGACGCTGACTTCACCTGGCGACTCTACGATGTCATCGCACCGCGCATGGCCGGGAGTCCCGTGGAAACGCTCTACCGCGAAACCGAGCTACCCCTCGTTGAAGTGCTCACCGAAATGGGGCATAACGGCATCGCACTCGATTCCAAGCTCTTGCGTTCGCTCGGCGAGTCGATGGGCGATCGCATGATCGAACTGACCAAGGAGGTCCACCAGGCCGCAGAGCACGAGTTCAATATCAACTCGACTCAGCAGCTCGCCGTGGTCCTGTTTGATGAACTGGGACTGCCGGTGGTCAAGAAAACCAAGACAGGTCGAAGCACCGACGCCGACACGCTTCAGACACTCGCATCACAGACCGACAACCCCATCCCCAAGCTGGTGTTGGAATACCGCGAGTTATCCAAACTCAAGAGCACCTACATCGACACGCTTCCCAAAATGGTCTGCCCGCGCACCGGGCGCATTCATGCGTCGTTCGATCAAACCGGCGTCGTGACGGGTCGATTATCCTCCAGCGACCCGAACCTACAGAACATTCCGATCCGCACCGAAACGGGCCGGCGCATTCGGGAAGCCTTCATTGCCGGTGATCCCAAGAACGTGCTTCTGGCGGCCGACTATTCGCAGGTGGAGTTGCGCTTGCTCGCCCACTTCTGCCAAGACGCCGCCCTAATGGAAGCCTTCCAGACCGGGCAAGACATTCACCGATCGGTCGCAGCCCAGGTCAACGGCCTGTCGTTGGACGAGGTCACTTCCGAGCAACGCAGCGCCGCCAAGGCCGTCAACTTCGGCATCATTTACGGCCAAACGGCGTTCGGACTCGCCCGAACACTGGGGATTCCCGTCGGCGAAGCACGGGCATTCATCGATGCCTACTTTGAGCGTTACCCAGGTATTCGCACGTTCATTGATGATTGCGTGGCCCGGGCCAAGGAGTTGGGCTACGCCGAAACGATCCTAGGCCGCCGCCGCCCGATCGAGGAGCTTCGATCGCGCAATAAGCAGCAAGTCTCGCTGGGCGAAAGACTGGCAGTCAACACGGTTGTGCAAGGCTCGGCCGCCGACCTCATTAAGCGGGCGATGATCGATATTTATCGCGCGCACCAGGCCGGTGAGCTCGAGGCCAAAATGTTGCTTCAGGTTCACGACGAACTGGTCTTTGAGGTTGCGGAATCACGCGTCAAGAAGGACGCCCAGCTCATCCGCGAAAAGATGGAAAACGCCATGCCTCTCCGCGTGCCCGTCGTCGTGGACATAGCCTGGGCTCACAATTGGGCGGAGGGGAAGTAGCGATCCTGTAGGGCGGGCATCTGTAGGGTGGGCATGGCCCACCATCCTGTAGGGTAGGCATTTGTAGGGTGGGCATGGCCCACCATCCTGTAGGGTGGGCACGGCCCACCATCCTGTAGGGTGGGCACCGCCCACCATCCTGTAGGGTGGGCACGGCCCACCTTTTCAGCCGAGTAGGGTGCATCAAGATGCACCCTACTGTAGCCGAAGTGGTTTCCAGTGGTCAGTGTTCAGTTGTAAAGTCCGCCGTGCGGACCGATTGTGTACCTCCG
>Ga0326597_10012823_pt1 | contig 11035 bp, 9 predicted proteins | sample RVTome_12_FD_203789 | JGI IMG/M metagenome (GOLD analysis project Ga0326597, IMG submission 203789) | Soil microbial communities from uranium-contaminated site in the Upper Colorado River Basin, Wyoming, United States - RVT100D185 | ecosystem: Environmental > Terrestrial > Soil > Contaminated >... | reverse complement strand
GGTATTGCCGCCGCCCTACCTATCATCTCGATGTTTAAGCTGTTCTTTGGGAGCCCGGGTAAACGGGCTGACTAACTCGCGGTAAGTTCAAAGCGAGCTTGCCGGAAGAATCTCTTGAAGAAAGAAAGGTATGAAGAATATGAAACCTAGAACTCTGGGATTACGGACATCCATGATCGCCGCCATCGCCGTGCTGACGGTTTCGCAACTGGCGATCACCCAACAGGCCGCCGGCCAAGCCCTGCTTGAGCCGGCACTATCCGCGAATTGTGATCAAGTTGACCCGGACTTGGACCTCGGGGAATGCACTTCAGGGTGCGACTCATGCGGTGGAGACTGCGGTACGACCTGGGGCCAGATTAAGATAGAAAAGGAACTCGAACTCGCTGATAACCTTGGTTGGACTGATGGGAAGTTCGACTTAATCATCTATCAGCAGACCAACAATGGCAAAGGTGATGCTGACTGGTTCCAGTGGTACGCCTCCAAGCACCTACAGGGAAAGGCGCCCACCGCAACGCACGTGGCGGTTAGCACCATCGCCGAGGCCCTCGCTGCCATCAAGGCTGCCTTCGGCGCCGCCGGCAACAACAAAATCAATGTGGTCATCGTTGGCCATGGTAACGAAGGCCTGATTAAGCTCGGTGAGGAAGTACTCAACAAGGGAAATATAACTGATCTGGCAAATGTCCAAAACATGATCAAGCGAATGGTACTATTCGGTTGCAGTGTTGGTGGAGGAATCGCGGGGCAGTCTTTCACCAAGCAACTCTCAGCTTACATCGCTGCGCCGGTGAAAGCGTGGACGGGTACCGTCTGGGCTTCCTCCAAAGGCCTGTACTTCGAAGGTGACAAGAAGGATATCCCAACGGTCTCCGAATGGGGCTTGGCCGTCATGGCTCTGATGGTACTCGCGGCCGGTACGATTGTGATGACGCGGCGACGGACGGCTGCCGCTTAAACGTTTCAAACGTACAAGGTACGGAACCTAAGATCGTGCATAAGAAGGGTATTCTCCTGCCAGAGCCGCGACCGTAAGGTAGTGGTTTTTCGCGGAAAGATCGGACCGCTTCCTTTTGGGCGCGGCTCGGTATCGAACTTCTTAAGCACGCCCAAAGACCTTAAGAAGGGCTCGCTCTGCGAGCCCTTTTTTCATATCCATTCTGAAATAGTATCGCGGCGACGAACTGTTTCGTAAGCTCGACGATCTTAGTGCTCTGTTTACGCTACTCGATGTTCTCGTTCTGGTCGTTGAGGGTCGCTTGAGAAGATTCTCGACCCTTCATCTACGGTGAAGAACGGGGCATCCAGTGATCGTCCCCCACCCTTCGCCGGGGGCGAAGAATGGGGCACCCATTTGAAAAACGCGCGGGTGCCCCATCCTTGCGAAGCAAGGGTGGGGGACGGATGCCGGACGCGAGCCCTTGGGATGGCTTCCTGGACACGTACGCAGAGAGGGTGGGGTACGGATCCCCCCGAGCCGCATGCCTTGGCTTGCGCGACCTCGCGAATTCGTGGATCAACCCGGCCGCTGCTTCGTGGGCACACGCCAGACCACGCGCCGTCAATTCGACAAGTCCCTATCCGACGGCGACTGGGCGATTCCGTCCGCATATCAGGCTTTTGATGACGCGATTCGTCGTTCAACTTGCGGCCGCCGGCGCCGCAAAACGTTTGATTGCCGTTCGGAATTCTAATTCAATTCGCGTCCCGAAACGTCCGATAGGCTTTTGCAACTCCACCTTAGGAGCATCAGAGCGAGATTCGATGGTGGCGATTCTTCACAAGGCTGCGGCGAAGTTGGGGCTGAAGCGCCGAAGACCGACCCCGGTTGGCTGAGAACTTGAACGATTAGGATCGAAGAACCTTGGCAACAATCGACTCGATTGCAGTGCCGAAATATGGCACGACCGCCGTACCGCTCCGGCGAGACGGCATCGTTCTCGAGGAGTTGGACGGCGAGGCCATCCTGTACGATCCTCGATATGGAGCGATTCATCGTTTCAACGATGTGACACTGTTCGTCTGGGACCTGTGCGACGGGGTGCATGCCGTGCAGGATATGGCCCATCGGCTCACGCAACTGAGCGAGGTGGCACCGGGCAAAGCGATGGAGAGCGTTCAGCGCGTCATCGCGGAGTTACAGACTCTCGATCTTCTTGAGGGCAACGCAGCGGAGCCGATGAACCCGGCGACGGTCCCATGCTGGACTGAGTCGCCGGCGGAACAGCGCAATCGCCCCGCTCATCCCGAGGTGGGTGAAGCGCGACCGCTGCGGCTGTCGCGGCGGCAGTTACTCGGCTGCGGAGTAACCAAGATTGTCTTTGTTGCCCCGGTGATCTCAACATTTTTCGCCTCCGGCGCTTACGCCAGTGGGCCGAGCGCCAGTGCCGCCTTCGGCACAGGTGGGTGCAAGACCGTCGGATATTCGTGCAGCGTGAACGGCGATTGTTGTGAAGGGGGCACCAAAACGGCTTGCCAAACAGGAACATGCTGTGTGCAACACAACGAAACCGGATGCACGAGTGACGCCGATTGCTGCAACGGTCCGGACGTGTGCAACTCCGGCACGTGCGAATGACGGCAACGTGCCGACACCTTCACTAAGATCGAGGTAACGCGATCGTGTCGACGAGTACCTTAGTAGGCCACCGGCACCGGTTTTCGATCGGCGCAGTGAACATATCGCTTGGGAGCGACTGTCAGTCGATTGTCGACGAGTACCTGTCACTGTACGCGCCCTATCGTCGCGATCGGGGCGATCCACCGGACGGGGATGCGATCGAAGTGGAGATCAAGTCAAGACGTCGAAAGCCCTGGATTCGCGGCCCGTTCACGCTCCGGAGCAGTCAGGCGTCGGATTTTCAAGTCCGGTCGCGCCATGAGGTACTTCCACATCTCGAGTGGTATATCAACTGGCAGATCATCAACAGCCGACGCGACTACTTGCAGTTGCACGCGTCGTCTTTGGAAATCGACAACCAGGCAATCATATTTCCTGGTGACCCGGGGAGTGGCAAAACCACGTTGACCGCAGGCATGTTGAGTAGGGGTTGGTCCTATCTGTGCGACGAGTTCGCGCTGATCGATCCTCAAACGTGTCTCGTCCATCCCTATCCGCGGGCACTGTCGATTAAAGAGGGATCCTTCCCGATCGTGGATCGATTGGGTTTGCCGCTTTGCCGCAAGACCCCGTATCAGACGGCGGTGAAAGGCCGGGTGGCCTTTCTGAATCCGCTCGACCTACGCACGGACGTGGTCGGGAAGCCGGCACCCATCCGCTGGGTGGTCTTTCCCAATTACGTTGCCGACGCCACGCCGGCGTTGCAGCCGTTAACACGTAGCGAGGCCGCGCATGCATTGGCGCGACAATGCTTCAACGCTCGAGTATACGAAGCCCGATCCTTGCACATATTCGCCGAGGTCGTCCGTGGCGCAGAATGCTACCGGCTCCGCAGCGGAGACATCACTGCGACATGCCGGTTGATCGAGCAACTGGTTGGGACAGGAGGGTTAGGCCGCGCGCGGTGCGCCTAGTGGCGGATCGCAACGGCAAGTCAATTGAAATGGCATTATTCCAAACACTCCAACTAAGCGAACGACGACTGGGTGCATGGTTACATGACACGCGGCCGGCGCTGGAAAATGTTCCCTGCACCGACGACGCGTGGGCAGGGTTTGCCGATAACGCGGCCGACGCCGGGCTCGCGGCTCTGGTGCTCGACCATGCAAGCGTCAACGGTGTTGAACTGCCCTCCATCTGCCGCGAACGGTTGCGCGCGGCTGCTATGACGGTGGCCGTCAGGCATCTCAATATGATGCGTGAACTTGAGCGCATCGTGCAAGCCTTCAACCACGCGGGCGTGCCCGTTATGTTGCTTAAAGGCGCTGCGTTGAACCTGACGGTGTACGAAAGGGCGGATCAGCGGCCGATGAGCGACCTTGACCTTCTCGTCAAGCCCGAACATGTGCGCGAAGCGCTCGCATTGCTGCGGGAGAACGGCTGCACAGCCGGGTACGATCTGATCCGCGACGACTTTTTTCCAAGGTATCACTACGAGGTCGAGCTTTTTTCGGGTGGTCCTCGCCCGGTGCGACTCGACCTGCATGCCCGACCCTTTCGGCCATTGCGGTTAGCCGGTATCATTGCGGATGACGCGCTATGGCATGGTGCAGGTGCGATGCGTTTGGGGAAGGCTGAGGCATTCATTCCCCGCGCTGAGTTGATGTTCCTGCAACTGGCCGGCCATGCCGGATTCCATGGTTGTTCGAGGCTTATATGGCTTTACGATCTCAAACGACTGGTCAAGCACTACGGATCTTCGTTGGACTGGTCACTGATTTTGCAGTTCGCCCAACGGTGGCGATTGTCGCGTGCGGTTTTGTACGCGATCGTACAAACCGAAGAGTTACTGGGTCCGGCATTTCCGCCGGCCGCCCGAGCCGACCTGCGCACGCATCCGGCGAATTGGCAGGATCGCTGGACGCTACGGCAGGCTCCAAAGGATGCGGCGTCGCCGTTGGTGCATCTGACCTGTAACCTGCTATGCACACCGGGCGTGCGGTTTCGGTTGGGTTATCTCATGGCCCATTTGTTTCCCGGTCCCAAGCATCTTGGCGAGAACTACCCGTATCGACACTATGGATGGATCAGTTGCGCGCGCGTGTTGCGCGCGTTTCGCGGTCTTAGCAAAGTCCTTGCTCTTCCCCTCTATGGCATCGCGGCCGTTTTTGAGACCGTGATCCAGCGATGTGGCCAATTCCGGTGCGCGCCGACTGGTCAATGTGAATTGAACCTGGAACCATGATTGCTGCGGAGCGCGTGAGCCGGATCTTATGGCTCCGATGCATTGAACATACACGATACGGCAAATGGTGAACATCGCTGCGATGGCTATGAACTGCGAGAGGCTGGTGAATCCCCATGACTCCTAAGACTCGAAACCTGGGGCGTTTGATTCTTTGCGCGCTGTGCCTTGTCGGAGCAACGGTTAGCGGCGTGCTCGTGCGCGCACACGCCGGATCGTGGCCGGGCACTCCCCTATCCTCCGCCCTTCCCGCTTATTTGTGTGGTGGACAACCGGGCGCCGAGTCCGATTGTGTCAAGGTACTCAGGAGTGATTGGAGTGCGTTCGACGTCACCATCCCGGTCGTCACGAGTTCTTATTCGATAGCGTGGCGGCGTGTTGTGGTTCCGGTGGCATTCGTAGGATTGGCCTACTTCATGGCACTCGGAGTTTGGTTCGCCTTCGCCGGCCATCCCGTGACGTGGGGTCGCTGGTACGCTGTGCCCATGTTGGTCGTAGCGGTTGGCGCGTCCGCCTCGGCCGTATTGCTGGGGATTATGCTGACAAGACTAGACTCGCGATGCGCACTGTGCCAGGTCACACACGCCATCAACGGCTTACTCGTCGTCGGTATGCTGCTGCTATTGCCACCACAACGAGCTGCGTCGAACACGGTGAAAGTGGACGTGCAGCGGTCGAACACATGGGGACACCGAAAGGGTTCGTTGGCGCTGTCAACGGTGTTCCGCATGACGGGTTTCGCTGTGATCGTGATCATGGGCCTGTGGATGTATCGTGGCGCAAAACTGGAGACAAGACAACACGTCGCCAAACTCTTGCCCTACAAGGAATTCGTCGATCAGCGCACCAACGACCCGGCATTCCTTGTTCGCGAGTTCTACGCCCAGCCGAAGAGTGCAATCCACGTCGCAAGTCAGTGCGTTAACATGGCACCCTCTGAGGAAGTTCCAAAGCTTACGGTATTCACGGACTTCCAGTGCCCCGCCTGTGCATGCTTCGCACACAAGTGGGAAACGGAATATTCGCCAAGTTGGATCGGGCCCATTCGCGTCGAGCTACGACATCTACCGCTTGGGACGAAGTGTAACGATTCCATGGCGTCGAACGTTCATCCCGAGGCTTGCGACGCCAGCTACGCCGCGGAGGCCGCGCGACTGCAGGGCGGCGATGCGGCATTTGGAGCTATGCACGATCGCTTGTTCGCATCAATCGGTCTGCTTCATTCCAAGCCCTACGCAACTCTGGCGACCGAGATCGGCCTCAACGGCGCCCGGCTGCTCGCTGACATGGATCAGGCATCCGTCCGCGAAGTTGTCGCTCGCGACATAGCACTCGGTGAGAGGCTCGGGGTTCACGAGACACCCGCCGCGTTTCTGAATGGGCGGCGCGTACCGAATTACTACATGCACAATAGGGTGTTCTGGGGAGCCATCTCCGCAGATTTGCGGAGGACCACTGTGTCCCGCCAATTGTCGGCCGATGATACCGAATACGCTCGCCCCTAAACCCCCCCCCTTAGTAAAGGGGATGGGTTTTTCTGAGCATCATAGGATTCTGCGAGGTCGCGCAAGCTGAAGCATGCGGCTCAGCACCAACAACCCCCCTCAGTCCCCCCTTGGGAAGGGGGGATGGTTTATGCTACAGCTAAGAAGGGGGGATGGTTTATGCTACAGCTAAGAAGAAGGATCCCCCTTTAATCCCCCTTTAATCCCCGCTTAATCCCCCTTTAATCTTTTTGGGTAGGGGGGAGATTGCGGCTCGCGGTGCTTGCAGCGCGTGGTGGTCAGGCTACGTTGATGAGATCAAACAAGCTCGCATACTGGCGTTTCAGGATCCCGCGAAGCGATTGATGATGAGCTTTTTTAAGTTGCGGATCGTCCTTGAGAATCGCAGCCGCGTCGTCGCGGGCGTGTTGCAAAATGTCGAGGTCGCGCACCAGGTCCGCCGTCTTGAACGCCGGCAAACCATGCTGCCGGGTGCCCAGCAGTTCACCCGGACCGCGCAGGCGAAGGTCTTCTTCGGCGATGCGAAAACCGTCGGATGTCTCACAAAGTATCCGCAGCCGTGCCAGGCTATGAGCACTCTGGGTTTCAGCCACCAGCCAACAATGCGAGGCACGTGACCCGCGCCCGATGCGGCCACGAAGCTGATGCAGTTGGCTCAGCCCGTATCGCTCCGCGTGCTCGACGACCATCACGGTGGCGTTGGGCACATCGACCCCCACTTCGATGACCGTGGTGGCCACCAACACCTGCACCTCGCCGGCACGAAACCGCGCCATGATCTCCTCTTTCTCGCCGGGCTTCATGCGCCCGTGGAGCAAGCCCACTTCGTAATCGCGAAACTGCGAGCGTGCCAACTCCTCGACCTGAGACCGGACCGCTTTGAGCGGCATGGTCTCCGACTCCTCGACCAGCGGATAGACCACATAGGCCTGCTCGCCGTGCTCCAAACGTGACCGCACGAATGACCACACTTCTTCGACGCGACCCGCATCGATCATCCGCGTGCTCACCGGTTGGCGACCGGGCAAGACGCCTTCGATCGTGGAGACGTCGAGATCGCCGAACGCGGTCATTGCCAGCGTCCGGGGGATGGGCGTGGCCGTCAGCACGAGGGTGTGCGGAGAAACCCCTTTTCTGCGAAGCCGGCCGCGCTGGGCTACGCCGAACTTATGCTGCTCGTCGATGATGACCAGTCCGAGTTCGGAAAACACAACGTCTTTCTCGATCAAGGCGTGCGTGCCGATGACCAGGTCGATCACCCCGCTCCGTAACCCCTCCAGCAGGGTTCGGCGGTCACCGGGCGGCGTAGATCCGACCAGCAAACCGAAACGCACCCGACTTCCATCAAGATAGCGCATCATTTTCGCATCATGCTGCCGGGCCAGCACTTCCGTCGGCGCCAACAAGGCGACCTGGCGCTTGTTGGCCACGGCCGCCAGCGCCGCGTAAACCGCGACGGCGGTCTTGCCCGCACCTACGTCGGCCTGCAACAGGCGATTCATGGGAATCGATCGCCCAAGATCATCGCGGATGTCTTCGGCGGCTTTGGTCTGTCCGGTGGTCAGCTCAAAAGGGAACCGCTTGCGGATGCGGCGGTCGATCTCCTCGGTCGTCTTGATCGAGCGGGCGGGCGGGCCTCGGCTCAGGCGGCGCTTGCTGATCCGTACCCCGAGTTGACAAAGCAGAAGCTCGTCGTACGCCAATCGCTTACGTGCCACTTCAACGTCACCATTCGTGACCGGGCGGTGGTAGCGCAGGATGGCCGTTCGCCGCGGCGGCAAGCCCCGATAGCTCCGGATCGCTTCGGGTAGAAAATCTTCCACCTGATCCACCACACCCAGGACAGAGGCAATCACCTGAGCGATAAACTTGGCGGGCAAGATTTGGGTTGCAGAATAAACCGGAGCCAGGCGATCATGATCGTCCGCGAACGGATCGCCGCCTTCTTCAATCAATTGCAATTTCGGATTCGTGAAACTGGCCAGTTCGTTGTGCAGTTCGACCTTGCCGGTGATCCGTACCACCTGTCCGGCTTGCAACTTTCCTATGAGAAACGGCGAGTTGAACCATCGCACGCGCACACGCCCCGTCCCATCGATCACTTCGGCGCTGAGAGACGATCGCTCGCGGGGACCGCCCGATCGAACGCGGGCCAATTCACCCACAACCGTGGCAATCGCGCCGAGCTCAAGTTGATCGATCGCTTGCGATTTCGGTGCTAGCTCATGACGAAAGGGGAAATACTCAATCAGATCGGCCACCGTAGTCACGCCCAGGGTGGCGAAGGCCGCCGCGCGCACCGGACCGACACCGCGCACGTATTGTACCGGAGTGTCGAGTGATACGCTTTGCGTCGGCACTGTTGTGGCCGTTAACTAGGGGATGATGAGCCGCTGGCCGATCCGAATCCGGTTGGGATCGCCAATCGCGGATCGATTCGCTTCGTAGATGGTCTTCCACTTGTGGTGGTCGCCATAGTACATGCGAGCCAGGGCGTAGAGCGTATCGCTCTTCACGACGGTGTGGTAGCGCGGCGCTGTGCTGGAAGCCAACGTCGTTTCCGGCTCGTAGGTCGAATCGATCTGGGTCGGCGATCCATAGGAAGGATAGGAGTCAGCCGCAAAAGTCGTTTCCTGAGTGGGGGGGATGTAGTCATCGACCATATCGAGCGCCGGTTCCTGGGCCGTTTTCCATTTTCCCAATCCACTACACCCGAAAGATGTCAAGACCAATAGCGCAGATGTGAACAAACCGATGGCGTTCCGTCGCATGGGGTAGACCTCCTGTCTAGAAAACCGCTAATCTCAAATACCACGCAGAATGATAGCCGTGAGCGCGGCGATGTCAACTTGGAGCAATCCCACAAGAATCACAGCCTATTCATCGGTACTGTCCCTTGGTTTTCCGAGATTCGGGGGCGTTCAGCCGACCACCCCAGCAGCCCGCCAGATCGACTTCCGTCAATTCGCCGGGCAGACCGGACCAGCCGCTTCGCTCCACTCCTGCCCGGAAAACGCGTTGAGCGCCGTGAGGACGTCCGGAATCCCGATTGTGAAAGTTCCATAGCTCGACAGCAGCGCGCGCGTTTTCTTTGGTGCACAGAAGCTATTTGAAAACTTATCGAGCGCAGTGGTGACGTCCGGAATCAGAGTGGTCGATCCGTTGGGGATCGACATGGGACATTCCCCCGGAGTCGTTCCGACCAGATCACCAAACAACGGCTGATCCACTACCAGCGCTGCAGAATAGTTGGCTTCTTCGTCCGTCGCACAACCCTCGGTAATCACTTGCACGGAATAGATCGAGCGCTGCGTTGCGTTCTTGCTGGGTACAATTGACACATCGGCGATATGAATCGCGCCGTCTACGCCACAGGTACCCTCGGCGCAATCGCCATCGACCAAACAGGACTCGCCCGAACTTGTGCAATAATTCACCAGATCACCAAGATCACCATACCAAGCCGTAGCTGGATCGCATTGAAGTCGCGACACCCAATACCACTTTTGCGGCTGTCCCGGCGCGGCGTTGCAGTTCGGCGGTGTTATGGCCAAACCGTCACCCGAACTCTCGCAAACCTGGAACGGTTGCGTGAGGTATTTTTGCTGCCCGACCAGCGCGGCGTGCCCGCCCGCGTAGTTGGGCTGCGCATCCCACGTCACGCGAATGGTCTGGAGTTCACCGGTGTCGCCGGCCGTTACGGCAATGACGCGGTTTTTGAGTTCCGGATCGCCGACCGCCAACGCCTCACTAAATTGAGTCTGAAGCGCGGGCGGAGAAGAGAGCGGGCAACTGCAACTATCAATCAGGCCGTCGGAGTCGAGATCCAAACTGCCGTCGAGCTGGATATCGCAAATGTCAGCGATGTGATTTCCGTTGCAGTCATCCAGCGCCGCCAGCACATAGACTGACCCCTCATCGATCCCAACACCGCCGTCGTCCTTTTGCACCCCGAGGAAAGCGAACCCACCCGCCGCCGCCACGGAGAAACCCAAGCGATCGTCATCCGAGGCATCCCCGGCGGTGAACTTAGAGTCCTGTAACCATTCCGTTGGACGCTTCCTAAAGATATACGCCGCTCCGGCACGAACGGCGGCTTCATTGTCAAAGTAAGCGCCGACGACGAGTTGATCACCCGACAATGCGACGGATTGTCCGAACCGTGACAGATCAGCGGCATCGAGTGCGGTGATTTGCTCTTGCTCATTCCACGAAACACCTGACCATTCGAAGATGTAGACCGACCCGGCGTCGGTTCCGGCCGTGTCGCTGCGGTATGATCCGACCGCAAGGCGATCCCCCTCAAGCGATAAGGACTGCCCAAAATGATCATTCGTCGCGGCGTCGGAAGCGGTCAGTTTGTTGTCCAGAATCCACATTGTCCCATTCCATCGGTACACGTACGCGGAACCGGAGCCGCTGAAGTTATCGTCGTCATTGGGTGCTGACGACACGAGCACGTCGCCGTCGATATCGACGAAACGACCGAAAATGTCACTCTGAGCCGCATCAAACGCATTGATCTTCTGCTCCTTGTCCCACGTGCTGCCGTTGTACCGATAGACATAGACGGAGCCGCTGCTCGAAAACGAATCATCATCGCCCGAAGCGCCGATGACTATAGCATCACCACTCACGCCGACCGCAACACCGAACCGATCACTGGCCGCTGCGTCGGATGCCGTCAGAATGTCCTCTTCGATCCAACTCGTTCCATTCCAC
>Ga0326597_10012822_pt1 | contig 11035 bp, 12 predicted proteins | sample RVTome_12_FD_203789 | JGI IMG/M metagenome (GOLD analysis project Ga0326597, IMG submission 203789) | Soil microbial communities from uranium-contaminated site in the Upper Colorado River Basin, Wyoming, United States - RVT100D185 | ecosystem: Environmental > Terrestrial > Soil > Contaminated >... | reverse complement strand
CAGGGCGCGCTGTGGGGAGGCGGCGAGGGATGATCGAGTCCCGCGTCCGGCCGGTCGGGATCGAGCTGGTCGCCCTGCGGCCGCTGCTCGAGACGCCGACGGACGTTCGGCTCCCCGTCGCACCCGGAGATCGGATCCTCGTCGCGGCCGGCGAAGCGGTCGTCCCGGGCGCCCAGGTCGCCGAGCGGCTGCGCGACGCGCACCTCGAGGAGGTCGGCGGGCCGCTGGGCAACGGCGAACCGGGCGACCGCTGGAGCGGGGAGCTCGGTCCCGGCGGTCTCGGACTGCGACGTCGAGCGGCGACCGCCAGCGGGGAGCTCCTGTACGCGACCGACGGGCGATGGCGAGTCGCGACCGGCACCCACGTCGAGCCGGTCGAATCGCCGGTGGAGGGCACCGTCCGCGCGGTTCGGCCGGGCGTTGACCTCGTGATCCGGGCGACCGGCCGCGGGCTGCCGGGCGTGTCGGCGCTCGGGGCGCCGGCTCGCGGCATCCTGACGATCGAGACCGGACCGGATGGTGAGCTCCGGCCGGGAGCCGTCGATGTCGGCGCGTCCGGCCGCATCCTCGTCGGCGGCTCGCGGGTCGACGCGGAGACGCTCACCAGGGCCCGCGCGATGGGCGCGCGCGGGATGATCGTGGCGGCCGTGTCCGGCAAGGAGCGGCGCGACTTCCTCGCCTCGGAGACGCGCCAGCGAGCCGCCCTCCATCGGCCGCCGCCGTTCGGGGTGCTCGTGCTCGACGGCGCACTCCGGCGTCCGATCGCGTCGGCGATCATGGCCGTCCTCGCGGCTCTCGCCGGTCGCGAGGTGGCCGTCGTGACGGACCCGCCCGCGCTCGTGTTCGACGAGCCGAGCCTGTCTATCCCGACCCCCGATCCCGGCTGGGTCCGCGTCCGCAGCGGCCCGCTGGCCGGCCAGGAGGGGCGCTGGGTGGGTCTGGCGGGCCCGCGCCGGTTCGGGCCGGGCACGCACCTCGAGGCCGGTTTCGTGGAGTTCCCGGGTGAGGAGCCGGTGGCTCTGCCGCTCAACGACCTCGAGCGCTACGCCTGACCCCACCCGGCCGATTCGGCTACGCTCGCCCATCCGATGTCCAGCACGATCCTCCTGCGCCGCCGCGTCGCGAGCCCGGACGCCGCCACGACGCAGGCGATCGGCGCCGCGCTCGCCGAGGCATCGCGCCCGGGCGACCTGATCTGCCTGCGCGGTGAGCTGGGGGCCGGCAAGACCCAGCTGGCCAAGGGCTTCGCGGCCGGGCTCGGCGTGACGAGTACCGTCAACTCGCCGAGCTTCGTGCTCATGGCGGAGCACGTCGGTCGCGTGCCGTTCTTCCACCTGGACCTGTATCGCCTTGCCGGCGCCGCCGAGGCGGTCGCCGGGGGGTTGCTCGATGAACGCCAGGCGGATGGCGTGACGGTCGTCGAGTGGGCGGAGCGGCTGGGGCCGACCGTCCCGCGCGACCGGTTGGAGGTCGCGATCGAGGGATCCGGCGACGAGCCGCGTGTCCTCGACATCACGGCGACCTCGCCCGGTTACGCACGCTATCTCGCGGTGCTGCCGTGACGGGCGACGCGCGGCCCCGACGACGGCACGACGGGCGCCGGGCGGCGATCCTCGCGCTCGACACGGCGACGAGCCGGATCGTGGTGGCCGTCGGGTCGCCCGGCGGCGAGCCGCTCGGCCTGTCGACGTGGACGGCCGGCTACCGCCACGGCGAGCAGCTCCTGCCGTCGATCGGGCGCATCCTCGGCGAGGCGAACATCCGCCGCTCCCGGTTGCGCGGCGTGATCGTGGGCACGGGCCCTGGCGCGTTCACCGGCCTCCGCGTCGGCCTCGCGACGGCCAAGGCCCTCGCCCACGGCCTCCGGCTGCCGATCGCCGGCGTCTCGACCGCGGAGGCGCTTATCGCCGCCGCGGCGGCCGCCGGCAGGATCCCGGGCCGGCGCATCGTGCTGCTCCTGCCGGCCGGACCGGCGGACCGGGTCGTGGCCCGCCTGGGTATCCCGGCGCGGCTGCTGCCCGGTGGCGCGGACCCGGACCTCGGACCGACCGACGTGCTCGTCGCGATCGACCTCGACGGCCGCGCGCCGGCCGACGCGCTGGCGGCGGGCGAGCGGGCGCGCGAGCGGCTGGGCCACGAGCTGCTCCGGCTCGGTGCCGAGCGCCTGACCGCGGGGGCCGACGATCTGGCCATGCTCGTGCCGGAGTACGTGTCGCTGCCGCGCGGGGTGACGGCGCCGGAGCCGGCCGGCGGAGGAGTGGAATGGTCGCGCGACCCCCGGTGAGGCTGGTCATCGAGCCGATGCGGGTCACCGATCTGGCGGCCGTCCAGGAGATCGAGCTGGCGAGCTTCACGACGCCGTGGCCGCCGCACGCCTACAGGAGCGAGCTCGAGTCGAACCGCCTGGCGACCTATCTCGTCGTCCGGGCCGGGGACGAGGTCGTCGCCTACGCGGGGATGTGGGTGATGGTCGATGAGGCGCACATCACGACCTTCGCCGTCCACCCGGCGTGGCGGCGCCGGCGGGTGGGGGAGCGCCTGCTGGTCGCGCTCCTCGACCTCGCTCTCGCGCGGCGGGCACGCGAGGCGACGCTCGAGGTCCGGTTGTCGAACCTGGCCGCCAGGCGGCTCTACGAGAAGTACGGCTTTCGGCCGGTGGGACTGCGCCCGCGCTACTACAGCGACGACGGCGAGGACGCCCTGATCATGACGACCGAGGCGTTCGGCGACGCCCGCTTCGTTGATCGCCTCGCCCGGCTCCGCCTCGCGCTCGACGCGGCCCCGCCGCCGCAGCCCCCGGACGCCGCCGGCGGCTCCGACCACTCGACCGACCGCCCGTCCGGTTCGCCCGAGGCGCCCCCGTGAGCGGTCCGCTCGTCCTCGCGGTGGAGTCGAGCTGCGACGAGACGGGCATCGCGCTCGTCGACGGCGGTCGTCGGATCCTCGCCAACGTCGTCGCCAGCCAGGTGGCGCTCCATGCCGCCACCGGCGGCATCGTGCCGGAGGTGGCGGCGCGCGCGCACCTGCGCTGGATCGTGCCTGTCCTCGACGAGGCGTGGGCCGATGCGGGCGTGAGCTGGACCGACGTCGACGCCGTGGTGGTGACGAACGGGCCGGGCCTGGCCGGGTCTCTGCTCGTGGGGATCAACTTCGCCAAGACGCTCGCCTGGGTCCACGATCGGCCGTTCGTTGGGGTCAACCATCTCGAGGGTCACGTCTACGCCGCCTGGCTGCTCGACCCCGGTGAACCCGAGCGCAACGAGATCCCATTCCCGCTCGTGGCCCTCGTCGTGTCCGGCGGTCACACGTTCCTGGTCGAGATGCGCGACCACCTCGCCTACCGCCTGCTCGGCGAGACGGTCGACGACGCGGCCGGCGAGGCATTCGACAAGGTCGGCCGGTTGCTGGGCCTGGGATATCCGGGCGGCCCGGCGATCCAGCGGGCGGCGGAGGGGGCGGTCGCCCGCGATCGGGTCTTTCCGCGGGCCTGGCTGGCCGACACGTACGACTTCAGCTTCTCGGGTCTCAAGACGGCCGCCCGGCGGATCGTCGACGCGGCGCGCGCGGACGAGCGACTGCCGGCGACCGATCCGGACGCACGTCTGTCCGACGCGACCACGGCGGAGCTCGCGTGGGGTTTTCAGGATTCCGTCGTCGACGTCCTCGCGACAAAGACCATCCGGGCCGCGCGGGACGCGGGCGCGCGTGCGATCGTGCTCGGGGGCGGCGTCGCCGCGAACGCGGCGCTCCGGGCGCGCCTCGCCGCGGAGGCCGACGCGGCCGGGCTGCCGCTCGTCGTGCCGCGGCCCGGACTGTGCACGGACAACGGGGCGATGATCGGCGCGGCGGGCGCCCGCCGCCTCGCCGCCGGCGAGCGATCCGGGCTGGACCTCGATGCCCGCCCGACCTTTCCAATCGGCGGGCGATGACCTCGCCGGCCGCCCGCGTCGACCCGGCCGCCGTGCGCCGGATCCTGCGCGACGCCGGCCTCAGGGCGCGCCACGGCCTGTCGCAGAACTTCCTCGCCGACGTCGCCGTGCTCGAGGCGATCCTCGCGGAGGCGGAGCCCGCACCGGGGGCGCGCATCGTCGAGATCGGCCCCGGGCTCGGTATCCTCACGGAGGCGCTGCTTGACGCGGGGGCGTCAGTCGTCGCGATCGAGCTCGATCGCGGCCTCGCGGCGTTTCTCCGGGAGCGCCTTGCGGGGCCGATTGGCGCGAGTCGGCTCGCGATCGTCCAGGCCGACGCGCTCGACCTGGACCTGACCGCCGTCGCCGACCCGCCGTACGACGTGGTCGCGAACCTGCCCTACCACATCACGAGTCCGATCCTGCACCGGTTCCTCGGCGCGTCGCCGCGACCGCGCCGCCTCGTGCTCATGCTCCAGCGCGAGGTCGCGGCGCGAATCGCCGCGCCGGCGGGCGCCATGAGCTACCTGTCCGTCTTCGTCCAGTACCACGCCCGTGTCCGGGTCGCGTTCCGTGTCCCGCCGTCCGCGTTCGAGCCTGCCCCGGCGGTCGAATCTGCCGTCGCCGTCCTGGAGCCGTACCAGGGCGACGACCGGCCGCTCGACCCGGCCGGCGAGGATGCCCTCTGGCGGCTCGTCCAGGCCGCGTTCCGCGAGCGGCGCAAGATGCTCCACAACGTGCTCGCCCGGCAGCTGCCGATCGGGCCGGACCGCGTCGCCGCCGCGCTCGATGCCGCGGGGATCGACCCGACCCGCCGGCCGCAGACGGTCGCGGTGGGAGAGTGGCTCGCGCTTCTCGAGGCGCTTGGGCCGATCGGGCCGGACGAGCGAGGACGGTGGGCACGATGACGCGTCCGGGCCCAGGCTCGCGCGGCGATCCCGTCGTCCGGTTCGCACCGGCCAAGCTGAACCTCACCCTGGCCGTGGTCGGGCGGCGGCCGGATGGCTATCACGCCCTCCACTCCGTGATGGTGCCGCTCGTGCTCGGCGACCGGCTCAGCCTGTCGGTTGCCGCCTCGGGCCGCGACACGCTCCACGTCGAGGGCTTCGACCTGGGACCGGTGGAGGCGAATCTCGTGGTGCGCGCCATCGGCGCGGTGCGCGCGGCGCTCGCTGCGACGGGCACGCCGACCCCGCCCCTCGCGGCACGCCTGGACAAGCGCATCCCCGTCGCGGCCGGCCTCGGCGGAGGGTCCAGCAACGCCGCGGCAGCACTGGACGGCGCGCTCGAGGCGTGGGGCGCGGAGGTGGACCCGGACGCGCAAGCGACGATCGCCGCCGGGCTGGGCTCCGACGTGCCGTTCTTCCTGGCCGGCGGTCCGGCACTCGTCGAGGGTCGCGGCGAGCGGGTGACGCCGCTTCGGGCGCCGCTCGGCGAGCCGGTCGGCGTGCTGCTCGTGACGCCGGCAATAGCCGTCGAGACGGCGGACGTCTTCGGCGCCTTCGTCGCCGGGGGGCCTGCGGCCGCGCCAGCCGCGAGCGCGACACGCCTTACCTCCGCCCACCTCGCCGCCGAGCTCGCCGCGGGCCTGCGCGGCGCCGACCTCGTGAGTCGGTCCGGCGTGCTCGCCGCGGCGAACGACCTCGCCGCGGCCGCCGCGGTCGTCGCACCGGGCCTCGTCTCGTTCCGGCGCGCCCTCACCCGGGTGCTCGGACGGCCGGTGGGCCTGTCCGGCTCCGGGCCCACGCTCTGGGCGGTCTATCCTTCGCTCAAGGCGGCGACGGGTGCCGCCGACGCAGCGCGCGCGGCCGTCGCCGACGATCGGCTGCCGGCGATCGGCGCGGGCCCGCCGTTCATCGCCGTGACGGCGATCGCCGGCGCCGCACAGGACTCCGCGGCGCACACGAGCTCGATGAGCGACGGGAGGACAGGATGACGAGACAGGCAGTGGCGACGACCGGAGCACCGGCGGCGATCGGGCCGTACAGCCAGGGGATCGCCGTCGACGGGCTCGTCTTCTGCTCCGGTCAGCTGGGGCTCGACCCGGCCACGGGGGCGCTGGCCGACGGGGTCGAGGCGCAGGCCGACCGCGCCCTGCGCAACCTCGCGGCCATCCTCGACGCGGCCGGCCTGGGCCTCGCCGACGTGGTCAGGACGACCATCTACCTCGCCGACATCGGCGACTTCGCCGCCGTCAACGCCGTCTACGCCCGGCACATGGCTGACCCGCCGCCGGCCCGCTCGACATTCTCCGTCGGCGCCCTGCCGCGCGGCGGGCTGGTCGAGATCGATGCCATCGCCTACCGCCGGATCGCCGACGCCGTCGCTCGCTGACCGGGCGGATCGCCGCCACCGGACCGGTCACGCGAGGCCCGACCGCGGTTGACACCCCGCGCGGGCCGCCCCTACGATGCCCGGACCCAAACCGATGACACCCGACCCCAACGCGCCGGACCGTCCACCAGCCGGGCGGCGGGCCACCCGTCCGCCCACCGCTCGCCGGCGTCGCTCCCTGTGAACCCCCCAAGTCCCGACCCGTCCGGGGCTGCCGCTGCCATCGTCCTCGCGGCCGGTCTCGGCACGCGGATGAAGTCGCGGCTACCCAAGGTCCTCCATCCGCTGTGCGGGCGGCCGATGCTCGCCTACGTCATCGACGCGGCCGCGGCGGCCACCGGCGGTGCTCCGATCGTGGTCTACTCGCCGGCGACGGCCGCACTCCGCGACGCGATCGGGGGCGCCGCCACGTACGCCCTCCAGGCGGAGCCGCGCGGGACCGGCGATGCCGTGGCAGCCGCCCTGGGTGCGGTCCCCGCCGGCGTGGGCGAGGCCCTCGTCGTGTCCGGCGACGTGCCGCTCGTTCGGTCGGAACTCCTGGGCGACCTGCTCGTGACGCGCCGCCTCGACCATGCGGCGCTCGCCCTCGTCGCGGTCGCGGCGATCGACCCGAGCGGGCTGGGCCGGGTCGTCCGGAGCGACGCCGGGTCCGTCGAACGGATCGTCGAGGAGGCGGACGCGTCCGACGAGGAGCGCGAGATCGGCGAGATCAACGCCGGCCTGTACGCTTTCGACCTCGACTGGTTGCGCGGCGCGATCGGCCGTCTGCGCCCCTCGCCGGCGTCCGGTGAGCTGTACCTGACGGAACTCGTCACGCTCGCTCGGGCCGACGGCCGGCTCGTCGCCGCGCTCGACGTCGAGGACGACGGCCGGCTGACCGGGATCAACGACCGGGCCCAGCTGGCCCAGGCGGAGTGGGACCTGCGGACGGAGATCAACACGGCTCACATGCGGGCCGGCGTCACGATGCGCGACCCGTCGACCGCCTGGATCGACGCCTCGGTCGAGCTGGCCGCGGACGTCGTGCTCGAGCCGAACGTCATCCTGCGCGGGACGACCCGGATCGGGCGGGGTACGGTCGTCGGGACCGGCAGCCAGATCGTCGATTCGGTCGTCGGCGAGGAGTGTCTCGTGTGGGCGAGCATCGTCGAGTCGTCCGAGGTCGCCGATCGGGTCCGAATCGGTCCGTTCGCCCACCTCCGTGCGGGCTCGGTCATCGGGCCGGAGGTCGAGATCGGCAATTACGCGGAGATCAAGAACAGCCGCCTCGGGGCCGGCGTCAAGCAGCACCATGTCAGCTACTTCGGCGACGCAGACGTCGGAGCCGGGACGAACGTCGGGGCCGGCACGATCACCGCCAACTACGACGGGACGCGCAAACACCGGACGACGATCGGCGAGCGCGTCTTCCTCGGCGTCGACACGATGCTGCGCGCCCCGGTCACGCTCGGCGACGAGGCGAGGACGGGCGCCGGGGCGGTCGTCACGCGGGACGTGCCGCCGGGCGCGCTCGTGGTCGGCGTGCCGGCCCGGATCCGCGAGCCGCGCCGGCACGCGGCCGAGCCGCCGCCGGCGTCCGACGGCGAGGAGCCCGGGGGAGCGGCGTGACCGGATTGCTCGCCGTCGTGCCCGAGACGCCGCCCGCGGCCGGGAACCCGATCTTCGAGATCGGCCTCATCCTCGTTCTCGTGCTGCTGAACGGGATCTTCGCGTCGACCGAGATCGCTCTCGTCACGGTCCGCCGCAGCCGGCTCCAGCAACTCGTCGAGGACGGCAACCGGGCGGCCGCCCGGGTGCTTCGCCTGAAGGAGCAACCGGGCCGGTTCCTCGCGGTGATCCAGGTCGGGATCACCTTCCTCGGCTTCCTCGCGTCGGCCTTCGCGGCGGTCAGCCTCGTGGACGGCCTCGAGGAGACGCTCGTGCCGTTCGGTGCCCTCGCCGACGTGATCGCCCTGATCGTCGTCACCGGCCTGCTGACGATCTTCACGATCATCTTCGGCGAGCTCGTTCCGAAACAGGTCGGGCTCGCCCACGCCGAACGGGTGTCGATGACCTTCAGCCGGCTCATCGACGTGCTCGGGCGTGTGTTCGCGCCGCTCGTCGCGTTCCTGACCTGGACCACGTCGCGGATCTCTCGCCTGTTTCGAGCGGACGTCGCCGCGGACGAGCGAATCAGCTCCGAGGAGCTGCGCCTGATCATCGAGCAGGGCGGGGAGCAGGGCATCCTCGAGGCGGAGGAGGAGCAGATGATCCATGCGGTCATTGAGCTCGGCGACCGGCGCGTCCACGAGGTCATGGTTCCGCGCATCGCGATCGTCGCGCTGCCGTCGACGGCGACTCTCGAGCAGGCGATCGACATGGTCGTCGCGGAGGGCCACAGCCGGATCCCCGTCTACGAGGAGTCGGTCGACGAGGTGGTCGGGATCCTCTACGCGAAGGATCTGCTGCCGTTCCTCAAGGAAGCGGCGGGACCGCGGCCGTCGCTTCGGTCCCTGCTCCGGACGCCGGTGTTCATTCCGGAGTCGATGACGATCGACGACCTGCTCCACGAGCTCCAGCGGCGGAAGGTCCACATCGCGATCGTGCTCGACGAGTACGGCGGGACGGCCGGGATCGTGACCATCGAGGACCTGCTCGAGGAGATCGTCGGCGAGATCCAGGACGAGTACGACGAGGAAGAGCCGCTCATCGAGCGGCTCTCGGACGACGAGGCGCGGGTCGACGGGCGGGCCGCGGTCGACGACCTCGAGGAGATGTTCGATACGACGATCGACCTCGAGGACGAGGACGAGTACGACACGATCGGCGGGCTCATCTATCACCGGATCGGCGGCGTGCCGGTGCCGGGCGACGAGGTCCAGGTCGACGGGCTGCTCCTGACGGTCGAGTCGACCGACGGCCGACGGGTCGCCAAGGTCCTCGTTCGACGGCGCGAGCCCCCGGGGAGCCCGAGCGACGACGAGGCGGACCGCTAGCGGGCGATGTGAATGGCCCAGGCGCGCTTCGGGTTGCGGCGCGCCCGGGCAGTCGGTCGGATCAGAACGGGCAGTTGTCGAGGGCCGCGAAACCGGCTCCGTGGTCGAATCCGCCAGGGTTGGAGCCGTCGTGGATGGGCGGCAGGACGCCGAGGTTGTCGAGTTCCTGCCCAGGCGACGCCTTGCCGCTGTGTCCGGAGATCAGGAACGTGTCATTGATGAAGCAGTCCCCGGCGCTGACCACGCCGTTGAAATCGAAGTCGAGGTAGACATCGGCGAAACCGCCGGTGGCCTTGCCACTCGGGTTTCCGCCCGACACGATCGTCTCCTCGCCCGTGATCAGGTTCACCAGAATCACGGTTCGCTGGCCCGCTCCGTCCGGCTTGCTCTCGACGCCACAGAACGCGGCGAGCGCGGAGCCCGCGACGACGAGACACATAAGCAGCGCGAGCGGAAGCGCAACGATACGTCGCATGTGAGACCTCCCCTTGTCTGACTCCCCGGAGCCGTGGAGTCTAGTGCCGAGCGGTCGTATTGCGAAGGGTCCGGAGCAGGAACCGGTGCGCTCACGCACCAGGATCCTGCGTGCCGCCGTCAGGCGCTGATGACCGAGACGATGATCTCCTGGAGGCGGGCGCGGGCCGCGCCGTCGACGACGCCGGCGGCCTCGATCTCGTGGAGCGCCTCGTCGCGGTAGCGGCGGGCCTCGTCACGGGTGAAGGCGCGCGCGCCGCAACGCTCGAGGATCGCGACGATCTCGGCCACGCCGGCGGAGGTGGGGCGGTCGGATGCATAGAGCGTGGCGAGCCGTGCCCGGTCGGCCGGCGTGGCGTGCTCGAACGCGTAGATCACCGGGAGCGTCTTCTTCTTGCGCGCCACGTCGGTCGGCTCCTTGCCGGTCGCCTGCTCCTTACCCCAGATCCCGAGCAGGTCGTCGTTGAGCTGGAAGGCGATGCCGAGTGCCCAGCCGAACGCGCGGTAGCGCCGGATGATCTCCTCGTCGTCCGTGGCGAGCAGAGCGCCCGCCTCGATCGAGGCGGCGATGAGCGCGGCGGTCTTGCGCCCGATCATGTCGAAGTAGAGCTCGACCGACATGGCGTCGTCATGCTCCGACGTCCAGATGTCGATGTACTGGCCCTCGCACAGAGCGACGCACGTCTCGTCGTACAGGCGCATGAGTCGGAGCACCTTCGCGTCGCCGAACCCGAGATCCGTGAGCCGGTGGAGGGCCATCCGGCTGAGGCTGAACAGCATGTCGCCGGTGTTGATCGCCTGCGGGATGCCGTGGAGCGCCCAGACGGTCGGCCGATGGCGCCGTTCGCGGTCGCCGTCTTCTATGTCGTCGTGGACGAGGCTGAAGTTGTGCCCGAGCTCGACCGCCGCGGCGCCCGGGAGGGCACGGGCGTGCTCGCCGGCGATCGACGCGTAGGCGAGCAGCCCCAGGAGGGGCCGGATGCGCTTGCCGGCGGGGGCGCCGCTGCCGTCGAGGCCGAGGTGGTAGCGGACCATCTCGTACACGCCGCGCGTGGAGGGGCCCTGATCGCCGACGAGGCGGAGGATCTCGGCCTCCGTGTCCGCGATGAGCGTCGCGAGGTCCAGGTCGTGCGACACGGTCATCGTGCGGCCAGTGTATCCGGTCGACTGACAAACGTGTTCGGTTGAAGTAGCACGATCGGCGCGTGGGGGCGGGCGCGGGCCCGGCGAGACTGGTCCCGCGCGAGGACCACCTGCGTCGCGCCAAATACCAGCCGCGGTGGTGCGGGTCAGCGAGTTGTCAGCCTCAGACGCGCTTGGATGAGGGTTGCGGGCCGATTTCCG
>Ga0326597_10012821_pt1 | contig 11035 bp, 11 predicted proteins | sample RVTome_12_FD_203789 | JGI IMG/M metagenome (GOLD analysis project Ga0326597, IMG submission 203789) | Soil microbial communities from uranium-contaminated site in the Upper Colorado River Basin, Wyoming, United States - RVT100D185 | ecosystem: Environmental > Terrestrial > Soil > Contaminated >... | reverse complement strand
GGACCGACCTCGAGCAGTGATTGCGAGCTTCGCTTCTCGGCCACGCCCAACACGGCCTGCTCCGCCCGGTCGAGAACACTGGCGATCTCGTCGTCGATGTCGAAGGCGAACTCCGTCACCGCGGCGCCGGCACGGATCAACTCCCGTCGTTTGGCGTGCTCCTCGACGATGTTGGCGTAATAGACGACATTCGATGTCGAAGGAACGATGTCGACGAGCCTCGTCAGGTACTGGACACCGCCGACCTTCTCCAGCTCGCCGCGCCGTCGAAGTGCCTCGGACACCGTGACGGCGTCGATGGCCTGGTTGGAGTCGAAGAGCTCGCGCATCGACTCGAAGATGGCTTGGTGGGCGGGGACATAGAAGTCCTCGGGGTGGATGCGGTCCATGACCTCATTGACCGCATCCACCGAAAGAAGCACGGCGCCAATCACCGACTCCTCCGCCTCACGGGAGTGGGGCGGGTTGCGGTATCCCGGTCTCATCTGGATCTGATCGCCAACCGTCGTCATCTACGTCCTCATGGCCAAACTGGCACGCGCCACCGACAGATTTGGGAGTCTTGACATGCAAGACCCCGCCGGGGGCGGGGAAGTCGGCCGCCAGCAGCGGGGGAAGTGGAGGCAACATAGGCTGGGTGCGACCGGTGCTCCAAGCCAGACCGCTGTTTGTTTTTCGCGGTGGGAGAGATTTCCAGGAGACCGGGAAAATGGTCGTTAGGGCGCGAAATCGGCCGCTATCGAAGAGGCCGTATTCACTCTCGATGCCCCAGAGCTCAAATATGAGCTCCACAGCATTAGGAACGGGTTCAGGCGGGGATGATGTCGAGTGTGAGCGGGAACTCGACCTCGGGGTGAGCCTTGATCATGATCTCATGCAGACCGATTGCCCTGATCGGCATGGCAATCTCCACCTGGCCGCGGGTGAGCTCGATTCCGGTGAAACGTCGAATCCCCTCCACTACGTCGGTTACGCCGACCGAACCGTAGAGCTGGCCCTCGTCCCCGGCCTGGGCGGCGAGCACCACACGGCTGCCGACGAGCTGGGTGGCGATCGCCTCGGCGGCCTCCTTGGCCCGGCGCTCCGCCTCGAGACGGGCTGCGCGGATAGCCTCGGCCTGGGCCAAGGCGCCGTCGTTGGCGATCATTGCCTTGCTCCGTGGGAGCAGGAAGTTGCGTGCGTATCCGTCGGCGACGTCGACGACGTCGCCACGTTTTCCCAGATCCTTGACATCTGCGGTGAGGATGAGCCTCATCGCCCACCCAGATAGGGCAACAGGGCCATCTCGCGGGCATTCTTCACGGCCACGGCGACCTTGCGCTGGCACTGGGGGCACAGGCCGGTGACACGGCGGCCACGGATCTTGCCGCGGTCCGAGACGTACTTGCGCAGAAAGGCGGTGTCCTTCCAATCGACGGCTCCACCGGGACACACGGTGCAGGCCTTTGGTTTGCCGCGTCTGAAGTCCTGGCGCCGGCTGCGTGGCGCCGTGCGCGGGTTTCTCCTGTTCTTACGAGCCATTCGGTCTATCTCCTAGAAGGGCGCCTCATCGGGCCCGTAGTTCTCTCGGGCCGTCGGCGCTCCGGCATCGACAGGCTTGTTCTCATCGGACCAGCCCTCCTGACGCTGGGTGCGGTTGACCGTGGCGGTTGCCCAACGGAGCGACGGGCCGATCTCATCGACCTGGACCTCGACCACAGAGCGCTTCTCACCCTGCTCGGTTTCCCAACTGCGTTGCTCGAGACGGCCCGAAACGATGACGCGGGCGCCCTTCTGCAACGACTCGGCGGCCTGCTCGGCCTGCTCTCGCCAGATGGTGCCGGTGAAGAAGCTGGTGCTCTCCTGCCATTCACCGTCCTGGCCACGCCAGCGACGATTGACGGCCATACGGATCTTGGCCATCGCCACGCCGGACGGCGTGAACCGCAGCTCTGGGTCGTCGACCAGGTTTCCAATCAAAGTGACATTGCTTGACATCGAGTACTCCTCTTTCAGTCCCGCCACCGACTATGCCGGATTGCGAGGACAGATTCCACCCAGTGGTGTGCCACGAGATGGGCCACTAGTCGCCCAGACGGACGATCTTGTGACGGACGACCTCGTCCGCAAGCGAGAGCATCCGGTCCACACCGCTGATGGCTTCGGCCCCGGCCTTGAACGAGACTACGGAGTAGTAGCCCTCGCTGAGGTGGTCGATCTCGTAAGCAAAGCGTCGCTTGCCCCAGATGTCTCGCTTGGTGACCTCTGCGTCGTTGTTGGCCAGAAAGGCTTCGAGCTCGCTGATCTTTGCCTCGACATCGCTCTCGGCCAGATCAGGCCGATGGATCGTCATCAGTTCATAGTCGCGCATTGCACCTCCTGTGGACATCCGGATGGAAGGCCCCATCAACTCGATGGAGCAGGGGCCCGGCGGCGCGGCGCCGGATCGAGCAGCATGCTAGTGGTGTGTCGTAGGATTGGCGAGGCGGGCTCTCCGAGGCCGCGCCCTGAATACCGCGACACACCACAAGGTGGTTCTCAAGGGCTTTCCCCAGTCGAGAGGGCGGCCCCGATCTCCAGGTCGACCTCTCCGCTCGGCGTCTCCAACGCCCACGCCACCTCCCCTAGGGATGGATAAGACTCACAAGGCTCGCCGGGGCAAGGCTCCATCTCGGTGGATCCCACCAGGCGACCGTCCTCGTCGAACCACCAGATGTCGAGGGGCATCAGAGTGTCACGCATGTGGAAGGAGGCCGATCGGGCCGTCTCGAAGACGAAGAGCATCCCGTCGAGACCATCGGGCAGAGATTCGATTCTCATCAGCCCCAGGCGACGTTGCGCCGGGGTGTCGGCCACCGCCACCGTCATTGTCTGATCCCCGACTGCGATGTCGGTCGTGGCGAATCCTTGGAGGGAGGTCGCGGCGCACGCGGCCAGGACCAGAATCGGGATGAGACGTCTCAGATGCCCTTGAGCAGCTCGCCGGCGACCTCGTCGGAGACGTGATAGCTCTCTGCATCGGCGGGAAACGAGCCGGAGGTGATGTCAGCCTTGAAGCGCTCCAGGGCAGCCACGGCGTCGTCGGCGAGGCTGGCATAGGGGCGGACGAACTTCGGGTGACTGCCACTGCCGAGACCCAGCACATCGTGGAACACGAGGACCTGACCGTCGGTCTTGGGGCCCGCCCCGATCCCGATGGTGGGGGCGTCGACCTCCTTGGTGATGAGCTCGCCGACGACATCCGGCACACCCTCGATCACGATGGAGAAACAGCCCACGTCGGAGAGGGCCTTGGCGTCGACGATCATCTCCCGGGCGGCGTCGACCACCTTGCCCTGCACCTTGAAGCCGCCCATTGCGTGCACCGACTGCGGGGTGAGGCCGAGGTGACCCATGACCGGGATCTCGGCGTCGAGGATGGCCTCGATCACGGGGAGACGTTTGCGCCCCCCTTCGAGTTTCACAGCCTCGGCTCCCCCTTCTCTCACCAGCCGCCCGGCGTTGCGCACCGCATCTTCGGGCGAGATGTGAAAGCTGAGCCAGGGCATGTCCGCGACGACCAGGGCATTCGGCTTGGCACGACTCACCGCCCGGGTGTGGAGAACGATCTCATCGAGCCCGATCTCGAGCGTGGTCGCCATACCGTGGACCACATTGGCCACCGAGTCACCAATCAGGATGACGTCGATCCCGGCCCGATCGGCGATCATCGCCCCCGGATAGTCATACGCGGTGACCATCGAGATCTTTGGCCCGCCCTTGCGAGCTCTGATGTCCGGTGCGGTTACCTTGGGCATGTCCGTGTCAAGAGTACCTGAGCCAATGAAAACCACTCATGCCGCCATGCCATTCCGGTTGATGGGTCGGCTTTCAGCCATGGTGATGATGTTGGCTGCTGCTTGTACCCCGGCAGCTTCGGAGCCTCCCGCCGCGACGATGGCCGAGCCGATCGCGGCGTCGACATCGTCATCGTCGTCGACCACGTCGACGTCAGCGGCAACCACGACGATCCCGACCATCACCACGACGACCCTGGTCGCAGCCGATGGGTTGACCGCGGCGGATCGAGTCCTCGTCGAGGTCGAGACGATCGCCGGTGGCCTGGCGGCAAAGTCGGTGGTCGCCTCGGGAAGTGGCCTGTTCTTTGCCCAGAACATGATGTACCGGCACACGATCACGGTATACGACCGCGACTACCGGCTTCTGAAGACGATCCCGGACGAGGTGACTCCGGCCGAGTACGGCCATGGTGACGACTTTCCGGGGACGTATCGGGGATCACCGGTCGAGGCGGCCTTCACCTCCGACGGGGCGTACGCCTATGTGTCCAATTACCGAATGTATGGCGGCGGGCTGAGCACGGCCGCCGGCGACGGGTGTGACCAGGGAGACTGGCCTGACAGCTTCGTGTACAGGGTTGACACGTCGACGTTGAGAATCGTTCGACTGTTACGCGTCGGTCCGGTCCCGAAGTTCCTCACGGTCACTCCCGACAACAGCTATGTCCTGGTCTCGAACTGGTGCGGGTTCGATGTCTCGGTCCTCGATGCGGCCACAGGCGTCGAAGTTGCCCGGGTCCCGGTGGGCCGGCACCCGCGTGGCATCGCAGTGACCCCCGAATCGACATTGGCCTACGTGGCGGTGATGGGGTCTGCCGACATCGCCGTCATCGATCTGCGGACACTCGACGTCGTGTACATGGAGGGTGTCGGGCGGGGGCCACGTCATCTCGTGATGAGCCCCGATGGGTCCATCCTCTATGTGTCTCTCAACAACGAGGGACGGCTGGCCAAGGTCGATCTCGCCACCGGGCAGGTCCTGGCCAAGGTGGCAACCGGCTCAGCGCCACGAAGCATGACGATCAGCGACGACGGGACGGCTCTGTACGTCGTCAACTATGTCTCCGACACCATGTCGAAGGTGCGCACGGCGGACATGGTCGAGATTGAGGAGATCCGGGTCAACGACAAGCCGATCGGGATCACCTACGACGCCGCCACCCGGCATGTGTGGGTGTCGGCATACTCGGGGACCATCGAGATCTTCGCCGATGTGGCGCCCTGACAATGGCCGGTCCCCGGCGGCAGGGCCGAGAGACCGGGGAACGGTCCGCGGGCCCTGAGACTGATCGATGGCCGAATCCACCGTTGCCAGCCGTCGGCACCGTCGGAGTCGAGACACTGGTCTCCAGGACGGTCATCGCCTCTCGAAGCGAGTGCCTTGGAGGATCTTGGTCACGAAAAGCATGGCTCTCCGATCCGGGACGCCGATTTCTACCCGATCCGAGGCCGACGCCGCCAACCCAGGGTTGCCACGCCCGCTCAGCGAGGTCCACGGCCCTGAGAACGGCCACCGGAGGCCGACGCCGCCAACCCAGGGTTGCCACGCCCGCTCAGCGAGGTCCACGGCCCTGAGAACGGCCACCGGGGGCTGACGCCGCCAACCCAGGGTTGCCACTACGCTCTCTGGCCCGAGCCAGGTTGGGAGTATCGCTCATTCCACGATTCTCTCGCTCTCGTGGACTCCGCAGAAGGGGCATAGGTCCCGGTCGAGCGGAGTCGAGCTGAACCACCGTGTTGGCCGAATTAGAGGCTTTCGGCCCTACCGGAGCGTATGTGCATCCGATCTAATCGACTCTCAGACGAGGCCTATGAGGCAAAGGGAGAGTCGGGTGACTTCCCGACTGAGAGGTTGGCAGGAGGAGCCAACGATCCCAGACTGAACGGGTAATGACCGTAAGGGAGGAGCTTCGTAGGCCTTGTCGCTCGTCCCGTACCATCGCCCGGACATGAGGTTCCAGTCACCTACGAGACTGCACGGATCCCCCTGAAGAGGCCTGTGATGTCTCGAGACGTTGCCTCATCCGCGGACGGCCGGCATTGGCATGCCGAGACCCCCGAGCAGGTGGCTCACGAGATCGCGTCGGACCAGAGTCTGGGGTTGAGTGCCCCGGAGGCGGCTCTCAGGATGGAGACATTCGGGCGCAATGTGCTCCAACAGGCGCAAACCTGGCCCCGACTGCGGCGTTTGCGCCGTCAGTTCGCTGATGTGCTGATTGCCCTGCTCCTTGTTGCTGCGGCCGTGAGTGGCTTCCTGCTCGGCGCATGGATCGACGCGCTGGCGGTCGCTGCCATCGTCCTCCTCAACGCCGTCCTCGGGTATGCGCAGGAGACTCGGGCCGACGCAGCCCTGGAGCACCTGAAGGGCCTGCAATCACCGACTGCAGCCGTCATCAGAGACGGCAACCACCTCGTCGTGGCGGCATCGGATGTCGTGCCCGGCGACCTCATCGTCCTGGAGACCGGGGACCTCATCGCGGCCGACGCCAGAGTCGTGGACAGCGTCCGTCTCGAGATCGCCGAAGCATCTCTCACAGGCGAGTCCCTGCCGATCGAGAAGACGGTGGAGCCGGTCGATCGTCGCTCCGGTGTTGCCGACCGTCGCTCGATGGTGTTCGCCGGGACCACGGTTGTCCGGGGCCGGGGCAAGGCCCTGGTCATCGCGACAGGTTTCCGGACCGAGATGGGCCGAATCGCGGCGTCGATCACCGATTCGCCTCCTCCGACGCCTCTCCAGGTCGAGCTGGCAAGAGTTGGGCGCCGGCTCGCCATCGTGGCGGTCGCGGCGGGATTGCTCGTCTTCGCAGCTGGTCTCGTCCAGGACTATCCAATCGAGACGATGGCTCTCACCGCCGTCGCCATGGCGGTGGCAGCCATACCGGAAGGTCTTCCCGCAGTGGTGACGGTCACGCTGGCCGGGGGGTTGCGTCGCATGGCCGAGCAGCGGGCAATCGTCCGCCGCTTGCCTGCCGTGGAGGCCCTGGGGGCAGTCGATGTCATTTGCACCGACAAGACGGGAACATTGACCAGGGGGATGCTGTCCGCGACCAAGGTGGTCGCCGGTGGTCAGGAGCACGATATCGGCACCACCGACGCACCTGGCCCGGTCGCACGACAGCTGCTCATCACCGCAGCGCTGTGCAACGACGCCCGACGAACACCCGACGGCTACATGGGCGATCCCACCGACGTGGCGCTCATCGAGGCCATCGAGACCAGTGGGCTGAGCCCTGAGGTGCTGCGCCGTGATCGCCCCAGGATCGATGAGTCCGGATTCGACAGTCGCCGTAAGCGGATGTCGACCCTGCACCGTGTCCGAGACGGGTTCGAGCTCCATCTCAAAGGGGCTCCAGAGGTCGTCATCTCACGATCCACCCGCCTAGCCAGGGACGGAGAGATCGTGCCCATGGACGAGAGACTGCGAACCAGCCTGCTGGCAGAGGCCGAGCGTCTCGCCGACCAGGGTATGCGGGCCCTCGCGTTCGGCTATCGGAAGCTCTCCGACCGTCCCGATGACCCTGCAGACATGGAAAGCGGGTTGACCTATCTCGGAGTCGTCGGTCTGAGCGACGAGATGCGGCCCGAGGTCCCCGATTCTGTGGCCAAGGCCGGGGGCGCGGGTGTCCGCACGGTGATGGTCACCGGCGACCATCTCACCACCGCGCAATCCGTGGCGAAGGAGGTGGGGATAGCGGGTGGGGCAATGCACGGTTCAGAGCTGGGGACCATCGATCAGGATGAGCTCACGAGGACCGTCCACGAGTATGCCGTCTTCGCCCGGGTCGACCCGGTCGACAAGGTGAAGATCGTCGAGGCGTGGCAGAGATCGGGCTCGACGGTGGCGATGACCGGAGATGGGGTCAATGACGCACCGGCTCTTCGCACGGCCGACGTAGGTGTTGCGATGGGGTCAGGCACCGACGTCTCCCGGGAGGCTGCCGCCCTGGTCCTCACCGACGACAACTACGCCACCATCGTGGCCGCCATCACCGAGGGCCGAAGGATCTTCCACAACCTGCGCAACGTCGTCCACTACCTGCTCTCGGCAAATGCCTCAGAGGTCATATACATGCTGGTCGGCTTCACGTTCTTCGGATTCCTCGGCGAGCCGTTGCTCGCCGTCCAACTTCTATGGATCAACTTGTTGTCCGATGCTCTTCCCGCCCTGGCCCTTGGCATGGATGTGCCGACACGAGACCTGATGGCGGACGAGCCCGGACATGGCCGGGACATCCTGAGCTCGCGCAACGTGGCCACCCTCTTGGCGCAGGGGGCCGTTCTCGCCGGGGCATCAGTCGCCGCGCTGTTGGCCGGTCACTTCTTGCTGGCTCTGGACTACCCGGCGGTGCGCACGATGGTCTTCACCACCCTCGTCCTCGCTCAACTGGTTCACGCCATCAATGTCCGCGCGGACGGCAACGAGACCCTGGCGCCACCCCGACCGACCCTCTGGCTCGCCATCGGCCTGTCGACGCTCCTCCAGCTCGGCATCATCTACACGGGGGTCGGCCACACCGTCTTCCGGACGGTCCCCCTATCAGCGGTTGCGATCCTTTGGGTACTGGGTGCCTCCATGTTGTCGATGGCACTGGTGCGCCTTCTCAAGAGAGGCACCGCCGGGGTCTTCGTCCACGCCGGCTGAGCAGCGCACTCGGCCCGGTTTACCGGCGTGACTTGCGGCGGTCGACCCGATTCACAACAGCCCCCTTACCCATTCGATGTCGGCCGTCTGCTCGTCGACGCCTCCCGGCGTCTCGACCGCCACGGGTGCCCCGGCGGCCACGATCGTCGCGGCAAGGTCCTCTTTCGGGATCTGTCCGAACCCCAGGTTCTCATGTCGGTCCCTGCGTGAGTCGAACGGGTCTTTCGAGTCGTTGGCCTGTACGAGGTCGATCCGGCCCGTCGCCTCGAGAACACGCGCGACCAGCTCTTCGAAAGGCTCGCCTCCGGCCCAGGCATGGCAGGTGTCGAGGACGAAGCCGACCCCGTACGAGCCGATCTCTTCCCACAGCCGACCGATCCACTCGACACGGCGGGCCACGGCCTTCTCCCCACCGGCGGTGTTCTCGATGAGAACGGTCATGTCGGTCTCGAGCATGCCCAGGGCCTTGCGCCAGCGCACGATCCCCTCACTTTGTGGACCGTCTCCGGTCACATGCCCGCCGTGCACGATCACCGCCTTGGCGGCGATCTCGCTGGCGGCGTCACAGGTGTCCTGGAGGATCTTGCGACTGGGGATACGGACACGGTTGTTGTCGGCGCACACATTGATCAGGTATGGCGCATGCACGTAGATGGGGATGGGTGCCTTCCGCAACTCCTCTGCATCGTCACGCGGATTCGGCTTCTTCCACGATTGTGGGTTGGAGAGAAAGATCTGGACGAGATCCGCATTCCTCGCCTCGGCTTCGGCCAGTGGATGCCCCGATGGTGTGTGCGCACCAACCCGCATCAGGTCTCCTGCCAAAGCTTGGCCGTTGTCTCCCGCTTCTTGCGCTTGGCCGCGTCAACGGCATACTCGGCGATCTGCTCGGCCACGGCGTGGGGATCACGACCCCAGTCCTGGGCGAGGATGCCGAGCTCCCGCTCCTCGAGCCAGCGGGCCCCCCATGGGTAGTCGGGCATTCGCTCCCGGCCGAACACCGTGATGACGAGCAGCGGGATGAGGTCTCCCTCATCATCGATCATGGCCCCACCCACATCCCTGACGTTGTCCCACGGGATCAGAGTGGCACTACGCAAGGGTCCCCCCAACCTCAGCGCCAGCCCATCGTCGCGACATTCGACGACCTTGGTGGGCACGAACAACTCCTTCAGACCCCACAACACGAAAAGGGCGCCGAACGAGAACATGACCCATGCATAGATGACATCTCTCGGCTCGTAGATCTGGACATCTTCGGGTCTGAAGATCAAGTCGGTCAGCCACCGTGTGATCCGCCGCTCGGTGAGGACGTCGAGAGAGATGACCAGTAGGGGGATCCCTCCCATGGCCATGAGCCACATCTTCAACGCCGAGCGCCTGACGACAACGGTCACGACCCGACTCCCAGGTCCCCGGGCACAACGACCGCCATGTGGCTGATGTTGAGTGCGCCGAGCTTCTCGCCCGCCGCGCCTCCCGACCGGTCCAGGAGGGCGATGGCCTGGATGACGTGGAAACCCTCTCCAAGCAGGTAGCTGGCCGCCTCGACGGCAGCACCTCCGGTGGTCGTGGTGTCCTCGAGCACGGCCACTGGCATCGACGGATCGACCGGACCTACCAGCCGGCCGCCCACGCCGTGCCCTTTCTCCGCCTTGCGGATGGAGAAGGCCTTGAGCCGTCTTCCCTGCCTTTCTGCGATCAAGGCGGTGGCGATTGCGATTGGGTCGGCGCCCATGGTCATGCCGCCGACCGCCTGGACGTCTCGATGGAGGACGGAGAGGATCGCCTCTCCCACCAGTCGGGCCCCAAGGCCGTCGAAGGTCGTCTGACGCGCATCGAGGTACCAGTCCGAGACCTCGCCGCTGCGCAGGGTGAAAGGACCATCAGTGCGAAGCGCGTTCTCCCGCAGGTGCTCGATGAGAGGCTGTATGGCCACGCCCCCATGGTATTGGTGACGAGGGATGAACCTGCAACGTCTAAGTTGAGGTCATGGATTTGTTCCTGGTCCGACACGGGCAGCCAGACTGGGCGCCCGATCGCATCGCCCGCAACGACCCGGTGCTCACGGATCTGGGCAAAGAGCAAGCAGCGAGAGTGGCCCATCGCCTGTCCAGCCTGGATCGGGTCGATGAGGTCTGGACCTCGTCTATGAGCCGGGCGGTCGAGACCTCGGTCCCAATCGCCGCCGAGCTGAGCAAGGAGCGGGAGATATACGACTGGCTCCAGGAGATCAACAACCCGCCCGAATGGGAGGGAAGCCCGGTTGAGGACATCGATCATTACTTCGAGACCCTGAATCTGCGGACGCTGGACGAGATGTGGGACGGGCTCGGGCCCAACGGCGAGACATTCCGCGCCTTTCACGATCGGGTCGTCACCGGGTTGGTCGACACTCTCGATTCCCACGGCATTCACCCAGCACAACCTGGCGAGCGTCATCTGTGGACCGTCGACGACCCCGACCAGAGGGTGATCATCGTCGCCCACGCCGGCAGCAACGCCGTGGTGCTGGGTCATCTGCTCGGCCTCGACCCGGTGCCGTGGGAGTGGGAGCGATTTCGTCAGCCCCACA
>Ga0326597_10012820_pt1 | contig 11035 bp, 11 predicted proteins | sample RVTome_12_FD_203789 | JGI IMG/M metagenome (GOLD analysis project Ga0326597, IMG submission 203789) | Soil microbial communities from uranium-contaminated site in the Upper Colorado River Basin, Wyoming, United States - RVT100D185 | ecosystem: Environmental > Terrestrial > Soil > Contaminated >... | reverse complement strand
CGGCGCGAGGGTGGACGCCGCGAGTCCCAGGGCTGTTAGAACGAGCGCCCACGGCTCGGTAGGCCAGAGGCTCGCCAGCGCCGCCGCGGCGACGATGGCCGACCAGAGGCCGAGATCGTGGCCGATCGCCGCGGCGATGCGCTTGTCAGGGTTGCCAACAGGGCGCAATAAAGTTCTTGACCTTCCCTTCAAGCGCGGTATTATGCGGTCGTTCTCCGTCTCCTGGGCTTGAGGCTCGGGTAGACACGACGGAGGGTAGCGCCCCCCGGTGACTCCCTCCCACGGATTTAGGTTCCCTTCATTTTTGGAACGGACCCTGCGGCACGTCGCCGCAGTAGATGACCGTTTGGTGCCCTGCCCATGCGGGCACCGGAGCTCCTTTCCGGGGCTAGATGCTCCGGTAGAATAAGGAGACGTTCGATGAGTAAGAGGAATCACTCCGCTCCCGATGTCCAGGCCGAAGAGCGCATCATCCGCCCGAGCATTCCCAGGCTGGTAGACGCGATCCGTCGCATCGGGCACAGCCTCGAGGACATGGTCCTCGACATCAGCGACAACGCCATCCCAGCGCAGGCCTCCCAGGTTAGCATCGTCTTCAGCGGCCAGAAGACGTTCGACCGAATCGAGGTCGCTGATAACGGTCACGGGATGGACGAGGCGGTTCTCATGGAGGCGCTTCGCCTCGGATCCGATGTTCAGTATTCCGCGAACAGCCTCTCGAAGTACGGGGTGGGGCTGAAGGCCGCGGCGCTCTCCCAGGGGCGCCGGCTCACGGTCCTGACCCGAAAGAAGGACAAGGAACTGCTCAAGGCCATTCTCGACGTCGACCTGATCGAGGAACGTAATGACTATGTCGTGGTGTTCACCAAGCCCACGGATGAGGAAGCTGAGGACTTCGAGAAGAAGACCGCGGGAATCGGCACCGTCGTCGTGGTCGACAAGATAGACGTCGCCCGTACGGAGAGCCTCACGATGGCTCTCAACAAGACGCGGCGCCGTGTGGCAGAGACCTACCATCGCTTCATGACGGCCACCGATCCGGTCAGCTTCATCATCAACGGACAGCGCATCGAGCCGATCGATCCGCTCTTCATCGGCAACTCCCGCGTCGAGGATCTCCTGGTGCCAACGTCCCTCGAATTCGAGGACGCGAACGGCAAGACGGTCGTAATCACGGTGCGGGCCTCGCAACTGCCACATCCTCCCTCCCAGGAAAATCGGAAGGACACGAAGGACCAGTTCGAGATCAAGCAGAGGAACATCGGCTTCTACATCTATCGGGCGAACCGGGTCATCAAGAGGGCGGAGACGCTCGAGCTCTTCACGCCGGACACGAAGCTCTTGTCGTTCCGGGGCTCGGTCGACTTCAATCCTGACGCGGACGACTTCTTCAGTCTGGATGTCGCGAAGCGACGTGTCGTGATTTCCGAGAAGGTCCGGGGAAAGCTGAAAGAGATCTTTACGCCGGCTCTGAACCACTCGCGAAAGCTGTGGCAGGACGCGAAGAAGGCCGAGCCGCAGGACGACGAGCAGCCTAACATCCACAAGCCGGCCAGCAGCCAGATCAACGCGAAGGACCCGCTGCTCTCCACCGGGCGCAAGGAGCGCACGACGCCCGAGGAGATGGCCGCGAAGGCATCGCCCAAGATCACGCGCCTCCCGCAGCCGCCCAAGGACAAGATCCGCATCATCGAGATGGACGAGCTCGCAGATGGGCTCCTCTGGGAGCCTAGCCTCGACAAGAACGGCCAGGTGTACGTGCGTGTGAACAAGAGCCACCCCTTCTACGACAAGGTGTACCGCGCGTACGCGAGCGAGGATCCCGAGCTCGTAGAGGCGGTGGACTACCTGCTCTGGGGGCTCGCGCACGCGGAGTACAACATCGGATACGACGACGAGCAGAAGGTCACGATCATGGACGACCTGAGGCGCTTCGCCTCGGCGAATCTCCGGAAGCTCCTCGCGGAGTAACGCCCCGGACCTGTTCACCCGCCCGCCGGAGAGCGTGCCCCTCCCGCGGGCGGGATTTTATCTTTGTGGCGACACTCAACATAAGTTGAGTATAGTATTCGTTAGACTTCTAGACATGCACACCATATTGTGGTCGTCGATGGCAATGGGTACCCGATCTAGGCCCTCAGTGGAAAATGAGGTCCTCACTATCGAGGAGGTAGCCGAGTACCTGAGGCTCTCAAAGAAAACCGTCTACAAATTGGCGCGAAAGGGGGAGCTCCCCGCCTTTAAGGCCGGTACCCATTGGCGGCTGAAGCGTCCGGAGCTTGAGGAGTGGATCAGACGCCGGACCCGATTGGAGGCGACTCAGTGAACCTCGGCCGGGTGTCCTTCGCGGGGCACGAGACCTTCCCGTTTCGGTACACATGGTTGAAGAAGGGTGTTGACGCTATCGGGAAGGATCCCGAGGTTTTCGGCAAAGAGGACGCCATGGTCAGGTTTGGTGTGGGCAAGAACATGGTGACCTCGATCAGGCATTGGGGGCTCGCGGTCGGCACGCTCGAGGAGAATGCGAGCGCGCCCAACAACCGCGGCCGGCAGCTATGCGCGACCGAGCTCGGTGCCTCGCTGTTCTCTGACGACGGCTGGGATCCGTACCTTGAGGATGTCGGTACGCTGTGGTTGATCCATTGGCAGCTCGCGAGTACGCCCCACGAGGCCACGACCTGGTGGTGGGTCTTCAATCAGTATCCCGGGATCCAGTTCACGCGGCGTGAGCTACAGATGCAGCTCGAACGACTCGTGCAACAGCTTGCGTGGAATCGCGTGTCGCCTGCCTCTCTCAAGCGAGATATCGATTGTTTCATTCGGACCTACCTCCCTTCCCGGCGGGCACGGACGGTGCAGGAGGAGACCCTAGACTGCCCGCTGATCGAACTGCGTCTTCTCCGCGAGGACAGCGGCGCCCAGGCGTATCAACTGGTGCGTGCGCCGCATCCGACCTTACCCCTGCCCATCTTTGCGTACGCCCTAGCCAACTATCTCGAGCGGCGGAAGACCCCGGCGAAGACCGTAAGCCTGAACGACCTAGCATTTGACGCCGGTGCTCCCGGCCGCGTGTTTTGCTTGAGCGAGCCCGGTCTCCTCAGTCGGCTTGAAGTGCTCCGCGATGTCACCCGCGGAGCACTCGTCTACGATGAGACAGCCGGACTGAAGCAGGTCTTCTTGCACAAGGCCTTTGACGCGAGGGCGCTCCTCGAGCAGTACTACGCCGCCTCGCGGAGAGGATCCACATGGGCACGGACGTCGCGCTCAACGAAGCGCTGACAGCATTCGTTCGGGTTCGGGCCCGCTATCGACGGGCCATGAACCTCGAACGTGATACGGGCCGCGCGGGCGCACTCACGGGATACCTGCTCACACCGGTCGTGCGACGCGCGCTAGGGCGTATCGTGACCGGCCTTGAGAAGGGCGGCGTGGAGCGGGCGTGGGCACTGACCGGTCCCTACGGTTCGGGAAAGACCGCGTTCGTGGTGTTCCTCTCAACTCTGGCGCATCTCATGGCCACCCCCTTGAGAAGGAACGCCCAAGCCATTCTCAGGGAATCCGATCCTGTGCTTGCCCAGTCTGCGCGAAAGGCGGAGTTTCTGCCGGTCGTTCTAACCGGCGAGCGGGCACCGCTGGACCTGCTGCTCATCCGCGCGCTCCGAAACGCGCTTGAGGCGCAGTTGCCCACGAAGCGCGGCGCCAAGCCGGCGATCTTTCAGGAAGTTACGCGGCTCGCCGAGCGCCTCGATCGCGCACGGAACCTATGCGCCGTAAGCGAAGTCCTGACCTGTTTCGTAAGGGTGGCCCACTACGTAGGGAAGACACATCACGCCGGCGTCCTCCTCATCGTGGACGAGGCCGGCAAGATCCTTGAGTATGCCGCTGAGAATCCGGCTCGTGGCGATATCCAGCTCTTTCAGGCGCTCGCGGAATTCGCCGCGTCGAGCGGAGACAGACCCTTCGTGGTCGTGACCGTCCTCCATCAGGCATTCGATCAGTATGCGGCACGCTTGAGTGCTGGTCAGCGGAACGAATGGGCGAAGGTCCAAGGGCGATTCAGCGATCTGATCTTTCAGGAGGAACCTGATCAACTCGTCAAACTTATAGCGGCAGCACTCGATCGTCCCCGACCACGGCCGGACATTCGTGGATGGCCCGAGCTTGTCGGAAGGGCGGCGGAATGGGTCGGCGAGGGCACGCGCTGGGACAAGAAGACGATCGCGCGGCATCTCGAGAACTGTTGGCCTCTCCATCCAACCACTGCGGTGCTACTCGGACCGCTGTTTCGGGGCCGCCTTGCACAGAACGAGCGGTCGCTCTTTGCGTTTCTCTCGTCTGATGAACCACTGGGCTTCCGCGAGTTCCTCAAGAGCGCATCGGTCGAGTCTCTCTTTACCCCCGACCGACTCTACGACTACGTCGTGGGGACACTTGGCAACCGTTTGTTCGGCCAGGACGGCCGATACTGGGCAGAGATTGACACGGCCCTGCGGCGCCTGCCTCCCGATGCCGAGCTCGTCGATGCAAAAATAATTAAGGTGTCCGGGATGCTCTCCATGCTCGGTGACTATGTCGGGCTGCGGCCCTCGGCGGCGATCCTCATGCACGCGCTTGCGGATGAGGAAGACGTGCCCAAGGCCGTCGAACGACTACGGGCCTCTTCTGTTGTTGTCTACCGCAAGTTCCGCGACGCGTACCAGATTTGGGAGGGTAGCGATCTCGACGTTGACCAGCTCGCACAGGACGCGGTGGGCCAACTTCCTCCCGACCATTCGCTCGCGGCGTATCTCATGCGCCTCGTACCGCCTCGACCGCTCATCGCGCGCCGCCACCTCTTCCACACTGGCACGCTCCGATACTTTGAGGTCCGCTTCGTCGATGCGGAGCACCTCGAAGAGCATCATGACGCGGCTCTCGTCGAATCGCTTCTCAAAGCGGGATCGGATGGCGTGATCTTCTTAGTATTGCCGAAATCGGATGATGCGCGGCGGAGACTTGACGAACGTCTGGCCGATCAAGCGATCTTCAAGACGTTGCCGCAGGAGATACCGATCGTAGTCGGTCTCCCGTCCTCCACGGCGTACCTGAACGACCTCGCAAGGGAGCTCGAGGCGCTGGAACGCGTACTGACTGCCACCCCGGCGCTGCAGACTGACGTAGTGGCCCGGAAGGAGTTGGCGTCCCGAATCAATGAGGTCCACCAGCTCTTGGAGCGAGAAGTCGCTCGGGTGTTTGCTCCGGACAATCCTGAGTGCCGGTGGTTCAGTGAGGGCGGCAGGTTACCGGTGCGTTCCTCACGGGACCTTATGGGAACACTCTCTGACCTATTCGATCTGGCGTATCGAGAAGCCCCCGCAATCAGGAATGAACTTCTCAATCGGCGCGAGCTCTCCTCGGCGGCGGCAAAGGCCCGGCGCAATCTTCTCGAAGCCATGATCGTCTCCCATGACCAACCTCGGCTCGGCTTCACGGGATGTCCGCCGGAGGTGAGCATGTATCGCTCTGTCCTCGAGGAGCAGGGCCTCCACCGCCAGGTCGGCGACACGTGGCGGTTTTTGGAGCCCGACGGCGCGATGCGCGGTGTGTGGGCAGCGATCGAACGCTTTCTGGAAGATACAGAGCGGCAGCGGAGGCCGCTTACCGAACTCTACGATCGACTCAAGCATCCGCCCTTCGGGATCAAGGAAGGACCACTGCCTGTTCTTGTGTGCGCCGCCCTGCTCAGTCGGGAATCCGAGGTAGCCCTCTACGAGCAAGGGTCGCTCGTGCCTGAGCTCGCGCCAGCGGTCATCGAGCAGCTTCTCCGTTGGCCCGATCACTTCGAGGTGCGGCAGTCACGCCTCACGGGAGTGCGGCTCGAGGTCTTTGAACGCCTGGCACGATCGCTCGTTACGGGCAGCAAGCCAGCACGAACCGTTCTCGACGTCGTACGGGGCTTGCTGAAGTTCGTCACCGGACTCTCCCGCTACGCACGCAGTACGTCGGCAATCGCGCCAGAGACCACTCGGGTCCGCGAGGCGCTTCTCCTGGCCCGCGAGCCAGCGCAGCTCCTGTTCCAGGACCTTCCCGCGGCTTGCGGGTGCGTCCCCTTTGAAGGTAGCGCGCCAGTGCCGCGAGAGGTCGTTGAAACCTTCCTTTCCATCTTGCGTCGAAGCCTCGGAGAGTTGCAGAATGCGTATCCGCATCTCTTGGCGCGATTGGAACACACACTCTCTCAGGCGCTTGGCTTGCCCACGGGAGGGCAACGGCTCAGGGCAGAGTTAGGGAATCGCGCCAAACGACTCCTAGCGCTTGCCGTCGAGTCTCGTCTCAAGGGTTTCGTGATCCGAGCGATGGATGACGGACTTGAGCACGAAGAGTGGCTCGTCTCCATCGCCACATATCTCGCCTCGAAGCCGCCGGCCGAATGGGTGGACACCGACTCTGAGCAGTTTCAGCTGCAGCTCGCGCTCGTGAGCCGGAAGTTCCGCAGTCTCGAAGCGATGGCGATTGCGGGGGCGGCGCCCTCCGACGGGGCGACGCTCGTGCGGGTGGCCGTGACGCAGCAAGGAGCGATCGAGCAGGAGCGTGTGGTCTCTGTGCGCAGCGATGAGCAGCAGATGCTCGCGCTCCTCCGCCTGCGTGTCATGGATGCGGTCGAGAGTGTGTCGCCTGAGGTCTCTCGGGAGACCCTCATTGCTGCGCTGGCCCTTGTGACCGAGCATCTCCTGATCGAGGCCGAGCGAGAAAGCGCGCCGGCCCTGGAGGAATGACCGTGAGCGAGCCACGTCATATCCTGAGCCTCTCTGGGGGTAAGGACAGCACCGCGCTCGCGATCTATATGCGTGATCGCGTCGCCGAGATGGAATACGTCTTCTGCGACACGCAGAAGGAGCTGCCTGAGACCTATGAATATCTCGGACGGCTCGAAGCATATCTGGGGAAGCCCATCGTCAGGCTGAACGCCGAGCGCGGCTTCGATCACTGGCTGAATCTCTACAACGGCTACCTCCCATCGTCGCGGATGCGGTGGTGCACTCGTCAGCTGAAGATCCGCCCCTTTGAGAAGTACGTGGGTGACGATTCGGTGGTGAGCTATATTGGCATCCGCGCGGATGAGAATCGCGAGGGGTACATCTCGACGAAGCCGAACATCACTGCCCGCTATCCGTTCAAGGACGCCGGCATCGTAAAAAGCGATGTCTATCGGATTCTTGATGAGAGCGGTCTCGGTGTTCCCGAGTACTACAAGTGGCGCACACGCTCAGGATGTTACTTCTGCTTCTTCCAGCGCAAGGCCGAGTGGGTGGGGCTCAGGGAGAAGCACCCGGACCTCTTCGAACTCGCGAAAAGCTACGAGAAGATTGATCCCGAGACGGGCGAGCGATATACCTGGAGTCAGAGCGAGAGTCTCGTGGATCTCGAGCAGCCCGCCCGAGTTGAGGAGATCAAACGGAATCACGCCAAGGTTCTCGCGAAGGAGCAGACCGTACTGCCGAATCGCCCGCTCGTCGAGATCCTCGCCGAGGTCCATGATGACGAAGATGATGGGCAAGGGTGCTTGATCTGCCACCTATAACGGAGGCAACCCGCACCATGGCAGATCCGCTCCAGATGGAGCTTCAAGAGACAAGCAAGTACTTCTTGCCAATCGAGTCGACTATGCACGACGCGATGGCCATAGGCCTTGCCGCGTTCCTTTGGCAGTTTTGCACGGTGACCGCGTGGGCTTACGAGGAGAACACGACCCGCGCTGCGAAGTTCGGTGAGCGCAAATACATCTTTCTGCCTCACGGGAAGGTCGCGGGACTCTCCAAGCTTTTCAATCTTATTGCCAGAGCGATCGAAGGAATGATTGGATGGAAGCGCGAGAACTAGCTGGGTGCCCGTTCTGCGACGACCTCGCGATCGGCCGGAACGTCGTCCGCGAGGCCGGACCGTTCTTCTTCCGCTGGGACCGCTACCCAGTCTCCGAGGGCCACCTGCTCGTGATCCCGAAGCGCCACCTCGAGTGGTTCTCTGAGCTTTCGCTCCTTGAGAATCAGAGTCTTGGCGCCGCGCTCAACGAGGCGATTGAACTCGTCAAGGCCAAAGTGAAGCCGGACGCGATCAACATAGGAATCAACGATGGCCCCGCCGCCGGCCAGACCGTGCCCCACCTGCACATCCACGTCATCCCGCGCTGGGTTGGAGATGTGCACGATCCTCGTGGAGGGGTGCGAGCGGTGATTCCCGAGAAACAACGGTATTAGGAGGGCTACCCACCCCGGTATGACGGACGAAGTCGCCGACATCATCAAGGTTCAACACGAAATGAAGGCCCATATGCGGGAGTTTATGCTATGGCCGCTAAGGTGGCAGCAATACATGCCAGGCAATCACGCCTGGTACCTCCAGCGCAGGAACTTTTCGTCGGCTTGAACATCGAGACCTACTGCGTCGACGGTTTAGTTCAACTGGCCGGAAGGAGAGGCATACCGTGAGCGAACAGCTCTCGTCACTCAATGTAATGATTGATATTGAGACCTTTGGTCGCCGTCCTCGAGGACTCGTGGTATCCATCGGCGCCGTCCTGTTCGACACTCTAAAGGAAATCCCGCCGACTGACGTAGCCAGCGAATTCCATGCTGTGCTTTCCTGGGAGGCAGCGCTAGCGGAGTCCCGTTTTGAGAAAAACCTGGAGACACTAGATTGGTGGCACGAAAAACAACCGACGGCTTACGCCCGTCTCCGCGAGCTCATGAAGCTATCGACGCTCAATATGACCCAACTCCTGGTGCAGTTCTGCGACTGGGTAGCTCCCCTCTGTCAAGGCGGCGCAAAAGTGTGGGGCAACAGTCCGAGCTTCGACCTTGTACAACTCGAAAACGCTACCAAAGAGGTGGGAATACGGTTTCCGATACCTTATGGCGCAGAGAACGACTATCGCACGCTCACCGACCTGGTATACGGCTCAACCTCCAAGCCGCGGCCACCGGAGAATATCGCACACGATGCGTTGGCCGATGCTCGTTTTCAAGCCCGCGTGTGTGCCCAAGCATTACAGCAAGTCGAGCGCTGGAAACCGCGTGACGCGGCGATCCAGGCCTGACACCTTTGGACCCAGGAAGCGTGTCATTCCCCAAGGCCCTCTGTCTTGCGGGCATTCGGTGTCGACCTTGAACGTACGGATGGGAGGGGCTCATTCATGCGACAGAACGCGTCCTGGGTGGTCGTGGCACTAGTGTTGGCGTGGCAAACTGCTGCCTATGGGCAGGGTGCGTCCTCTAAGGCGGCGAGCACTCCAGCGCCTGCTGCTCTAATACCCGTGGCCCCGGAATCAACAGCTCCAAAGGACTTAACGGAGGTCGCAGCTCAGCTCAGAGCAATTCAGTCAGCGATTGTCAAGCTCACGGAGAAGGCCGACAAGACGGATTACACGCCCGCGGAGTTGGGCCTACTCGGCAGCCTTCTTGGTGTTGTGATAGGTGGGGCTATTACCTTTTTTACGCAGCGAAGAATCATCACAAATCAACGGGATCTAGCGGAGAAGGCCGCTCAGGATACCAAGGCACTCGCCGACGCCAAAGCGGCGCAGGAGCGCGAGCTCGCGGAGAATCGAGCAAAGCTTGAGATCGGCAATTCCCTTGTTCAATGGCAGCTCAAACAGTTGTCGGAACTGTATGGGCCGCTGCATGCGCTGCTCCGACAGTCGAATGCGTTGTACCGCCACATGAACACCGTGCTTGAAAAGGCGGACCCGAATCGATTTCGGCTGCGGCAAGGCTCACCCGGCGATGACTACGACAACATGATATTTGAGATCAACTTGAGCAGACAGTGGGTTCGTTTCCGCACCATCATGCACATCGGCGAGGTGTACGGGCGGAACTACGGAATCGAGGACTACTTCGATGAGGTGATCGCGATTGGCGGTCGGATGGTAACGGTCATCGCAGAAAAGGCGGGATATGCCCGACCGGAACAATCGGACTTGGTTTCTGTTTTTGGAAAATACCTTGCGCACTATTCGGTCCTTGATCGACTCCATTCCGGTATGAAGACAAAACATGAAACGCCTGGTCGGGGCGGCGATGCTCTCAATCAGACGCACGACGCGTCGGCACCGGCCATAGTGGTCGATGAGTCAGCCGTGTTTCCTAAGGAGATACAAGGCCTGGTCGATGCCGGCTTTGATGCGATTGTCACTGCGTTAAATGAGTGGCGAGCGAAGGCGGCTGCTTAGTACAGGGCAAGTCAATCGTGCTCTGCGCTGATGTCGTACCGGCGCAACATGGCCTCATGGCCGGTGATCTTCATGGCGATCCTCGGGTCGACGCCGGCGCTGGATGGGATTGCGCGTGGCGGCGCGCCGGACGTCGTTGAGGACTTGATAAGGCTGGTGCGAGACGACTATCAGCTCAAGGGCCGACGGTCGACACCCTCTCCCCAGTCGAGGATCGCCAACGTCGCGGACTTCTTCGGCGCCATCCATGTGAGCGACATCACCCCGGGTCTGATCACCCAGTATGAGCTCGACTGGGAACACGGCCGCGTCAGGGCGGTCCGCCGCCCGAGGAGGGACGCAAGCCCGTCGATCGGCGCTTGCAACCGGTGTTCCTGTGGCGAGGCGCCTCACGCGGTGGATGACGCCCGAGGCGGCGGAAAGCGACCTCTTGTGGTCGCCGCTGCCCGCCTTTCCCAACTGAGTCGAAGCTCGCAACGAGGGACACCAAGGGCCAGGACTTAACCCTGATCCGAAATTCGGAGAATGGTCGTGGTCGTGTCAACGCCTCGAATTTGGCTGGTTCGCGGCATATTGACAGTCTGGCGCCAACGCCCCTCCTGGGGGCCCTGGCGTAAAGGCACGGGGTGTTACAAACGTTGCGACCAGAGCGCCTGATCGCCGACTCATCTGCCTCCGATACTTGCGGATTGGGGTACAGGCTCCGGAGGTAGTCGTAGATCTCCGTGACCGTCCCGACGGTCGAGCGCGGGTTCTTGGACGTCGTCTTCTGCTCGATCGAGATGGCGGGCGACAGTCCCTCGATCGAGTCGACGTCGGGCTTCTCCATCT
>Ga0326597_10012819_pt1 | contig 11035 bp, 8 predicted proteins | sample RVTome_12_FD_203789 | JGI IMG/M metagenome (GOLD analysis project Ga0326597, IMG submission 203789) | Soil microbial communities from uranium-contaminated site in the Upper Colorado River Basin, Wyoming, United States - RVT100D185 | ecosystem: Environmental > Terrestrial > Soil > Contaminated >... | reverse complement strand
CTTCGTCGAGGCCGAGCCGCTGGACACGGGCCTGGCGCGCCCTGTGCTTGAGGCATTCGATGTGGACGGGGATGGAATGGACGATCTGCTGGCCTTTGGCAACGTCAAGTCGCTGACCGAAGAGGGGCAGTACGATGGCAGCAAACTGCTGCTGTTCCGCGGGCAGACGGACGGCTTCCTCGAGCCCCAGGAACTGGCTCGCGTCATTTCGGGTCAGGCGGGGTTCATCCTGCTCCACGACGTCGATGGCAATGGGTACCTGGACCCGGTGATGTGGTTTTCAGGCAACGACACCCTGTCAGTGCTGCCCAGCCATGGCGGGGGCGCGTTTGGGAAGATCCAGAACTACCTCGTTTCTTCTGCCAGCGGCGCGACGTTTGCCGACCTGGATCAAGATGGGGACGCCGATTTGATCACCACCCACGAGCGCGGGCAGTTCAGCCTGGGCCGGATGCAGGTGTTCCTCAACGCCGGGAGTCTGCGTTTTCGAGAGCCAAAGCCATTTAGCACGAAGCTAGGCCCGATTGACGTGGTCAGCGGGGATTTCAACGAGGATGGCCTGCCGGACGTGGCGGTTGCCAATTTCTACAGCGACGACCTCACCCTGTACTTCAATGAGACAGTGATTGCCGGCGAGTCAAACCCGTAATTTCCTCCCCCTCACCCTGCCCCTCTCCCACAAGGGGAGAGGGAAACCTGCTCCTTCCCCCTGGTGGGGGAAGGTTGGGATGAGGGGAATTCCGGCACCTAAAAAGAAAGGGCTCCAGCGCGAGGCTGGAGCCCTTTTGTGTCTCGTTCTTGTTCAGGCTTAGAACGTGATGCCGAGGTTGAACTCGACAGCGCTCATGCCGCCGGGCGAGAAGCCCATGCTGGCGGACACGACGAAGCCGATGCCGTAGTCCACGGTCAGCTCAAAGTCGGTCCCGGTCCATGCGAGTGAGCCAGTGCCCGCGAAGCTCGTCGTGGTATCCAAGCTCAGCAAGCCGCGGCTGACGCCTAAGGAGAATTTGGCGTTTGTCAATCCGCCGGGCGTTGCCGTCTTGATGACGATCACCAAATCTGCCGGGTTCTGGTTGGGGTTGAGCACCAGGGCCAGGGTGGTAGACACCGAGTCAATCTGCAGGTCGCCGCCGAGATCAACCAATGTCAAGGACAGGTTGTCGGAGGAGATGAAGATCGCGATGGCATTCATGGTGAGGTTCGTGATGTTGTCGGAGCTCATCACGACCAGCACGTCGGCCAAGTCAAACAGGGTGAACTCGGCCGTGAGCACGCTGAATAAACCGTTGGGATCGTTGGGGTGCCACTCGGTGAAGACGCTGAACACGATGCCGCCCAGGTCCACGCCCTCGACGCTCAGGGTTTCTTCCTCGAACAGGATCGGGGTCTTGGCGCCGTCCTCGATGGCGGTCTTGTCAAAGATATTGCCAAGGGAGGCGGTGCAGGCCTTGTTGACCTCATACGGCCAGCTGCGCTTCTTGATCACGTTGCGGCCGCTGGCGCAGAATGCCGTGCTGCCCGTCACCGTGATGCCGCTGACCGTCTGGCCGCTGACCGTGATCACGTCGCCGAAGCCGAAGGTCGGCGTCTGGTTGTCCACCACGGAGTCGGTCTGGCCGACGAAGTAGGGCGTGCCGATCACGGTGAAGTGGTCGTGCTCGTGGCTGCTGCTGCCGTTGATGTCCGGGAAGTCGACATCCTCGAACAGCGCCAGGTTGTTCAGCGTGATGCCGGCGATGTTCAGTTCCAGCTCGATGCGCTTCTTGACGAAGCCCACCGCGTTGTCCACCACCTCGTCACCGTCGCCGTCGCCCATGTTGAAGACGTTCTGTCCTACGCAATCGCCATTTGCCAGGAATGGGCCAGCCGGTAAGGTCGTGCAACCGAAGGGCTCGGCAAACACGAAGTCATCGCTGACCGACAGGGCGCCCAGGTTCGTGTCCAGGTTGATGATGGCGAACTCGATGCCCGTGGTGCCAAAGCCGATGTCGAAACCAATGGTCAACCCGCTGATCGTGATATTGACCACCAGGTTGGACTGGATATCGAAGAAGTACATCACCGATTCGGTTTGGCGACCCATGGGCTCCATCAGGATGTGGATATCGAAGCTGCCCGTGACGTCCGCTTTGGTGACGGCAGCGAAGCCCGCCACCAGGACAAGCGCTAGAAAAGCCGAGAGAATTCTTCTAGACACTCAAACCCTCCTTTAAATTTTTTGCTTGGGTTTAGTTTTCGAAACGTAGCTTTTTTGCTACTGGAACTGCTTTTGGCTGATCCACCACCTCCCTACCTTCCAACCTTAGCAAAGTTGCGTCGTTATTGTAGCCCAGTCATCCGCAAAAGTCAACAGAGGATTCCGTGGCGCACAAGACAATTTGCTGTGCGTTGATCGGGGTGGGGAGTTCGGCGTCCCTCAAGGTCGCGGGCTGTCCCGGTGGATGGGAGCGGGGGAGGACAGGGGCAACTGGGCCAGGGATTGCAGCGGCACCGAGCTGCCCACGCTGCCCTTGAGCCGACAACCCAGGATGATGAGCACGTCGCCGACGCCCGCCAGCAAGGGGCGCAGCAGGCGCGCAAGCCATGGCTTTAAGCCCCGGCTGAGGCGTTTGCGCGGGGGCCTCCTGCTGCATCCGAGCGGCGTCCAAGGCGGCGGCATCCAGGCTGGGCTGGTAGGTGAAGCCCTGAGATAGGGTGTGGGCGGGCATTCTGGCCACGGCTATCGTCCCTCTCCTTTGGCGTGTTCAATCATGGAAGACAATCGGTCCAGCTCCTCGCCTGAAAGCGCTTCCCTGGACATGTCCAACAGGGTCGCCACTGCCTGGGCGGCCGACCCTGAAAAAAACGTGTTCAGCACGTTCTGTAAGGCAGAATGCTTGGCCTGATCGGGCGCCACCGTGGGGGTATAGAGATAGCGAGGGCCTTGTTGCAGGTGCTGCAGAAAGTGCTTGCGCTCCAACACGCTGAGCATAGCGCGCACCGCGGAATAGCTGGGTGGGTCCGGCAGCTGGACCTGGACCTCGGCCGCGGTGGCTTGGCCCAATCGGTAGATGATGTCCATGATTTGCCGTTCTCGTCGGCTCAGCCCGTTCTGCAAGGTCGTTTCCATAAGGGTCTCCCTCAAGAGTGCTACGAAACTAGCAGTATGCTAAAAATATAGCATACTGCAGCGGGCCTGTCAAGGGGGAGGCCAAAACAGGGGAGATGATCATCAGTAGAGAGCAAGAGCCGGCCTAGGGAAGCAGTCGGAACAGCCCCATGGCGAGCAGGGCGGCAAGCACGGGCACCACGAACCAGGCAAACAGGATCTTGAACACGGTCTCGCCCTGCAACGTGTGCATGCCCTTCACCATGCCGATGCCGATCACGGCGCCGACCATCGCCTGAGACGCGGACACAGGGATGCCCAAGGCGGCGTACAGGTGCAACGTCAGCGCGCTGCTCAACATCGAGATGAAGGCGGAAAATGGGTCCAGCTCGGTCAGCCTGGATCCAACGGTTGCCATCACGCGGCGGCTGTACGTCAGCACGCCAAGTGCAATGGTCAGCCCCCCGAACCACAAGCCGGCGATCGGGGCGAGCGCGCCGCTTTGCACCCAGACGCCGGCCACGTTGGCCACGTTGTTGGCGCCCAGCGCGTAGGCGCTGTAGCAGCCGACGATCACGAATCCCAACTTCAAGTACGTTTCGTACGCGGACAAGCCGCTGACCCAGCGCGCAAAGGCAAGGCCGAGGGTCAGGTAGAGCAAGAAAGAGAACGCAAGCGCCCCCAGCGGGGCCAGCATCCATGCGGCGCCCAGCTTCAGCAGCACGGGCCAGTGGGTTGAGCCTTGCAACAAGCTCAACCCCGTCATGGCGCCCACCACCGCCTGGGTGGTGGACACGGGCAGCCCCAGGGTGGTGGTCAACAAGATAATCAATCCAGGGACCAGGGCGATGATGAAGGCGGTGTGAGCAGTCTGCTGGCCCAACGCGCTGTAGGTGTGGATGCCATCGAGCCCCTGCAACACGGCGCCTGCGGTGACAAAGACGGCCGTCAGGCCGAGCGCCGTGTACACCCGCACCATCTGGGTGGTGATGGCCAAGCCGAAGGCGTTGACCGAATCGTTGGCGCCCAACGTCCACCCCAGCAATGCCCCTGCCAACAAGCGAATATCCATGCGCGATGCCTCAGGCGTGGCGCCTGGCCACGATGATCTCGATTAGATCGGAAAGGTCCTCGCCCAGGTCGGACACCTGGGCCAGCTGCGTGATGAAATCGCGCACCCACAGCTTCTGCGCCAGGTCCAGATCCATGGCAAAGAGCTGGCGAATGGCTTCCTGCTCGATGCGATCGATCTCGCCTTCGAGTTTCTCCACGCGATGGGTGTGTTGCATGACCTCGGCCATTTTCTCAAACATCATGCGAATGGCTGACTCCAGCTGTTGCAGCAGCAGCATGGTCTTGTCGGCGATTGCAAGCAGCTGGGGCTTGAGGGGGGCCGGGATGCGGATGGATTGGAGCAGGATGGTGCGCGCCAGGGTATCGGCGGTGTTGGCCAGGCGATCCAGCCGCTCGACCAGCCGCAGGACGTCGGCGCGGTAGGTTCCCATCAGCGCGCCCTGCAGCAGCTCTTGAATCACCTCGCGCCTCACGTCATCGGCGCGGCTTTCGTGCTCGTGAACCTTGCGCGCCAGCGCCTGGGCTTCCGGAGCCTGATTCAGGTAGGCCGTCAGCGCCTCCTCAAACGCCTTCAAGGTGCTCACCACCAGCGACAGATGCCGCTGGACCAATCCTTCGATGCGTTTGCCCTGTCCCCATAAGAACATGCTCTCTCCTTTTCCGCGTGCGCGCAGGATCCCAAAGCGAAGCATCACCCGACGCCGCGCCCAGAGTATAGTGCCGCACTTCGGTTGCAAGCTGATCCGGCTTGAAACGTCCAAATCCATGGAGTAAGCTTTGAACGGCCAAGGGTGGTTAGCTCAGCTGGGAGAGCGCCAGGATCACAACCTGGAGGTCACAGGTTCGAGCCCTGTACCGCCCACCACAAAGCGACGCTTTTCCTCCCCCCTCCACCCCTTCAGCGCTGGTATGGCATCAGAGTCTTTCTTCTAGGAGGTGCCGCGTGGAACCACCCGCTCAACCGTGCGCCGCAGAGGTCGCTTGGCGTCACCGGGCGTTGGTGGAAGAGCTGAAGCGCAAGGGGTGCGTTCAGACCGTCGCGGTCGAAGCGGCGTTGTGCGCAGTGCCCCGCCATCTGTTCGTGCCGCATGTATCCATCGAGGAGGCGTACGGCGATCGCGTGATCTCCACCAAGTACATCGGAGATCGACTCGTGAGCTCCGCCTCTCAGCCTGCGATGGTGGCCTTGATGCTGGAACAGCTGGCCCTGGAACCGGGGCAGCGCGTGCTGGAGGTGGGCACCGGCAGCGGCTACAACGCCGCCCTGATGGCCCACTTGGTCGGGGAGGCGGGCCAGGTGGTCAGCGTGGAGCTGGAGCCGGATCTGAGCGAAGGCGCAAGGCGACATTTGGACGCAGCCGGTTTTTCGCGCGTGCGGGCCGTGTGCGGGGACGGCGCGGCGGGATATGCCGACGCGGCGCCGTACGATCGCATCATCATCACCGCAAGCGCCCGCGATCTGGCGCCTGCATGGTGGGAGCAATTGGCGCCGGGAGGGCGGCTGGTGGTGCCCTTTTCCATGCGTCCGGGGCTTCAGGCATCCTTGGCTTTTGCCCACCGCGGCCATCATCTGGAGAGCTGCTCGGCAAAACCCTGCATGTTCATGGACCTGCGCGGCGATGCGGCTGCGCAGGAACGATGTGAGCGTGTGGGCCCGCACCTGTCGCTGCTTGCCGCGGGGGGAGCAACGGTGGATCCGCAGGCGGTGCACGCATTGCTTGAAGGTCCCTACGAGGACCGGGGCAGCGGCGTCTATTTCAATGGGCGTGACTCCGCCGGCGTGATGGCGCTGCGGATGTGGTTGGCCCTTCAGGAAACCGAGCTGATCACGATCCTGGTCGAAGGGCAGCGTCGCCAGGCGCACTATCTGGATTTCTTCGAGCAGTACGCGCTCAGCGACGGGTTGCTGGAACAGGGCGCGCTCGCCCTGCTGTGGCGCCTTCCACGCGCGCTGTGGGATCATTCCTTTGAGGCGGTGGTGCGCTGTTATGGAGCAGAAGGCCGCGCGGCGCAGCGCTTGCTGGACGGCGTGCAAGGCTGGCAGGCGGCGGGTCGCCCGCAGCTGGACGATTACGGCATCAGGGCGTACCGCAAACAAGTTGCCCCTCCGCTTGCAGAGCGCGAAGCGCTGCTGAATCGCCCCTGGACGGACTTTGTGTTCGCTTGGTGACCTGGCGCGCACACCGCAGAGGGTGGCTTTCATTCGCTTTTCATCCGGCCTCCATTCTTTTTTCACCACGGCAGGGGCATCGTGTCTTCAAGGAGCGTGCTCATGATGATTCGCCTAAAACTCGCGCTGATCCTGGGGCTGCTGTCCCTGATGACAAGCGGATGCGATTGGTGGTTGCCGCCCGAGGCGCAGGAGCCGCCTGTGCCCGAGCCGCAGAAGCACCAAGCGCTCATCGGCCAGCGCTCCATCCTTGCGGACGGAGCGGATCCAAACGCGCACCTTGCCGATATCGAGGTGTGGATGGACGAAAGCCCGCGGCACCCGCGCATCGTGTTGCGGGCCGTGCAGGACCTGGTGTACTTCGACCTCAACCTATCGCTGCCGGTGTGCTACGTGTTCCCGCGGCCCAACCAGGAGATGCCAGGCTGGCGCGGCGGGCCCTTGCCGGCGGGCGAGCAGGTGGAGATCCCTTCCACCTGGGAGAAGATCAGCGACGCCTGCGACAGTTCCTACGCCACCGTGCTCTGGAACCTGGCCAGCTACCACCAAGGCGCCCGCTCCAAGATGTCCATGCTGTGGGAATGGCCTGATTGATGTTGCCTGCAGTAGGGGCTCAATTCATTGAGCCCAAGGGTGCGATCAATCGCGTCTTTACACGGACATGATCAATGCAAAGCAGTTTTTGTAGGGCTGGCTCTGCCAGCCGTTGCGTGGTGCATGAGACATTTGGCCGGCGCAGCCGGCCCTACAAGGCTACGCCGTCACGGTTTGTTTCAAATACTTCCTCGGGTCGGCCACTTTGCCCTCGATGGCCGAGGCGGCCACCGTGGCCGGCGAAGCGAGATAGACCGTCCCCTTGCCCGCGCGGCCCTTGAAATTGCGGTTGGAGGCGAACACCCCCACCTGCCCCTCCTTCAAAGTGCCCGGCCCCATCCCGATGCAGGCCCCGCAGCCGGGCTGCACGATCTGGCCGCCTGCATCCAACACGTCGCGCAGGTAGCCGCGCCTGCCCGCTTCCTCCATCACGCCCATCGTCGAGGGCGCCACGATGAACTGCACCCCGCGCGCCACCGTGTGGCCGCGGATCACGTCGGCGGCGGCTTGCACGTCCTCGAGCTTGCCCCCGGTGCAACTGCCCACCCAGGCGACGTCTATTGGAACGTTTTTGACCTCATCCACGGGGGCGCCGTTGTCCGGTGAGAAAGGTTTTGCGACGTACGGGCTCAGCGCTGAGAGGTTGAACTCCAACGTCTGCTTGAACACCGCATCAGGATCAGACCGCAATTGCCCCACTGGAAAAATGCCGCAGGAGGCGCCTCCTTCCACCGTCATGTTGGCGATGGTGGAGCGGTCATCGGCGCTCAGGTGCGCCACGGCGGGACCATCGAACTCCACCACGCAGTTGGTGAAGCCGTTTTGCGTCACCTGTTTCAAGATGTAGAGGATGACGTCCTTGGGGTAAACGCCGGCGCCCATGCGCCCGCGCAGGATGACTTTGATGGTCTCGGGCACGTCCACCATCACGCGCCCGCAGGCCATGATCTCGGTCAGGTCGGTGTTGCCGATGCCGAAGGCAAAGCAGCCGAACGCGCCGTGCGTGCACGTGTGGGAGTCCGTGCCCACCACCAGCGTGTCCGGGCGGATCAAGCCCTTTTCAGGGAAGAGCACGTGGCAAATGCCGTGGCTGACGAAGGGGGCCGGCGGCAGAAACGCATGCGGCAGGTCTTGCTCCTTGGCGAACTGCGCCGCCTTTTGCACCATGATCTGCGACTTCCAATTGTCCTGGATCAGCGGGATCTGGATGGTGTGGTCCGCCACGAACAGGATTTTCTCCGGATTTTTCACCCTGAAACCCTTGCCGTACGCGGCGTAGAGCTGGTCGGCGGCCACGGGCAGCGTGAGCTCGTGGGTGATGACGCGGTCCACCTCGGCGTAGACCACCATGCCCGGCTCCAGGTAATCCACTCCCGCGGCCTTGGCCAGGATCTTCTCGGCGAGCGTCTGAGGCATTTTCTTGGCCCGAGGGTTAGCCGGTTGCTGGCCGCTGCGGTTGAACTGGGTCAGGCCGCCGGCCGTCAGGATTTGGTGGTGGATGGGCAGCATCCCCTCCCAGAATCGCTCGTCGTCCAGGTCCACTTCCACCACGTCGCTGGTTTTAACGCCCTTGGGGATCAGGGACAGATTGCGCGAGATGGGCAGGCCCCAGTTGATCGAGTTTCGATAGAAGATGCGGGCGAAGGACGGGGCAAACGCCGCCTTGATGCCGGCTTTGGCAAGCGCGATGGGGGCCACTTCGCGGCTGGAGCCGCAGCCCAGATTCTCCCCGGCTACTAGGATGTCGTATTTCCCAGCCTCGAACTTGACCGCGTACTTGGACTCGTGCAGATCCTCCAAGGCGTGGGCGCCCAGCGAATCCAGGTCTGGCGTGGTGCAGTGGCGCGCGGGGATGATCTCGTCGGTGTTGATGTCGTTGCCGCAGACGAAAACGCGGCCTTTGATTTTCCTCATGCGGGGCTTCCTCCAATGGGTGCGCTGGTCTTGTCTTTTGCGATTATCAAGTTACTGACCGGAGGGTGGGTGGGCAACCTCTGTAGATAAGCGGTTGGCGCTGTATAAGAGCGGACAATGGCGTGTTATACAGAAACCATATAACATCTTGAAGAAGTTTGAGAAACAGCGTAAGATCGTTAGCAGCACAAGGGTTTGGAACTACTCCACATGGGTATCTTAGGCGGCGTTAAGAAATCAGAAAAAGCCTGTCTTGATCGTCATCCCCGCGAAAGCGGGGATCCAGATAAACCTTTATCCGATCTGGATTCCGGCTCACGCCGAGGCGCGTCCGGAATGACACCATAAGAGCTCTTCTTAACACTGCCTAGATGTGGTTAACAGTGAGCTGCGTCATGGGGTGGAAATTCTTCGGATACGCCGCGGTGTATGGGTCGCCCGACAGAGACCGCGACATTTTCGCGCAAGGCTGTTTCACGGGGTTTCTTTTGCGCCCTGAGCATCTAGAGATTCCCATGTTAAACGCGCACGACGCTGGCAAACCCATAGGGCGGTGGCTCAAGATGGTTGAGGACGGCTATGGCCTACTTGTGTTTGGCGAGCTCAACGATGGCTTGGGTTCTTTGCCAGCTCCTTATCCTGGGCTGTCAGTTAAGCCGGTGAACGCCCAAGGATCGCCACATCCGAATCCCTGGGGTGGCAAGTTGTGCCGGCTCGCCGACATCAAGGAGATATCGCTCGTTACAGATCCGGCACACCACGGCGCTCGTATTCTTGGCCCGTGGCGCGAGCCAGCATGAACGCCACGCCTAACCTCCCAGTCAACACGGGCGCGCGCGAGCGCTGTGCTTCGCGTTGGTTCGGCTGCGCGCCGGTTACTGGGAACGTTGGATGGCTTGCCTTGTGAAGATCTTGCATATGAGAGATAGGCACAATAGAGAACGAATGTCTGAATCAAGGGTTGGATGACCTATGCCGACTGCTTTACGCCTTGGTCCACATCGTTTCTATTTCTATTCATACGACTGCGCTGAACCACGCCATATGCACGTAGATCACGAGAACAAGAGCGCGAAGTTTTGGCTTGATCCCGATGTGGGGTAGTGGCCCAGTTAAGGGGAGATGAGTAGGATGGTCGTGGTGATAGAGCATGGCACGAGATCGAGCACGGCTCAGGAGACGGTTACAACAGCGGCTGGAAAGTCAGGAGCGATTGTGCCCCAATCAGGAGTGTGCTCACTATGGGCACAGTGGCAAGCATATCGTCAAGAACGGGCGGACGCGACAAGGGCGGCAGCGCTACGTGTGCAAGGGCTGTGGACGGATCTTCAGCGCCACCCAAGGGACGCCGTTTTATGGGTTGCGCATGGATTGGGTGGAGGTGCTGGAAGCCTTGGCCATGCTGGCGGAAAGAAACAGCATCGCGGCGGTGGCGCGGGTCAAGGAGGTGCAGCCGGATACGGTGGCCAACTGGCTGAGGAAAGTGGGGCCACACGCCCAGGCGCTGGAAGAGATGCTGCTACAAGACTTTGGGGTGAGTCAAGTGCAGTTGGACGAGTTATGGACTTATGTCAAGAACAAGGGTCAAAAAGGGGGTACCCTGACAGCGAAGAAAGCGGGGAGTTTTGGAAGGCCACGGCCTTCGACCCGCACAGCAAGCTGAGGGTGGCTACCGCGGTGGGCAAACGGGACCAACCGCTGTTGGAGCGGGTGCTGAGCCAGGTAGCACAGCGAGTGAGGGGAGCGCGACAGCGGCCTCCGGCGTTGTCCAGTGACCAACTGCCGGGGTATGAAGCCGCCATCGTGGAAGTGTTTGGACAGGTGCCCCCTTATCCAGGACGGGGGCGTCCGCCGAGCCAGAAGCGGCCTACGCCCCAGTTGCAGTATGGCCAAGTGGTCAAGCAGCGGGAGCAAGGACGGGTGGTGGCGGTGAGTGAACGGATCGTCTTTGGCCAGACGCCGTTCTCGGTGAGCACCTGCGGGGTGGAGCGCACGCAGCTGACCAGCAGGCAGAGCAATGGTCGCTTGGTGCGCAAGACCCTTTCCTTTTCCAAGCAACGCCAGATGCTGGAGTGGGCGTGTGCCTGGGAGGATCTAGTGTACAACTTCGCCCATCCGGTCAAGACCTTGCGCCTGCCAGCTGCGACCGCTCAGCGCCAGTGGCACAGGCGCTCGCCTGCGATGGCCGTAGGCTT
>Ga0326597_10012818_pt1 | contig 11036 bp, 8 predicted proteins | sample RVTome_12_FD_203789 | JGI IMG/M metagenome (GOLD analysis project Ga0326597, IMG submission 203789) | Soil microbial communities from uranium-contaminated site in the Upper Colorado River Basin, Wyoming, United States - RVT100D185 | ecosystem: Environmental > Terrestrial > Soil > Contaminated >... | reverse complement strand
ACTATTCTTCCGTAAAAGGAACGCTCGTTTTCGCCTCGAAGGTTTCATACATAACCGCGTCGCCTAATCTATCTAAGGAATTAGACCCCAACGCTATCTTTTTCTTCCTGAATCATTCATTCATTCCAGCGCCATACACTGTTTACCGCGATGTCCGGCGCCTTGAGCCGGGACAGTGCCTGCGTTGGCAAAATGGTTCTGTCGCTGTTCACCAGTACTGGGATATCCGATACGAAGAGGATCGAACTTTAAACGCCGATACCGCAGCGGATTTGATCCGTGCGTCGGTAAAGCACTCCGTCCGTTCACTGGTCGAAGCTCACAGCTCGGGTGAGGAGAGGATCGGCGCTTTCCTGAGCGGCGGAACCGATAGCAGCACGCTTGTCGGTCTCATGAGCCAATTCGGCCCTGCTAGGGTCAAGAGCTTTTCCGTGGGGTTTGCCGAAGAGCGCTACAACGAGATTCATTACGCGCGCATAGCCGCGGCCCGCTTCAATGCCGACGCTTGCGAGCGTTTTGTCAGCGCCGAGGATGCAGTGGCTGCGGTGCCCGTGCTTGCCGCTCATTTCGATGAGCCGTTTGCCAATGCGTCAGCCATTCCGACCTATTTTTGTCTGCGCGCGGCGAAGGACGCCGGTATCAACGTAATGTTCGCGGGAGACGGCGGTGATGAGCTTTTTGCGGGCAACGAAAGGTATTTGGGTGAGAAATACTTCTTGCTCTTTGACATGTTGCCCGCCGGTTTGCAAGTCGCGAGCAAGCGCATCAGCAGTGCTTTGCCTGGCATCTATCCTTTGCGCAAGGTCAAGCGTTACATCGAGCGAGCGAGCGAGCCCAATCCGGCGCGATTTTTCCACTATCAGCTCTATATGAGCCAACACGGGGATCAATTTTTGACAAACGATTTCAAGGCTGAGCTCGATCGAGACTTCCCATTGCTGATGCCGCGTCATCACTATCAAAAAGCGACTTCCGCCGCGCCCCTCAATCGCCTCTTATACATGGATTTAAAGATGTGCATTGCGGACAACGATCTTTTCAAGGTGAACCGAATGGCGGAAGCGTCGGGTGTAAAAATCTGCTACCCGTATTTGAACCGAAATCTCGCAGAAATGACCGGTAAAATTCCGGCGCGTCTGAAGCTTAAGGGGTTCGAAAAGCGCTACATTTTCAAGAAAGCTTTTGAAAAATTGCTTCCCGAAGAGATCCTAAGCAAGAAGAAGCACGGATTTGGGCTTCCCGTTGCCCGCTGGTTACGGAGCCATTCCGGATTCAAAGATATGGCTCGTTCTCTACTGCTTGATGCCAAGCCGTTGCAGAGGGGATATTTCAAACGCCAGGGCTTGGAAACACTGCTGCAGAGACATGATGAAGAAGGCAGCGATTTTTACGGGAGTTTTATCTGGAATATCATGATGCTGGAGTTGTGGCACAGAAACTATACGGACCAAGCGCGCGAGAACCGGGTTCGGATCCCTTTGGCGGAGGCGGTCAAGTAATCTCGTTTTCGGAGTAATTTTTGCCTGGGGCAGGCAAAACTCGGGCTGATCAACGACTCAGACACGTTTGTTCATGTTGTTCGTGCCTGCCTAAGGCAAGGACAGTGGACTGTGCCATGGGCTCTGTTCTATTACCCCTATGCCGGCTGAACCAAGCTCTCTGGCCCATGCTCTTAGCGCCATGCCCTGTGCCCTATGCTCTTTGCTCTGCTAGCTGATCACTGCGACCTGAAATGGAATACCTTTTGCTTTGCCAGCCACATGACAAGCGATTAAGCGGATTCTCCGGGCAAGTTTGTCCGTTGTTTCGGGTGAGGAGAAACTAACGCGCCACAGGTGGTGAAGAAAAGCTGCAGAAAAAAAATCATTCCATGCCTCAACAAGAAATTCCAGAGAAGCAATTTGTGGTCATCGGAGCCGGGCCGGCCGGTCTGAGCGCGGCCTATGAGCTGGCCAAGCGCAATCTCCACCCGCTTGTCCTTGAGGGGCGCGACAAGGTGGGCGGTTTGGCCCGCACGGAGACTTACCAAGGCTTTCACTTTGACATGGGAGGCCACCGCTTTTTTACCAAGGTTAAGGAAGTCAACGAGATGTGGGGGGCGGTGCTGAACGGAAATTTCCTTCGGCGTCCTCGTTTGTCGCGGATCTTCTACAACAGTAAATTTTTTAGCTACCCGCTCAAGCCTCTGAATGCATTGGTGGGCCTGGGCTTGTGGGAGAGTACCTGGATTTTGTTAAGCTACTTGAAATGGCAAATATTCCCTTATCGGCAGGAAGACACGTTCGAACATTGGGTGACGAATCGTTTCGGCAAAAGGCTTTTTCAGACTTTTTTTAAGACGTATACCGAGAAGGTCTGGGGCATCCCGTGCTCCGAGCTGAAGGCTGAATGGGCGGCACAGCGAATTAAGGATCTCTCTTTGAAAACAGCTCTCGTCAGCATGTTTGTGAAGCCTAAGAATACTATCAAGACGCTGATCGATGAGTTCGATTACCCGCGGCTTGGGCCAGGGATGATGTGGAAAGCAGTCCAGGAGGAGATCGAGCGAAGAAACGGGCGTGTTCAACTGAACAGCGACGTGGTGCAGATTAATCGGACCGGAAACCGGATCGACAGCATCGTTATCTCTGACAGCGGGGACCAGAAGACGATTCAGGGAACACACTTCATTTCAAGCATGCCTCTGACTGACTTTGTCAAAAGGCTCAAGCCTGAACCCCATTCGGAAGTCTTGAAGGCCGCAGAAGGGCTCAAATACCGTGACTTTCTCACCGTTTGCTTGATCGTGGGCAAGCCGGAGTTGTTTCCGGATAATTGGATTTATGTTCATGACCCGGCCGTTAGAGTCGGCCGAATCCAGAACTTTAAAAACTGGAGTCCAGACATGGTCCCGGACTTGAGCAAAACAAGCCTCGGTCTAGAGTATTTTTGCACCGAAGGAGATGAATTATGGAATATGCAAGACGGTGACCTTATTGAACTAGGAAAGCGCGAGGTGCAACGCATCGGTCTCGCGAACTACTCCGACATAGAGAGTGGTTGTGTCTTTCGCGTTCCCAAGTCCTATCCTGTTTACGACTCCGATTATCGAGAATCTCTCGCCACATTGAAAACATTCGTGAGCAGCTTCGATAATTTTCAGACCATAGGTCGCAATGGGCTTCATCGGTACAATAACCAAGACCATGCCATGCTTACGGGCATGTTGGCAGTTCGTAATCTTGCCCTTGGAGAGCAGAACGATCTTTGGAGCGTCAATGCCGACCAGGAATATCATGAGGAGATCCGTGCCGAGACCGAGATCTTGGCACCTAATCTTGGGGAGACCATAGAGGGAGCGCTGGCCCAAGTTTTCTTAAAGCTTGACCGGGTAGCGTTCGGTCTCTCCTTAGGAACTTTATCGGGCTTAGTTCTATTTCTGGCCACGATTGTCCTTGTACTAAAAGGGGGAGACGTTGTCGGACCAAAGCTCGAATTGCTCAGCCACTATTTTCCCGGCTATAGCGTCACAGGATATGGAAGCCTGGTCGGATTGTTCTACGGCTTCATCGCTGGCTTCAGTGGCGGCTGGGGGTTTGCTTTTTTCCGAAACGCGACCGTGTTCCTCTATGCGGCAGCCGTTCATCGCCGTGCAGAACTCTACCTGTTGCGGAAACTGTTTGAGCATTTTTAGGGAGATCGAAAACATGTATGGTCCTGAAAAAAGACTCGACGATCTCGTTCTAACCCGGCTTCTGCACTTGAATGCAAAGGTCAACGGTCTCGTGACGGGGATCGTAGTCGGCTTTGTGATTTTTGTCGCGACAAACTGGCTGCTACTTAAAGGAGGAACTAGTGGACCGGAAGGACAGGCCGTCGTAGGACCCCACTTGGCTCTCCTTGGTCAGTACTTTATTGGCTATCGAGTCACCTTCTTGGGGAGTCTGATTGGGTTCGCTTACGGCTTTGTCGTCGGCTTTGCGGGCGGATACTTGATCTCCATCATGTATAACCGGCTCGTGGAGAGTAAGGAACGCCGATGATCGGCAGCCTCGTAATTTAGCGACCCCGGCTGCCTCCGATTCCGTTCTCCCCTTCATCAGAGCGGAGTTCTAATGTCAGTCAACCCAATCCATCTTTCTACTATCGATCCTGTTTATAACAATTTTCGTGAGCTCCGCGAGTGCCTCTCCGCGCTCATAGGCTCATCCTGTTCCGGTTCGGAAATTATCTTCGTGGACGGGACGCTTTGGTCCATGTTGAGTTCTCATTTATGTCTCCTTATCTAGCGATCGTTAGCCCACGTAGTCGGGCCAAGAAACTAAGGCGCATGGAGAAATGCCGATAACCTCTGAGGCCGTACATTTTGCTTTTGCAGTGCCGTGTCACAACGAAGTGGCAAATATCGGCGCCCTGTTGAAGATACTTTCATCTGTGACTTTCCAGGGGGCCCATGCCGAAAAGATCGTTGTCGTAAGCGACGCGTCTACCGATGGGACAAATGACCTCGTGATAGAGGCAGCGCGAACCTCGCTTGTGCCGATTCAGCTGATCACACGTAGCCGCTTATTGGGCAAATGCTCCGCCATCAATCGATGCCTTCAAGAACTTCCGCACGTGGCCGTCGTGGTGTTGGTTAGCGCCGATGTCATTCCAAGCGATGATTGTATTCCAAAACTTCTCGCAGCATTCCGCGACCCAGCGGTCGGGGTTGCCGGAGGCAGGCCTTTGCCTTCTGGCGATGATTCGTTTTGGGCGGTTAGGGTGACGAAGATTCTTTGGTCGGTTCATCACTTCATCGCGTCTGAATGCCCAAAGACAACCGAGATCACGGCATTCAGGAACCTGGGATTTGTGCTTAACGAGGCAAGCCTTGTCGACGAAGCCGAGATCGAGTACGCGATCGTTGCAAGAGGTTTGCGAGTGGCTTACGTCCCCGAGGCGATTGTTCACACCCCATCGCCATTGACCATCAGGGACTACATGAAGCAAAGGATCCGCGTCACTCTTGGCCATCTTCTGCTTCGTCAACGATCCGGGTTTGCGATTGGTAGCCTGAGCACCGGGACCCGGATAAAGGCTGTTCTGCGTGTTATTCGGGCTGACTCCTCGGGCTGGCCCGCGCTCGCACTTGGAATCATCCTCGAGCTGGCCGTCTATCTCGCAGCGAAGGCACGGACATACACTAGACCGGTTCGGTCGGGAGCCTGGGAACCCATCAGGTCCACCAAACGGGTCGTCGAAAAGGCGCCTCCAGCTGGTCCTCTCGGTCTGACTTAGCCGTGAATCCGCTCACTACTCCGAGCGGCTACCGCGGTCAGGCTGGTAGTAAGAACAAGCGCCGCTCTAGCTGGCTACTCCCCGCTCTGGAACAACTGAGATCAAAGACGGCACAATCTCCGTCGCCGAGAGCAATCCAGGGACTGGACACAAAAAACATCCACTAGGAGGAGGTCTCATGTCGAAATCAACGTCGCGTCTTACACAACTATCGATGTGCGGGACGTTCCAGCTTCGATAGGCTATAAGATAGGCCGTTTGATGAGAGAAATCTCGAAAGTCATGCCGCCACGTGTGCGGTGATCCTTCTCTTGAAAGTGACTCTGAGGCTCGGTGTATTCGCTTGCTATAATCACAGCGAATAGTATCTCTATTACATTACGGGTTTCACAGATGGGTCGGGAGAGTCGGCCTGAACCCATGGTCGAGAGTACTGCAAATTTCCGCCCAACTTTACTCTGAAAGAAGCAGAGAGCCGGAGGGCGGAGGCGGCTTCGACGAATTCGCACGATTCCTTTCGGACGCCTTACTTAGCCGGACTTGGCTCTAGCCCCCTCCTTCCCGGACATTCAGAGTTTGCGATGAACATTCTGTTGTTATCGCCTTGGTTGCCATGGCCCCCCTTCGGGGGGGCGTTAATCCGAACGTTTGAAACGCTTTCCTATCTCTCCCGCAGCAACCGCGTCACGCTGCTCGCGCCGCTTCGCCATCCAGAAGAAGCAAAACACATTTCGATGCTCAACGGTCTCTGTGAGAGAGTTATCACAACTCTATTTTCCGACGAAATCCAGGTGGTGCTGCGTCGTCTCGCCATGGGCCTGCTTCAGGGGAGGCCCCTAATTCAGAGCTTGCACTATGATCCAAACTTAGCGCGACAAATTCATAGGCTTACGTCTCAAGAGGTCTATGACATCATCCATGTTGAGTTCTCATTTATGTCCCCTTATTTAGCTTTTGTCAGCCCACGGAGTCAGGCCAAGAAAGTCCTTTCGATGCACAACATAGAATCCCTCCGTTTTCAGCGCGAGCTCAAATTTGCTCGCGGCGCGCGGCGTCTGGCTCTTCTAAGCGATCAGATTCTTTTCAAGTGCTGGGAAGAAAAATCTTTATGCCAATTTGATGGAATCCTGGCTGTTTCGCCATCGGATCAAGCGTGGCTCAGGCAGCATGCTCCGGCCGCCGCGCTAGAACTCATTCCAAACGGAGTCGATACTGATTATTTTTCGGCTGCAGACGGGTCTCACGCAAATCGCTCCATCGTTTTTACGGCGTTAATGAATTACCCTCCCAATATAGATGCCGTTGTATGGTTTTGCGATGAGATCCTCCCGATCCTGCAGTCTAAGCACCCTGAAGTCTCTTTTAAGATTGTAGGGGACAAACCTGGTGCAGCGGTCCTGGCCCTAGCACAAAGGAACGGCGTCCAGGTTACTGGTCGGGTGCCGGATGTCCGGCCTTATTTCTCCGATTCTTTGGCCCTCGTGGTTCCCCTGCGGTCAGGAGGAGGAACTCGGCTAAAGATACTGGAGGCCATGGCGATGGGGCGGCCGGTTGTCTCGACTTGTCTAGGCGCCGAGGGGCTGGAAATCACCCATGGGATCAATATCCTCTTGGCGGACACTCCGGAGGAGTTCGCTAAGCATATCTTTGCTTTGCTTGCGGACCCGCAACTTGGAAGGCGACTGGGCAGCGCGGGGCGGAATCTGGTGGAAACAAAATATGACTGGAGAATTTGTCTAAGCAAAGTAGAAAATTTCTACCAGACATTATTGGGCAACTCGCCGATGGCTCCATGGCCTACTGAGATGCGCTCCCCATGCAGGCAAGTCCTTCAATGAGTAGCTGCAAGCGCCTCTCTATCTGCTATGCTGCTCCCGGACAGAACCTTCTTCCCTCTGCAGGACCTACCCGCAACGTCCTGAACGTAGCCAACGCTCTTAGCCAATGGGCAGATGTCACTGTCGCGTTCCGCAGTATCCGGGAACCGATCAATACGAACCAATACAAAGTGATCGCAATCGAGCCGCATGCGGTGACGTCTTTGGAGGCCAAAGACGATAATGCGACACGGGGATTCTACCCTTTTCGACATATCTCCTATTGCCGAACCCTCTGGTCTTTTTCCAAGCAGCAGGCGAGTTCCTATGACGTGGTGCTGGAGAAAGGGTGGCGTCTTTCGGGTTATTTGTTGCACGCGTTTCAACGGAGAGGAGTACCCGGTATTCTCATCGAAAATGATGTCCGCTTCTGGAGCGAACCTTTGAACACTCCTGGCGCCAGTGCGAAATATCTTCTCCATTTAGCAGCGCTTAACGTTGCGAATCGTTGCTCGCGGCGCGCATCGGTCGTTATAGCGGAAACGCAGGAGCTGAAAACCATGTTGGTGGAGCACCGGGGACTGGCTCCAGAGCGAATTGAGGTGGTGGGGTTGGGCGTGGATCACGCCATGTTCCGACCCATGGATCAACAATCAGCTCGCAAGTCTCTCAAAATCTCTCCAGATGCGATCCTTCTGCTTTATGTGGGAGGGATGGATGAATACCATGATTTGGAGCCGGTCATTGAGGCGTTGACCTCCAACAGGCTGCCATCTGTAGAGTTGCATGTAGTGGGTGACGGTGAATATCGGGCCCGCTGTGAGGAGAAGGCGCAGCGCGCCCAAATCCAGTCGCAATTTCACGGCCACGTTCCCCATTCCATAGTACCGCGGTACATTGCGGCTGCAGATTTATGCATTGCCCCCTATCGAACCAGCGCTTTTCATAACGGGTTGTTTCCTTTTTCAACGCTCAAAATCCCTGAATACATGGCCTGTGGACGTCCGGTTGTAAGCGTTCCCAGCGGCCCCATCCAAAGGCTTGTAGAGGATCGGGTTTCCGGCTTTCTCTTTCCGAATGATGTTTCTTCTTGGCGCTCGTTTTTAAAAATGCTTCCTTCCCGTGAACAGCTCGCATCTATGGGAGCAGCCGCAGCGCGCGCCGTTGAATCCCTTGGCTGGGAAAAAACCGCCATGCGATATTTAGAGGTATGTGAAAGGCTAACCGTGTAAAGGAGTCCTCGCACGATGAATATTATTCATATCGGCCTTGGGGTACGAGGAAAGCATTGGCTGGAGATCGTCCGGGACCATCCTCACAGCACCTCTGTCGGCTGCGTAGATCCCGAAGCGTCAGCGTTAGATTGGACCCGGACGCATTTTCCAAGTCTGAGGAACGCTTGCTATGCGAACGTGGAAGAAGCGCTCAAACATATGAAAGCGGACGTGGCGATTGTTGCCAGCCCTTCCCCTTATCACGCGGGCCATTGTCTTCAATCGCTGGAAGCAGGCCTGGCGGTCATGGTGGAAAAGCCATTTGCTGCCAATATGGAAGACGCCTTGCGGGTAACCGAGCGATCCGAGAGCCTAAAAAGACCTGTGTTGGTTGCGCAAAATTACCGTTTCATTCCTATAGAGCGAACCTTACGACAACTTATCAGACAAGGCCGCGTCGGAAAAGTTTTATCGGCGACCTGCGTCGCGCGACGCCGTCGCCCCGGAAAGGGGACTGTTTTGGGAACTATGGATTATCCCCAGATTACGGATGTCGGCGTCCACAATTTCGACAGCCTACGAGGCATGTTGGGGATCGATGCAATTGCCGTATCATTCCGCGTGAGCAATCCGCCTTGGAGTGATTACCGGCATGGAGCAGTTACCGAGGCCCTGATTGAAATGGAGGGAGATGTGGCCGTCCAATACCTGGGCACCCTTACCTCTGACCGCGATGAGTATAGTCTGTGGGTGGAAGGAGAAGATGGCGTCCTTTGGACCAACAGAACGCGGGTGTCATGGCGCAAGAAAGGATGGAGATTTTTTATGCCGCTGAGAAAGGTCTCGGTTCCCAAAGGAGACGCGTTACCCTATCCGCGAGAAGGCACAACATCGCTTCTTAACAGTTTGCGGAACGCGGTTCTTCATGGTCAAAAACCTGAAACGAGCGCGCGGGACAATCTTCAAACTTTGGCGACGATAGAGGCCGGCAAGCGCTCCGCTGAAGAGCATCGCAGAGTGATGATTCGGGAAATCCTGCAAATGGCTTCTGTGCCGGCCGCCAATAATGGAATGGCGCTCCCTATGGGAAATACGATGAATTCTGTGAGCCAATAAGCAAGTCCGGGCATCATTCATCGGATCCAGTCTTGGAATAAAAGCATGGAACGGAACCCGGCAGAGCGCGTTCTCGTTATCGGGCTCGATATGGGGGACCTCGCGTTGATCGAGAAGTGGAGTCTAGAGGGTTTTCTTCCCACATTTCGATCTTTGATGGCTGAAGGGATGTGGGGAGAATTGAAAACAACAGCCGAAGCCCTGCATACATCAAGCTGGCCTACCATCTTTACCGGGACTCTGCCAGGTAAACATGGGGTGTATTACCCTTATCAGCCTCGCCCTGGTCAACAACAGGCCGAGCATATTGGGCCCGGCCAATACGCCACGCCGCCTTTCTGGCAAATCCTGGATCGCGCCGGCAAACGCTGCATCGTCCTGGATGCTCCCGAAACTTTCCCCGCAACGGGGTTTACCGGCGTGCAGATTTTTGAGTGGGGAACATGGGCCTGGTATTGGAAACGAATGACGACTCCTGTCGAGATTGAAAGACAACTTACCGAAAAGTTCGGTCCTTACCCGCTCAAGCTGGAAGCCAAACGCCTAGGTTTAGGAATGCCCGATCTCGCTTATCTTCATCGACAGCTTGTCGCTAGCGCTGCTCAGAAGGCGAATATTACAAAATGGTTGATCCAAAGCCGCCCATGGGATCTGCTTCTGGTCGTGTTCGCAGAGCTCCACCCGGCGGGGCATTATCTTTGGCCTCAAAACGCGCCCGTCTCCCGGGGCAACGGTTCTGCGTCCGGCAATTTCTCAGCGCCCAAATTGCGCGATATCTACGCTGCGGTGGATGCGGCGATCGGCGAGATCATAAAAGAATGTGGAGACGACGTCATGGTCTTTGTCATATCGGGAGACGGCGTCGGTCCCAACCACTGCGCGTGGCACCTTCTCCCACAAATTCTATCGCGGTCAGGCTTCAAAGGAGAACCTTCACCCACCGACTCTGTTAAGGGACGTTCCAGAAAGCCCCTTCTCCGCCGCTTGCGGGACGCGGTTCCGCCGCGGTTGCGTTCGGAGATCTCATCACGCCTTCCGTGGCAGCTTCGTAACCGGCTGGAATTTCAACTCTCGGCAAAGAATACCGATTGGTCCCGAACCAGGGCCTTCACCCTTCCCGCAGATCTGGAGGGCTGCATCCGCATCAATCTCCGTGGCAGAGAACCGCAAGGTGTCGTTGAGCCTGGCAGCCAGTATGAGGACGTCTGCTCTGAATTGACCGAGGTCCTGGAGAATTTAATTAATCCGGCCACCGGACGGGCTGTGGTCCGTGAAGTATGCCGGATCGATCGTCTATTTCCCGGCGACCGGCGTGATCATCTCCCGGATCTGACGGTCATCTGGAATAACGAGGCTGAAATACGTGAAGTTTACTCGGACCGCCTGGGTCTGGTCTGCGAGGCTCCGGTTGATCCGCGTACCGGGACGCACTATCCGCTTAGCTTTATGGCTGCGAGAGGACCACGATCCCAAAGAGGAAAAATCCAGGGAGGGCATATTGCCGACCTCGCGCCTACACTTCTAGCCTATTTCGGAATCAATTCCGCTTCGGAGATGGATGGGCGGGCACTGGAGATATTCCAATGAAAGTACTCTACCTCCTGGCGGTTTATGTTCACATTGTTACAAC
>Ga0326597_10012817_pt1 | contig 11037 bp, 7 predicted proteins | sample RVTome_12_FD_203789 | JGI IMG/M metagenome (GOLD analysis project Ga0326597, IMG submission 203789) | Soil microbial communities from uranium-contaminated site in the Upper Colorado River Basin, Wyoming, United States - RVT100D185 | ecosystem: Environmental > Terrestrial > Soil > Contaminated >... | reverse complement strand
CTATTTTTGACAAACATCGCGAGTTCTTTGGCCCATTTTGGTTCCGCGTTCACGTGGCGGCGACACTGCTTTCGTATTTCTGGCACCGTAAGGAGAAACTTGAGCAATTGGGACATGCGATTCGGCGTTGCGGCATCCTGCCGGTGGCAGCGGTCTTTGTCCGAAAGTTAACAAGATCGCGGAGACGATTGATGGGGCGTGCGTGATCCCGCGACCGTGTCTCCCAACTCTACGCAATGCGTCGCTGAAAAAATTATGGAAGTCCGGTTGATCCGGCGTGTGATGTTAGAAGTGGACCCCGCCCCTTAGACAGTCATTGCGGTTTCTTAGGTGGTTCATCCACATAAACGAGTCATCAGGCGGCCTCGGCAAATGTTCTGGCGGTGTAGACCTGCCTAGGTGTCTGCCGGTTGATGGGGAAGCTTACGGCCTGATTAGCGTATGTGAAAGTCGGGACGACACGGGGTCACAAAAGTGGTCCCGTAGGGACGAATCGGAGCATCGCGTCTTACAACGTATTGGAGATTACAGTGAGTGAATCAGTGCCCGCCACGCAAGAGATGCCCGATATCCTCTACATCATGGGGACGGGCCGTAGCGGAACCACCATCCTTGAGATAATCCTCTGCAATAATCCAGGATTAACCGGTGTCGGCGAGTTCAAATATGTTTTTCAGCACGCGTTCCTGGAGAATAGAGTTTGCTCATGCGGCAAAGCAGCGCTGGAATGCGAACGTTGGTCGGGCGTGTTGACTGCGACCGGCTGGGATCGAGCGGCCTGTACAGAAATGGAGCGTGTTGTGACCAGCTTGGAGAGCCACGCGAGATTCCCCTTGCTATGGGCTGGTCTTGTCAGTGAAAAGAATATGACAATTTATAGGCGCGCCAATGAGTCCCTGTTTAAATCTATCGCTGCATTGAGCCGGAGCAATGTTGTCGTCGATTCGTCCAAGTATGAGAGTCGCGCTCTGGCTTTGGCGAGATTATTTCCTGGCAGGGTAAAGGTACTGTGTCTCACGCGGTCGGCAGCGGGTCTTATCACGGCGTTTCAGAAGAAAAGTGAAAAGGAACAGGTGTATCCGAAATCCTTGCTGTGGATAGCTGGTTATTACGTGTACGTAATGCTCTGCATGTGGATCGTTAGGGCGCAACTGAAGGGGAGGTGCCTCTTGGTGAGATTCGAGGACTTCAAGCACAATCCGGAAGCAGTGCTGGACAGCATCGAGACTTGGAGTGGTTATTCGCTCGCTGTTGCACGAAGAAAACTGGCAGAAGGTGACTGGTTCACGGTTGGCCATATTGTCAGTGGTAATCGCATACGAACGAAAGGGAAAGTCAGCTTCGAGTCAGGCTCTGGAGAGCCAGCGCTGCTAGGTGCCGCGCGGGGACTTGCTAAGGTATTGGAAGCATACAGGAGATGCCTTGGATTCTAAAGGCATTTGACACAGAGCTCAGGTAAGATTGGTGTTGTGGTCGTATAGATAGGATCACGCAGGATTTGAAGCATTCTTGCAGCATTAATACCAGGTGCGCTAACGTGTTGCGCGACTTCATTATCGTCAGCGTACAACGAAGGTCGACTACTTGCGAAGCGATTTAATCGGATTTTGACAATGACGCAACTGCGCAAGCAATGCGGGCAAACGGATAGGCGCTAAATGGAACTTATTCTCCTCAAGTTTTTCGCATTTCTGCGCCCTATCCTATCTACAGACACAGGAGCCAGAGAGTCGGCGGCGATTCTATTCTCGGGAATCATAATCGCCGCCTTCGCAATGCGCGCAGCTACGCACAAAAATCTCAACTTGTCGGTCACGGATCTGGTGATCGGTGCGTTCGTTTTCTGGTGCGTAGCAATTTACGTCATTTACATTGATAAGTCCCACATAAATGTGCTGGCCAAGTTCGTCATTCCGCTGTTGACCTATGTCGTCGTAAAAAGCGTCATCCCGAGCAGGGAACAATATCTAAAGATGCTTTGGCTGCTGATACTCGGTTTCTCGATCCCCGTGTTTTCAAGTGCGTTGTTGATTCTCCTAGGCGGCGGGGTAGAAAATATAAGCTACTGGACGGGCATGCCACGCCATGAAGGAATATATAATGGGTCTCATGATATGGGTCACAATTCGGCATTCTTGCTGATGGCTATCTGGCTCTATCTGTTATTGTTGAAAGAAAAGCGGACTCTGGTGAGAGACCTAAGTGTAGTAACGAAGGCAATCCTTGTTCTTTTGGTCCTCACGGCGACATACTTACTGTACCAGAGCCACGTTCGCACGACCATTGTGGGTCTCAGTGTCTTTGGAACGGTTCTGCTCGCCATGTACTATAAGCGGCCGCTTCTCATTTTTGTCGCAGCCGCCATACTGGTATCCAGTTTTATGCTGTCCGAAAACATTCAGAAACGGTTTTTCCCGGAAGGAGTATGGGCAGAGAAAGCGACTGACTTTGATGTGTCCAATTACGGCTCATCAAGGCCGCTCATATGGTCGAAGCAGATAAAGGCATTTCTCGGGGTTCCCGTCGACCAGCAGCTAGCGGGCATCGGGATTGGAAACAATCTGGGGGAAGAAACCGGTCGGGCGGATGACTATATTCTCAACAAGGATACCCACAATGATTTCTTCCGCGTGATGCTCCATACGGGCATCGTTGGGCTTTTGCTGTTTGTCGGCCTGCAACTAGCCATCTTGAGTCGGATCTTAAGGCTCGATAGTGGCGTTAAATATGCGTTCCTTGCCATCTTCGCTGCGGTGACTGTAATGAACCTCGTTAGCAATAGCTACATTACTAGATTCGGACTGGCGCAAATGTTCTATTTCTTGATGGCCTACGTTGAATTGCCGAGCAAAAAAGGGAAAGCGACTATGGCGCGCGACCCCTCCGAGCATCGTCAGGGGTACGTTTGAAATCGCGATGTCTCGACGGCAGAATCGTTCTTGAAGATGCATGGCTGAGACGAGAAGGGGAAGAGCGTGTCGGAATCGACAGCACATTACCCCAGAAGATTGTTGGTCTATTATGCGTGAATATTGCATGCCCGACGGCAGCGGGAAAAGGCCACGAATATGAATTCTCGGCACAGTACAGAAACCTTTTCGGTATTCCCGAATGTTCAATAGTGGAATATATAAGGGAACCTCTGATTTATTCACACCTCTAACGCGCATCGGACAATAATCAACGGAGTCTTTCTCAATGCGCCCCCAACAAGCCACCTTCGCCGAAACGGGTTTCGAGGCCTACCGTAAATCAACGCGTCGCGAACAATTCCTGGGCGAAATGGATCGCATGGTACCGTGGACGGAACTGTGCACGTTGATCGAGCCGTTCTATCCGAAGAACGAGGGCGCCGGGCGACCCGCCGTGGGGCTGGAGCGGATGCTCAGAATCTATTTTCTGCAGCAGTGGTTCGGGATCGAAGGCCCGCCGTCGAGGAAGCACTCTATGACTCGCGTGCGATGCGCGCCTTCGTGGGGATCGACCTTGGGCGCGAGCCCGCCCCCGATGAGACGACGGCGTGCAAGTTCCGCCACCTGCTCGAGCAACACCGTCTCGGCGAACAAGTCTTTGCGCTGATCAACGCCCATTTGGCAGCCTGTGGGATGAGCGTCGGGCGGGGCACCATCGTTGATGCCACGATCATCTCGGCCCCAAGGTCGACCAAGAACAGGAAGAAGCAACGCGACTCCGAGATGCGCCAAACGAAGAAGGGAAACCAGTGGTATTTTGGAATGAAAGCCCACGTCGGCATCGACAGTAAGACCAAGCTGATCCACGCGGCCGTCGCCACCGCCGCGAACGTCCACGACTCGAAGATCCTGCCCGATCTGCTGCACGGGGCCGAAACCCGGGTCTGGGGCGATAGCGCCTACACCGGACAGGCGCACGTGATCCACGCGCGCGGGCGCCGAAGGCGAAAGACTGCACGCACGAGAAGGGCGCGCGCAATCACCCATTGACCGATGCCCAAAAAGCGAAGAACACAAGTAAGTCGAAAGTGCGCGCCAAGGGCGAGCATCCGTTTCTGGTGATCAAGCGGCTCTTTAGCTTTATGAAGACCCGCTACCGTGGACTCCTGAAGAACGCCCACCGACTGTTCGTTACCTGCGCGTTGGCGAATCTCTTTATGGTGAGGAGAGTCTTGTTGCGGTGGCAATGGACGTAGTGCGCCCCAATAAGCCCAGCGGTCCGGAAAACCGGGCACCGGAAAGCACAAACGAGCAGTAAATAGATTCATCGACACCATCACATGCTGTTTTAACCCCGTTTGGGTGCAGAATTTAGCAATTGATCAGACCTTCCTTAGTTTAGGTTCGTGTTAATGACAGAGTTAAAAGGAAAGGACAGGATTCTACTCTGTGGCCCACAGACGTCTGCGGTCGGCGGCGGCCCCACGCACATGAGGAACATGTTGTCCTCATCGCTAAGCGAACGCTACGATCTAGTACACTTCGAAGTCGGTAGCCGTGGGCGAGAGAGTCCGGCCAGCGAAGAAAGACTTATCGCACAGATAATGCGTCTGGTATGGAGCCCTGTTCTTCTAATTTGGCGAATTATTCGGCTTCGTCCTGCTCTTGTTCATTTAAACACATCGCTAAATCACAAGTCATTTTGGCGCGATTTTGGCTATCTTGTGATTTGTAAGTTATTGCGCAGGAAGGTGATAGTGCAAATTCATGGTGGGTCTCTGGTGAGATTCTGCCAGTCCAGTAAGTTTCTACAAACCGTATCGTCGTTTGCTTTTAGCGCCGCCGATGCAGTGGTAGTTTTGTCATCGTTGGAAAAGCGCAATTTCGAAAAAATATCGAATTTGAAAAAATTGGCAGTGATTCCTAATGCCGTCGAAATAAAGGAGTATTATCAGGTATCTCCGAGGAAACATAGCGGCAAAGTGCGCCGACTTACGTATCTTGGACGTCTTACGCGCGAGAAAGGCCTGTTCGAAGCTGTTGCAGCAATGAGGATAATCGCGGCAGACTCGGACCTAGATGAGATGGAGTTTATAATCGCTGGGTCCGGGCCTGTACAAGCTGCCCTTGAGACTCGGATAGAAGAAATGGAGCTAGGTGCTCGTGTCAAGTTAATTGGTCCATTGTTTGGTTCAGATAAAGTAAGGTTCTTGCAGCAATCCGATGTTTTTGTTTTCCCATCATATCATGAAGGCCTTCCTTATTCGATTCTCGAGAGCCTTGCTGCAGGAACACCTGTGATTGCTACGAATGTCGGCGGAATTCCCGACGCCGTAGTCCACGGGATACATGGTTTATTGATCGCACCGCAGGATCCTGCGCAGATCGCGGATGCGATACGTAAACTTGCATCCAATGGCAATCTTGTCCAGATGATGTCAAAGAACTGCCTGTCTTGGAGTCAGGAAAGATTTGGACTAGAGCGTCTCGCGAAAGATTTTCACGACTTGTACAGGTTAATAGCAAGAGACAAATATCAGTGACTCGGCAGTTGTCGAAATAGTAGTTTAGTAGAAGCAACTTAGGGGATAGGAGCGATCTTTTTCTGCCATTTTACATGTGTTGCTAGCGGCAGTGGCCGACTGAAATGATAATGATGTTTAGCTGGAGCATGATTCGTCAATGAATTATTCATGCAAGAGTAAACTATGAAACAGAATAAGCCCCCGGCTTCAATGGCCGCCGGCACCACTTGACTCTCGACAACATGAGCCCGAAGGCGTTTAAGGTGACGAGGAAAAGAGCTAAACTGAGTGCCCGAGAAATTAGAACCAGATCAGTAATGAACAACAGTTGGGTCAAGACCACCAGCCTGTTTGTGTTTTCAATACTGCTCAGCCTCGTGGGCGCGGAGGCCGTGATTAGGGCCTTTATGAAAGATCAGATTGTACTATTTCCCCGTTATCACACGGCGGCTCACTATGGTAACTTCGTGCTTCGACGACTACGCCCGAATACGGTTTTTTGGCATACGAGTGTAGATGGGTCATGGCAGTTCGTCACAAACGCGCAGGGCTTTCGCGATCAGCGTGACTTTAACTATGTGAAGTTAGAAGGGCGGTTAAGAGTGCTCGCCCTTGGTGATTCCCATACCGAGGGCTTCGAAGTTCGGCAGAGCCAGACATTTTCTGCGATCATTGAACGATACTTGAATGTACGTGGTGTTGACGCAGAGGTTTTGAATACCGGCATCTCCGGCTTTAGCACGGCGGAGGAGTTTGTTTTTCTCACAAACGAGGGAATCAGGTATGATCCAGACGTGGTGGTCTTGGGGTTCTACGCAAATGATTTCGAGGATAATGTTAAAGCGGGTCTGTACAAACTTGTCAGCGGCCAGCTCGTCGTAGCGAAGCGTGAGCATGTACCCGGTGTAAGGGTTTTGGATATTATCAACAGCGTCGCCCCGCTTCGTTGGCTAAGTGAGGGTTCGTATTTTTATAGCTTTGGGATGAACACTGTTTGGAAGCGTGCCAAAGTATCGCTGTTTCGTGAGGCAGAGCAGCAATTAACGACCGAGTTCGCAGTGCCAACCGAGGAAGTTACGGACTACAAGAAGAAACTCATGGCCGCACTGCTTAAGGAAATGTACCGGTATTGCAGGGCTCGGGATATTAAGCTAGTGATTATTGACATCCCGATGGTGTCGAGCGATAAGCAGTTCCGCAGCTCAGTGCCGGAAGACATGGTTGAGGTAGTCCGGACTAGTAGCGATGCCTTCATTTCAAGCGAAAACGTTCTTTCGAAATTTCGGAACTTAACGGATATCCATGTGCCACATGGGCATCGGCATATCTCGGAGTTCACACATACGCTACTCGGCACTGCGGCCGGTTCGGCAATAGTCGGTCTGAATCGTGTAAGTCGCCGGCAGGCATCCGTGGCGCATCCTTAGCAGTCTGCTAAACGTCACAGGGACGTGCTGCATCGAAAAAATCAAACACGTAAGAACTGGCTTTGGAATAAAACTGTTTACTCTCTCACCCAGCCGAGCAAGGATGACTGCGATAATCGCTTGGATAGGATCTTTCAGATGAAACATGACAAAGCATAAGTCGTGATGTTAGCGCATCATTCGACGGGGACTTGTTCAGTTTCCTTAGAAACCAAGTAGCTGGGTGTTGCTTATGCCAAGGTTCGGCCGAGAGCCGATATCCCGATCACAGGCCGCAGCGTGCGGGCTCGTCGATGTGGCTCTGACATTCGGAATGCAGATCACTTCTGGTCCAGTGCGTAATTTTCGCGTGAAGCAGAATTCAACGTTTTTCGAATCCGAGGCCTTGGTGCCTACAATGTTGGTCAGGAGCGTGGTCGTTGTATACACAGGGGTGCTGAAAAAGACGTTGTAGTCAAACTCTATCCCTGTTCCCGACGCAGACATTGCTCCAGAACTTATAAAGACATTACAACGTACGTCAATGTTGCTGCCGTTAGTTTTGACGCCCCGGTTTGTGTCGATAAATGTGTTTAGATAAATTTCGTGGTCGGTTCCACCCTTCGTATCCACGGCGTATTCGATTGTCCTTGTGGCGTCTTGGATATTCCAAAAGATATTACCAATGATGGAATAATGATCCGGACTGCCATTGGGACTGGTTATTCCCCAGGGGGAATCGAAGATAATGTTGTTCTGAATCAGGCCGTAGGAATTTTTAACAGTAAGTTCAGGTGATTCATGGAAGACCAAAGCCTCTCCGCTCGAACCTGACCCGCCGCAGTTGAAGTCGGTCTTCCTGAATCCCCACATCCGATTGTGGATAATACGAGAATAAAGAGCGGCAACTTGTCCACCTGTTTTTAAATCAATCGCGTTTTCAGAGCAACCGTAATCCCCGGTTGGAGTCAAGTTTCCAAATCCATCGCTGTATCGAGCGGGGGTTGAGTAAAGATCATTGTTTTCTACAACAAAACCTGGAACTCCGCTAGGATTATTTGCAGGTGTTGCAATCGCATCACCCTGACAGTGGTATATCTCGTTATTGACGATATGGACATTCTTCCCAGCAGCATTAACGACACAATTCTGATCCGCACCGGAAGTCCCTGTTAGACCGGCGTTTCGTATCACTGAATTTTGAATCGTGGCATTATCAACAGCGCCATGGAAAGCAACAATAAAGGAACCATGTGCCCCTATCATGTTCTCAAGCAACATTCGATTGAGGATATAGTTAGTTCCCCAAAAATTGCTTTTGTTATCGCCGCCGTTGGCATTAACGGTGATCCGGTGAATGATCCAGTAGTTGCCGGTGACGTCGAAGTTCCTAATTTTGGCCTGATTGGCGGCCGATTGTTTCCATGGTTCATCGTTATTATCGTCAGTCCGGTAATAGCGAAGGACTTTGAAGCTACCCGATGAACCGCTCGCTGAGGAGGGAATGGTAAGCGTGCCCTTCGATGTATGGTTGCCCGCCTCGATGCAGATCGTGTTGTTGGACCAGTTGATCTGAGACCAAGGAGTGGAAACAGTAACGACCTGGTCGCACGCGCGACTGACAAGCTTAGCCACATCGACATTGCAGTACGGCCCGCCAGCCCGGCACTCATACTGAGCGGTATATCCGTTGGGATCGGCGGCGAAAGAAGGCCACGCAATAAAAAACATTACTAGTAGAGCGGCGAAATATTTGGTCATAACAACTTCCTCGGAATGTGCATCATTATACGACGGTGCATTGTACTTCGGACCAAGTGTATGGCACGCGCGCAGCATCATACGCGAGGATTCGGAAGCACACAGAATCACCCGTGTTAAGGCCCAGATCCAACGCCGGCTGGTAGCTTACCGAGGGGGCAGAAGTATTAAGATTAGACACGCCTATAGGCAGGTCAGATGCAAGGTTGGTGGTGGTATCGGAGGCTGACCCATAATAAACATAGTAACCGGACACGCTTCCTGGGTAGGGCGACCAGGCAATATTAAGTGTATTTGGTGTTGACCCTGCGGATACCTGCTGCGCAGTGGCGAAAGTGTTTAATGCTATAGCTAATGCTTCTTGTGTTCCAATAGCCTCAAGAGCACCTGGGGTTAGCGCGGAGGTGTTGCGGCACTGGCCGGATAGATCTGCCGGGCCGTTTGCGCATTGAGCAAAGGAGCTGACGGAGGATGATCCGTCTGATGATCCACCCAGTTTGGCGAGTGGATTGCATGCAGTTAAGAATATGGCGCAAACGCCCGCGATGGCGAAGTTGCAGGTGTAGCGTAGTGCTGTGCTGATAGAAGAATAAGATTTTTTTCGACTGTTGTTTAAAGATAGCGATTTCAATCGGGGCGGGTGGTCCGTTTCCGTAAACAATTCCGTATGCAATTTATCCATCCTCCAGAAATAATTCTTTATGCAATCTTTTATGATTTCAAGCCCTGAGTGCCGGTAGGGAAGTACTAAACTGGATTAGCCTTCCTTGCACATTGTGGCCGACTCGGCCCACCCTTCTAGGACGTAATTATGGCAAGTAAATATAGAATTCCTATTCCTTTTCGATGCATGCTTGAAAACTCCGGATCAACGGTATGACCCAACCGAGTCGGTCTGGATGTGCCGAATCCCCCTTCACGTCGGGAACCACCGCCCCAGTATCTATATTCCGTGTGGGTAGGTCAGGTACAACTTTCTCAGCGGGTACGCGCTCGCTCGGGCGTAGTGTCCTGAAGAAAGATTACAATGGGATCTGCGGCAAGTGAGACCAATTATGCAACTTATGTTGCAAATTTTTCACGCCCTGCCAAGTTGAGGCAGGTTCACGTTTAGTTGATCGCTGTAGTCATCCGGTCTGCTGGGGCCATTTACCAGCCACTGCTGATGCTGCAGAAGCAAAGGGCAAAGCCTTGCAGGCGAACATTCCGGTCGTGATACCCAAGGCGGCGCGCATACTATCTATATATAAAATGGCAGTCAACTGGGGACGGGAGTCATCGCGCACGCGTCAGTGCCAGGAACAGTCGTTGGTTCCAGCCGAGCCCCATGCGTTCGATCCGCCGAGGAGGTGTCGGTTACGTCCGAAGGTCTGGAGAGGATTCATTAAAGATTGGGGTGGGAATCCTTTATAATTTGGTGCTAGAGATACCTGTCATACCGTGTCCAGCAGGCTGCGTAAGCTTCAGCGTCGGAGTTCATTGAAGATGTTTAGAAGATTATAAGGTGGGTAGCACTGGACGGGACGCAAAGAGCATGAACAGCAGACCTCTGTCAAAATGCGTGTTATGACTTCAGGGTCTGAATCCCTGTCAGCTTTCGCGTGGTATTGGAATCGCCTAAAGTGCATGTCGCCGGCGGAGATGGCGCATCGCCTCCGCGAGAAATTTTTGTCGTTGCTGCAACGTGTCGGGCTGGCCAGGGTGCGCACGGTGCCGCAACCGGATTTGTCGGTCTCGGCGCCTGATTTCATTGGGACGGGGACCGGAATACCGTCTCAGCCGTACATCGATGCCGCGGATGAAATTCTACAAGGAAGGCTACGGGTCTTTGCGCTGGATCATGTTTCCGGTCCTGTCCCGCAGTGGAATCAGGACCCCAAGACGGGAACGATAGCGCCGCTGGCCTTTGCCACGACCATCGATTACCGGAACGAAGTACTCGTCGGCGATATCAAGTATCTCTGGGAGCCAAACCGGCATCTCCATCTCGTGACGCTGGCGCAGGCCTATCAGCTGACCGGTGAGAGTCGCTACGTGGACGGTTTACGTTTTCAACTGGAGTCCTGGCTCGACCAGTGTCGCTATCTGAAGGGCCCGAACTGGACCAGCTCGCTCGAGCTTGCCATCCGACTGATCAATTGGAGTATCGCCTGGCAATTGATAGGCGGGTTGGGGTCGATAGTGTTCTCAGGCGAAGAAGGCCAGCGGTTCCGGGACCGCTGGCTGGGTGCGATCTATCAGCATATGCATTTTATCCGCGGGCATTTCTCGCGTTACTCGTCCGCCAACAATCACTTGATCGGCGAACTGGCAGGAATCTTTGTCGGCAGCTTGACGTGGCCTTTCTGGCCGGAAACCGCGGGGTGGCAGCGGGAGGCACAAGACGAGCTTACGCGAGAAGCATTGTTACAGAATACACCGGACGGGGTGAAT
>Ga0326597_10012816_pt1 | contig 11037 bp, 9 predicted proteins | sample RVTome_12_FD_203789 | JGI IMG/M metagenome (GOLD analysis project Ga0326597, IMG submission 203789) | Soil microbial communities from uranium-contaminated site in the Upper Colorado River Basin, Wyoming, United States - RVT100D185 | ecosystem: Environmental > Terrestrial > Soil > Contaminated >... | reverse complement strand
AGCTCGCTGGGCTGACGCTAGGCGCCGACGAGTTCTTGAGCAAGCCCGTCGACATGCGCGAGCTGGTGCTGCGAATCCAGCTCCTACTCGAGCGGAGCCGTTCACGCCGTTCGCCGATGGCCCATGAGCCCTCCGCGACCTCTTTCAGGGAGCTGACCTACGACGCGTTCCTTGCGGTCGCGAGCGAAGAGATCGCGCGGTGGCCGGCCGCTCTCGCGATCATCCGCGTCCCGGCCGAGCGCCAGGGAGAGGCGTCCGCCCTCTTATGCGAGGAGATCCGTGGCCGCGACGCCATCGGCGCCTACGGGCCGACGCGTCTACTGGTCCTGATGCCCCAGATCACTGCTGAAGCCGCACGGGATCGGCTCGAATCGGCGGTCGATGTGCTGACCGCGCGCGGCCTCGGCGGCATCTGCGCGGGAGTCTCCGCCGCTCCGGGCGACGGAACGAAGAGCGCGGAGACGTTGATCGCGGAGGCGGACGAGGCGCTGGCGCAGGCGCGGTATCTGGGCGACAAGAGCGCGATCTGGAGCGAGCGGCCCCAGCGGCCCGTGGCGGCTTCCGCCGCGCGCACCGTCCTGGTTGCCGAAGACGACCCCGAGGTGACACGGATCGTCGATGCCCAGATGCGCGCGGCCGGCTACAAGACGTTGATCGCCTTCGACGGCGAGCAGGCGCTCGCCGCCGCGCGCGCCCACGCCCCGGACGTGCTGGTGCTCGATCTGATGATGCCGAAGCTGACCGGGTTCGACGTGCTCACGCAGCTTCGCCAGGGCCCCGCGCCGCGGCCGCGCATGGTCGTGCTGTCGGCGCGAGGGCGCGAGCAGGACGTGATGCGGGCGTTCGAGCTGGGCGCCGACGACTACATGACGAAGCCGTTCAACCCACAGGAGCTGCTGGCACGCATCGCCCGGCTGCTCAAGTAGACGGGATGCCGGCTATTATTGGTTAGAAGCGGAACCCCAACCCGGTCGAGAGCGAGTACTGCCGCAGGTCACGCCGCTCGACGCGGTCTTCGCGGCCGTAGGAGCCGCCCAGGCGCAGCTCGAGGCGGCCGCGCAGGATGACGATGGCCTCGGCCGCACCCGCGTCAGAATCGAGCACCTCGAAGTCGTTGCGATTGCGGAGCTCTTCGCGCCACCCGCCCCGGCCGTATCGCAAGCCGACATACGTGCCGGCGTCCCCGAAGTACCGCCGGAACGATCCCGCCACGCGACGCGATGGTCGCTGAACGCATCGTAGGAGGCGCCGACGCGCGCCTGCCAGTGGTGCAGCCGCTTTTGGATGCTTCGCCGCATCTGTTCGCCTTCCGCGTTGCGCGGATCGATCGTCAGCAGGCGCTCGAGCACGTCGCGCGCCTCGTTCGAACGCTTCAGCGCGACCAGGGCGCGCGCCCTCGCGAGCAGGTAATGTGGATCCGTCGGACGCTGGCGCAGCCCTCGGCGCGTCAGTTCTTCCGCCCGATCGGGATGATTCGACCACAGCTCGACGTTGATCATCGCCGGCAGCGCGTCGCCGTGCGTCGGGCTCTGGGTAAGGACCGCCTCGAGCTCCCGCCGCGCCTCGTCGTAGCGGCCCTCCCAGGAGAGGACGGTGCCAAGCAGGACGCGTGCGTCGCTGTCTCTGGGCGACCCGGCCAGGTGCTTCTCCAGCAGCTCGATGGCTTCGACGCGGTGACTCACGACGGCGAGCGCTCGCGCCCGCGTGACGACATCGGTTTGCCCGGCGCCGAGCTGAGCGGCGCCGCACACCACCATCCCCAGCACCGCGCCGACGAGTGTCTGCTGCTGGAAGGTCATCGTGGGCGCGCGTGTGTTCGCATTCGGCCAACCGAGGTACGCGCTTGAAGCATGCCTCATGGCGCTGAAACCTGCTGTGCAATTGGGTACACCGGACGACCCGTGAGCGCGCATACCATCCGCTCATCTATGCTCCAGACCGCCGAGCTCGTTCGTCGAGTCCTCGTGCCCTTCCTCTTCATTGGCGGGTCGCTGCTCGGCGTGCTACTCGCCTATCTCGTCATCCAGCGCGTGATTCGTGACCTGGCCGCAAGGCGGCGCCGGACGCTCGTCACGCGGTATCGACCGGTGATCGACGCGATCACACAGGTCGGTCCGACGCCGCAGGCGCTCGATCGGCTCCGCCGGGCGCCGGCGTCGCACCGGTCGATCGTCGCCGGCCTCCTGTTGGCGCCGCTGCGCTCGGCGCGTGGCGACCTCGTCTCGCACGTGCGCCAGGCGGCGGTGGCGATCGGGCTCGTCGAGCATTGGCTCGCGGACTTGCAGAATCGGCGTTGGTGGCGGCGGGCGGACAGCGTCAGAGCGCTCGGGTTCGTCGAGGAGCGGTCGGCGCTGCCGGCCATCATGCGGATCCTCGATGACGAGCACGAAGAAGTTCGCGCGGCGGCGGTCGAAGCGGCGGGACGGCTCGGCGACCCCCGCGCGATCCCTGCGCTCCTCGAACACCTCGCCGACAGCGGGCGGTACCAGCGTGCGCGGGTTGTCGACGCGCTGCGAAGCCTCGGGCCGCCGGTCACGCCCGCCCTCGTCGAGCTCGCGCGCGCGCGCCCGGACCGCGCGCGGCTGGTGGTTGACGTCCTCGGGTTGATTGGCACGGCCGCCGCGATCGATCCGTTGCTGCAGTGGTGTGGCGACTCGCGCGGCGACGTGCGCGCGGCGGCGCTCGGCGCCCTCGGATCCATCGGCCTCGACGACCGGAGCTACTACTACGCGCTGCGGGCCCTCGGCGACTCCGATCCCCAGGCACGCGCGATGGCGGCCCGCGCGCTGGGCCGCGGCCGGCGGGAAGATGCCGTCGGCTACCTCGCCGGGCGGCTCGACGATGAATGGCTGCCGGCGGCGCAGGCGGCCGGGGCCTTGCGGCGGCTGGGCGGAGCGGGACTCGCCGCGCTCCAGGCCCGTGCGCGCGACGAGGGTCAGGCCGGCGACCTCGCGCGCCAGATGCTGTGGGAGCGGCCGCCGGTCCCCGTGCACGCTTGACGATGATGAGGAACGCCCTCTCCAGCGGGCTCGCCCTCTTCGAGCTCGCGATGATCGGCTACTTCCTGGCCGTCAATACCCTCTACTTGCTGTTCTGCGTCGTCGCCTACATTCGGCTGCGGCAGCACCGCCGCCGCTGGACTGCTCGCAGCCTCGAAGCCGTCACGCGGTCGCCGGCCACGCCCGCGATTTCGATCGTCGCGCCGGCGTACAACGAGGAGGCGACGCTCGCCGACAGCGTTCGCTCCCTGCTGCTGTTGAACTACCCGCAGTTCGAGGTGATCGTCGTGAGTGACGGTTCGACCGATAACACGCTCGCCGTGGGCGCGCGCGAGTTCGAGTTCGTGCGGGCGCCGGTGAGCCACCCCCAGCCGATTTCCACGCAGCCGGTGCGCGGTATCTACCAATCGCTCGCGCACCCGGACCTCGTCATGATCGACAAGGAGAACGGCGGCAAGGCGGACGCGATCAACGCGGGCATCAACGCGGCGCGCTATCCGCTCGTCTGCGTCATCGACGCCGACTCGCTGCTCGAGGAGCACTCACTGACCCGCGCGGTGCTTCCCTTCATCGAGGACCTCGACACGATCGCGGCGGGCGGGATCGTCCGCATCGCGAACGGCTGCCGCGTCCAGCGCGGGCGCGTCACCGAGGTCAGGCTCCCGGGCAGCCGGCTCGCGATGTTCCAGACCGTCGAATACCTGCGGGCGTTCCTCGCCGGCCGCGTCGCCCAGTCTGCCGTCAACGGACTCCTGATCATCTCGGGGGCCTTCGGCCTCTTCAAACGCGAGGCCGTCGTCGATGTGGGCGGCTTCCGCCCCGATACGATCGGCGAGGACATGGAGCTCGTCACCCGCCTCCACCGGGTCTACCGGGAGCGCCGCCAGCGCTTTCGCATCACCTTCCAGCCCGAGCCGATTTGCTGGACTCAGGCGCCCGAGTCGCTGCGGATGCTCGCCCGCCAGCGGAACCGCTGGCAGCGGGGGACGCTGCAGGTGCTCGGCTACCACGCCCGGATGCTGTTCAACCCGCGGTACGGCGTGATCGGCCTGCTCGCGATGCCGTACTACCTCGTCTTCGAGGCGATGGGCCCGGTCATCGAGTTCACGGGATATGTCGTGACCGCACTCGCGGTTGCCTTCGGCCTGCTCGACTGGCGGTTCGCGAAGCTCTTCTTCCTGGCTGCCGTCGTGTATGGCAGCTTGCTCTCCGTGGCCTCCATCGCGCTGGAGGAACTGTCCTTCCGCAGATACCCGAAGGTCACCGATCTTCTGCGGCTCGCCGCCTACGGCGTGCTGGAGAACTTCGGGTACCGACAGCTCGCGACATGGTGGCGGATCGTCGGGGTCGTCGACTACTTCAGGGGCAAGGAAGGCTGGGGGACGATGAAGCGGAAGGGGTTTGCCCGGAGCGACCTTGAGGCTCCCGAAGGGTCGAAAGGGCGTCAGGGGTCGAGCCGGCTTGATTAGGACGCAGGCCCTGGCCGCTGTGCAATCGGGGACAGACGACGGAAGACGCCGGGCATACACTTGGCGGGCACCGAAACAACCCGCGGTCGTGTCGGTCCTCCGGCAAGACACGGGGAATGATGACGGACCCGGCTTCGGCGGGATCGATCTGGCGCGCGACCAAAGGGAGCTGAGATGCCAATCACGACCGGCGGCACCGGCCTCGGCCTCGCGATCACGCGCGCCATCATCGAGCAGCACGGCGGCCGCATCTGGGTGGAGCCCAACCTGCCCACGGGCAGCCGGTTCGTCTTTACGCTGCCGGCCCAGCCCCCGGCACGGGCCGGAACGGAAGCTCCGGCCACACTCACGAGGGGTTGAGCGGCGCTTCGACGAGAGCCCGCACGTCCGCCGGCAGCGTGCGGGGATCGAACGGCTTGGTCAACACGCCCGCCACTCCAAGGCTCCTCAGGCGCTCAATCTCGGCACGCATGACCTTGGCCGTGAGGAAGATCACCGGCGTCGTGGCGGTTGCCGGTTGCGAGCGGAGCGCCGCCAGGGTTGCAGAGCCGTCCATCGCCGGCATCATCATGTCGAGCAGGATCACGTCAGGCTTCTCGTCCTGAGCTGTGCGCACACCCTCGGCGCCGCTGGCGGCCTCGACCACCTCCATGCCGCCCAGGCGACTGAGGCTCAGCCGCACAATCGACCGGATGTCTGCGTCGTCGTCGATGATTAGGACCTTCATGATGGCCTGGCTGCCGGAATCTGTCGCAGCTCCACCACCAGCCGTCGGAACTCGGCGTCGGAGGCCCTGGACTTGGTGAGAAAGCGCGTCGGGCCCAGGCGAAGCCGCCCGCGCTGTTCCTCCGTGAGGTCGCGACCCGTGTAGACGAGCACCGGAATGTCCTTCAGCGTGGGTCGCCGGCGCATGGCGTCCACGACATCGAAGCCGTCGCGTTCCGGGAGCCCGATGTCGAGCACCATGAGCGCGGGGCGCTCGGCCTCGGCCACTCGAATCGCCTCCTCGCCGGTTGTCGCGGTTCGGACCGTGATCCCTTCCCGCGAGAGCTGTCGCGCCATGAGGTTGAGCAGTGCCAGGTCGTCCTCCACGAGCAGGACGTAGCGGACCTGCGCGGCGACCCGACCCCGCTCCAGGCCATCGCGGATCGCCCCCAGCAGCTCGCGGCTGTCGACGCGCTCCGGGAGAAAGAGCACCAGGCTGTCAGACAGCGCCTCGGGCGACACCACGAGCGGACTGCCGAACAGGATCACCGGAATCGCCTCGAATGCTGGTTCGTTTCTGATGCGCGCGAGCAGCGCCGAGTCGCCTTCCAGCAGGACGGCGGCGACGTCGCCGCCTTGGAGGACCGCCCACGCCGCGTCCGCGTCCGGCACCGTGATGACGGTGTAACCGGCCTGCCGGATCACGTCCTCGAAGGACCCCCGGCGCTCGGCGTCGTCGCCGCAGACCAGGATCGCGCGGCCGCGCCGTGGCGCGACCGGCCCGGGCGCGGTCCCGACCCGAAACCAGAAGGTGCTGCCGCCCCCCTCCTCGCTCTCGACGCCGATCGTGCCGCCATGCTGATCGATGATCGACTTGCAGATCGCGAGCCCCAGACCGGCGCCTCCCTTGTCACGCGCGTCGGACGTCTCCACCTGCCGGAATCGCTCGAAGATGACCCGACGGTAGGCCGCGGGAACGCCTCGGCCGCGGTCCGTGACCCTGAACTCGACGTAGCCCTCCCCCGGCCGGACGCCGATCGTCACCACGCCACCCGGCGGCGAGAACTTCACCGCGTTGGACAGCAGATTGACGAGGACCTGGACGATCCGATCGGCGTCGGCCCAGATCGTCGAGGAGACCTCGGGCGCGTCGACGGCGACGCGGTGCTTCTGTCCGAACGTCGCTGAAGACTCGATGGCGCGGCGCAGGATCGACCCGACGGGGACCTGGCCGAGCTGCAGCTCGATCCGGCCGGTCTCGAGCCGCTCGAGATCGAGGATGTCGTTGATGAGCGCGATCAGCCGGACCGCGTTGCGCTCGGCGATGGCCACGACCTCGACGACTTCGTCGGACAGCGCGCCAACCGCGCCCGAGGCCAGAAGGCCGAGCGACCCTCTGATCGCGGCGAGCGGCGTCCGGAGCTCGTGGCTCACCGTCGAGAGAATCCCCCGCTTGAGCCGCTCGACCTCCTTCAGCCGCTCGACCGTCTGTTCCGCCACGAACGTGGCGCGCTGCAGTTCGACGTTCTTCTCCTGCAGCATCCGCTCGATGTGCTTGCGCTCCGTGACGTCGCGCGCCGCCGCGAACACACCCTGCAGCGTCCTGTCCCGGTCGTAGAAGGTGGTGGCATTGTAGGAGACCACTGTGGTCTTGCCGTCCCGGGCGCGCGCGGTGAGCTCGTAGTTGGTGACTTTCTTCTCGCGCAGCACCAGCGTGATGGCCGCTTCGGCCCGCTGCGCATCGGTGAAGTAGTTCTTGAACGGCGCGCCGATCAGCTCGTCCCGCGTGCACCCGGTGAGCGCCTCCATCTGCCTGTTGACGTCGGTGATGATGCCGGCCGGATCGGTGGTCATCAGCGCGTCGATGTTGGATTCGATGAGCGAGCGCGTGTAGAACTGCTGGTCGCGCAGGCGCTGATCGAGCTTCTTCTGATCGGCTTCCGCCTGCTGGCGCGCAGTATTATCGGTGCCGATCAACAGGTAGCCGATGATCGCGCCTGGATCGTCGCGCAGCGCCGTCACGGACACGATGGCCGGAAAGCGGCTCCCGTCCTTGCGGATATAGGTCAGTTCGTAGATGTCCTCGATCCCGCGCGAGGCCTTGAACACCAACGCCTCGAAGCCAGGCGTAATCGGGGTGGCGAGCTCGGCGCTCAAGGCTTCGGCGCGCGCGATCACTTCCTGCGGATCCGAGATGTCGGCCGGCGTGATCGTGTTCACCACGTCGGCGGCCGCGTAGCCCAGCATGCGCTCGGCGCCGACATTGAATATTTGAATGACGCCCTTCTCGTCGGTGGCGATACTCGAGAAGTTCGCGCTGTTGAAGATCGCGTTCTGCAAGGCCCCCGTTTTTAGCAGAGCCTCTTCACGTCGGACCTCGGCGACACCATCCACCGCGCTGGCGGCGTCGTCGGGAATGGCAGGGTCGTAGTCTTGCGCGGGCATGGTTCTCCGCCTCCGACTCATCCTTCACGTTCCGGCGCTGTCGCGACCGTCGCCAGCAGATGCGCGTTTGTGTTCGTGACCGCTCGTGTGGTCATGTGTGAACGATACGTGAAATCCTCCGTAGGGGCTGTTCACAACAGAACAGACCCCGGTCTCGTGATCCTGGATGCTTGGGGCGGGAGCGCAGGAATGAATGAAATGACCGCATGGATGAATTCACCGTGAACGCGCACGAAGTCTAGCACAGGAGAGCATCATGAGACGCACCATCGCGGCAGCCGTATTGGCGCTCGCAATGACCGGTCCGCCTGTGTCGACGGCCGCCTCCCGACAAACTGTAGCTGCCCCGGATCCGAAAATCGGGACCCGCATCACCATCACGGGTTGCCTGCATCAGGGCACATCATCGAACTCGTTCGTGCTGCTCGGCGTCACGGAGCGCCTCGCCGCCAGCGCACCGGCACCGGTCGTGCCGGTGCCGTTCGCGATCTACTCGTTGGACTCGACGGACGGTTTGAAACCCCTGGTGGGACAAATGATCGACGTCACCGGCATTGTGACCAAGCGAGAATCCAAGCGGGGGATCATCACGGTCGACATACGCCCCGAAGACACACTGTCGACCGAGATCAATGTGGAATCCGAGTCCAGGGATGTGACGACGGAGAAATTCAAAGGCGCGGAGGCGCGTCAAGGAGCGTCGAAAGCGGCATCGACGATCGCAGTCACGCGTCCGGTCTACAAACTGGACGTGAAGGATGTGCGTGCCGTCAACGTCTACGCGGGTGGCCCGGCTTGTCGCTGAGCGCGTGACCACGGCCTGGCGCCGGGGCGCCCCGCGCCCCTTCGCCTTCGGGCTTGATCACGACCGTCGCGAGCAGGTATCCGTGCCTCCGCACCGCCGGCACGTGCCGGTCGAGGAACACGAAGGGCCACACGAGGGCGCCCGTGACCCTGGCGAGCGGCCGGCACCACGCATGGCAGGCGAGATCGAGCATCCTGACATCCTGAGCCAGCCCGGGATGAAGAGGATCGCCGTCTCGGCGACCACCGCGAAGCCGGCCCGCTCGAGCATCTCCCTCAGGGCGCGGCGCGAAAAGGACTTTTCGTACCCGTAGGCGTAAAGCCCCAGGGCCTGGAGCGCGGCCACGACGAGCGGCCGGAGGAACGGGTCGTACCAGTTCGGCACGCCGACGATGGCGCACCCGCCCGGCTTGAGCACGCGAGCCATCTCTTCGACCGCGCGCTCGGTCTCATGGAAGTGCTCGATCGTTCCCATCGAGTAGATCGCGTCGAAACTGGCGTCGCGGAAGGGCATGTCGCGCACGTCGCCGACGGCGCTTTGTAGACAGTGTCGCGCGCCCGGGCCGGTGTCGAACGCCGCGCGCGCCTGAATCACCGTGGGTTCGGAGATGTCGATGCCGTACGCGCGGGCGCCCTGGCGGCTGGCCCACGCGAGGATGCGTGTGTTCTTGGCCTCGTCCCAGAGATCGGTCTTGAGAATCCTCAGCCCCTCGAGCGCGGGCAGGTGCTCGGTGAACAGACGTCGTTCGTTGTCCGCGTAGTACCGCGTGGAGACGGCCCCAGCGAGGTCGGGAAAGCACTCACCGACCCCGGCCCAGAACTCCCGATACGCGAACGGGACGTGCGTCTTCATCCTGGGAGACTCCAGGGGCGCCACGAGACGGAACTGTTCAAAATTGAACAGTCGCCGGAATCGCACGTCACGTCGCTTTCGGGAACTGACGACATCCGAGACGAGCGGGAGGCTGCCGCGTCGCCGAGCGAGCGGCCGCGCGTGTCGTTGCTCCCACTCGCGTCTCTCTTCGCACGCCCGGCCACGTACCGCGAACGGCAGGGCTCGCAGCCGTCGTTCAGCAACCTCGCCGGCGCACTCGAAACAGGACCAGTACTCGCCCCCGCGTCGAGCGGAACGAGCGCCTCGTCGATGCGGATCAGGGGTTTCCGCCCTCATCTGGCGTAGAGTCAACCCGATATCGCCCTGATGTCGGCGTCTGGACCTGTTCCCTTCTGAACAGACACAGTCAGCCGATGCGCGTAACGTGCTGACAGTGGAGACGTATTCGCGCCAGACCCGGCCTCGCCGGTGAGCCGCATCGAGGTTCTCTCAGTGCCGCTGGCGAGCGCGCGCGTGCGGGTGTGCACAGACGGGATGATCACCTGTCGCCTGGCTACTGTCGAGGCGTCAGGTCGCCAACGGTCATTCCGTAGAGGAGGAGCGACCCATGTGGAACCGAATCATCGCGGCGATCATCGCGGTCCTTTTCGTCGCCGCGCCGGCGGCGCTCGCCCAGGAGTCCGGCACGATCCACCTGCGCAACGGGGAGCGGGTGAGCGGCGACCTCATCGACCACGGCGGCGTCGGGTTCACGATCCGGACCGGCGGCGGCGAACGCGTCATCCCGACCGGCGACGTGGTGTACATCGACTTCGCCGGCGGGGGGGCCACGCCCGAGGAAGCCAGCCAGGTCGGTGGCGGCCAGCACCTGCTCGTGCTGCGCGACGGCAGCCTGCGCAAGGGCAGCTTCCTCGACATCGGCGGCACGCGCCCGCTGCGGATCACGTTCGAGACCGGCGGCTCGGCTCGCGACTTCCGCTCGAGCGACGTCGCGCGGATCTACCTCGCGCGCCCCGCGCTGGCGGCTCCCGTCCCGGCCCCAGCCCCGGCGCCCGCGCCCGAGCCGCCGGCGCAGAGTCCCCAGATCATCGTGTCGGCGCGCGAGCGCTGGACGCCCACGGACATCTGGGTGCGCGCGGGCCAGGGCATGTACGTCCGGGCCTCGGGCACCGTCTGGCTCAGCGCGGACCCGAACGACGAGGTGGCCCCCGCCGGCGCGAAGAGCGGCCGGACCGCCCCCGCCGCGCCCGTCGCCGGCGCGCCCGCCGGCGCGCTCATCGGACGCATCGGCCCCAGCGGGCGGCCGTTCCGCATCGGCGATCAGACCGAGGTCACGATGCCCGCGACCGGACCGCTCTACCTGAGCGTGAACGACGGTCACCTGGACGACAACAACGGCGAGTTCCTCGTGCGCCTCTGGCCGCGCCAGGACCGCTGACCGTGGTGAAGCGGTGACAACCGGGCCACTCTGAACCGCCACGACGCGCTTGCCGACACGCGCTTCATCAGAGGCGCACCATCACAGGCTGGTGGATGGTCAACACGATTGCCATGGAGGGCGCACGTATGAGGTTTTCGAGATGTCTGATGACGGCGGCGCTCGTCGGCGTCGTCTCCGCCGGTCCGGCGTGCACGGATCAGGCGATGGAAGACACGAAGAGGGACGCCGGCGCCGCGCTCGACGCCACCAAGGCGGGGGCCGACAAGGCCATCGCCGCGACGAAGCAAGCCGGTGAAGAGACTGCGGACGTCGCGCAGGACGTCGCGCAGAAGACCGCCG
>Ga0326597_10012815_pt1 | contig 11038 bp, 10 predicted proteins | sample RVTome_12_FD_203789 | JGI IMG/M metagenome (GOLD analysis project Ga0326597, IMG submission 203789) | Soil microbial communities from uranium-contaminated site in the Upper Colorado River Basin, Wyoming, United States - RVT100D185 | ecosystem: Environmental > Terrestrial > Soil > Contaminated >... | reverse complement strand
AAAGCGCCGCTTGCCGATCAGGCCCGTCGCCGAGCCGTCGCGCTCCCAGCGCGCAAGCCGCGAATTGAGTTCCGGGATCCCCGGCGCTTGCGCGGCGCCGCCGAGCACGCCGAGCGCATCGATGATGAGCGACTTGAGCGTCGCAACGACGTCGGCGGGCAGGTCCTCGTAGCGCCAGCTCGAGACGGCCGCGCACAGGCGCAGACTCGCGCCCTCCGCTAGCCATTGCGATGGGTCGGATGAATTCATGGGAAGCACGCTCGTCATGTCAGCTCCTGTGTGTCATTTGTCGTGCCGGTCGCCGCCGGGGCCGCGATGCGCGTCAGGTTCGGACGCCGTCGCGCAGATCGAACACGACTTTGCCCAGCACGCGCCGGTCCCGCACCGTTGCGAGCGCCTCGTGCCAGGCGCCGAGCGAGTAGCTCGCCATGACGAAGGGCTTGATGCGGTGCTGCTCGTAGAGCGCGAACAACGCCGCCTGGATATCCCGCACTTTCTCGGGCTGGCGGTCGCGGTAATCGCTCGACTGCAGGCCGATCAGGGAGATGTTTTTCACCAGCAGGTAGCCCGCTTTCACCTCGGCGATGCGCCCGGCAGCGAAGCCGACGATGACGAGCCGCCCGCACCACGCGGTCGCGCGCAGGCAGGCGTCAAACACGTCTCCGCCTACCGAATCGACGATGACGTCGGCGCCGCGCTTGCCGACGGCGGCAAAGACCTGCTCTCGGAAACTCTCGCGCAGATCGGGCACATTGGTGAAAACAACGTGATCCGCGCCGTTCGCGCGGGCCAGCCCTGCCTTGTCCTCGCTGCTGACGCTCGCCACGACCGTGGCGCCGAACGCCTTCGCGAGTTGAACGGCGGCGAGGCCGACGCCGCCCGCGGCCCCGGTGACCAGCACGGTCTCGCCGCGCTTGAGCTGCGCGCGCTCGACCAGCGCGAGGTGCGCGGTGAGGTAGACGAGCCCCATTGCCGCGGCCTCGGCGAAGCTCATGGCGGCCGGCAGGCGGTGGCAGTTGGCGAGGGGCGCCACGGCGCGCTCGGCGAAGGCGCCGTACTCGACCTGCGCCATCACGCGGTCACCCGTCTTGACGGTCTTCACGTTGGCGCCAACCGCCGCCACCGTGCCGGCGAGATCCTTGCCCGGCACGAAGGGCATCGCGGGCAGCCGCTGGTAGCTGCCTCCGATCACCATCAGGTCGGGAAAGTTGACGCTCGCGGAGTGCACGTCGATCAGCACTTCGTCGGCGCCGGGGCGCGGCTCCGGGAAGTCCTCCAGCCTGAGATTGTCGATGGGTCCGTGCCGGTGTACGACGAGTGCCCGCATTCAGCTTCCTTTCGCGGCGAGCAGGGAATTCGCCTCGCCGAGCGCGGGGTAGCCGGCGGTGTTGCCTGCGGCGCGGAAGGCCGGCGCGATCGGCAGCGGCAGAGCGCTGACGGCCTCGCCGTCCGCGGCGAGCCTGCGCTCGAACAGCCGCCGCGCGACGAGATGCGGGTCGGCGAGCGCCTCGCGGATCGAGCCCACTACGCTGCAGCAGACGTCCTTGCCTGCAAAGCGCTCGCGCCACTCGCCGGCGGTGCGGCCGCGGATGAGGTCCGCCGCGGTGCGGCGCACCCCGCCGGGATCGCGCGCGTCGTCCCGCGCAGCGGCGGGCAGCCCGATCGCGTCGCAGAAGTTCTGCCAGAATTTCTCCTCCAGGGGCGCTGCCGCGATAAAACGGTCGTCGCGCGTGCGGTAGATCTGGTAGCGCGGGCTCCCGCCGGTGATGAGCGCCCGGCCCGGCTCGGGCCACACGCCGGCGGTGAGCCCGTCGCCCAGCGCCCAGTACATGAAGGTGAACAGGTTGTCGCACATCGCGATGTCGAGATGACAGCCGCGGCCGCTCACCTCGCGGCTGCGCAGCGCGAGCAGAATGTTGATCACCGCCGGGTAGGTGCCGCCGCCGATATCGGCGATAAGCGCTGGCGGCAGCACCGGCGTGCCGTCCGCCCCGGCGGCGAGCGCGAGCAAGCCGGTCTCGGCGATGTAGTTGAGATCGTGGGCGGCCGTGAGGGCGCGCGGACCGGTCTGGCCGTAGCCCGTGATCGAGCAATAGACGATGCGGGGATTCAACTTCGCGACCGCCTCGTAGCCGAGCCCCAGGCGCTGCATCACGCCCGGGCGGAACTGCTCGACGATCACGTCGGAGCTCCCCATGAGCGGGGTGAGAAGCGCGAGCGCGTTATCGGCCTTGAGATCGATCGCGACCGAGCGCTTGCCGCGGTTGAGCAGCGCGAAATTCACGCTGTCGGGGCCGAACTTTGGCTGGTAGCTGCGCATCTCGTCGCCCGCGCCGGGGCGCTCGATCTTGATCACTTCGGCGCCGGCTTCGGCGAGCAGCAGCGTCGCAAGCGGGCCGGGCAGCAGCGTGCTGAAGTCGAGTATGCGAATTCCCGTGAGCGGTTGCATGAGCATTCAGGTCGTGATGGAACCGCCATGACGCCAGGGCGCCGGAAGCCTTTGTCGTTGCTTTGCCACGCGCGCCCGCCGTGCCGGTGCGTATGCGGCCTCGCCGCAGGCCTCGAACAGCGCCTGCGTCACGTCGAAGTGGTGCGCGAGCCCGGTGCGCTCGAGCAGCGCGATCGGCCCCTCGGGATAGCCCAGCCCGAGCCTGAGCGTGGTGTCGAGGTCATCGGCGCTGGCGAGGCCCTCGTCGAGCCGCCGGAGCGCCGAATTGTAGTACGGGCGCACCAGGCGGTCGACAATGCGTCCGGCGAAATCACCGCATACCGCCACCTTGAGACCATGGTCCTCGAACAGCCTGCGCGCCGCGGCGATCGGCGCCTCGGGCGTGCGCGGCTGGCGCACGAGCTCCACGAGGTCGGACGGTCCCGCATCTCCGAGGCGGAAGCGCGCAAAGCCGAGCACGTTCGACCCTTCCGCGCCGCGTGCCTCGCCGGTCCACGTGCCGAGGCATTCGGTGCCAAGCTCGATCAGGATCGCGAGCTTACGCTCGCGATCGGCGAAATCCTCCAATGCCGTCCCGGCCATCGCGCCAACGATCAGCACAATGTCTCCGCTTTCTGCTGCGCCCGTGACCAACGGGTGGTCCGCCGGAAACGATCGACTATTGCCCGCGCGAATGATTTGGTATTCCATTACCGTTCCTTGTCCAAGGATGAACGCGCGGCGTTCATCCTCCGAACATCGCGCTGCCGGAGTAACTATAGAAGCCCCGGCCAGTCTTGCGCCCCAGGTGGCCCGCTGCGATCATGCGCTTCACCAGGGCCGGCACCGCCGCGCGCGGCTCGCGGGTGGCGGCATAGAGTGCTTCAGCCACCCGCAGGTGGGTGTCCAGGCCGACGAGATCAAGCAGCTCGAGCGGGCCCATGGCGTAGCCGAGCGCCGCCTTCAGTGCGCGGTCGATGTCGGCGGGCTCGGCGACGCCGGCTTCGACCATGCGGATCGCGTCGTTGTTGAGCGGTACCAGAAAGTAGTTGAGGATGAAGCCGGGGTTGTCCTTGGTTCTGACCGGGACCTGGCCCATCGCCAGGCAGAACTTCCACGCCTGTTCGAAGGTGTCCTCGCTGGTTCTGAGCCCCGGCGACATCTCGACCAGCTTCATCAGCTGGGCCGGCAGGCAGAAGTGCATGCCCACGCAGCGCTCGTCGCGCCCTGAGCCGGCGGCGATCTCGGTGATCGACAGCGTCGAGGTATTGGAAGCGAAGATGGCGTGGGGCGGGCAGACGCGCGCGAGTCTGCCGAGAAGGTCGTGCTTTACGGCGAGATCCTCGAATACCGCCTCGATCACAATGTCGCAGGCGCCGAGGGCGCCGATGTCGGTCGTGCCCTTGAGGCTGCCGAGAATGCGCTCGACCGCCTCGGATGTGAGCTTCCCGCGCTTCACCGATTGAGCGAAGAATCCCTCGGTCTCGCCCCGCGCGCGCGCGAGCGCCGCGGCATCGGTGTCGTAGACGATGGTCGGAAAGCCGGCGCGCGCTGCGACGATGGCGATGCCCGCGCCCATGGTGCCGCTGCCCGCAACCCCGACAGTCTTGATTTCGGTTGTCATCATTCGATCGAAATTCCCACTTCCTTGATCACTTTCGACCACGTGGCGAGCTCGTTCCTGATGAATGCGGCGAATTCCGCCGGGGAGCTTCCGACCGGCTCCGCACCCAATCCGACGATACGCTCCCTTATGGCGGGCATCGACAGCACCTTGGAGAGCGATGCGTGGATGCGCCGGATCACCGGCTCCGGGGTGCCGGCCGGAACCATGACGCCGTTCCATTCGATCGCTTCGTAGCCCGGGACGCCAGCCTCGGCAACCGTCGGCAGGTCGGGAAGCGCCGAGCTGCGCTTGGCCCGGCTGACCGCCAGGCCGCGCAGCCTTCCCGCCTGGATGTGCTGGATTGCCGAAGGGATCGTGGCGAACAGCATCGAAGTCTCGCCGCTTACCAGCGATACGACGGCGGGCCCGCCGCCCTTGTACGGGACGTGCGTGAGCTTGGTGCCGGTGAGGTGCATGAACTTGGCGGTGGCGAGATGGTTTGCGCTGCCGTAGCCTGCGGAACCGAAGTTGATCTCGCCGGGCCGGCGCTTGGCCAGCGCGACGAGTTGCTGGACGGAGCGCGCCGGCAGGGACGGGTGCAGCGACAGTACCATGGTGACGATGGTGACCTGGCTGACCGGCACCAGGTCCTTGTCCGAATCGAACGGCATTTTCTTGATCAGGCTCGGATTCGCGCCATAGGCGATGTTCGCCACGCCCCAAGTGTGGCCGTCGGGCGGCGATTTGGCCGAGATATCGAGCCCGATCGTGGAGGAGGCGCCGGGACGATTCTCGACCACGACCGGCTGGCCGAGGTCATCGGACAGCCGCGGCGCGAGCAGCCGGAAGACGACGTCGGTGGAGCCGCCCGGCGAGTACGGCACGATGATGCGTACTGGGCGTGCCGGAAAGCTCTGAGCGACGGCAAAGGCGGGCAAGGCAGCCAATGCGGAAAGCAACGCGGTGATGGCGCGACGCGACGTGACATGCATGATTTTTCCTCCTCTGTGTGCGATGGATCGTTCGATTGAAACGCGATCGTGCGCTTACTTCTCCATGAAGCTGCGGCCGATCAGCTGTCGGTGGATCTGGTTGGTACCTTCCCAGATCTGCGTGATCTTGGCGTCGCGCATCAGCCGCTCGACGCGGTAATCCTTGCAGTAGCCATAGCCGCCGTGCAGCTGGACCGCTTCGGTCGCGATGCGCATGGCGAGGTCCGAGGCGCGCAATTTCAGCATCGACGCCTCGATGCCGACGTCGGTCGCGCCGCCGTCGATCAACCGCGCGACGTGCCACAGCCACGCCTCGCACTGCGCGAGTTCGGCCGCGAGATCGGCGAGCAGGAACTGTATGCCCTGGAATTCGATGATGCGCCGCCCCGACTGGCGCCGCTGGTTGACATAGGCGATCGCGTCCTCAAACGCGGCGCGCGCGATGCCCAGGGCGTGAGCGGCCACGCTGGGCCGCGACTGGTTGAGCGACGCGATGAGGATCTTCAACCCGTCGCCGGGAGCGCCCAGAAGGTTCGCGCGCGGCACCCGGCAATTATCGAACGCGAGCGCCGCGGTGCTCGAGGCGCGGAGCCCCATCTTGTCCTCCTCGCGCACGACCGTGAGCCCGGGCGCGCCTTTTTCCACCACCAGCGCGGAAATCGATGCCTTGGTGTCGGCGATTTCGCTCCACTTGCCAAACATGAGGTAGAGGTCGGCATGCGCGCCGTTCGTGATGAAGGTCTTGGTGCCGTTCACCACGATCGCGTCGCCGTCAGGCGCAAACCGCGTCTTCATGCCGGTCGCGTCGGACCCCGCGGTCGGCTCGGTGATGGTGAGCGAAGCAAGCCCGCCCCCCGCCATCACCGGCAGCAGGCGCTTTTTCTGCGCCTCGGTGCCGAAATCGATCAACGGCTTCATCGCGTGAAAATTGGTCGCCCAGATGACCCCGGTCGCCGCGCACGCCTTGGAAATCTCGCGCACGCACTCGAGATAAGCGCCATAGGAGAGCGGGGAGCCGCCGTAGGCCTCGGGGATGAACACGGCGTTCAATCCCAGCCCGTTGATTTTCCTTATGTTGTCTGCGGGAAACTCGCCACTGCGATCGTAATGCCCGGCGCGCGGCGCGATCTCCTCGCGCGCGAGCTTGCGCACGGCTTCGAGCATCATGCGCTCCTCGGCGGTAAACGGGACGCTCGCGTCGAGCCGTTCGAAAACATTCATCGTGGGCCATCCGGCGTGAACGATGCGTCGTGAGGCTTCACATCCACCCGCATTGTACGCCGCCCTGCGCCGTTCGCGAGCGCCAGCAGCCTGCCGGATCGGGCAGCTCGACCGGCTGCGAAAAGCAGGACCGGCTGACGCTGCGGACGGAAACCGCCCGCAGCGTTCGAGCGTGAAGCAAAGCGAGGGGCAATTCGCATCTCCGTCATTCTCTCCCGCATTCTGTCTGGCGCCGGTCTTCAGGAGTTGGTCGGGGTCAAAGCCGACCAACTCCTGGGGCGATGCATCTCGCCGGCAGTCAGTGGTCTCCGAATCGCGCCTTGCGCTTCTCGATGAATGCCGCCATGCCCTCGGCCGCATCCCGGGTCTGGAACGCGAGCGTCGACAGATCGGCTTCGATTTTCAGCCCTTCGTGCACCGGATTGTCGAGCGCCCGCCGGACCGCCTCGCGTGCGAGTGCGAGCACCGGCAGGCTATAGCCCGAGAACTCGCGTGCGAAAGCGACCCCCTGCTCGAGCGCGTCGCCGTCGAGCAGGCGATTGACGAGCCCGATGCGAAGCGCCTCCTCCGCGCCGACCGTGCGCCCGGTGAGAATCAGTTCCAGGGCGCGCGCTTCCCCTGCGAGCCGCGGCAGGCGCTGCGTGCCGCCGTAGCCCGGGATGAGCCCCAGCTTGATCTCGGGCAGGCCCATCTTCGCGTTGCGCGTGGCGAGGCGGAAGGTGCAGGCGAGCGCGAGCTCGAGCCCGCCGCCGAAGGCGTAGCCGCTGATCACCGCTACCGACGGCACCGGCAGGCGGTCGAGCTTCGCGAAGACCGCCTGGCCGAGCTCGGCGCCCGATTTTTGCGCCGCGAGCGAGCGGCCGGTCAGTTCCTTGATATCGGCGCCGGCGCAGAATGCCTTGGAGCCGGCGCCGGTGATGAGCAGCGCGCGCGCGTCGCCCGCGGCCACCGCGTCGAAGGCGCGGCCGAGATCGCGAATGAGTTCAAAGCTCAGCGCGTTCAGCGCATCCGGGCGGCTGAGGGTGATCAATGCAAATTCGTCGACCCGCTTGAGTTCAATGGCCATGGCAGAGCCCGTCACGGAAATTCAGATGATAACCGGTCCACGTCGCGTGCCGCACGTTGCTCGGCGGATCGGGCCTCGTCGAACCGCAAGACGCGGCTCACGGCCCACGGTTCTTGCTCGCCGTCCAGCGTACCGGCGCCGGCGCGATTTTTCCCTTGCGCGCCCACTCTGCAAGCTCGCGCTTGACGATCTTGCCGCTGGCGGTCAACGGGAACGCATCCATTCTCACGAAATACTCCGGCATATGGTGTTTCGACAGGCCGGCCCGATCGAGATGCGCGAGGAGCTCGCCGGGGTCGACCGTCGCGCCGTTGCGCGCGATCACCGCGAGGCAGACGCGCTCGCCGAGGCGCGCATCCGCGACCGCGAACGCGGCGGCCTTGAGGACCGCCGGGTGCCTGAGCGCGAGGTTTTCGATGTGCGCGGGATGGATATTCTCGCCGCCGCGGATGATGAGATCCTTCTTGCGCCCGACGATTTGCAGGTTTCCCGCGCCGTCCTGGCGCCCGAGGTCGCCGCTCATGAACCAGCCGCCGGCATTGAACGCGCTCTCCGTGGCCCTCTGGTTGTTGAAATACCCCAGCATGAGCAGCGCCCCGCGCGTGCCGATCTCGCCGATTGCGCCGGGCTTTGCCTCGGCGTCGGGATTTTCCTGGTCCCACAGCCGCGTCTCGTAGCCGCGGCAGGCTTTGCCGCAGGTCGTCGTGATCACGTCCACGCTGTCGCCAGGCAGCGTGTACTGATGCGAGCCGTTCTCGGTCATGCCGTAGATGTTCTGGGGCTTGATACCCATGTCGAGAAAGGCGCGCGCCGTCTCCGGCGGAATCACCGATCCCGCCATGTAGAAGACGCTCACGCACCCGAGCCGTTCCATGCGCCGCCGCCCGAGCTCGGCGAGGAGGTCGATGGCGTGTGTGGGCACGCCCATCACGTAGGTCGCCCCGGTGTCGATGATCCAGTCGAGCGGCTTCATGCCGGACGGCGAATCGTGCACCACCAGCTCGCAACCCGAAACGAGACACTGCTCGAGCGCCACGGTGCCGATATGATGCGAGAGCGGGCTGAGGGAGAGCAGCACCGTGCGCTCGTCGTGGCCCCAGTCGGCGACCATCGCGCGGCCGTTGGCGAGGAGCGTATTGTCGGAATGGAGCACGCCTTTTGGCGCGCCGGTGGTGCCGGAGGTGAAGGCGAGATACACGATTTTGTCGGGATTGGTGTCAGGCGGTGGCGGCACCGCGGCCGGTTTCGCGCCGGCGGGCGGAAACACGGCCAGGTCGCTCTGCGGCGCCGGCATCGCGCCCCCCGGATCGAGGCGGTACACGCGTTTTACCGACTCTACGCCGCGCGCCGCATCGAAGATATTGTGGCGACCGGCGTCCGCCCCGTACCCGGGCTGGGCCAGCAGCACCGCGGCGTCGATGCGCCGCATCAGCTCCACGACTTCGGCCACGGCGTAATTCTGATGCAGCGAAGGATTGCAGACGTAGCCCATGCGCGAGCAGGCGAGGAAGGCGACGACCGCCTCGGCGCGGTTCGGCAGCCACACCGACACGCGCTGGCCGCGCCGCAACCCGGCCGCGTGAAGGTCGGCAGCGGCTGCGTCGACCCACTGCACGAGGTCGGACCAGGTCAGCCGGCGGCAGGCATCGCGCAGGGCGTAAGCGCGCGGCCGCTCGCGGGCGTGCCGCGCGAGCAGCGAATAGAGCGTGTCCTCGCGCCACGCCCCGGCCTCGTAATAGCGGCGCGCGGCCCGCGGGTCGTGCAGGGTGAGAATGGTGCTCATGCGCTAAAGCGTAAGCGGCGACCGGCGGGGTTTAACGCGAACAGCGAGAGCCCCCCGATGTGCAAGAACCTTCCGCTGACTGGTTGCGCCTCGCCTCTCACGCCTCACCTCTCACGCAACCCGCTCAGTGCCCGAACTTCTTCGCGTCGGGCGCGCGCTTCTCGCCGAAGGCCTTCCTCAGCTCCTGCGATTCCTCGGTATCGAGGTAGAGCCTGAGCAGCAGGTCGTGCGACACGCGCGCGAGCCCCGAGACGCCGCCGTGCCGCGCGGTAAACGCGGCTTTGAGGGAGGCGAGGGCAAATGCGCCGCGTTCCGCGACATCGAGGGCGAGCTTGCGGGTCTCTTCCTTCAGCCGGTCGTCGGGCACGACGCGGTTGATGAGGCCGATCGCGAGCGCCTCGCGGGCGGTCAGCTTGGGGTTGGCGAACCACAGCTCCTTTGCTTTCTTCTTGCCCACGAGGTCTTCGAGATACCAGGTGCCATAGCCCGCGTCGAAGCTGCCCATCATCGGCCCGACCTGGCGGAACACCGCGCTCTCCTTGGCGATGGTGAGATCGCACATCACCTGCAGCACCTGCCCGCCGCCCACTGCGAAGCCATTGACCGAGGCGATCACCGGCTTTTGCAGGCGCTCGATGCTCTCGTAGATCTCGAGCGTGGGCAGCATCCCGGCATAGAGCGTCGAGTCCTCCATGCCGTCCTTGCGGCCGCCGATGCAGAAGAATTTCTCGCCCGCGCCGGTGATGACCAGCACCCGGGTGCGGGTCTCGCGGCGGACATCGTTGATGCAGTCGCGGATTTCGCGGCACATCTCGGGCGTGAACATGTTGCCGTCCTGGGGGCGGTTCAACGTGAGCCAGCCGATCGGGCCGTCTTCCTGGTAAAGAATAGTCTCGTAAGTCATGCGGGCGACTCTTCTGATGCGCTCGCGGCCGCGACGATGGGTGGAGGATCCGGATGCTGGACGCGCTGGCCGGTACGGTTTCGTTTTGACGGGCAAATTGCGACCCTCTTATACTACCGTATTCGAATAGTGTTTGCGCGGCACCTGCACCGCGGGATCAATGAGGAGCGAGTGATGGGCACAGGCGGCAAGGACCGGATCGCACGGCGCATCGGACTGCTGGTGCCATCGTCGAATACGACCGTCGAGCCGGAGTTCTACCGCGCGCTGCCGCAGCACATTACAGTCCACATCGCGCGATTGCATCTGACGCAAATCACGCCCGATGCCATCCTCAGGATGGTCGACGACCTGGAGGCGCAAAGCCGCAATCTTGCCTCCGCCGATGTGGACGTCATCGTGCTTGGCGCGACGGCCCCGAGCTTTCTCAAGGGCCTCGGCTACGATCGCGAGGTGAGTCAGCGCATCACCGCGTGCACCGGCAAGCCGGCAACGACCACCTCGACGGCGCTGATCGAGGCGCTGCGGCACCTGGGGCTCAAGCGCGTCGTGCTCGGCGCTGCCTACGACGACAGGGTCAATGCCATCGCAAGCGCCTTCCTCGAGGCCAACGGATTCACCGTGCTCGCGGCGCACGGGCTGGGCATGGCCGACAATCTGGAGGTGGGGCGGCTCGGCGACGACAGCGCCTGGAAGCTGGGATCGCGGATCGACCGGCCCGAGGCCGACGGTGTCGTGCTCGCGTGCACCAACTGGAAGACAATGAATGCCATCGAGCGGCTGGAGGCGAGGCTCGGCAAGCCGGTCGTTTCGACCACTCAGGCAAGCGTGTGGGCGGCGCTGCGCATGCTGGGTGAAGAGCAGGGCGTGCCGGGCTACGGCCGCCTCCTGCGCAGCATCGGGGCCTATGCCGGGAACAAACAATTCGCGTAAGGAGAAAGACATGTATGGCTGGCGCGGGCGCATCGGTCTACTCGTTCCCTCGATCAACACCACCATGGAGACGGAGTTCTGGCGCATCGCGCCGCGCGGCGTGTC
>Ga0326597_10012813_pt1 | contig 11040 bp, 7 predicted proteins | sample RVTome_12_FD_203789 | JGI IMG/M metagenome (GOLD analysis project Ga0326597, IMG submission 203789) | Soil microbial communities from uranium-contaminated site in the Upper Colorado River Basin, Wyoming, United States - RVT100D185 | ecosystem: Environmental > Terrestrial > Soil > Contaminated >... | reverse complement strand
GACGGCACCATTCGGGGCAATCACCTTCACAATGCGGTCGGGAGTTCGATCCTCCTCGTCTCCACCAATTCAACCAATGCAGCGTGTATAATCGTTCAGATGCCCCGGTAGCTCAGATGAGCAGGCAATATAAAAACCATTTAACATGGTTTTTTACCTGCGAACGCTTTGGACAGGATGTTCAAGGCCGTGCCTTTAGCGAGACCAGGATGGTCGAACTTAGGGCTTCAGTTAGCTTGTGGATGATATTATAGCTAGTAAAAATTTTATCCATGCCCCGGTAGCTCAGTGGATAGAGCGTCCGCCTCCTAAGCGGAAGGTCGCAGGTTCAACTCCTGCCCGGGGTGCCATTTCGGGATCAACTTGAATATCAAACTGACATTTTATTTACATGGATGAACCTGCGATATTTCTAACCGGTCGCAGGCTGCCATTTACTAAAGCAGGTTTCTTCCATGAATCTTCCAGCCATGCCTGGCGCAATAACAATCGCTCTGTTTTACCCCGGCCTTGCCGTCCACTGGCAAGGCGCTCACCGGGAAAAGACATGTTAAATGTCTTTTCTTTTTCCGGTTTGCCCTGCCCGGGGCGCCATTTCCGGCAGGATTTAAAATGAATTTATATTCCCTTCCTGATGTGCGAAAACAGAATGGTTTTTATATATTATTTTTTTCCTGCCATTAATACTCCATGCCAATGAGAACTCAAATGATTGCAGACCCCATGTTGAAGTTAACGCCCAATGGCAGGTCATGCGTATACGGTCGCATGAAAATGCGTTTATCAGTTGCACCGTCTCCCGGGATAAATTCAATGTATTGATTATTACCGCTTTTACCAATCCTGAAATTAATAAAACTGATTTCAAGTCACTGTTCATCGGGCGTTTGATTGAATACCCCTGGTTATCACGGTATCTTGCCATGCAATCATTGCAACACGATGACTGGGATTCCGGAAAAGGTCTGTATAAAGGTGCAAATATCAATGCTTTCGTTGCCGGGATTTTGTCGTCTCCCGAGTTATTGGGCCAGATTCAGGAGCCGTTTGCAGGTACAGGTTATACCGTGAGCCGGGCAACGGTGGAAAAAGTTCTGATAGGCAAGGCCAATGAGATAGAATGGCTGGAAATCAACACCGCTGTCCTGGTCCCTTATGATGTCATGGTACATTTCATACTGGAGAAATCCGATATTGCCACTGATCACCGATAATGGAATGATTCCTGATGGTTAAGGACATTTCCCTGATCCTTGCTTTTGCCTTCCTCGGACTGATGGCCGGTCTCACAAACTGGTCGGGATTGTTTTTTCTACCCGATATTCCTGTGCTTCAACAATATTATCCGGCTGTGGTGCTGGGCATTTATCTCTATATTGCCGGCAGGTATGTGGCCCGCCTGAAAGCCATGAATCTTTTGCTATGCCTGATCATACTGATCGTCGCCAGCAGCATAGGCTGGCGGACTTCCATAGAAATAGGTCATGCCATGGGTGGCCCGGTTCCTTTTATTAATGCAGGGGCAATGGGCGCACTGGCGGTCGCACTGGGCTGGGTCATTGCATGGCAGATACGTACCGGCATATTTAAATTGATCGTGATAGTGACACTGGCTGGAGCTCTCGGTGGAGGGATATTTGAACTGGTTGATACTGTGTTCGATGATTCGGAAAAAATCTGGGTATTAATACTGTTTTGTGAATGGCAAACTATATTATTTGCCAGCATTGCATTTGCCCACCAACATAAAAAGAGCAAATCATAAACCTGACGATAGAATGATACCAGGAAGATTGACCACGAGTTTATATACCCGAATGACTGAGTTCTGCATTGATGAGTAACGTCTTTTATGAATTCACTGCCCTGCTGCTCATTTCGGCTATTATTGGCGCAATTGCAGTGCGATTACGCCAACCGCTTATTGTCGCCTTCATTTTTGTCGGGATACTGGTAGGACCAGCTGCTTTTGGGTGGGTCCGATCTCATGAAGAAATTGCCCTACTGGCCCAGATTGGCGTTACAGTGCTGCTGTTTGTTGTTGGGCTGAAACTCGATCTGCACCTGATACGGCATATCGGTCCAGTCGCTCTTGCCACTGGACTTGGACAGATTGGTTTCACGATTGTCTTTGGTTATCTGATCGGTCTTGGCTTTGGCATGGGTCACAACAAGGCAATTTACGCCGCAGTCGCGCTGGCCTTTTCCAGCACCATCATCATCGTCAAGCTGCTTTCTGATAAACGGGAAATCGACTCCCTGCACGGCCGCATTGCAATGGGGATCCTGATTGTGCAGGATATAGTTGTCGTAATTGCGATGATGACCGTGGGATCACTGCACGGTGGACTTGATACCAGTATTGGTATTACCTCCCTGACTATCATCGGGCGGCTTGCCGCTGCTGCAATATTTGTCGCAGTGTTCATGCGTCTGGTATTCCCGCATCTGTTGGGATCACTGGCACGCTCCCAGGAACTTTTGTTGCTCTTCGGCATTGCCTGGGGCACGGCACTCGCTTCCGCCGGGGAATTACTGGGTTTTAGCAAGGAAGTAGGGGCATTTCTGGCCGGATTTTCCCTCGCCTCCACACCCTACCGGGAAGCTATCAGCGCACGCCTGACCAGCCTCCGCGATTTCCTGTTGCTGTTCTTCTTCATCGATCTCGGCTCCAGGATCGATCTCTCTACTCTGGGTACAGAATTATCAGCTGCCATAGTTTTCTCATTGTTCGTGTTGATTGGCAAACCACTTATTGTGATGGCGATTATGGCTTACCTGGGCTACCGCAGGCGCACCTGTTTTATGACCGGACTGACGCTGGCACAGATCAGTGAATTCTCGATTATCTTCGTCGCTATGAGCATCAGCCTGGACCTTGTTGGAATGGAGACGCTCGGGCTGGTTACTCTCGTGGGGCTGGTCACCATCACTCTGTCTACTTATATGATTCTGTATTCACAGCCGTTATATGAGCGGCTGGTTCCCTGGTTATCGATATTTGAACGCAGGGACCCATTCCGGGAGCGTGCAGTAGAAAAGGGACGACGTACAGGTGATGAGGCAGAGATTATCATTTTTGGTGTCGGCCGCTACGGTAGCCGTCTGGCTCTGAGATTAAAGGAAAGGGGACTGGCTGTCCTTGGCGTTGATTTCGATCCGGAGAATGTCCGGACCATGCGCCGCAAGGGTATACCCATGCGCTTCGGCGATGCTGAAGACCTGGATTTCCCCGGGAGCCTGCCGCTGGCAAATGTCCGCTGGGTAGTCAGCACACTGCCACAACCTGATGTGAATCTCACCCTGATGCGTGCACTTGACAACCAGGGCTACACCGGCAAGGTTGCTGTCACAGCACACAATGAACCAGAAGGACATATTCTGGGAAAGGCCGGTGCACACCATGTGCTATACCCGTTCATGGATGCAGCAGAATTCGCTGCGGAAGTGATTGCCGGGGAGAAAAATACCTAGGGAATCTCTGATTAAGTAGTCATTGCGAGGACTGCGACCGCGAACATCGTGTGGCGGGCGGCAGGACGAAGCAATCTTCTAACACGTTGATAATACTTGATTCGAGATTGCTTCCCGCCACGGCTGCGCCTCGCGGTCGCAATGACGGCTGTGACACTTAATCAGAGGTTCCCTGGTATCGACAGATACATGTACCATCAAAATTTTGTATTTCCGCATGCGTGTAGAAGTTATTATTAAACATTAATAATGAAAAAAATCATTGAACTGGACGGGACACGAGGAATCGCCATTGCGCTGGTACTGATATGGCATTATTTTGCAACTCAACTCCATGTTCATGAAGGGACGCTGCTGTATTATCTTCGATACATGAGCGCACTCACATGGAGTGGCGTTGATCTGTTCTTCGTCCTCTCCGGGTTTTTAATAGGAGGGATACTTCTTGACCAGCGGCAGCGCGATAATTATTTCAGTACATTTTTCATCAGGCGTATATGCAGAATATTTCCACTTTATTTCCTGGTGCTTTCACTGTTTCTCATTTTCTCAAAGATCGCACCTTCCGGATTGCGTGGTTTATTTATTGATCCATATCCTTTATGGACGTATGTCACATTTACACAAAATTACCTGATGGGAGCGGGCGGATTTGGCTCGGACTGGCTGGGCGTTACATGGTCACTCGCGATTGAGGAGCAATTTTATCTGGTACTTCCCTTTCTTGTTTTTTATATCAGGGGGAAATGGCTGGTTCCAATACTGGTTATCATGATCATTGGCAGTCCCGTGGCCCGTTACCTGATTGATGGACTGGGCAGCTATATCTATACTTTTTGCCGGGCGGACGCCTTGATGTCAGGAGTTTTGCTGGCATGGTTGGTAAGAAGAAATGGATTTCTGGAACTAACACAAAAATATTGCAAATTGATAATAACGGCTTTCTTTGTATTACTGTTGCTTATTGCATATCTTACTTTTCTGGTGACACAGTCCGGAGACGTCTTTAATCATTTTGTATTTGCACTCTTTTATACATTATTTATATTATTGGTCTTGATATATCAGGGTTCTCCTCAGGTCGGCTTTCTGAGAAGCCCATTGCTGACATGGTTGGGGGCCAGGTCCTATGGTATATATCTTTTCCACCAGGGAATAAGTGCAACAGTGCATGTACTGAATGGACATTATCCGCCCAGGATATCAAATTCTGGAGATGCCATGATTACACTTTCTGCGCTGATTATTACCCTGGTACTGGCGGAACTCTCATTCCGTTATTATGAATCTCCTTTGATAAAATTAGGCCATAAATTGAGGTATGGTTCTCGTTTAATTGATAGATAAAAAATCATTCAGACCGCATAATAATAATAATAAGACTTATAAATCACTAAAAGAAATCATAAACCAACAGTATTGTTTACCCTTTCGTATGGTGACATTACACAGGTTTTTTGTTATCTATGAATTTGTCGGCAAGCGTGTAATACCTGATGTTTTGCGATACAAGCAAATTAACATGCAGGATAATAGCTCTGAGATAAAATCCCCATCTATATATTAAATGTTTTTAAACAATTAATATGGCCAAACTAATCGATAATCAATATATGAATACCGTGAATTATTATCGTCATGGTAATTCGTGGATACATCTGCCGATAATATTTTTAATCACATTTATTGTCTATTGCTGGAGTGCTCCACGAACGGTCGTTCTTGAAGACGATGGTCTTTTTATCATGGCTGCATATTTCAATGGTATTGCGCATCCACCTGGCTATCCTTTATATACACTGCTTGCCCATGTATCTACCTGGCTGCCATTTGGCAGCGTGGCATTCCGGGTGCATTTGCTGAGTGGATTATTTGCCGCATTAGCGTGTGTAAGTGTATGGGTCATTGCCTTTAGACTTTTCCGGGATCGGATCCCTGCCTATGCAGCGGCTTTGAGTTTTGGTTTCTCCATGACTTTCTGGTCCCAGGCCATTATTTCCGAGGTTTACACACTCAACGTACTCCTTGTTTCAATAATTTTTATAAATTGTTTATTGCTGATTGAGGACAGTAATAATCAGAATTTCAGGCGAAAATTAAAACTATTATTTTTTTTATATGGACTTGCCCTGACTAATCACTGGCCATTGTTGGTCCTGTCCACCCCCATGTTCATTGCACTACTCTGGCCCAGGCTAACCAGTATTTTAAGACTGTCAATAACATCCATGCCGTATTTGATTATTGGCCTCATGCCCTATTTATGGATGGTGATCAGATCCAATATGAACCCAGAGATAAGTTTTTATGGTCCGATTGAGAACTGGCATGACTTCTGGTTTTACGTTAGCCGCCAGGGTTATAAAGAGATCGATATCAGCCCCAGTGTGGGCTGGATAGACAGGTTGTATTTAATTTCATACAGCCTGGCTGATACTGCAAGACAGTTTGGCGTAGTGGGCTTTGTTTTCATTCTGAGCGGAATGATCTATCAATTCCGCATGCTGAAGAAAAACATTATTCTGGCACTGTTCCTGGGATATCTGGGTTCAACCGTTGTTCTTATCTGTTTATTGGGGTTTGATTATGATTTATATAACAGGATCGTTTTCCGGGTTTACCCATTAATAGCCTGGTTTTGTACGTCCATCTGGCTTGGTATGGGGGTAATATCTATTTCAAAATTATGCATCAGTCTGGGCCGAGGCAGGATAGATAATAAAATTACGGTATTAGGTTTTACAATGCTTGTGTCAGCAACCACCTTCGCCTCGAATTTGCCAGAAAATTACCGCAGTAATGATTACTGGGCACATAATTATGCCAGAACAATACTGGATTCCTTGCCAGCCGATTCAGTATTGTTTTTATTCAGTGATGTTAATGTACACCCTGTCGGCTATCTGAACAAAGTGGAAGGTCACCGGAAGGATGTGAAACTTTATCACTCAACAGGCCAAGTGTTTAAAAATCGCATTTATCGTCCTTTAAAGACCGATGTTAATCAGGCAAAAAAAAAGATAGAGGAATTTATAAATTCAACGTCGGCACCAATTTATTATACAGATAAATTGATGCATGGATACGGGAAGGAATATTACGGACTATACAGTAAAGTATTAAAGGAAAAACACGGTAATTTTATCAGAACAATTATAACACCAGATCTGCAGGAGTACTGGACCATTATCGTTAACAATAGAATACCGCATGATTCCTGGGAGAGAATTCACTACAAAACTATAGTATCTTATGGATGCAGTCTGCTTAATTGGATTAATGCAAATGCTGATAAAAACATTGACGAGCAAGATGATTTGAACGGACTACGAAACAATCTGTGTAATAATCTTCAGGGCAAATATATTCAACTTGAATTTGAATTTCAAAAAGAACACCCTGACTGGAATTATATTCATCAACTCATTGAGAAAGCAGAGACCATGCTGCATGAATCCAGGGGCAAGTCTGAGTCAGCATTGCTGGATTATTATCGGGGAGAGATTTTTACCATGAGAGGTAATTACCAGGATGCAGTCCTTGCTTATCAGCATTCACTCGAAATCTGGAACCATCCGGATAACCCGTCGTATTCAAAAATAACAAGAGATATGCCTGAGCCTTGAATACAGAAAACAAACGCAAAACCTTGGAACTTATTGCATTCTCGGCGGCAGCACTATATTTTGAGTTGGCGATTATCCGCTTTACTGCAGCACAGGTTTTGTACCTCGGCTATTTCAGTAACTTTATTCTGATATCTTCGTTCGTTGGACTGGGTCTGGGGTTTCTGAGTGCACGCAGGAAGGTCGATCTTGATATTTACCTTCCATTGTCACTGGTTTTTTTGTTTTCACTGGTGCTGGTCTCCCAGTTTGATGTGGAGATTTTGAAGAACCATTTTGGCCTGTTTTTCTTCGGCAACATCAAGGGCCGCGCCGGACTGCCCGGTGCATTTCTCCTGCTGATACTTTTCCTTTCCACGGTCGTGTTCCTGATGTGTATCGGCCGGCGCATTGCGCTTGCCTTCATGCATTTTCAGCCGCTCCGTGCCTATTCGCTCGATATTCTGGGCAGCCTGATTGGCATAGCGATGTTTTCCCTGCAGAGCATGGTGGCCAGCAGTCCGGTCATCTGGATAATTACCGGCGGACTATTGTTATTCATCGGATATTTATGCTCGGGCAGTGCTGGCGCCAGGCTGGCTGCCATTAATGTGATGATAGCCATAAGCGGTGTTTGCATTCTTTTATTGAGTTCGCAATCGGGTGCTTTAACGATATGGTCTGCCTATCAACGGCTGGATGTAGTGCAGGGTAACGAACGGGAACCGGGTGTCATATTTGCCAATGGCATACTCCACCAGTTCATGCATCCAGCCGCCAGCACCAGGGACCATTATTATGGCTATCCGTACATGATCATGCAGGAAGCGGCACTGCCACATGATGACGTGCTGATCATCGGTGCAGGTTCCGGTGCTGATGTAGCAGTAGGCCTGCTGTATGGTGCACAAAATATTGATGCTGTTGAAATCGATGCCCGCATTATCGAGATAGGGGAGAGGTATCATCCTGACCGTCCCTACGCAGACAGCCGGGTCAAGGTTTATGCAGCTGACGGCAGACAGTTTCTTAAAAACACAGAAAAGAAATACGACCTGATTATTTTTGCCCTGCCGGATTCACTGATGCGACTGTCAGGCATGAATAGCGTCAGGCTGGAATCTTTTTTGTTTACCCGGGAGGCCTTCACCGATGTCAGGCAGCACCTGAAACCACATGGTGTATTTGTGATGTACAACCAGTACCGCTGGGAATGGCTGATCAGCAAAATCGCAACGGCCACCGAAGAAGTTTTCGGGAAATCCCCATTAATAGTCACTGAGGGGGACACAACCTTGCTGGCGGTCGGTGCGGAGATTGGCAGCACTGAATATCAACAAGGTGGCTTTGAAAAACTGGCGACGGATGACTGGCCGTTTGTCTATATGCAGGAACCGGGAATACACTGGCTGTATCTTGGCATGATCGGCCTGTTTCTGCTGGCGTCCGTACTGGGGGTGTATCTCATTGCTCCTGCGGGCACACTGCGTCAGCCTGATTTCCCTTTCTTCTTTATGGGCATGGCGTTTCTGTTACTGGAGACCAAGAGCCTCGCTTTCTTTTCATTGTTGTTTGGCACGACCTGGCTGGTTAACTCCGTGGCATTTACCGGCATACTGATTTCGGTGCTGGTGGCAAATCTCCTGGTACAACGATTAAATATCCGTGTCAGATTGCCACTATATATATGTCTGTTCGTCAGTCTGGTCGTGGCTTATCTGCTATCCCCTTCTGTCTTTCTTGATTTTGAATCTGTGATTAGCCGTTTCGCACTGGGTACCTTGTTCATGTTCCTGCCGATCTTTTTTGCCAACCTGATTTTCAGCCGCGAGTTCAAGGACACGGATGAAAGCACGCGTGCTTTCGGCTGGAACCTGCTCGGTGCGGTGGCTGGTGGCGGCCTGGAATACCTGTCATTGTTAACCGGGTTCCGGAACCTGTTGTGGGTGGTGGCCGCCTGTTACCTGCTTGCCGCCCTGTTCACCAGATTACAGGCAGAGCGTGCCATAGTGGCGAGATAAAATAGCCAGAACCTTCCTAAATGATCACATTCAGGCATCATTCATTACGTCAGGACTGTTCCCATCTTGTTCTGGTTTTCCTGACCCTGATCATTGTCTATGTCTGGAGTATGCCGGGGACAGTGGTGTTGGAAGATGATGGATTTTTTATACTTGCGGCATACTTCAATGGTGTTACTCATCCGCCCGGTTATCCCCTGTTTGCCATGTTCAGTCATATATTCACCTGGTTGCCGATCGGCAGTGTAGCCTTCAGAGTGCATCTGGCCAGTGCTTTTCTGGGTAGCCTGGCTTGTGTCTGCCTCTGGTACCTGGCGCGCTGTTTGTTTGAAGATCGCATTTATGCCTATGTAGCGGCGCTGGGCTTGGGTTTATCAAGAACATTCTGGTCACAGGCAATTATTGCCGAAGTCTATACCCTGAACGTGCTGTTGTTTTTACTGTTGTTTATCCTGGCATTGCATTGTGCTGCTGCGGAAAAAGAACGGCAGGGTTTTTATTGCAAATGGTTGGCCTTCATATATGGCCTGGCATTGAGTAATCACTGGCCTCTTATCCTGCTCTCAACTCCGGCCTTGCTGGTATTAACGTGGACGTACAGAGATTACCTGATCCGGAATATATTAAAATTTATACCTTACTTCCTGCTTGGATTAACACCTTATATATGGATGATATGGCGCTCACATGCAGTGCCGGAATACAGTTTTTACGGGCCGATACTATCGTGGCAGGATTTCTGGTTTTACATCAGTCGGCAACCCTATAGTGATGCCGATTATAGTCTCACAGCCGGCTGGCTGGATAAATGGATGTTCTCGTTGTTTGTTCTCAGGGAAACAGCAGTGCAATTTGGCCCTGTCGGTGCGGTATTTATCGTCGCGGGTGCGCTCTGGCAATGGATAACACAGCCGGGGAAGCTGGCGTTGTCCATGGCGCTCGCATATCTCGGCAGTACATTAGTGCTGATTATGATCCGCGACGTTGATTACGAACTGTTTCAACGGGCACTGTTCCAGGTTTATCCGTTGATCAGTTATGTTATGGCAGCATTGTGGGCAGTCTATGGAATAAAATTTATTGTTAAACAGATTGTCCATAAAACCAGACTGATTAAGCAGAATTTCCTGGTCGCATCTGTCACAGTGCTGGTTATCGGCGGCACCTTTATCATGAATGTCCCGCATAATTTCAGAAAAAATGATTTCATGGCGGCAGATTACGCGATGATTGTGCTTAATACGCTGGAGCCTGATGCCGTATTTTATGCCAATGCCGATAACATCGACGGACCGGTCAGGTATTTGAATGCAGTCGAGGGGGTGAGGCCGGATGTCACTGTGTATACCGGGAGATATCTCTATATTAATGACAGGCTCTACCGGCCGTACCAGCTTGAAGCCGATGAATTGAAAAACCTGGTTAACGATTTCATCCGCAATACGGACCGACCAGTTTATTATGTAAATGACTTTCCAAATGATTATGGGCAGGACAAATATGGATTTTATACCAAAGTAGATAAAGATTTGCCGGTTGGTGAGGAACGGTTAAGCCTGTTACCCGCCCATCTCAAGTTTCTGGAGTTCTGGGCAGATAAATACAGCCCGGTAAATCTGTGGGACAGGATGCACTACAATCTGGTCTTGTCTGATTATTGTAATTTGCTACTGACTGCAACTTATTCAGAACAGGACACAATAGGTCCGGATGTTTTGAAAAGTGTATCAGATTTTACCTGTGCGAATTATCAGGGAGCATTATACAGGATACGGTTTGCGTTGAATGAGCCGGAAGCCAGCCATGCCGAATTGTATGAATATTTCAGGCTGGCTAGGGAATATCAGGACCAGGCGATTACCAAAGAAGAACGGGCCAGGCTTGATTATTATTATGGTATCTATAATCTGCGTTTGAATAACAAGGAACTGGCGCGGATC
>Ga0326597_10012812_pt1 | contig 11040 bp, 10 predicted proteins | sample RVTome_12_FD_203789 | JGI IMG/M metagenome (GOLD analysis project Ga0326597, IMG submission 203789) | Soil microbial communities from uranium-contaminated site in the Upper Colorado River Basin, Wyoming, United States - RVT100D185 | ecosystem: Environmental > Terrestrial > Soil > Contaminated >... | reverse complement strand
GCAGCTCATCCGGTAACCTGATTCCTTCCTGGCCGACAAACCAGAATTCGATTGGATGTGTATTCAGAATTTTCACGGCCTCCAGCATTGCCCCGATACCTTTGCGAATAATGAGCGAGCCCAGGAACAGGACTTTCATTGGTTGTGCATCGGTAAATCTATCCGGATATATTTTTCCGGCTGAAGTGCTATTGGTATCGTACATCAATGGTACAACCCTGAGTTTGCTGTCTGGTACCCCAGCCTTGTTAAGCAATTGCCTGGACCAGTCTGAATTGACCACGATACGGTCAGCCAAATTGCATTCCACTTTCCAGTCCTCCCAGTATGCTTCCGGTGCCCGCTCAAATACCGGCTGATATTTGCTGTAGCTGGTCACGGCGTGCGCGACGAGATTTTCTTCTTCCAGGCCCCCGTCAATCTGGCCGAGCACGGTATAACATCCATAATATTTTGCGCGTTCCAGTATTTTCCGCGCGGCGTAACTGTAACAAAAAACAACGGGTTTGTTATTCTCCTTGCGGCACAGGTCCTTGAACTGACCGGAGTGAATCACCTTGTCCTGAAACCAGAGGTTTCTGTGATACATGCGCTGCCATCCCTGATGCCTGCTGATTGATTCCTGGAACTCAAACAAGATCGCAGAAGCATTAAACGAGCTGATTTTTGATATCTCTATTTTCGCATGCCTGCCGGACAAACGGGGAACCAAACACTCCATCAAACCGGAAACCGGGGATGCAGCGTCAATCCATATATCCGTAAACAGTCCCGCCAGCAAGTGGTATTCATTCAAAGCCTTGGGTATTGCATAATTTTCCCTGGCGCCAATCTGGCAACAGAGCCATTTAGAAGAATACATGTCCTAATTCATCTCATATCAATTAATCTGGATTGAATTTTATCCAATGGTTGGGCACCATGTTTTCTGATCTCTCTCCATAACAGATATGTTTGTTTCTGTACTGGTTCTCTCCTCAACGTAAAGAAATTACTGTATCCCATAAGAACGCCATATAACCTGTTAACAAAACGAGTTGGATTACACGTGAATCGTAATGTATTAAATGTGGTCCCAATAAGATGAATGGGCATGTACGGCATTGGGACATTTTGCCAGACAAAAATAATGTTATTGCGTGAACCGTAAAAATCCATTCTGTTAAAATCTCTTTTGGGCGATTCCCAATGTATTATTGGATCGAGATCTCCCAGGCATACTACATATCCAGCGTTCAACAATCTGATTGAATAATCACTTTCTTCCCCCTGATGAACAAGAGATTCCTGATAGCCGCCAAGTTTCAGAAATATATCCTTCTTTAATGCATGTGCAGTCCCCTTGAATGATTCCGAGATCCAGGTTGTACCTGATTCAGGTGGTTTTTGTAATATTTTGTTTTCTTTTGATGGTTCAACATACGGGATCGCAACAACACCTATCCTTGGATTCTTGAAATATTTCAGTGTTTGCTTGACTATGTTTGGAGAAGATAACTCTGCATCATCATCGATCGATATAATAAAATTACTTTTGGCTAATCTTGCACCAAGATTTCTTTGAACTATATATCCACAAGATTTATCAGAATGAACAAAATGCACAGTGGGATATTCATTCTTAACCATTTGTGCAGTACCGTCTGTAGAACCATCATCGATAATGATAATTTCGACTGTTTTTGACTGTTTTAGTGCTGACTGAATAGCCTTTGCAAGTTCTTCTTTACGATTTTTTGTAACAATTACAATCGTCGCGGATATTTCCATATTGCTTGGTTTAATTTCTCTTTCCAATGAATGTTGCTGGTACACCGGCAACAATTTCATCATGATTTACATCTTTAGTAACAACGGAGCCGGCCCCAATTATGGCTCCTGCCCCAATAGTTACGCCTTTTAAAATAATGACCCCGGCTCCAAGCCAGACATCATCACCGATATGCACCGGGGCGGTATCCACAGGTTGCACGTTGACCAGTGCATCCGGTCTGGTGCCGTGGTTGGCATCGGTAATATAACAATGCGGGCCGATCATGCAGTTACGGCCGATTTCAATCCCGGTGTGAGCATCCAGCATGGTATAGCGATTGATATAGGCGCCGCTGCGGATGGTGATTTTCCCCGGTTTGGCAGTCCCGCTGCACAGCAGGACCACGCCGTCATCCAGCGCCGCGTTCCCCTCAATCGTGATATCACGCCATTGTCTTGGTATGGAAATGGACTGCATCCATACATAACCTGTGATATTTACTCCCAATAAGCGATACCAGAGGTTACGCAAACGGGAAAGCAGTCCTGTCTGATAGCGAAGCATATTGTGCAACACATTCATACCGTATGTAATCTCATGTTTCAGATTTCCTCCCGGAGACCAGGCCATTATTTCTCAGAACCGAGATATAACCAGTGGTTTGTCCCAGCAAGCGATCAATGGCCGTGCGAAAGTGTTCTCTGCCTCTGATTACATTACGCAATGCACTCGACCAGTCATATAGCAGACTGATTCCCAGTTTGAATTTATTCAGCAAGGTGTCCTTGTGCAATACATCCCGTACAACCATCCAGCGGTTTATTACCGACATTTTTCCGATTTCCCGCCAGTTTTTGTGGGTCTTGCCACCCAGGTCCTTGTGAAACAGGCGTGCTTTACGCGTATTCATCAGTTTCCATTTCTGCGCCACGCGCGTGGAGAGGTAAACATCCTCACACATGGAATAAGCCTTGAAGAAATCACCAAATCCGCCCACGGCATTAAGGGCTGTCTTTAGATAGGCACATGCGCCTGATGGCATCCATTCGACCTGTTTGATGTCCGGTCCCTCATCTTCAGGCAAAAGATTAATGCCCGGGCCGATCACCCTTCCAGCATAGGAAAAGGAGTATTCACCGGCCATAAAATACAAATACTGGCGTGTAATCCAGCCCGGTTTTCCATACGTCTGGTTGATGATGGTGCCGGACACGCCGCCGATCGCCTGTTCCGGATCATTTTCAAACAGGCGAGCAATCTCCTCTACATAGTGGTCCTCCAGCAGCACATCATCATCCAGGAAATACACAATATCGCCATTGCTGGCCTTTATGCCGATGTCCCGCTGGACAGCGGCGCTCATGATCTGACACGGGATATAAACCAAAGGCAGCCGGGATAACCAATTAGTACAGAGGTTTTTGGTGGCATCATCGCTACTGGCATCCACAATAACGATCTCGTCGAACAGACGCGATTGGGACAAGAATGTGGAGAAAGCTTCTGCCAGATGCACAGCACGGTTGGCGGTCGCAATCACCGCTGAAAGTTTCATGCGTCAGGAATTAATGACAACATGGTATAGATAGGCTTAGGATTCAAATATTTTTTGATTTTAAAGATGCGGTGGAAAAGAAAGAAACCAGCATCCGTTTCAATTTTGCCACCGTTTCCGCCATGGAAAATCCGAATACGGAATAGATAAAACGGTACAGTGCGGGCACACCCCGCCCCTGGGGAACAAACGGCGCCCTGGTTGCACGCACTTGCCTGATTAAGGAACGCGCCCAGGCGCGATCGACAGTCCATATGATCCTCGCACACTCAAACCTCGCCTGGTTGATCTCATCCTGTCTGGCTACAGACAATTCATTGATTTCTGCGAGGTGCTGTTCCGTGGCATCTGTAATTTTCAACCGCTGGCAGTACGTTTCCATCTTGTTCCGTTCACATACGGAATCATCACTCCATTTCCGATACACCGCTCCCGGTTCTGTTGTGTAATGAAATTGCTTGCCTGCTTTTAAAAGATGTAAATACAATTCATGTTCCTGGCAACAGGGCTGGTCTGTTTTCCATCCGCCCACGTCCTCGATGGCTTTTTTCTTCCATAACACGGCGCCGGTTTGCGGCAGCCGCCACCGGGCCAGTAAAATCCAGGGGTCTCTGGGTTCTGGAATCGGCAGGGTGTACCTGTTCACTTCCCCAGTCCAATGTTCCTCGATGATACCCGGACCATAAAGAATATCGGCGTCAGGCGCATTCTCCAGACCATGAACCTGGCTGCTGACCTTACCGTGTAATAGATAATCATCGGCATCCAGATACTGTAGCCACTCCCCTTTACTTAATTGAAGAAGATAATTCCGGGCGGAACATGCACCCTTATTGGATGTCCTCTCCGCCCGAATGCGGGGTCCATAGCCCTGAATGAGTTCCCAACTGTTATCGGTGGATCCATCATCAACAACAATCACTTCCTTATGTGGATAATCCTGTGCCAGTGCACTGTTAATTGTGCCCTTGATCCAACGCTCGGCGTTGAAGCAAGGAATCAATATGCTAATAAATGGCATCGTCATTTAATTATTTATATTTTATCTTCGATGACCATGCCTGTGATGGTTTTTCAATATATATGTAGAAAAGGCTGGCAAAAGCTATTGATAATATGACCCCGATTAAAGATATAAATAAATATTCATATTCGGTTGATACCAACCTTTGACCAAGATGGACTGCACGACTGCCAACTGGAACATGAATCAGATATAGAGAATAAGAAATCGATCCGAGAAAAATAAATACTCTGTTTACATTTATTTTTAAAAAGCCGATTACTAATGCGGTCGCCATTCCAAGGAGGGCTATGAGAGTACCAAAAGTCATAAACAGGCTGGCAGATGCCAGGATATACAATATCAGATATTCCCTGGATGAAATTAGTTTACTGAAGTACTGGAATGTAAGAATGCCCAATGAAAAAAGGCCAAGATAACTAAAAACAAAAGCTTTCGCTTCAGCTATGACAGGCAATAGACACAGTATTATCATCCCGATTCTACGATAGTAATCTTTTTTACATACGACTAGAGGAAAGATCAGGGATATCAATATGTAATATTGAAATTCGATTGCCAGCGTCCAGAATACCGGGTTAAACCATGGGTAATCAAAAATGTCATTTAAATAACCCAGGTGCAATAGTACCTGTGCAGATGAATACTCGGGATTGACACCTTTGAACCCGGGTGTAATTGCTGATAAGTGCCAGAGAATTAACACAAGGATTACAGCAATAATATAGGGCGGATACAGTCGAATTAATCTCTTCAGAATAAATTTGCCAAAGTTATTTCTAAGCTTATATCCGGATAAAAACAAAATATAAGGAATAATAAAACCGGATAATACAAAAAACACTTCTACTCCCAACCAACCAAATTTACTAACAGACTTGATTATACTGCCTGCGGGATAACTAATCGTCATGTGGTACCAGCAAACAGATAAGGCAGCCAAGCCACGTAACATATCAATTATTTCTAACCTGTTTTCCATTTTACACAATGATTTTCCAAGAGATGCTAGCGCCGCCATCAACAATAATCACTTACTTATGCAGTTCGTATTGTGCCACCGTGCTATTTAATGCCTAATAACAAAAGAATCTGATTTTGTTTGATGGACTTTCGTTAAAGCTTGAATACAATCACTGATTATCCTGTCCCACGACCATTAATCAGAGATCTTGCAGTTTTCTTTGGCCAGTTTGTGTAAATCCATTCCTGCGACTTTCTACAGTGCTTCAATCAGGCTGTCGACATCGCCTGATATGTTGAGCGGGTTTACTGTTCAACGTAAATAATCCGGAAAATAGTAATAAATAAACTATAATAACAACCCGTACATTACATCACTAAAGTAATATTCATAATGTTAAAATATTTTATTAAATCTACGTTACAGAAATTAGGTTACAAGATAGTTCCTGCATTTTCTCCTCCTCCGTTCATTCCATATATAGAACATTATGAACTAGAATATCGAGGAAATAATAAACCTGCTTCATTCGATTTATGGCTTTTTAATCGAGATGCAGAACAATGGTATAAAGAGTGGCTCTACGCGGCTGACAGACCAACCTGGGAATTAGACGAATTTGGATGGTTAATTAGTCCTGGTGATAGAATTCTTGAAATTGGATGTCATCATGGATTTCTAACCATGATGCTTTCACACTGTATTGGACCAGATGGTTTTATCCTTGCCCTTGATGCAAACCCTGAAAATGTATTAGTTACACAAGCTCAAATTACCCTAAATGGGTTAAATAAACGGTGTAAGGCTCTATTACGTGCAGGTTCAAATAAGCCGGGTAATCTCACATTTGAATGGCGCACAAACAGTCATGTCGTTTCAGCTAGTTCAGATAAACCGACATACACCGTTCCTGCAGTTACAGGAGATATGCTTAATGATGAATTTGGCCCTTTCAATGTTATCAAGATTGATGTTGAAGGATATGAGGTTGAAGTTCTTCAAGGATGCATTAAATTGCTTCAGTCACACCCCAAACTAATACTGGAACTACATCCTCATTTCATGCGTGACTATGGATACAATCATGACATTAATGAGGTTTTTAAATTAATCGATATTGACACATATAAAGGAACACTCACTCGCTTTAAAAACTGGGGACATCCATCTCCGTTTAAGATTTCAGATGTGCCTATAGATACAGTTTCTTATCTATTTCTTAAACATCAGTAATAAGATATACATTGGTGAACATCGGATTCTTAAATATTAAAAATATTTCAGGGACTGTCTTTATGCTTATATCACCAAGGTATTTGACTAATTCAATAAAGCTTCATGATATATTTTATCAGTGATGTTTGCAGCATCATTAAATGACCACATTTCTACTCTCTTGCGTGCAATAACGCCTTTTTCGTGAAAGGACCAAGTATTTTTAAAAATGTTTTCCAGTTCGTTTTGGAATGATCCATGAGTTTTTGGATCATAAACAAATCCTGCATCGTGTCCAACAGTCTCTGCCAGAATACCGAGATCAGGAACCAAACAACAACAATCGAAACCCATGGCCAAAACCAGTGAGCTTGATGTTAGAACATTCTTGTATGGTAAAACTACCAAGTCTGCGACACGAAAATAGTATTGCAGTTTGTTGTCTTCGATGTAGCCAGGATAAAAACGTATGCGTGAATCACCTGAAATCATATTGTTCAGTTCTTCAAGCAGATTTTGTGAGGTAACTGCCCCCGCAATGATTAATTCCAGATTATCGCTATTTAACCTCTTAAAGGCAGAGATTAATTCCGACACACCTTTGTATGGTCGTATTTGACCAATAAATAACAGCACAAGTGCTCCAGGCTTCAAATTCAGTTCGCTCCTTGCTTGTTCACGCGTTACATTATCCGGGTAATATCCAATGTAGTTACCGTGAGGTATTACTGATATTATTTCAGGATTTCTGATAGTTAAATGTTCAGACACTACCTGAATTGCGGATTTTTCATGTATGATGATTCTGTCAACGAGATTAGATAGTTTCCTAAGAAAATATTTTTCAGTATGGGGATATCTGGAATCGTGGCTAACGAGGTTATGAACAGTCCAGACAAGTTTTGTCCCTGTCATTTGTATGATTTTAAGTTCCATGATCAAACGACATGAACGTAGCCAGGAGCCGATTAAACTCGATTTAATCATATAAGGATGGGGCCAGTGTAAATGAAGGATATCCGGTTTCCATTTGAACAGGCAGGTCCTCAGAAAATTACCACCCCCACCACCATCGATGACTTCATGTCCAAGCTTCCGCAGTTCTCCCATTAACAGTTTTTGGTAAGCGTTGTCATGATAAACGGGTAAATGGACTATTTTCAGTTGATCAGGCACTGGATAAAAATCCTGTTTTGTACAAGTTGCATATTCCCTCCTGATACATCAAATGACGTATGGCCCCGACGTAGTGGCGAAAGGGCCTGCCGCCAATGCCCTTTTGCAAATACAACTTGTATTCATCGGGTAGAGGTTCGGTGCCGTATCTGGAACTGCACAGGGCATACAACGTCTGTTCAATGCGCCAGAAATGGCCTTCGGTGATCCCGGGCAAAGCGAGGAATTCTTCCAGCCAGTCATAGCGGATTGAATTTCTGTTCGCGAGGCCAAGGCCGGAATTGAAACAGGGAAGTATTCTGAATTTCACAAGCCCTTCCGTCTTCGCGGGATCAATCGTATAGGCGCTGTCGAAGTCGGAGTTAAAGGTATTCAGCCTGTAGTCATCCGATTCTATCCGTTGCAGCAATACCGTCGGTTCCCCGAAAAACAGGATATCACTGTCAAACACCAGCATGCGGTCCGACTGCAGGTAAGCAATGAAATCTGTAATCTTTGGCGCCAGCAGGTTTGTTTTCCGGAAGGCAAGTGTGCGCGGATAGTCTTTTAACTTTTCAAATACGAGTTGGTCCGCTTCAGTCCTGGAAATTACACGCGCATCGGGGAACTGTGTTGCTAGGTGGTTGAATGCCACATTGTCCAGCGAACCATCCTCATGGATGCAGAGACGGTAATGCCGCCCTGAGAATGTATAGAATGATTTCAATCCCCATATCAGGTTCAGCCAGTCCTGCTGTGAAGTGAACGCATGGATTTCACAACGGTCATCCAGCAGCCCGGAAACCGGCGGAGTTTCCAGAATCCTGGGCCGCACAACGTCGCGGTACCAGGCCACGCGCAGACCATGGCCGAACTTTTGCCGAAACCGCAGGTAAACAGCGCCTAATCCCACTTAAGCCTGTGCAATCCGGAAAACATGCGCGCATGAAGACCGCCGAATGCCAGCATGCCGGGGTGACGTGCAATCACGCCCAGTAATCTGAGCCGGCGTGCGAATGTTTTTTCCCCCGCGGCCAGGGATTTTTCCACTTCCGGCAGGAAATAACGCTGATAGAGCCAACGCGAGCGCAATTGATAACGTTGCCATAAAGGTATGGGTAACCGCTTGTTCCACAATACCGGCTCGATGACTTGTAATAACTCGAGCGCGACTTTTGCGCTCTGGCGGGATTTCTGTTCCGGCGTGATCCTGAATGCGGCCAATTCGTTATTTATCATTCCGGCCTTGCCGCCGGCCAGGAAGATCCTTACCCAATAGTCATAATCCATGACGAAATAGAGATCTTCCCGGAAAGGGCCGGCTTTCTCCGCGATACGCCTGGTCCAGAAGACTTCCGGCTGAACGTAATTCCTTCTTTTCCACCACACATCCCATAAATCAATAAGTTCAGAGATACCGGATATGTCGCCCCACCGTTCTCCAGTTTTATTTCCTTCGGCATCGATTACACGGCAACCGCCATAGACAAGGTCCACCTCGGGATTACGCATGGCATATTCTGCAACGGTGAATAACGTGCCCGGCAAGTAAAGGTCATCACTGTTCAAATACGCCAGAATATTTCCCGTTGCGCGTTCCATGCCTTTATTAATGGCATGCGCCTGACCGCAATCTTTTTCACTTATCCAAAACGTCAGCAGTGGTGCATATTTTCGGATGATCTCCAGGCTGCCGTCCGTGCTGCCGCCGTCGATCACGATGAGTTCGCAATTTGGATATCCCTGCAACAATACTGACCGAATAGTCTGTTCCAGGTATGCCGCCTGGTTAAAGGTGGGAATAATGATGCTGATGGTCGGCCAGTCTTGCGTTTCCCATTGTGCTGTGGTGCGCGCGGATTCATTGGTCCAGGGCCAGCCGCTTTTACCAGGAGGGGGATGAGGTAATGTGCTGATGGGTTTAATTTGCATACTATCAATATTTACAATCAAATATTCAGGCATATTCTGCATAAGTGCTTCTTGTCATTTCGACCGCAGGGAGAAATCTTGCAGTTACATGTTTTATTGAACACTTTCACCGACAGATTTCTCGCTCCGCTCGAAATGACAACTTGTTCAGAGTTTTTCTAGTAACCGTCGGTTAGCTTGCTCAAGATTCTTCACTGCATACAGATTCAGGTTCGGGTATTCCTTTCGGGGTGGATCAAGGTGTAGCTGTCCGGTTTTTATATCATATACACATAACTGATAGCCCAGTTCGACCACCTGCGCATAGAGTTTCCGGCAGGTATATCCGGCCGGCATGGATACAAGATCCGTAAATTCGATTTGCAACAAGGGAGCTTCCGGTCTGATTAACGACTTGATTCCACCGGTCAATACATGCGTTTCCCAACCTTCTACATCGATCTTTATCATGGTAATTTTATCCAGGAGATTTTTACCAGAAATAAATTGATCCAGTGTGGTGGATAAAACTTCCCTCGTGCCTGTCTGTCCTGACCGTGTGCCACTCGCAAATGTGTCCCAGGCGCTATGTCCTTCGCACGAAATATTCAATTCCATTTTATCCTCACGATCACTTAATGCCGTATCAAAACACTCGATATTTTTCTTACCATGAAGTTGTGCATTTTCTTTCAGGCGCGTGAAGGGTACCGGTGATGGTTCAAATGCAAATACCCTGCCTTCCCTTCCCACTATCGAACTTGCCAGCAAGGAATAAAGACCGGAATTTGCACCAACATCAATAAAAACATCACCGGTTTTCAGATACCGGGACAAAAACTGTCTTTCATTGTATTCGTGGCCCTTGCAATAAATCAGGTGTGATAGTACATCATCGGTATACAGTCGCATCATTACGTCTTTTGCAATGGTCACATCAACATGCGATTTATGCCTTTTGTAGTATTCCCAATGATTACAACGAAACTTCTTGAGTCGTTGACGATATTCAGTCTTCAAGCGTTGCAAAAGCGTGCCGCGGCGGGCATGCCTGACAACGGCGGATATGCGTTGCATGATCATGGACATTGAAACGGGATCAATTTATACGCTCCCACTTCAACACCGGTGCTATGCATCCCGGCCTGCCGCCTGCTGCCAGAGTATTCCAGAAATCCGACTCACCATGATCGAGTGTAATTTCAAATTTAAGCGCCGGTTCCTCGTGCACAATCCAGTAACGCTTGTCTATACCAATACGCGGCGCGATGTAATACGTGCCTGCGTTAAGGAGACTTCCGGGCAGTAAACAGCGCCACAGGTTCCTTCCGATTATGGGCACAGGGCGAAATTTATCATTCAGGTCCGTCTGATAAGACCTGAAAACCACTGTTCCATCCGAATTCATCAGATCGAAACCAATACATAGTGCCGGATCACTTCTGTCCAGATTGAATTCCATC
>Ga0326597_10012811_pt1 | contig 11040 bp, 12 predicted proteins | sample RVTome_12_FD_203789 | JGI IMG/M metagenome (GOLD analysis project Ga0326597, IMG submission 203789) | Soil microbial communities from uranium-contaminated site in the Upper Colorado River Basin, Wyoming, United States - RVT100D185 | ecosystem: Environmental > Terrestrial > Soil > Contaminated >... | reverse complement strand
TGCTGAACAGCCGCCTTCTGATAATGTCCTGATCATTACCGCGGATCGACTCGACAGGAAAACACAGGATACCAAATGGTACAAGACACTGGATAATGCCGGGGTCACGATAGAAATCTGGCCAATTGAGTCCTCCCGCCTGCCGGACTGGATCCAGCGGCGCGTGCAAAAACAGGGCAAACAAATCAGCGACCCGGCTGCCCGCCTGATTGCCGATCGTGTGGAAGGCAATTTACTGGCCGCCAGTCAGGAAATAGACAAGCTATGCCTGCTGACAGAAAAAAATGAAATTGATGTTGATGAAGTTTTATCCGCCGTTACCGACAGTACACGTTTTGATGTATTTATATTAATTGAATCCGCGCTTACCGGTGATGCAAAACAAACTGTGCGCATGTTAAGAGGATTGCAGAACGAAGGGACAGAACCTATGGCTATTTATGGCGCCCTGATGTGGGAATTCCGGCGCCTGTGTTCCCTGGCCTATGCTGCAAAAACCGGCGTCTCACTGGATGAACTGTTCAGAAAATCAAATATCAAAGGTGCCAGGCGTCAACATGCAGTTAAAACCACATTACGTCAACATACGGCCGATGACTTGCATGCATTGCTCAGGACTGCAGTGCATATCGACAGGAAAATAAAAAGTTCAGATAGAGTGATTGTCTGGGATTTATTCCAGGCATTTCTATTGGCGCTCGCCGGCAACCCCATAATAAACCTGAATTCATATATTCCTGATTGAACATGCCAGAGCCATAATGAATCTTAAAAACTACATGCAGGAGATCGGCAAGCGCGCGCGCAGTGCCGCACGAATCATGGCGCGTGCCGACACAAAAACAAAGAACGATGCGCTCCTGAAGATCGCCGATATCATTCTTGCGAAACAGGACGCGCTGCTGAAAGCAAATCAAAACGACATGCAGGCCGCGGGTAAAGATGGTCTTGATGCGGCCATGCTGGATCGGCTGGAACTCACGACAAAACGGATAGAGGCAATGGCGGATGGTCTGAAGCAGGTGGCCAGGCTCGATGATCCCATCGGCAAGATCACTGAACTGAAACAGCGCCCGACCGGCATAAAAGTAGGACAGATGCGTGTCCCCCTTGGTGTAATCGGCATCATTTACGAATCGAGACCGAATGTCACTGCTGATGCCGCCGCTCTCTGTATCAAATCAGGTAATGCCACTATCCTGCGCGGGGGTTCGGAGGCCATGCAGTCCAACCAGGCAATAGCAACATGTCTGCGGGAGGGACTGGATGCTGCAGGATTACCTGTCGATGCAGTCCAGGTGATTGACACCACGGACAGGGCGGCCGTTAGTGAACTACTACACATGTCGGAATATGTCGATATCGTCGTCCCGCGCGGCGGCAAAGGCCTCGTTGAGCTGGTGAGCGCCGAGGCGCGCATGCCGGTCATCAAACACCTGGATGGTATTTGTCATGTTTATATCGATGATCGCGCTGATCTGGATAAGGCCGTCAAGGTTGCCTATAACGCCAAGACGCAGCGCTACGGGGTCTGCAATACCATGGAATGTCTGCTGGTTGCCGAAGGTATTGCGCAGCAGGCATTGGAAAAACTGGGACCGATGTTCAAGAAAGCCAACGTCGAGATCCGTGGCTGTGACAGGTCCCGTAAAATACTTCCTTATATAAAATCCGCAACCGAAGAAGATTACCGGACTGAATATCTTGCACCGATTATGTCTCTGCGCATTGTCGATGATCTCGATCAGGCCATCGATCATATTGAAACATATGGATCACATCATACCGACAGCATTGTGACTGAAGATAAAGATCGGGCCAATCGTTTTCTCAAGGAAGTGGATTCCAGTTCGGTCATGGTCAATGCCTCAACCCGGTTCGCTGACGGTTACGAATATGGCCTGGGTGCGGAGATCGGCATCAGTACCGATAAATTCCACGCGCGCGGCCCGGTGGGTCTTGAAGGACTGACCTCGCAAAAATACATTGTCTTTGGCGATGGCCACATACGGCAGTGAAATGTTAAAAGTGCAAATTTAAAAGAATTAATGTCAATCCACTTTTCACTCTTCACCCTTCACTTTTCACTCTATTCATGAAGCCCATCGGAATTCTGGGCGGCACATTCGATCCGGTACATCACGGGCATCTGCGCCTGGCAATGGAATGCTATGAACGGCTTGATCTGGCGGAAGTTCGTTTGATGCCACTGCATACGCCACCACATCGACATTTACCTCATGCCAGCCCCGGACAACGACTGGCCATGCTGGAAATTGCAATAGAAGGCATACCAGGATTAATCATTGATAATTGTGAACTGAACAAAAATGATGTGACTTATACAATTGATACGCTAAGTGCCACACGTGACGGGGTGGGCAATAGACCGGTCTGCCTGTTGATGGGGATGGATGCGTTTAATACATTGCACACCTGGCGCCGCTGGAAATCATTGCTGGATTACAGTCACATTGTGATCGCCGATCGTCCTGACAATACCGGAAAACAGAACATCCCTGAACTGAATGCATTACTCGATGCGCACTCTGTCAGTGACACCGAACCTCTACACAAGACACCGGCAGGAAAGATCTACAAAATGATCATACCTATGCTGGACATTTCAGCAACACAGATCCGGAATATTATTGCGTCAGGAATGAATACGAAGTTTTTATTGCCTGATGATGTCATCAAATTCATACATAACAATAACCTGTATCAATCCAAAATATGACGACAAAAGAACTGGCCAGAATCGTAATTAACGCGCTTGAAGACCTGAAAGCTGTGGATATTAAAACCCTGGATGTAAAACGGCTCACTTCCATCACCGACATGATGATCATTGCCTGCGGAAAATCTGATCGTCAGGTGAAAGCGTTGGCTGATAAAACCATTGAGACCGTCAACAAAAAACATATCAAGCCTCTGGGGGTGGAAGGTAAATTACAGGGAGACTGGGTGTTGATCGATTTTGGAGACATCATCGTGCACATCATGCGGCCCGCCACCAGAGAATATTATCAACTCGAGAAACTCTGGTCGGTTGTGCCCAGACAAACTTCTTCATCGTTATAGTCGTGCATCTGCATCTGATTGCCGTCGGCAAACGCATGCCTGCGTGGATCAAGGAGGGTTTCGCTGAATACAACAAACGCTTGCCGGCTGAATTACGTTTAAATTTGATCGAAATTACACCCGCAGTTCGTGGCAAATCAGATTCAATCAAAAAGGCAATCATGGAAGAAAACAGGCGCATACGTGCGGCCATACCCAAAAACTCCCTGGTGGTTGCCATCGATGAAAAAGGCAGGCAATTCAACAGCATACAACTCTCAAAAAAGATCGCATCCTGGCTGCAACAGGGCCGGGATGTATCATTTGTTATTGGGGGCGCGGATGGGCTGGATGATGATTTTAAAAAATCTGCGGACGAGATCTGGTCTTTATCTCCCATGACCCTGCCACATGCATTGGTGAGGGTGATTGTTGCCGAACAAATTTATCGGGCATGGAGCATCCTGAAAAATCATCCGTATCATCGAGAATGATTTTTTCTATTTAGGTTTGGAGTAACTCTGATAACTATATAGCTTCGCTATAAATTTGTTTTCGCCCCTTCCGCGACCTACTTTTCTTCAAAGAAAAGTAGGCAAAAGAACTTTCTCCGGATGCCTTGGTCTTCGACTTTCCTCGGTGTTCGTTGCGCCAACGCGCCGCTCATATTCGCCTCCCAGCTCAGATGAGCTAAAAATGACCTCCTGTCATTTTTGCGCTACCGCGGCCTCACACCTCGGCAAGGCATACGGAGGGGAAACCATTTCAAACACTCTGACCCCTTGATTTGGTTGTCCGCAGGGTTATGCGTGGTAGGCGCGTCATGAGGATTTCAACTCCTTCCCTTCCCTGATTTCTTTTCGAATATCTTCCATGATTTGAGATTGTTTGTTGATGAGCATCGCCAGCAACCGCTGCGTGGTCATGATTTCAGACACCAAGGTATGGTGTGCTGAAATCAAATTGAAATTGGCCGCAAGAACCAACATCAAGACAGCCATGAATATAGCATTCTCGTACAATGCCCACAGCCCTGCACAAAATAACAAAATCGTTATTACGTATTTTATCATCATCCTTTTGTTGTGGCCTCTTTGAAGCTCTTTCAGACACTGCTCATATTCCAAAATATCAAGACTTTTATTCTCATTACTCCATAGCTCTTGAAATCTGGGTGATAGCTTGTTCATGTAGAAACTCTCTTTTCTGTTCGTTGAATTAGTCCGCCGTGTAATCGTGCACTAGTTCTGGATTAGAGTAAAAATTCATAAATTCACCTTCAACTCTAGCCAAATAACAACCAGATATTCAGTAATTTTTACTCTGACCCCGAATTTAATTGATCAAGACGCAATCGGCTAAGTTCAAACACGCGATCGGCCTCTGCTTTGGGGTCAACCTTTTTTGTGGCCCAATCCCTGCCTTTTTCGAGAATGTTGTGCAATTTGGTATTTTGCAGCATTTCATCGATTGTATTTGCATCTACTGGCGCTCGCATGTCCTGCAGCCCCGTAAACTCACTCAAGATTTTTACCAAGTAGTGAGAGGGTACAACGTAGCTGATATTTGTCGGAACGCGATGCACGTCCTTGTTTTTCAGAGTCAGTGCGTAATCATTCAGGCCGCCATAGAGAATCCCCACTACGTCACCCGTATCACATAAGAACACCGGTGATCCACTCGCTCCACCCTGTGCCATGATGTTTACGGAATATGCATGCGGAGTCGAACACGGAAATGGAAGTACTGCACTGACAATGCCCCGTTGAAGAGTGGGAGTCAACTGGTGAATCCAGCCTGGTGCCATAAGCGCGTCTGTCCCCATCGGGAATCCAGCGGTGGCGATTTCCGTCCCTTCATCAATGACCGACCTGCTGTCAATCTTGACGATAGGCAAGCCACGCGCCTTTACGTGAACGAAGGCGAGATCCGGCCCTTGTTGTGGCCCGTAATAGGCGGGACCTGTTGCGAAATTCCCAATCATCACTACGCCAAGAATTTCGAGGGGAATCTCGACCATACCTTGATCGATAAGTTTGAGCATGAGCGCGCAGACAGGCCACTCGTCCTTTGGCGCATCCGGTGGAATCTGTATTCTCTTAAACGCACGAACCACGTGGGCGTTTGTTGCAATTACCCCGTCCTCCCGAACTACGAAGCCGGTTCCCAAAATCGGCGGGAATGACGGAGGTTGTCCGGCATTTTCATCGTAGACAGGTACGTAATTCGCAACAAACGCGACAACGCTGCCCTTTACGAGTTTGTAGGCTGAGCTTATTCCCATCGCGTTCCTTGGAAACTAACAGTTAACTATGTGGAATCGTTAATTACTGTGATATGTAGAATCGGCATAGTACAGTACACAGGACTTTTAGGAATGTGTTCATGAAATTCATGTTTACTCCCTGTTCCCTGGATAGGATATGAAAAGATTAGCATACGGAGATTCCATCTGCAGCCAGGCGGATGGTGTAACCGCCACCTGGTCACATAGTTAGAGTGACTTTAGTTATGCTTGGAAGCAGCGTCATTCTTTTGCTGAATCAGGGATCGTAGGGCCTTATTAACGGACTCTGAGGTAGGAAATGCTTTTGCAACATCAGGTTCTAACAAAACAACATTAGTTCCCTCAGCATACTTGTCTGCGTACTTGCCGCGCACGCCTTTACTAAAATCGTATTCGTCTCTCATAAACGCAGAGTTCACCGGCGCGCTGCTTTTGTGCGTCCGGTGGAACGACGTGTTGGCCGCGATACCCCGGGAAGTTCTTCCCGGATAATCTGGCGTAATACGGCTGCGGTAACCGGTTTTTCATTCTTTTCCAGGAAAGCTTTTAATGCTTCATTCATCATCGTTTGGTAGCCGGTACCGGTGCGTTCAGCCCGGTCACGAAACTCATTAAGTATGGAGTCATCAATATAAATGGTGATGCGTGTCTTGCCTTTCGCCGGTATTACCGCACCCCGTTTGCCTTTTGAAAAATCGTATTCAGTTCTCATAGCCTTTCACCTCTTGCCGCGTAGCACGGCGAGCCGATATGAGCCGGATCTCCTCGCCACGAAGCGTATAGACGATAACCAGGATTATTCCCGCGCTTCCCATGCCAACCGCAACAAACCGTTCTTCATCTTCTGCATCAGGATCCGGTTGATGAATCGCCAATGGATCGAAAAACACACCTTCCGAGTCCGCGAAGGACACTCCATGTTTCTTCAGATTACTTGCCGCTTTTGCGGGGTCGTATTGGAAGCGCACTTACCGAATATATGCACTATATACATATATGTCAAGTAAACGGCATTGGCGGTTAACAGCATGTTATGCGGAACCGGCATAGTACGGTAATTTTAAGGACATTTGGGTGGGTGTTCATGAAATACTTATTTGAATGAGTTACCCAAGTAAAGCTAAACTGCATTTTTACTTAATTGGAAAAATCTCCTGTTAAAAAATGAAAATTTATTTGGCATCCAAATCTCCTCGCAGACATCAACTGCTGAAACAGATCGGCATAGAATTCGAAATTGTTGACGTTAATATTGATGAGCATTGGGACGGAATTGAAAATGTGCGTCATTACGTGGAACGGATGTCATTGGAAAAAGCCCGTGACGGAAAAATAAAATTAAATTCAAACAAAAACATCGCCGTGCTCGGTGCGGATACCGCAGTAGTGCTGGACGATCAAATCATGGGCAAGGCGCAGAATGATGAAGATGCAAGACAGATGTTGAAATCTCTCTCCGGCCGCATGCATCATGTCTATTCAGCCATTACCCTGATTACAGACACAGAAGAAAAAACAAAGACCAACATCAGTCGCGTGAGTTTCAGACCGTTAACTGATCATGAAATCGAGATCTACTGTAAAACCGGCGAACCACTGGGCAAGGCGGGCGCTTATGCCATACAGGGCAGGGCGGCGGCATTTATCGAACGGCTGGAGGGCAGTTACTCCGGCGTGATGGGATTGCCTCTTTACGAAACAACGGAGTTATTAAAATCAGCGGAGATTGTTTGACTCCATAAACTGCTTTAAACAATTTGGTAGTGGGTCATTTCGACTAAAAGGAGAAATCTTTTCTGTATATTACAACAGGATTTCTCAGTCACTACGCATCTTCGAAATGACAGGAGAAGGGTTCGAAAAATCAAACTGACCCACTTAACAACAACTTTTGGGGCAGAGACAGATAGAAATGATTTCAGCGCTAAGCGAAACAGCAGTGTGTTAGGGTGCTGGACCCGGTAAGTAGAAAGCGGAATGTTCGCTGTAACCTTGTGTGGACGGAGTATCGGCATGAACAGTGATTTCGTCCCCGGAATCCGGCGAAGTGTCTGCCACGAGATCAGACTGATCTGGCTGGCAATTGCTAAGCTTCAGGCTCGGCGGATCAATAGAGATTGCGAAGGGCGCCACCTTTTTAAGCGCGCTCAGTCCAAGAATATTGCGGCCCGCTTTGGGGAAAACAGCGACTTCCACGTCCCTGATGATGCAATGGCCAAGATTGATAGCAGCAACCTGATATATCGGTACGCTGGTGCTGGAACCGTCCGCCAATACACCCGACAGGTCTTTCACGTACTTCACATCACCTTTTTCCTTGAGCAGGCTGAGTGTTTTTTTATCAATGACGACATGCGCTGAACCGGTATCCAGCATGAACTCCTGGACGGTATGGTCGTTGATGCGCGCTTCAACGTAATAGGTTGACGTTCCAATATCGCGCAGAGGCATGGCGACATCGAAATCCGCCGCACGGGCCATAACAGCAAAGACCGAGAGGAAAAAAAGTGAAACAGTTTGCTTCATTTGTAGTTAACCGTACTTGATATACCCGCCATTGGGCATAAGACATCAGGCATTCTTCATGCCAGTCTTGACATTCCTTAATATTCAATGAGTTATACGAAAAATAACCCCTGTAATACATCTGAGTATGCACTCAAATAAAGCGTGTATTTGCTTGAATGCACTGTTCTAGTGCGATAGTTGCCTATCTTGGGATCAGAAAGTGATTCCAGCGATAAGTGAGTACTTGAACGTAATAATTAGTGAATGGCGGCGGGATTTACTTGCCTACAGTTATTGGCAATTGGTTTTTGAGAAATTAATATGGAGCAAGAGGCCGGACGGATTAACCAAAAAATAAAACACAGCGGGCTCAAAAGAGCCCGCTGTATTCACGACGACTCGTAAGTCTTAATCCGGAAATTCAGGTCACTGTGACTTACTTGGTGCCTGGTTGCCAGGCATAGCCCGGTTTACCAATCAATGCCTCGAAGCCGGTGCGTGCTTTCTTTTGCTCCGTGTTGCCTGTCCCATGTTCCATGGCGGCAAACTCGGCAACTTCACACTTGGTCCGGCTTGGAATCCAGGTTGCCCCTTTGCCGGGCGGCCCATAGCTTGGGGTTACCACCATGCCGTTGACACATTTGGCATTGTGCGGCAAGTCAGCTGCCGCCGGGGTGACAACAAAAACCAGAAGGCCACAGAGAGCAATTAACAACCGTTTGATGTATGTAATATTGGTTCTTGTGTTCATGCTATTTCTCCTATGATTACCATGTCGTATTTACTCATTCCTGTTCAATTCCCGTCTCCCGGTAATCAGTTGCAGCTTGAACTCAATGTAACGTCGAAGTTTTATACCGGTAAGTGACTAACAGTTAGTAACGGGAATTACCGGAATTTAAAGGCCCCGGCAGGCCGGACAACACGGAGGGGGCTAAATTCTGAGGCGGTCGGTCATCAGGTAGGTGGCTGTACCGAAGAGCCAGGGAGAATCGACAGTCCATAAGTACTGCTTAATGTCCGAGTCTCCAGGCCCAAACATGTAAGCCAATAAATCATTTGCTGAGTGTGCCGGCACATCCGGCAAGTTGCCATGTTTCGTCTGCACACCCATATCCTTGTAAATAAATTGGGATGTATTTATAGAGGCGCAGTATGGCCGGGCATTACAAATTTGCTCATTCGCACATCGATCCGTGCTGGCACACTTCTCTTGCATCGCATTTGAAGTACAGCAAAATTGTGCCAGCGTAACACTATCGTGCATCGGGCAGGCATAAGCCGGGTCTAGTTGCCAGAATACGCCGGCAACTAAAAATATAATGACAAAAATTTGTCGAACTATCATTTTGCCTTTTACGCTCAAAACATGCCTGTTTTTAAGTATAGACCTTGAAAATTTAGATTTATTGATATGGATCAAGTTCCGCTACAACCTCCCCCTCACAGCGCTCATGGGAGAATGAAGTTTATATTCTGGATGCGGCGCAATAGAATTTAAAAATCTGATCTGATCAGAAGTCAGTTATTACGGCGTGATGGGACTGCCCCTCTACGAAACAACGGAGTTATTAAAAGCTACGGGGATTGTTTGATTTTATAGCCGTTTCAAGCAATACCCATAATAATGATCAACGATGTAAATATAGATCGATGCCCAGTCGGGCATGCCATCATCATTGGCCGGCCACCAGAGCTTTTTGTTGATCCAGTGATTATGATAATGTTTCGCGCATTCAGGCAGACGATCTTCAGCAAGTACTTCACTGGATCCTGCCTGTGCCTCCGACGCAAAATAATCCCGCATGACTATGGGATACATTGCCTGTAAATCCGGCTTCTTGTCGGTCAGCATGATATGGCCGTCCACATTTTTATCGAATTCCTCTGAGCGCGCCTTGAGTTTTTCTCCCTGTACCAGATCTTCCGCCAACTGTTGTGAACGTTCACAGGCATCCTGTTTGCCGTTGCTGCATTCCCGATCGAGAAATTCTTTCATGGAGAAGTTATGCGGCGGCGGGTTTGACGCTAACAAGACCAGCGCCGTTAATAACCCAAGCTTCATAATCAATGCGCTGGTTATATCAACGGCACAATCAGCAACGCCACAATATTGATGATCTTGATCAGAGGATTCACTGCGGGACCGGCGGTGTCTTTATAAGGATCACCGACGGTATCTCCGGTAATTGCTGCCTTATGTGCCTCGCTGCCCTTGCCGCCGAATTTACCGTCTTCAATATATTTCTTGGCATTGTCCCAGGCGCCGCCACCGACTGTCATGGAGATGGCGACAAAGATACCGGTAATGATCGTCCCGACCAATAATCCACCCAACGCTTTCGGACCGGCCTCGGGTCCCATCAACCAGGACGCGCCGAAGGCAACGATGATCGGCACCAGCACCGGCAGCAGAGATGGAACAATCATTTCCTTGATAGCGGCTTTCGTCAGCATATCAACCGCACGCGAATAATCCGGTTTCGCTGTGCCCTCCATGATGCCCTTAATCTCTTTAAATTGGCGGCGCACCTCGATAACCACAGCACCCGCGGCACGGCCCACGGCCTCCATGGCCATCGCACCGAACAGGTAGGGAACAAGTCCGCCAATAAAGAGGCCGATGATCACCGCGGGATCATTAAGTAAAAATTCAACTTTTCTTCCGGCGTGCTCCAGACTGTATGTAAAGTCGGCAAATAACACCAATGCCGCCAGACCGGCAGAACCGATGGCATAACCCTTGGTCACCGCCTTGGTGGTGTTACCGACGGCGTCCAGTGGATCGGTGATCGCACGGATCTTCTCATCCAGTTTTGCCATCTCGGCAATCCCGCCGGCGTTATCGGTGATCGGGCCGTAGGCATCCAGCGCCACAATGATGCCGGTCATGGACAGCATGGAAGTCGCAGCGATCGCAATTCCATAGAGACCCGCAAGTTCATGCGCGCCCCAGATACTGGCGCAAACGGCCAACACGGGCAACGCCGTGGATTTCATGGACACACCCAGACCGGCGATGATATTGGTCGCGTGGCCGGTCTGTGAGGCTTCGGCAATATGCCTGACAGGTGAAAATTCGGTGCTCGTATAGTACTCAGTCACCCAGACCAGGGCGGCTGTCAGCGCAAGTCCGATCAATGTGGTGTAATAAATATATCTGGACAGAATTGACTCACCGT
>Ga0326597_10012810_pt1 | contig 11041 bp, 14 predicted proteins | sample RVTome_12_FD_203789 | JGI IMG/M metagenome (GOLD analysis project Ga0326597, IMG submission 203789) | Soil microbial communities from uranium-contaminated site in the Upper Colorado River Basin, Wyoming, United States - RVT100D185 | ecosystem: Environmental > Terrestrial > Soil > Contaminated >... | reverse complement strand
GCAAGCTTTTGTCAAGGTGGCGCAACGGTTGATGCAGATGGCGGCCGGCGGCGTGGCGGTCAAAGGCAACCTGCAATTTTTTCTTCGCCGCATGGTGGCGGGCGAGAGGGGAGGCCAATGAAGGCCGAAAAAACGAAACGCTCGACGAATGGCGCGCCGCAGCAAGAGAAGGCGAACAGGGCCGCGGAGGAAAGGGTCACCCAATATCTTCCGTTGGTGCGCTTCGTGGCGGAAAAAATTCATCGACGCCTGCCGCCCGGGGTCGATCTGGAATCCCTGGTCCACTCCGGAGTTGTGGGGTTGCTCGAAGCCTTGGAGCGCTTCGACCCGAACCGAGGCGTGGAGTTTGAGATCTATGCCCGCTACCGCATTCGGGGCGAGGTCATGCAATGCCTGCGCTCCCTCGATTGGGTGAGCCGGTCGGTGCGCTCCTGGGGGCGAAAGATCGAGGCGGCGCGTGTCAAGCTCGCGGGGCAGCATGTGCGCGAGCCCACCGCCGAGGAGATCGCCGCGGAACTGGCCATTCCGCTGGATACTTATTATCACCTCGACCAGCAGGTGAACGATGCCGCACTGCTCAGCCTTGAGGATCTTTCCATCGGCTCGGAAGCGGACTGGGAAAGGGCCCAGGAAAAGTACACGCAGGGTTCCATGCTCGATCCGCTAAGCTTCGTCGAAGGCAAAGACCTGGTGGAAAAACTGGCGACGGCGGTGCAAGGCTTGCCGGAGCGCGAGCGGCTGGTGGTGACGCTTTATTACCATGAAGAGCTCACGCTGCGCGAGATCGGTGAAATCCTGGATCTGAGCGAAGGGCGTATCTGTCAAATTTTTGCCCAGGCGGTGGGGCGGCTGCGCGACGCGCTGGGCGTGAGCGTCAAGCCCAGGGCGCCGTCTGCCGGAAAACGCGCCGCTGACGCGCGCAAGGCGCCCAGCGGGAAAAAAGCGGTGCGGGTGTAGGGCGGGCCGGAGTTCGGTGGTGATGCATGGCGGATTCCGTTAGCCGGATTGTTCCCCCTTCGATCTCTCCCGATCCCGTACCCGCACGGGGGCGGGAAAAGGGAGCCGGGCACCGCCAGCAAGGGAAGCAAAAACAGCCCACCGCAAGCGTGAACACTTCCGACCTGGAACGGCCGGATAAGAAACAAAACCAGGGGGACGAAGTCCAGGATTCGCAAGACAAGGGAAAAAGTCTCGATATCAAAGTTTAAAAAGGCGTGAATGAGCGACGAAAAAGGAGGGTTTTATGATTGAAACCATATTGTTAGCCGGAGCTCTAATATTTTTGTTGCCCGTCTGGTGGGCCGTGCGCAAGCGACGAGTCGCGAGCCAGGACCAAAAAGGTGAGAGCCTGCGCCGCTTGGAAGAAGTCATCAAGTCGAGCCAGCTCACCAACGATGGCTTCTTCCGTTCCTTAGATCTCATTCAAAAAAATCTCGAATCTCTGTTGGCGCGCGCTGAAAACGCGGAGCAGCGCATGCGCCATTTGATGCTTCAACCGGGGAGCGAGAAGAGAGAACAGTACACCGCAGCGGCGTTGTTACTCCGTGAAGGGCAGGAACCAAACCGAGTGGCGTCGATGCTCAACTTGCCGTTGCCTCAGGTCGAGATCGTCGGAGAACTGCAGCGAATGGCCGGTAAAGACAATAAACTCACGGTGCGTAAGAAGCGAAACGAGGAAAGTACCGGACGGGATAACCCCATGCCGACAAAAGTTGCCGCCCGGCGGGAAAAAAGTTCCCAGCCGATTCTCCTGGTCGACGTTATCAAGAAGGCGGCCAATGATAGTTCCGTCCATGGGTTTGATAATGGGTCATACGCTGGGACAGGGGCGTAGCGGTCAAAAAAACCGCCCCGGCCGGAGAAATGGCTCGGTTTCAATTGGCGAGCCTGATCGTGGCTGCGAAGGATTCGCCGGATCGGTATAGGGATTGCTTTAAGGTAGGTGCCTGATGGATGCAGCGATGTACAAAGCCCTTTCGGGCGCGGTGCTACAGATGCGCCGACTGGACGTAACTTCTCAAGACCTGGCCAATGCCAACACTGCCGGTTACAAGGGCGACCGGCTCGCCTTCAGCGAGATACTTGCCGGACGCGCGCCTGCCGAAGACCGGCCGGGCGGCTGGGTCGCGGTCAGCGCTCAGCGCACGCTGTTCGGCCAAGGCGGGATTCAGACGACCGGCAATCCGCTCAACCTGGCGTTGGAAGGCGACGGATTTTTTGTCGTGCAGACCGCCAGAGGCGAACGCTATACCCGCAACGGCGGCTTCACCTTGAATGCCGAAGGCACGGTGATCACGGCGCAAGGCGACCCTTTGCTCGGCGACGGCGGTCCCCTCCAAATTACCGGCGAGAAGATCGAAGTGGCCGGTGACGGTACGGTGAAATCGGCACAGGGAGAAGTCGGCAGGATCAGGATCGTGCGCTTCGCCGACGGGAATCAAGTCGCCAAGGAAGGAGCCAATCTCCTGCGCGCTTTGCCGGCGAATGTCGAGGAAGCCAATGGCGTCCGTCTGATTCAGGGCAGTCTCGAACAGTCCAACGTCAGTCCCATCGACGGCATGGTTTCGCTAATTTCGATCAACCGGCAGTTTGAAGCCTATGAGCGGGCGATGAAGTTGATGGATTCGGCCACCGAAAAAATGATTACCGACGCCGGCCGCTAAGCAAGGAACAAAAAAAGGAGATCATCATGCGCGCACTTTGGACCGCTGCCACCGGAATGCAGGCCCAGCAACTCACCCTCGACGTCATCGCCAACAACCTGGCGAACGTGCAGACCACGGGCTTCAAGCGGAGCCGAGTCGATTTTCAAGATTTGGTCTACGAGACGCTCCAGGCGCCCGGCGCCACTTCGGCGCAGGGCCAGGAAGTCCCGTCCGGGTTCCAGGTCGGACATGGATCGCGCGCGGTGGCGACCCAGCGGCTTTTCATCAAGGGGGATTTACAACAAACCGGCAATGCTCTCGATCTCGCCATCGAAGGGGAAGGATTTTTTCAGATCCAGCAGCCGAGCGGCGATACCGCTTATAGCCGGGCCGGCGCGTTCAAAAAGGACAGCCAGGGGCGGGTGGTGACCTCCGACGGCTTCCCGCTGGAACCCGAGATGACGATTCCCGCCAATGCCTTGAGCGTGGCCGTCGGCGTGGACGGAACCGTATCGGTGATTCTACCCGGCCAGCAGCAGCCCCAGCAAGTCGGCACGATTCAGCTGGTGCGCTTTATCAATCCCGCGGGGCTGCAAGGCCACGGGCGCAATCTTTTCGTCGCGACGCAGGCCTCCGGCGACGCCACGCCGGGAACGCCGGGACAAGACGGCCTGGGCACTTTGCTCCAAGGTTTCGTCGAAGGCGCCAACGTCAACGTCGTGGAAGAAATGGTCGGTTTGATTACCAGCCAGCGCGCCTATGAAATCAATTCCCGCGCCATCCGCACCGCCGACGAGATGATGCAAACGGCGAACAACCTGGTGCGAGGATAATATTCGATGATTCATCCACGCCTGAAAACTCGCTTTGAGACGATCCGACGTAGCTTGGGCTTGGCTTATTTCCTGATCGCGTGGCTGTGCGCGGCGCCGATCCAAGGCGCCGGCCCTGAGCGGACGCTGAACCGAGAGCAAGTCGCCGCCGTGATTCGCGAGCATATCCTCAGCCAGGCGCCGTGGAAAGCGGAAAACGTCGAAGTGCGGGTTGCGCCGTTTGCGCCGGTATCTGTACCATTGGGTGCGGTGAACTATCGGGTTCTTAAACCGGCGAAGGGAATCACTCCCGGCGTCCATGGTTTTCTTCTTGCCGCCGAGATCGCCGGCGCGGAAGCGGCACGATTTTGGGTCAAGGCCGAGATCAAAATTTTTGACCAAGTCGTGGTGACATCCTATCCGCTGGCGCAGCGCGAGCTGGTGACCGCCGCCGGCGTGCGCGTGGAGCGGCGAGATGTCTCGTCGCTGGCGGCCCGCCCCTTCGCCCGAATCGAAGAAGTCTTGGGTCAGCGAACGGCGCGATTCGTCGAGGTCAACGAAGTCATCACCCAAAAATCGGTCGAGCGTCCCACGCTCATGAAACGGGGCAGCCCGATCATCCTGGTGTACGAAACCGGCAGCCTGCGCGTGGAGGCGCCGGGGGCGGCGGAGGAGGCCGGCAAGGCCGGTGATCTCATCCAGGTGAAAAATCCGTCTTCGGGAAAATTGCTACGCGGCGTCGTCGTTGACGGGCGCACGGTGAGGATCAATTGATGAAAAGGCAAATTTCGCTCCTGGCGCTTCTCGTTCTGAACATCGGCTGCGCGCCGATGATCGAAAAACGTTTTTTTCCCAAGCCCACGGAGGATGAGATGGCGCAGGAAGTCAGCCGGCTGGGCCAGACCGAGGTCAGGACCCAAAGCGCGTTGCCGGGATCGCCGGGGTCGCTCTGGCCGGCGGACGATCGCGTGTTTTTCTACGCCGACAAGAAGGCGCTGCGCGTCGGCGATATCATCACCGTGCGGATCATCGAGAGCGCCCAGGCGAGCAACACCGCGGACACCGATCTGTCGCGCACCTCATCGGCCAACGCGAGCCTTAGCGCCTTTTTCGGCAAGAAAAAATTTCTCAACCTCTTCAAAGTCGGCGATGATCTATTGACCACGAGTTCGGAGAACAGCCATAAGGGCGCCGGCTCGACGACCCGGAGCGGGGAGCTGACGGCGGTGATGACCGCGATGGTGCGGGAAGTGTTGCCCAACGGCAACCTCGTGGTGCGGGGAACCCGCGAAGTGCTGGTGAACCACGAGCAGCAATTCATCACCCTGACCGGTATCGTGCGCCCGCAGGACGTGAGCCGCGACAACATCGTGCTTTCTACGCAATTGGCCGACGCCAATATCACCATCGGCGGGCTCGGCGTCGTGGCCGACAAGCAACGGTCGGGTTGGGGTACCTGGATTTTCGATCTTATTTGGCCGTTCTAGGAAGTGAAACAATGAACGGGACCGAGCGGAAAGTTCAAAGCGTTCAAAACGTTCAAGCCGTTCAAACCGTGGAAGATCTCAAACGAGTCAAACGAATTCTCGCGGCTTTCTGCGCGCTGGCTGTTTACTCTCTACTCGCGAGTCAGGCATCGGCGGCGCGATTGAAAGATATCGCTCACGTCGAAGGATTCCGCCCCAACCAGCTGTTCGGCTACGGCCTGGTGGTCGGTCTCAACGGCACCGGCGACCGCCAGAACACCGAATTCACCGTCCAGACCCTCGCCAATCTGTTGCAAGATTACAATATCCGCGTCAGCCCCAACGATGTCCGCGTGAAAAACGTCGCGGCGGTGATGGTGACGGCGGAAGTGCCGCCCTTCGTCCAGCCCGGAACTAGACTGGATGCGACGATCTCGTCGATGGGCGACGCCGGCAGCCTTTCCGGCGGCGTCTTGCTGCTGACTCCGCTCAAGGGGCCGGACGGGAAAATTTACGCGGTCGGCCAGGGCCCGGTGAGTTTGGGCGGCGGCTACACCGCTTTGGGCGTGGGGGCGAAGATCAGCAAAAATCATCAGACCGCCGGGCGCATCACGGCGGGAGTGTTGCTCGAGCGGGCCGTCCCTTCGACGATTGTCGGCAGCGACGGACTGGTGCGCATCCACCTCGACAAACCTGACTTCACGACGGCGAAGCGGATTTCCGAGGCGCTTAAAAATTCGCCGCTAAAGATCGCGGCCCAGGCGCTCTCGCCGGGCGTAGTGACGGCGGCGCTAACGGATAAGTTTCGCGGCGATCCGGTGGCTTTCATCTCCGCCCTTGAAACCGTCGAGATCGCGCCGGACCAGCCGGCGCGCATCGTGGTCAACGAGCGGACCGGCACGGTCATCATCAGCAAAGATGTCCGCATCGCCCCGGTCGCCGTGGCCCACGGCGGTCTCCATATCATGGTGAAGACCGAGCAGCGGGTCTCGCAGCCGAATCCTTTCGGCCGCGGCGACACCGCCGTGGTTCCCGATACCACGGTCGCGGTGAAGGAACAGGAGAATCGTCAATTGATCGAGCTGCCGGGCGGGCCCGGTATAGCGCTCAGCGAAATCGTTCGTGCGCTCAATTCTCTGGGGGTGACGCCCCGGGATCTGATCGCGGTCTTCGAAGCGCTGCGGGAATCCGGCTCGCTCCAGGCCGAGCTGGTCGTGATGTAACCGCCATGGACGGACTTGACAACAGAAATCTTGGACAGTTTGCGGTGCAAAATGCGCTCAGCAAAAAAGCGGAAGCCATCAGCAGTGCCGCCGCCGGCAGCGATGCACTGCAGCGGCAGAAGGCGGCCCAGGAGTTTGCGTCTTTTCTCTACCTCGAAGTGTTGAAGGCGATGCGCGCCGCGCTGCCGCAGGAGGGATTGCTCGAAGGCGAGTCGCTATCGCGTGATATTTACACCTCCATGATGGACGCGGAGATCGCGCGCCTCATGGCGCGGCGCGACGCCACGGGATTCACCAGCGTGGTGGTCAAGTCGCTGGATAAGATCGCGCCCGGCGGGCCCGCAAGAAGCCTGTCGCCGGAGGTTACTCAGGACGAGATCCAGGTTCCGGTCCAGGGTGCCGTCTCATCCCCGTTCGGATCGCGCGCCGATCCGTTTAACGGCGAGGCGAAATTTCACCATGGAGTCGATATCGCCGCGCCGTCCGGGACTGCGATCAAGGCGGCGGCCGCCGGCAAGGTCGTCTTCAGCGGCCAACTGGCGGGTTACGGGAACCTGTTGGAAGTGGACCACGGCAACGGATGGGTCACCCGCTATGGTCACAACGCCGCAAATCTCGTTTCCCCGGGGGATGAAATCGCCGCTGGGCAGCCGATTGCCCTGGTGGGAAGCACGGGCCGCTCCACCGGCGCCCATCTCCACTTCGAGGTGCGCCGGGCGGGTAAACCGGTCAACCCGGAGATGCTCCTGGGCGGGGTCGCAAAAGGATCGAAGCTAAAATCGGTGGCCTAGTAAGAAACGTATTGAAAATAGGGCATAATCAGATGGAGAGCAAATCGGTTTTGGGTCGATTAAAAAACCCCGGCGAGCTGCCGATAACCTCAATGTAAAGGAGAAAACCATGAAAATTACGCATCGAGGGCCCGCGGATGCCGACCTCTCCAAGTTGATCAGCAACGATAAGACGGTTAAATCCGCAGGCGCCGGCGGCGATTCGAAGGTCAAAGAGAGCGGAGCTTCCGCCAAGGTTGATATCTCCCCCGAGGCGCGCAAAATGCAGCGCGTCGCCGAACTGGCCAAGAAGGGCGACGAGCTGCGCGCGGAGAAAGTCAAGAAGATCAAAGAACAGGTCGAGCAGGGGACATACGAGGTCAATTCCGAGGATGTCGCCAAGAGCATTGTGCGCAGTGAGGTCTCCCATTTGCTGGAGAAAAAGTAAGGGCACTCCATGAATAGCTTTCTAACTGAACTGACCGGCGTCCTGAACCAAGAGATCGCCGTCGGCGAGGAACTCAGCCGCAATCTCGACGCCCAGAGGCGGGCCCTCGTCGCCTGGGACGTCGTCAGCCTGCTGCTGGAAATCGAGGCGCGCGAGCCTTGGCTCCGCATGCTAGGCCAACTCGAGGAAAAGCGTGTCGCGATCCTTAAACAATTCGAACCGGCGGGCGCGCCGGCGACGCTGCGTGAGATGATCGCCCAATTGCCGGCCGATCAAGCGGAGCGCGAGAGCTGGCGCGATTTGCAAGAGCGGGGGCGCGCTCTCTTTTCCCGAATTCACGCCGAAGAGCGCGATCTCAACGCGCTCATGGAAAACCTTGCGTCGCATATTAACGAAGCTTTGGGTTTTCTTACCCGCCCCGCTGTTCCCCTGTATCGGGAGACGGGCGCGGCGGACGCGCAAAGGCCGTCAGCGGCGCTCATCCAGCGCCAGGCGTAAAATCTTCTTATGGGGATTACTTCGACTCTGTCCATCGCCGCGCAGGCGATGAAGGCCCAGCAGTTGGCGATTCAAACGACCGGACACAATCTGGCCAACGTCGCCACGCCGGGATTTTCCCGGCAACGGGTCGATCTGGCATCCGCGCATCCTTCCTTCGAGGGCGGTGTCATGTTGGGACAGGGCGTTGAAGCCACCGCGGTCCAGAGGATCGTCGACCGATTTGCCGAGGCCGAGCTGCTGAGCCTTAACGGCACCCTGGGTTTCAGCGATGCTCAGAGCCAGGCGCTGGCGAGCATCCAGGAAATTTTCCCGACTTCGGGCGGCATCGACGCCGCGCTGAGCGCGTTCTTCGGCGCGCTATCCGACCTGGCAAACAATCCGGCCGGTTTGACCGAGCGCGTGAGCGTCATCGGCAAGGCTGGAGCTTTGGGAGCGAGTCTGGCGCAAAGCCGCCAAAGCCTGACCTCCGTCCAGCAGAACCTCGATGAAGACATCCAAAGCTCGGTCCAGCGCGTCAACTTGCTAGCCGAACGGATCGCGGCCTTGAATACGCAAATCTCCACCACCGAAACCGGCGGCGAGACGGCCAACGATTTCCGCGACCAGAGGCAAACCTTGTTGCAGGAGCTCACGAGTCTCACTGGCGCAACGGTGCGTGAAAACTTCGATGGGCAGGTGAACGTTATCGCCGGCGGATTGATGCTCGTGGGCGGAGCCCGCGTTGCTTCGCTCCAGAGCGACACGCTGAACGCTAACGAGCTGCACACGATCACCTATCGAACCCCCGACGGCCTGAGCTTCGACGCCACCGCGCAGTTCACCGTCGGCAAGATCGGCTCGATCTTGAATATGCGCGACGTCAAGACGCAGGATCTGATCGATCGGCTCGATCAATTCGCGAAAACGCTGATCGACGAAATCAACGCGCAGCATGCGCTGGGCTTCGACTTGACCGGCGCGGCCGGCGGAGATTTTTTTACCTCCCTCGCGACCACGACCGGCGCCGCGGCCAATGTCCGCGTCGTTGCCGCCATCAGCGCCGATCCGCGGCTGATTGCGGCGGCGGTCGCAGCCGACACCGTTCCGGGAGACAACCGCAATGCGCAGGCGTTGGTCGGCTTGCAAACGACGAACTTTGCCGCCCTCGGCGGACTGACGCTGCAAGACAGTTTGCTCGGCTTGATCGGCGACGTCGGCGCGCAAACGCAGACGGCCCAGGCCCGGCTCGATTTTCATCAGGCGCTGCTGGCCCAGACCCAAGCGCGGCGGGAATCGGTGTCCGGCGTCAATATCGATGAAGAAATGACCAAGCTGATCCAGTTCCAGCGCGCCTTCCAAGCCTCCTCCATGCTGGTGCGCACCGCCGACGATCTCTATCAATCCTTATTGGATATGGTGAGGTAGGCGTGCGCGTAACGTCCCAAACCATCGCACGGCAAGTCGCCGAAGAGTTGCAACGCTCCTACCAGCGCGTCGCCCGCGCCCAGGAGGCGGTGACTTCGGGGCGGCGCATCAACCACTTGTCCGACGATCCGGTCGGCGCCAGCCGCGCGCTTCGCCTGCGCGGTTTCGAGGAATCCCTGGCTCAATATCAGCGCAACATCGACTACGGCACGCCCTTCCTCGATCAGGCGGACTCGGTGCTCGGCGACGTCACCGAAGGGTTGACGCGCGCCAAAGAGCTCGCGCTGGCGATGGTCAACGACACCAATTCGGCGACTGAACGGCATGCGGCCGCCAGAGAGATCCATCAGATTTTTCTCCAGGTCCGCGCCGAGGCCAACACCAAAGTGGAGAACCGCTTCCTGTTCGGCGGATTTCTCAATGGCTCGGCGCCGTTTGTGGAGGGGGCGGCCCGCGTAGATTATCTCGGCGACAACGGTGAAATCACGATTCAAACCAATCCGGCGAGCACCTTGCCGATCAATCTGCCAGGGAGCGCGGTCTTTCAAGGTGCCGGTGTGGTGGGCGGCCAAGGCATCTTCGATGTGCTCCAGGACTTGGAGGCGGTGCTCGAAGGCGGCGATTCCGCCAGCGCGATCACCCTCGACGTCAATCTCGATAACGGCATCGCGGCGGGAAGCGGATTTTCTCCGGCCGATGCCGTCGGCACGGAAGCGCCGGCGGCGACGCTTCTCAGTGAAGCGAGTTTTTCCACCGCCGTGACGGTCTTCGACGCCAACGGCCAAGCCCATAATTTGACATTTCTGTTCGCCAAGACCGGCGCCACCACTTTCCAATATCGCGTCGCCGCCGACGCCGATGAAATAAGCGGCGGCACGCCCGGCAATCTCTATCAAGTGGCGCCGGAGGGCATCCTGGAATTCAACGCCGACGGCACGTTCAACGCCGGCGCCAGCACGCTGACGGATATCACGCTGACCGGACTCGCCGACGGCGCCGCCGATATCACTATCGCCGCCGCCGATTTGAGCTTTGCCGGCTCCACCCAGATGGCCGAGCCTTCCGCCGTGCTCACGCTGACGCAGACCAATACGAACGGACTGCACGCGCAGATCGGCCGGCTCGACGCCGCCATCGACCAGGTCTTGACCTTTCGCGCCGAGTTGGGCGCGCGCTTAAACAGCGCCAAGGTGGCGGGCGATGCGGCGGGCATGTTGAAAGACCGCACGCTGGCGCAACGCTCCCAGATCGAAGACGCCGACGTGCTGGCGGCCTATTCCGATTTCGCCCGCTATCAGCATGCCTTTGAGGCAGCCATCCAATCGGCGTCCCAGATTATCCAGCCGAGCCTGCTCGACTATCTCAGCTAGCGGTGGCCGATGTTGGTATTGAGCCGTCGGACCGGAGAAAGCATCACCATCGGCGATGATATCACGATCACGATCGTCGGCATCAGCGGCGGCCAGGTCCGGCTCGGCATCGCCGCGCCCCGCGAAGTGCGGGTGCTGCGAGAGGAAATTTACAAGGCGATGCAAGAAGAGAACCGCGCCGCCGCCAACGTTCCCGACTCGGGGAGGAAACTCGAAGATGCTCTCAAACGATTACAAAGCAAAAAGCCCGGCGAACCCCATAAGTAATCCGGCGGGGGCTGCCGTCGATCGTCTCGCCGCTCTCGGGCTCCAGGACAAAGAGCTTTTCTTCCCCGCCGGCCTGCTCGGCTTCCCGGCTTGCAGACATTACAAAATCGAGCCCTTCGAGCCGGGCGACGGCAG
>Ga0326597_10012809_pt1 | contig 11041 bp, 9 predicted proteins | sample RVTome_12_FD_203789 | JGI IMG/M metagenome (GOLD analysis project Ga0326597, IMG submission 203789) | Soil microbial communities from uranium-contaminated site in the Upper Colorado River Basin, Wyoming, United States - RVT100D185 | ecosystem: Environmental > Terrestrial > Soil > Contaminated >... | reverse complement strand
CAGCGGGTCCTCGCCGTCGCGGATCGCGCTCCGCATGTCGGCGTCGTGGTCCTCGGCGTGGCGGCGGTAGATCTTGGTGACTTCCGTGGCCGACGGGCTGTCCACGTAGACCGGCAGCACCGGGATGCGCTGCTCGTCCTCCAGCCGCTGCAGCATCCACAGCAGCTCCTGGGTGCGGTCCACCACGAAGGCGGGGACGAGCAACGTTCCCCCGCGCTGAGCGGTGTCGTTCACCACTTGCGCGAGCGCGTCCGCCGTGCCCACCGGATGGGTGCGATCGCCGTAGGTGGACTCGAGCAGCAGCACGTCGGCCTCCGGGACCGGCTCGGGGTCGGGGAGAATGGGCCGGTCGTAACGTCCCAGGTCGCCCGAGAAGACGATGCGCGGGCCGGTGCCAAGCTGCACGTCCACCGTCGCGGCGCCGAGGATGTGCCCGGCCCGGCGGTAGGTGACGGAGATGTCCGCCGCCACCGGGAACGGGTCGCCGTACCCCGCGGGCTGGAGCTGTCCGAGCGCGCGTTGGGCATCGGCAGCGGTGTAGAGCGGCAGCGCTGGTTTGTGCTTCGAGTAACCGTAACGGTTTGCCCGTTCCGCCTCCTCTTCCTGCAGGTGGGCCGAGTCGGGGAGCAGCACGCCGAGCAGCTCGCCGGTCGCGGGGGTGCAATAGATCGGTCCCCGGTACCCGCGCCGCACCAGCAGCGGGAGGGCCCCAGTATGATCGATGTGCGCGTGGGAGATGACGACCGCGTCGAGGCTCGTGGGATCGAACGGCGGCTCGCGCCAGTTGCGCAGCCGCAGCTCTTTCAACCCCTGGAACAGCCCGCAATCGAGCAGCACGCGGCGGCCGTTCGCGCGCACGAGATGCATCGATCCAGTGACCGTCTGGGCCGCGCCGAGGAATTGGATGGTGGCCATGGGCCGGAAACATGCATTCCCCGACGCTACCAGGCTACGTGATGCGAACTATTCGGGTGCCGCCCGTTTGCCGGCCTCGATCACCCCGAGCAGGCGCAGGAGACCGTCCAAGATCGTGAGCGGATGCGGCGGACAACCAGGCACCCACAGATCGACAGGCAGGAGCGCACTCACGCCGTTCGCGACCTGGGAGCCGCCGTGAAACGGACCGCCATTGATCGCGCACGCCCCGACCGCGATGACCAGCTTGGGCTCGGGTACCGCTTCGTAGGTCCGCTCAAGCGCATGACGCATGTTGGTATTGACCGCACCGGTCACCACGATCCCGTCAGCGTGTCGCGGCGAGGCAACGAACTGGACCCCAAAGCGCGCGAGATCGAAGACGACGTTACTCAGCGCAACAAGCTCGGCCTCGCATCCGTTGCAGCTCCCCGCCACCACCGAGCGGAGCTTCAGGGACCGCCCGAATAGACGCCGCGCCCGATGGTCGAGCGTACGGGCCAGCTCAACCTCTCCCGTTGGAGTGACCAACGCTTCGCGAATGGACGTGGCCAGCCGGTAGTCGCGCGTATACTGGACGGCTCCGTCGGGGCAAGCCAGCGCCTCCTCGGGGCTGAAGAGGCACGCGCCGAGATCGAGCGCCGTGCCGCCGTCTCGCGCAATGCGCAGCAATTCGGACGGCGTTCGCTCGACGCAGTCTCGGCAGCCGCCGCTGCAGCGCGTTGCGTCGAGCACCGGCCGGCCCCGAAACCGTTCGGGCAGTTCGGCGCCGACACGGGGGAAGCTGGAGGTCCTCGTCCCCTGTTGCATCCGGATGCGGAGGAAGTCGAACACGCTAGGGGCGCACCCTCAGAGGTCGTGTCCCGCGTACGAGAGGTTGAAGCTCTTGTTGCAGACCGGGAAGTCCGAGATCTGGTTGCCCGGCATCGCCAGCGCGAGCGCCGGCCAGTTATGGAAAGACGGATCGGTCACCTTGCAGCGCCGAATACGCCCATCCGCCTCGGTCACGATCACGTGCGCGATCTCCCCGCGCCATCCTTCGGTCATCGCCACCGCCAGCTCATGTGGACGCAACGCGCCGCACTCGACGCGTACGGCGCCTCTCGGCAACGTGCTGAGCTGCTCGATCACAAAGTCCAGCGATCGCTGGATCTCCAGTCGCCGAACCAGCGCCCGTGCGAGCACGTCGCCCGCCCAGGCGGTGGCGACCGGGACGTGTGCGAAACGGAACACACCATAGGGATGATCGTGCCGCACGTCACGAGCCACCTCGCACGCGCGGGCGACGACGCCCACGAAACCTCGTTCCTCACACGTTGTCCGCGGCACGACGCCCACACCCTCGAACCGGGCTTGGACCGAGGCGTTGTCGAACATCAGATCGAGAACCGCGGCGAGTTCCTGGCGCAGCTGCGAGAGCCGTTCCCGCACTTCGGCGACCATGCCTTCGGGAACATCGAAACCCACACCGCCCGGCCGGACAAGGCCGCGCCCGTAACGATTCCCCGAGAGGGTCAGCAACAGATTGAGGCACTCGCCCCGCAGCCGGCCGAGGTAGGCGGCTGCAGGCTGATACGCCACGTCCGCGGCCATGGCGCCGAGGTCCCCGATGTGGTTGGCGAGCCGTTCCAGCTCGAGCGCGATTCCCCGGATGGCCTGGGCGCGAGGCGTCTTCTGACTCCTGGCGAGCGACTCGATTGCGCCGCAGAACGCCTCGGCGTGGCCGATCACGGTGTCGCCGGCGGTCGATTCGGCCACGAGCACCGCCCGGGCACGGTCGCGAGTCTCGAGCAGGCGCTCCACACCGCGATGTTGGTAGCCCAGCATGATCTCGAGCGACAAGACCTCTTCCCCGTACGCTTCGAACCGAAAGTGGCCCGGCTCGATAATCCCCGCATGCACGGGTCCGACCGCCACCTCGTGCACGTCGTCGCCCACGATGCGCGAAAACGGATACGCCTCGGGGTCGACCGAGCGCACGGGGATGCCGGTGGCTGCATGGTCCGGCGGATGGCGCCGGAGCGGTTTCAATGCGGGATGACCCAGCGGGGTGATGCCGCACTGCTCGGCGATCTCCCCCTCGAAGCGCTCGGCTTGCGCGCACTGGGCGCTCAGCGCGGAGTATTCCGCACCCACGACCGTGCTCGTTACCGCCAGTCGCCCGGTCCGGTCGTCGGCCAGGATCGCGAGGAGACACGCGTGATCCGCATCCTCGGGCATTCCGAAGAAGGACACGAGCCGCGATCCGTCGCGCACTGCGTCGCACACACCTGTCGCGAAATCGTCTGGCGTTCCTCGCGGAATGGCGCCCCAGGGGACACTGCGGCGGTTGCGCAACCCCACGTCGCGTAGTGGGGTCACGGTGCCCAGCCTCCCAACGTTCCGGCCGCGGCGGCCAACGCTTGGAACAGGGGACGGGGGATGAAAACACCGAGCCCGAGCACCACCAGCGCGAGAACCACCGGTGCAGCCGCCAGCCACGCGCTCTCGCGCGCGCCCGTGGGCGCGGCAGCGCCGTAGACCGCGCCCAGGACCCGAGCGCCCAGGCTGACGAAGATCACGGCAAGCAGCCCGAGCACCGTTGCGGCGATCCAGTAGTGGCCGCCGTGGAACGCGGCGCTGAGAATCGCGAACTCACTCAGGAAGGGACCGAAGGGTGGGGAGCCCGTTACGGCGAACAGGCCGATGAGCAGCAGGAACCCCGACACGGGAGCGCGGTGGAGGACGCCCGACACACCGGGTGGGGTGCCATCCCGAGCAGGCAAGAGCACGTTCCCAACAGCAAGAAAGAGCAGCCCCTTCACGAACGCGTTGTTGATCATATGGAGGACCGCGCCGTAGGCGCCCACGCCGCCGAGGCCCAACCCGATGGCGAGGAGCCCCATGTGCTCGACGCTCGAGTAGGCGAGCAGGCGCTTCAGATCGGTTTGCCCGACCAGGAATGCCGCCGCGACCACGAGAGACAACAGCCCGAAGCCCAGCAGGAGCGGCTGGACGAACGGTGCAATGTCCGCTGCCACCGCGACCTGCGTGATGCGCGCGAGCCCGAGAAACGCACAACTCGTGAGTGCACCGGCCATGAGGCCGCCCACGAGGCTCGGCGCTTCTCCATATGTGTCCGGCTTCCAGGTGTGCATCGGCGCGAGCCCCATCTTCGTTCCGAAGCCGACCAGGAGGAAAATGAACGCCGCCTTGAGCCACGCGGGCTGCAACCTGGCCGCGTCGGTGATCAGGTCCTCGAGCACGAGCGGCCGGGCGGACGGCGCGCCGGCCTGGGCGGTCGCGAGGAAAAAAACGCCGAGCAGCGCCAGCGCGATGCCGACCGAGGAGATGACGAGGTATTTCCAGACGGCCTCGAGGGAACGCCGGTCATGGCGATGATAGATCAACGGCGCCACCGCCAGCGTCGTTGCCTCGAGCCCGACCCACAGCACGGCGAAGTGGTGACTCACGGCCACGAGCGACGCCGCAGCCAGGAAGGCCAACAGGTAGCTGGCAAACGCCCGCCCGCCACGTGGGCTCTCGCGACGCAGGTACCCGACCGCGTAGAACCCGACGACGGCGAACAGGGCGCTCACCGTGGTCAGCACGATGAGGCCGAGCGAGTCCAGCGCGAGCCACCCCTTGAAGAGCGGCAACGGTGGCACGACCCAGGCGACCGTGACCAAGGCCAGATGGAGCAGTGCTCCGACGATCAGCCACGTCGCGCGCCACTGCGGCGTTCGGCGGGCGTAGGCGATCACTGCGGCGAGCGCCGGCACCGCGATGAGCGCGAGGAGGAGCATCAGTCGGTCAGCTCCGTGAGCCGCGTGGAGTCGAGCGAATCGAACTCACGGTTGATGTGGAACACGACGATCCCCATGATGAACACCGCCACGAACACGTCGAGCAGGACTCCCACTTCCACGAGAAACGGCACCCGCTCCACGTGGGTCAGGCCGAACAGGTACACACCGTTCTCGAGGATGAGGTATCCGACGACCTGGAGCACCGCCTTGGACCTCGTCGTCAACACGAACAGCCCGATGATCACGGTGGCGAGCGCGACCGGCACGAGCATCGCCCGCTCCCGCTCGGGAAGTGGGAGGATCCGGCTGATCGCGAACGCGGCGGCCACCGCCACGACGCCCACCAAGAGCGACAACGCAAACCCGACCCGCGGCTCCACCTCGCGGCGCACCGCAGCCTCCCGAATCGCCCACCTCAGAAATCGGGGCAGGATGACGCCTTTCAGGAGGACGGTGCCGCCCGCCAGGCCCCAGATGTGGAGCGATCCACCAGGATAGAGCGCCAGGGGCAACAGCCCGAGCAGCAGCCCCTGCACGGCCACCGCCCGGATGCACGCGGACAGGCGCGTGGTTCCCAGCACGATGAAGCTGGTGAGGATCACGAGCAGGAGGAGCAGCTCCACGACGCGCGGCATCCGGCTATCCCACGAGCAACAGGATCACGCCCAAGGCCGCGAGCGCCGACGCGGCCGTCAGGAACTGGGGCACGCGGTTGAGGCGCAGGCGCGCCATGACGGACTCCACGATTCCCACGGCGACGGCTACGACCACCAACCCCAAAGCCAGGACGGCGATCGCCAGCGGAGCCGTGAGGGCGGCCCGCGGGATGAGCGTGCCGACCAGGAGGCTGCCGAACAGCGCCAGCTTCAACGCATGGCCGTACAGGATCATGGCGAAGTCGGGCCCGCTGTGGTCCAGGACCATCACTTCGTGGATCATCGTCAGTTCCAGATGCGTGGCCGGATCGTCCACCGGGACGCGCGACCCCTCGGCGAGGAGCACGAGGAACAGACTGACGGTGACCATGGCGAGCGCGGGCACCGCGCCGGGCCACGCCTGAGATAGCGGCCCCCCGAGAGCGCCGCCCAACGACAGGTTCCCAGTCGCGAGCACGAGCGCCACGAACGCCAGGAACAACGCAGGCTCGGCGAAGGCCGCCACGGTCACCTCTCGGCTTGCTCCCATTCCCTCGAAGCTTGAGCCGGTGTCGAGGGCCGCGAGCACGAGGAGGAACCTCCCGAGCGCGAGCAAGTAGGCGAACGCCACGAAGTCGCCGCTGAAGCTTAGCATCGCCCGCTGCCCGTCGAGGGGGACGAGGGATGCCGCGAACGCCGCCGTGGCGACCAGGACAATCGGAGCAAAGCGGAACACCCGCGACGTATCGCGACTGTACACGGCGCCCTTGCGCCACAGTCGTGCGAGATCCCGGTACGGCTGTAGCACGGGCGCGCCCCGTCGGCCGGTGAGCCGCGCCCTCGTCTTCGCGGCGATGCCGGGAAGCAGAGGCGCGATCACGAACAGCATCGCGAGCGACACGACTACCGACCACTTCACGATCCTGGCCCTCCGGCACGGAACGCCAGGTACAGCAGCAGCACGAGGAGTGCACCAAGCAGGTACAGGAGATACAGCCAGAGGCGCCCCTGCTGCATCGGTCGAACCGTGAGCGCCCAGGTGCGCACGGTCGCCCAGAGCGGGAACACCACGCGGTCCAGTACCACGTCCGTCGCGTGCGTGTGGAAGTGTCCGGGCTCTCGGGTGACCTGGACTCCGGCGACAGTCCCGTACGCGACGACGAGCGGTGCGGCAAACGATGCGGCGGTGTACTGCATGCGCGGGTTGGGACGCGCGTACGCACAACCCCATGTTTCCGTCCAGACCTGCGGCCGGCGGCGCAGCAGGACCCTGCGCAACCACCAGCCGGCGCCGACCATCGCCACCAGTCCGAAGGCCATGAACGAGATCCACTGCAGCGCCGGCCCCACGGCGGCGGCGGCCTCGCTCGCCGAGTCAGTCCCGATCCCGGCGATCGACGCGCCCACTCGAAGGGCGGGCGTGACCACCAGCACGGGCACGACGCCGATGACGACGCACGCCGCCGCCAGCGCGCCCATGGGGGCCAGCAGCCCGCCCCCCACCTCGCGCCCTCGCTCGGTCGCTGCCGTGCGGGGCCGGCCGAGGAAGACCGCGCCTCCCACCTTTGCAAAGCAGGCCAGCGCAAGAGCCCCGATCAGCGCGAGTCCCGCCACCGCGAAGACCGCGGCACGCATCGGCGGCACGGTCGCGCTCTGGAGCAGGCCCTGATAGACGATCCACTCGCTGACGAAGCCGTTGAGCGGCGGCAACCCGACGATCGCGACCGATCCAACGAGAAACGCCGCCCAGGTCAACGGCATGCGACGCTCGAGGCCGCCGAGCTGATCGATCAGCCGGGTGCCGGTCGCGCGTTGCACCGCCCCGGCGCCAAGGAATAGCAGGCTCTTGAACAACGCGTGATTCAGCGCGTGCAATGCGGCCCCGGCGAAGCCGAGCACCGCGAGCATGGAGGCGTCGTAGCGGGCGCCGAGCGCGCCAATCCCGAGGCCGAGCAGGATGATCCCGATGTTCTCCACGCTGTGATAGGCGAGCAGGCGCTTCAGGTCGTGCTGCGTCAGCGCCCACAGCACCCCGAGCACGCCCGACGCCAGCCCGAGGCAGAGGATCAGCCAGCCCCACCACGCGGGCGGCGGGCCGACCAGGCTCACCGTTCGCAGCAGACCATAAATCCCCATCTTGATCACCACGCCGGACATCAAGGCGGAGACGTGCGAGGGCGCGACGCCGTGGGCGCCGGGGAGCCAGAAGTGCAGTGGCACGAGGCCCGCCTTGAATCCGAATCCCACGAGGGCGAGGGTGAAGATCATCGCGCCACCGGCGGGCAGCTGCGGCGCTGCGGCGGCCAGCGCGTCGAAGGAAAGAGCGCCGGCGAACTGCCCCCAAAACGCGAACAGCGCGATCAGGACGAGGGTCCCGGTGTGCGTGCCGATCAGATAGATGAGCCCGGCGCGCCGCACGTCGGCCTGCTCGCTATCGAAGGCGACCAGGAAGTAGGCGAGGACTGCCATCACCTCCCAAGCCATCAAGAAGGGCATAGCCGAGCGGGCGGTGACCACCAGCGCCAGGGCGGCGATTTCGAACGCTGTGAGCAGGTGCGTCGCGGCGACGGGCCGACGCCTGGCTTCGGGGGCGAGATATTCCAAGCCGTACAGGGCGCTGGCCCCGCCGACGAGGAGCACCAGCAACAGGAAGAACGCTGACAGGAGGTCGACCCCGAACACCCAGTCGCCCCCCGGGACGCCCGCGGGGACGCGCATCTCGGGAGCCGCGCCACCCGCCAATACCTGGATTGCAGGCACGACCGCCAGGGCGCACCCAGCGCCGACGAGCACCGCGAACGTCCAGGCTGCCAATCCGGGCCGGCGCCGCCACACCAGCATCCCCAGACCGCCGAGCAGGATGGAGGTGATCCCGGCGAAGAACAGGATCATCGCGACACGATTATCGGTGAGGGTATCAGACCGCCGTCGACGCCGCGTGGGCGCCGCCGCCGCGGGGCTCGAGGGCGCGCACGCGGCGCAGGATCCCCGCCGCGGCCTGCCGCTCCGACAGCAGCCGACGCAGTGCTTCATCGCGCAGCGCAAAGCCGAGCTGTGCGAGAATGTGGAGATGGGCCGGTACCGTCAGGCTGATCACCGTGAACAGGGCGTGGACCGGCTTTCCATCAATGGCATCGAAATCAACGGCGTGCTGCAGCAGGCAGAGCGTGACGAAGGGCGCCGGTATGCGGAGCAGGATCGGGTTCCGAACATGCGGTATCGCGATGCCGCCGCCGATGCCGGTCGACCCCATGGCCTCGCGGGCCTCGAGGACGGTGATCAGGAACTCCCGGTCCACGTCCTCGGGGAGCGGGAGCCGGGCGACGATCTCGCGCAGGACGGTCCCCTTGTCGGGCCCGCCGACAATATGATGAATCCCGCCCGCCGTGAGCAGATCCACGAGCGGTGCCACGGGGTCCGGTTTCCGCCGGGCCAAGTCGAGCAAGTGCCGCGACACCGGAAGGCCTTGCTCGGTAGCCCATTCCCAGAGCTCAATGGCGTTGAGGTGCAGCCGCTCGTTGACCTGATGCGCCGGCAGTCCTCGCCCCCGAATCCAGCGTCGTACTTTGGCTTCCTCTACACCAAGGTAGGAGGCGGCCTGCCGAACCGTCAGCTGCATATCTGGAGCCTGCCGAACACGAGTGCCTCGGTGCGCCGCACCAACTCCATCACGGCCTGGGCGGTGGCAGCCGAACGGAGGCCCTGGAGGAGCGCTGGCTCCCGGAACAGCCGCGCCATCTTGGCGAGCAGGCCGAGATGATGACGTTCGTCGCGGGCCAGGATCAGCGCCAGCGTATCAGTTCGGCTCCCATCCAGGGCGCCGAAATCCACCGGTCGCTCCAATCGTCCCAGGGCTACGAGGTCGTGCGTCTTGAACAACCGGGGGCGGTTGCGCGGCGTGTGCAGCAGCGCGACTCCCTCGGGAACGGCGGTCGAACACAACCGCTCACGCTCCAGGACACGATCAACCACCAGATCGAGCTCCACGACTTCCGGAAACCGAATCCGTGAGATGAAGTTGCGCACTGCGGAATCGCGGTCACCCGCCGGCACCCCGATCAAGGCATTGGTTTCATCGAGCAATTCACTCACGTCGGGATAGCCGCTCGTCGAACCGGTGTGGAGGGGGTTGAGCTCCTCTGGGAGCCTGCTGGCGTTCAGATCGATCCACTGGTCGACATCCGATTTCCGGAACCGCCACTGGCCGCCGATCTTGGTGGCCGGCACCTCGCCCCGTTCCAGGAGCCGGTAGATGCTCCTGGAGGAGAGCTGGAGGTACTCGGCAAGCTGTTTAGCGGTAAGGAGATCTGGCATCATGCCTCGGCGGCAGGTCACAAATCTAGTGCAACTGGCCAGTATGTCAATTAATGACAACTATTGCCATAAAATGACATTTGTAGTCATTATTGATGACGAGCAATGTCGCAACCATCCAAAGACGCCCTCCTTCTATCGGAGCTCGTCCAGTACGTCCAGTTACCGCCGCGGGTCCTGGATCGACTGGCCAAGCGGGGCGTGCTCCCCGGCAGTCGTGTGGCGGGGCGGTGGCGGTTCAGTCGAGAAGAGGTCGACCGGTGGCTTGATCTCGGCATGCCCGGTTGGTCGGACGGCAATCTCCGGACAGTGGCGCGCGCCCTGCCCCAGGGCGGGCCCTCCCTAGGCAGCGCGCTCCGCGTGGCTAACGTATTCCTGGATCTCCCCGTGCAAAGCCACCCCGAGTGCTTCACGCGCGTGGTGGCGTCACTTTCGCTCCCCACCAGCGTTGACCGCGGGTTATTGACCCGTCGGCTCGCTCAACGCGAGGCGCTGTGCAGCACCGCCCTGGACCACGGGTTTGCGGTTCCCCATACCCCGCGCGCCGGTCCGCGCCTGGTACCGGAGAACATCTCGTCGCATTCGCGCGCATGGTTCGGCCAATCGCCTTCGGTGCCCACGACGGCGAGAGGACCGATTTGTTCTTCTTCGTGTTCGCGAAGGAACAGGCCGCACATCTCGGGTTGCTCTCCAAGGTCGTGATGCTGGCAAGATTCCCGCTGATGGCTCGCCTGCTTCGTGCCGCCAAGACGCCTGATCAGATCGTTGCTGAACTGTGCGGGATCGAGCGGTGGCTCTTAGGGGAGGTCGGAGAGGAATGACGCCCACGTCCGCGCCTCAGACGCAGGGGAAGCAGAGTCCAGCGCGGCCAGGTGCGGATGCTGCGTGGACTGCCTTCGTTGAGGAGTACGTCACCCAGCACGAGCGACGCCAGTCCGAACCCGTTGACCACGTCGCATCCCGCGCCGCCGAGTTGATCGCGGCCGACCTCCGGGAACACCGCAATGAGGAACGACGCAGCGACCCCGTCACCGCTCCCGTCAACCGGCGCGCACTCCAGCTCGCAGCGAGATTGTCGGTCGCGCTGCTGACCGAGCCTGAGGGTGTTTCTGGTTGCCTCGAACGGGCAAACCACTGGGGCGGGTTCGACTGGTTCCGCAACCGTCTGGAGCATCACGGGTTCGCTCGGGCCATCGCGTGGCGACTCACGCTCGCACTGCACCATCGGGGATTGATCGGGTCCGAACCCAACCGGCCGTACCTCGATCAGAAGAGCCTGGAGGTCGCGCAGCACCTGCTCCGGGGGACCGGGTTTCGGGCGCTTTCCGCGCGCGACTGGGAGGCGGCGCTCATGCTCGAGGCCGATTCTCGCTTGAGCTCGACGGGGCG
>Ga0326597_10012808_pt1 | contig 11043 bp, 8 predicted proteins | sample RVTome_12_FD_203789 | JGI IMG/M metagenome (GOLD analysis project Ga0326597, IMG submission 203789) | Soil microbial communities from uranium-contaminated site in the Upper Colorado River Basin, Wyoming, United States - RVT100D185 | ecosystem: Environmental > Terrestrial > Soil > Contaminated >... | reverse complement strand
GGTTGTCCAGCTCTGTTATAATTGTAAATGCCAGTATCAGAGTGAAAAATAAATAAGTAACAAAAACAAATTCAAATCCTGAAGGGTCTGTATTTTGTTTAATTAAAATCCACGGCAAGAGCATCCCAGGTATTAAGTAAGAGATGTTAAGGAGCAAAAGCTTCCTGTTTGAGCCGCTTTTGCTCCGCGTTTCAAGCTTTAATAATAACCGTCCTAATGTTCTAACTTTACGAACGTCAATCATTTGTTTTCTGTCTCTTGTTCCTGATTTTGCAGGTACTGTTTGTATAATCCTATGTTCTTCTTATGTTCTTCGTACGTTTCCGCAAATCTATGAGAACCGTCGCCCTTAGCGACAAAATATAAATATTTGTGTTCTTCGGGATTTAGTGCTGCTAAAATTGAGCTTAAGCCGGGATTATTAATCGGACCGGGAGGAAGACCTTTATTAAGGTAGGTATTATAAGGCGATGGATATTTTAAATCACTATACTTTAATCTTTTTTTAGGTCCATCAGGAAGAGAGTATTGAACAGTAGGGTCGGCTTCAAGCTTCATACCTAGTTTTAAGCGGTTATAATAAACACCGGCTATGGTTTTTTTCTCACCATCAAACCTTGTTTCACCTTCTATTATTGATGCTATCGTAATCAGTTCATTAAGCGATAAGTTGTGTTTAGCCATCTCTTGTTTAATTTCTATAGTGATTTTCTTTCTGAATTCATTTGCTAATATTGTTACGATTTCTCTTTCCAGATTAATATTTCCGCCGACTGAAATTTTGTATGTATCGGGGAATAAAAATCCTTCCAAATTTCCAGCTTCAATATCCAGCAGCTTTATTAAGCTGTCATTTTTTGCTTCTTCGACAAATCTTGCTGAATCAATACCAATCTGCCTATGTAGCAGCCTTCCAATTTGTCTTATGCTTAATCCTTCAGGGATTGTAATGGTAACGCTTCTGATAATCGCCGGGTCGGTTAGTATTTTTAAAATGTTTAAGTAAGTTAATCCGTTTTCCAGTTTGTATTCTCCCGGGATAAGATTAACCTGATAGCCGAATACCCGGCCTAGTCCTATAAAAATATATTTATTAAATATTATCTGGCTTTCCTCAAGCTTTACTGCAACTGTCCTTAGGTTATCACCTTTTATAATTTTAATAATAGCATCATCTGTAGTACTTTTATAATTCTTGTTCAGAAAGATTATTTGCAGCAAAAAGAATGCTGTGAAGCTTAATATGAAAGTTGAAGGATAAACGTAACGAGCTGTCATTTATTTTACTTTAGAAGTATCTTTTATTGAATTCAGCATTTTTAAGATTGTTGTATCCGAAGGGTTTAACTGTAAATAATTGCTCAAAACGGTCCTTGCCTCGAGGGTTTTATTTTGTGATTTGTAAAGATTGCTTAATATAGCAACTGCCTCTTTATATTCCGGGTAAACTTCAATTGCCCTTTTAAGGTTTTTCTCAGCATTAACTGCGTCCCCAAGCGCTACGCAAGTGTATGCAAGCATGTAATACGTTAATGATGAATTCTGGTCAACCATTGCTAATTTATTTAAAATGTTTAATGCCTGCTGAAACTGTTTTTTCGCCAGAAGCTGCCCGGCATACATAATAGTATTATTTACTTCAACGCTCAAAATGTGAGTTTTATTTGGAAAATATTCATAAATCTCCATAATTTCAAATCCGTTTTCGCCTGCTTCAAACAAAATCGGCTGATTTACTACCTGAAACCACTCTTTAAGAAATGCAACATGAGAAACGTTTTGTTTCTTTAGCTCTTCTTTAACAAATGAGGCAAATTCTTTTGTGTTAAGTTTTGGAATAAACTGAGGGTTAATCAAACCTACTATATCAATAATTTTTCTGTCTGAATAAAACGCAATTGCACCTACATCATGGGTCGCTATTATTGCAGATTCTGGAGTATTATTATTAAGCCATTTTGCGGTTACCACCTGCCTTATATAAATATGCCTGCATTGGTCCTGATACGTTTCTTTATTTTTGTAATATGCTGAACCGAAGAATATAATTGCTGCCGTAAGGTATAATATGTTTAATCCGTTAATTAAATTTTTGTCGCTTAAGTATTTTGAAAACCAATTAAAAAATTCACGTGTTCCATAAACAAAAAGCAAAATGTAGAAGGGGAATACCGGCATCAGATATCGCCCAAAACGGTGAGCATACGGAAGTTTATACCAATATAAAAATATTAGAGTAAAAATAAATATAACAGCAAGGAGATTGCGATTATATTTTAACTTTGAAGAATCTGATAAAATTTTTATCAGTGCAATTGCAAAGGGAATAATTAAAAGAATGTACGCCGATTCGGTGAAATACTCCCAGACCTCAAGCTTTAAAAAATCAGCACGGCTCCTGAATTCTGCCGAGTAATATGTTACTTTCGCTCCGTATGTATTTGGCAATAGGGAGCCCGAAATTAATAGATTCATTGCAAAATAAACTGCCAATATGCTCCCGGCTATAGCTCCGATTTTCATCAGGTCCTGTTTTGAAAACAGGTTTATATTTTCATTTTCTTTCGGAGCCTTATTTTTCAAATAGAGAAGGAAAAAATAGTCAACCATGATTGCAAAAATAAAAGCAACTGCATCAGGTCTTGTCCAGAATGTCAGTCCCAGAGTCACGGCAAATCCAACCGCATTTCTCCTGTGATAGTAATAAAAGCAGGCGATTATCAAAAAAATGTGCAATGTTGTTTCCATTCCCGAGACTGAAATAAAATTAAGCCATTTATCAAGGACTAAAATTAACGAGGCGGCAATTGCAAGCCAGTTTTCTTTTGGAAAAGTATCATGGCAGACTTTATAAAAAAAGAATACCGAAAAGGAAAAAAATAATATTCCCAGAATGTAGCTAAGCCACATTTCGTTTTTTGTAATTAAAAATCCTGCTGCTAAAATAAAAGTATACAAAGGGGAGGTTGAACCCGCCGTAACGAGTTCATTTTTATAGTAAGAATAGCTCCCGAATTCTGCAAGGTTTTTGGCAAATTGCAAATGAATCCACGGGTCATCAAGCGGGAAGCTATTATAATGATTTATTGAATATGCATAACTTACAAAATAATAAGGAAGGACGACTGATAAAATTAAAAGCACGCTGAGTATAATTTTTTTTACTTTTGTGCTGAAATTTAATGAAAAGCTTAAATCAATGCCCTTAGATGCGGTTTTTTGCTGTTTTTCCTGCTTTTTCTTTGGTTTTACCATCAAAATTGAAATACAAAAATCTAATAATAAGCCTCAAAAATAGCAATTTTTAGGTTGGTATTCAATTTATAGGGAAATCTTTTAAGGGTTATTTTGTTCTGTATTTTTAGGTATTAAAATCGGTTTTATATTTGTATAAATCTAAACAATAATAACATGATTAAAAATCACCTGATTATGATGGTAAATGCCATCGTATTGATTGTCCTCGGCGTCTACGGCTACATAATTTCCGGCAGCCCTACAGCTTTAATTGCTCCTGGAGTCGGCATAATATTTTTAGCCCTTGCAATTCCCACTAAAAAGGAAAATCATATTGCAGCGCATATTGCAGTTGCATTGACTCTTATTGCCTCGGTTACATTTTTAATTGTGGGTATCAGAAGGGGCAATGCGCTTGTAATAGCGATGGGGGTTTTTACATTTATTTGTTTTGATTTATACGTCTTAAATTTTATCCTTCGCAAGAAACAAAGAGAAAAAACAAAGCAAACTGTTTGAATTATATAAAAAAGGCGTTCAATGAACGCCTTTAAAAATTTATGATAATTATTAACTTATTTAATTAAAGTTAGTTTTTTTGCATCTTTAAATAAATTCCCCGATTCACCTTTCACTTCCATGCTGTAAATATAAATGCCTGAACTTAAGTCCTCTGAGATGAAATCAATTTCATAAACTCCTCGTGGGTAATTTGCGCCGACCAGTTCTTTGACTTTTCTTCCGAGGAGGTCATATAATTTAAGACTTACATATCCTCTTTCCGGAATTGAGAAGCTGATTTTGGTCGATGGGTTAAATGGATTAGGATAGTTTTGCGAAAGCGAGAAACTCTCTGCAACCGTCGAAATCGGCCAAACAGCAACTATATTACCCCACGTCCTGAATACTCTCATACCGTCTATATTGAGAGTCGGAGCGTTCGAGGCAGTTCCCTGTCTTAAAGCAATTCTGCTCAATGTATTATCATTAATAGCTTGAGTCACAGGTCCTATTGTAGGCGCCGGCTCCGTTGGAGGTATCGCTCCTGAGAAAACAAATAATCTCACTTCATCATCCTGTGAACCGCCTGTTAAATAAGTATATTTTACAACAATTACGTATGTTTGGCCAAGATTATAAGTCCCGGTTGTGTAAACAATGGGACTTGTTGATTTCGAAACTCCAAATTTAAGACCGCCGTCATCTCTTGCGTACGTTCTTGCTGTATAAAAAGACGTGTTGTTTGGAGGCAAGAAAGCAAAGAAATAATCGCCGGTTGCATTTATAGAATCAACCTTGACCATAAACGAACAATAAAGATTTCCTGAATTAACACTGTCGAACTGCTTATACGCATCCTGCCCTGCATTCCTTACTCTACAGGAGTTACCAATGTTTGAAAGAGGGTAACCCGAATATATTAATCCTGGAGTTGCTACGGATAGTACGTTTGTATTTCCGCCGCTGAATGAAACCCACCCGTGTGCCCCAAGCGAATCACCTTCAGGGTAATTAAAATTCTCATCCAATAAAATCTGGCTGGATGTTTTATTAATTACTGCTAAAGATATAAAACACAAACACAGAAGTAATGTTCTTCTCATGTTTTTCTCCCTAAAAAAGAATGATTAATTGATTACTATGCAAATATAAGCATTGGAACATTAATTATCTGCAAGAAAATTGCTAATAAAAGATTAAAGGAAAAGGCTAATTTTTATGATTTTTAAGGCATTTGTTAATGCAATATTAAAGGGTACCATGAATAATAAAGTTAAGCTGTTATATAATCAGGGGTTATTGTTTTTTATCTTCTCCATATATTTTTGTATCAGCACCTCGTAATCTTCAGTGTAATTTTCCTTATGAAGCTCAAGACCGTCCTCGATAATACCATCAATAATGTTTGGTTTCGAGATAACTATTTCGGGCGGTGAGCTTCTATCGAAATTTTTACCTGGACGAGATTCGCGTCTCTGCTCAAAATCTTTCTCTCTTTGCGAAAGCTGAAAGTCAAGCATCCTTGAGAGAATCCTTTCCTGCCTTTTCTTAGTTTCAGGTGTAATATTGTTCTCCTGCAAATCCTTAATGACTTCCATCATATCCTTCTGTACTTCGTCAAGATTTCCCAGCAGTTTTTTCCCTTCCATTTCCTGCTGTTTTTTAAATTCTTCGTTCAACTGTTTCAAGTTGTCCTTAATTGTCTGTTGTTCCAGTGCAAGTCTTTGCATTTGTGCCAACTGCTCCTGCGTAAGTGGTCCCTGGTTCCCGTTTTGCTGCATACCCTGCATTTGCATATTAAGTCCCTGCTGGCGTTGAATCATTTGCTGGAGCTGCTGTAAAAGCTGGCTTAAGCTCATCGATGGCTTATTGCCTTTACCGGGCATTCCGTTTTGACACATCTGCTGCATTCTTTCAATTGCCTTATCAAGATGTTCTTTTGCGTTGCCCTGAGATTTATTTGCATTTCGTCCCTCCTTCTTTCCAAGCTGGTCTACTGCCTTATCCATTTCATTGTAAGCATCTCCGAGATTTTTGCTCATCATAGGGTTCATACCCATTTGCTGAGCCATACTCATCATTTCTTCTATAAGATTGGAAAGCTGGTTCTGTAATTGTTGCTGATGGTTTTCGTTATCCTTAAAATCTTTTGTATCGCTGTCTTTATCAAGTTCCTTCGATTGTTCCTTAAGCTCACCCTGCTTTTTTGACATTTCCTGAAGTCTGTCCAAGAACTCCATCATCTTTGCAAGAAGCTTTTGATTTTCCTCTTCAAGCATTTGAGCGAGCATATCCTGCATATTCTGGTTAAGCTGGTTTAAATCCTGGGAAATCTCATTCTGCTTCAGTTGTGACTGGTTCCTGTTTCCGTTCTGAAGGTTTTGCGAGGCGTCCTGCATTTTCTTCTCGAGCTGTTTTTTCATCATTTCTTCAAGCATTTTCTGCATTTCCTTTGAAATCTGCAGGTTGCCAAACTTCTTCATATTTTCCTGAAGCTCTTTCAACTGCTTATTAAAATCCTCGTAATCCTTCTTTAACTGTTCCTGTGACTTGGACAGCTCATTAAGCTTATTGTTATCGTTTTGGGATGTATTCTTTGTTTCTTCTTTAATTCTATCCTGCTGTTTTGTAATCTCATCAAGCTTCTGTGTAAGCTCCCCGAATTTCTGCTCTGCCAAAATTTTATTCAAAAGCTCCATTGTTTTTTCAAGCGATTTCTTAAAGTTCTCCTCATCAAACTTAAAATCCCTCATTGCTTCTTTAAGCTGGTCCTTATTGAAGTTCTTCATTGCTTCCTGAAGCTTCTTTAAGGCATCACGCAGTTCCTGTGAGTCTATCTTCTGGAACAGTTTTTGCAGCTCCATATATTTCTCCAAAGTCTCTTTTGATATCTGGCTGTGCTGCTGCAGCTCTTTCATTAAATCATCAAGTTTTTGCTGAGTGTTCGAAAGATTGTTCTGGATGTTTTCAAGTTTCTGCTGAAGCTGCTGGTTTTTGAGCGGGTCATTTAAGCCAAGTTCTTCGGGATTTTTTTCGAGCTTGTCTTTAATTTCATCCAGTTCCTTCTTTAATTCCAATGCATCCTGGTAAGCCGACTGAAGCTCATTTTCAATCTCGTCCTTTGTCTTTTTTGTCTTATTCAGCAGTGCTTCCAAAGAAGGGTAAATAAGTTTCCGAACTTCCGAACGGGTCATTTTAGGACCACTGATAACATCATTATCATAGACTTCTACGAAGTATTCGACTTCATCTTCGGTGCCTAGACTTAATGTTGATAAGTTCCATACGTATGGAACTTCAAGTCCTGTTGCGTCCAGGTTCTTAATTGAAATATCTGCAAGCCTGTAATCCTTATCAATTGGCCCGAATTTTGATTTAGCTATTTTATATCCAAGCCGCATTTTACTGAAACCAAAGTCATCAGTAACTCTTGAGCGTATCAGAATTTCCTTTAAGCCCTGGACGTATGTTTCAGAGTTATCCGGTTCGATTATTGAAATTTTCGGGTATTCATCTGGATAAACCCTTAATTGGAATTCTTTTGGATTAATGTTGGAGAGCTCTTTGCCGTTAAACTCTTTAATTATGTTAAGTTTAAATATTGCGCTTGAATTTGCTATAAAAGAACCTACAGCATTTTTGCCGTTTAGCTCCATTACAATTGGGGCTGATGAACTTGAAAATTGAATATAAGATTTAGTTAAATCGTCTGATGTTTCGAGTTCAACATATATTTTGCTTCCTGTAATTGTTGAGATTTCATTCCCGACAATTGTCCTTGATGCAAGCTTTGTGTATGCGGGAGGGTAAACTGTAATTTTTACAGATTTGATTATTGGTCTATTGGTGACTGCTATATTGTAAAAACTGCTTTTAATTCCTTTATACTCAAACCAGTAAACTGTGTTTAAGCTAATATCAGAAAGGGTAGCCCTAAACTCATTAGTATTTACTGCTATTATTTTTTCCCAATTAGATGAAATTTCAATCCCATCGTTTGTTAGAGTCTTTGTATTAAGAATTATTTCATCCGTTGTATAATTCGGGTTATTAAACATTATTTTTACAGATATATCGACGCTCTCGCCTTTGGTTATCTCGGTATTACCCGGCTTTACTTCATAGGCAATTCCGAGTGTGTTTTCAATAAATGTAAAATTGTAGTTGATAATTCTGTTCGATGCGGCATAAAAAACATTCGGGAAGGTGAGAAACAAAGCCAAGAAAACCAATAATGCAAAAGTAAATAACAAAATCAGGTGTTTAATCTTTTTAAATGAAATTATATTTCTAAAGTTGAACGCTCTTGATTTTTCATTAAATTGAGTTATTGTTTCTGCAGCCAGGTCATTTGAGAATATACTTTCTTTGGTTTTGGTATAATCATAAATCTGGATTGCATTAAGGAGGTTATCTTTTATTTCAGGGAAGTGGCTGCCGATTCTATTTGCGTATTGGTTAATCTTGAAGGGCTTGGTTAGATTTTTGTAACCTGAATAGGCGTAAATAAATATCATTATAACAGTAGCTGAAAAAGCTGAAATATACCCAAAGTAGAATACCTTGCGGGCTGTTGAGCTTAACTCAAAAATTGCTTCTATGGAAATCAGAACCAATGCAAGTATTACGAATGCAGTTAAAGCTAGAAGTGTAAATCGTGCTAGCTTAAACAGAGTATCTTTCTTTGCTGTTTCAGATATTCTGCTGATAAAACTCTGATATGTGAGTTCTAAATTGCTCATTTTTCCAACAATAATAAGGAGGGCTCTTTAATTAGTTAAAGCATAAACTATGATATTTGTTCCCATTTTGAAGGCTTCATCGCGTTTTTCAGGCGGGTCGTCATGCTCCCGCGGGTCTGCCCATCCGTCTGAAATGTTGGTTTCATAAGTATAATATACACAAAGCCTGCCGTTTAAAAAATAGCCAAATCCCTGAGGCGGTTTTGCATCATGCTCGTGAATTTTAGGCAATCCGTTTGGGAAATTGAAGTGAGAATTGTATATTTTATGAGTAAAGGGGAGCTCCTGAAGCTCAAGCTCGGGAAGAACTTTTTTCATCTCTCTGCGGAATGCTTTATCCATCCCGTAATCATCGTCTGCATATAAAAAACCTCCCCGCTCTAAATAAATACGAAGTCGTTTTGCTTCGCTCGCATTAAATTCAATGTTACCGTGTCCTGTTAATAGTATAAAAGGATAATTAAAAATATCATCTGAAGAAATATCAACCGAGTAAAATTTCGGCTCATCAATATCTATAACTGTATTTTTTTTAAGATAGTCCATCATATTAACTTCTGCAGACGGGTCATTATACCAGTCGCCGCCGCCGGAGTATTTTAAGCGCACAATCTTAAATGAAGATGAAAGCTTGTTAATGCCTTCAGTTTGAGATATTATGAAGCAGGTATCTGTAATTATTAAAGTTAATATTAATAGAAGATTTTTCATTGTTAGACTGGATTATCGAGATTTCTCCCAATCGGATTTTAAAATTGCGTAAAGCTTTAAATCATGATACCCTCCTTTTGCAAAGAGCCTTTGTTTTAATATACCTTCATATTTAAGCCCGCATTTTTGCATTACTTTTTCCGATGCAGTGTTCAAAAGTTTGCATGTAGCTTCAACCCTGTTTAGTTTCATATGTTCAAATCCAAATTTAATAACCTCTCGGAATGCTTCTGTCATATACCCCTGATTCCAGAAATCTTTTGATAAAGCGTATCCGACTTCTCCATAGCGATTCTGGATTGATAATGCATGATAGCCGATGGTTCCAATTAGTTTACCTATTTTACTTTGCACAATACCCCATGAACTCGGGGCGCCGTCTTCATACTGCTGCATTACTACCCTTAGGAAATGAATTGAGTCAGAAATGTTTCTGTGATGCTCCCATGTAACATGCTCCGAAACTTCGGATAACGACGCATATTCAAAAACGTCACCGGCGTCCCTCATTGAAAGCTTCCTGAGTTTTAAGCGCTCTGTTTCAAGTGTAGGAAGGTTTTTGAATATTTCTGAGTAACTGTTTCTCATTATTTATAAAAAGCAATAATATTTATTTTTATGCAAATAGAATAGGTAAAACAATTGTTGATGATACTTTGCACCGATAAAACCAGAGCTGTTTGGATTGTAATTTGTATGGTTAATGAGTAAATTTTGACCCAATATATTAATCGAAAATGGCTGAAAAATACGAAAAAATTGAGCAGATTTATGAGGGTAAAGCTAAAAAGCTCTATACCCTAAAAGGTCATAAAAATTTACTTCTGCAGGAATTTAAAGACGATGCAACTGCTTTTAATGCTCAAAAAAAAGGCACAATCTTGAATAAAGGCATTATTAACTGCGAGCTGACTAACTACATATTTGCCTATCTCGGCAAAAAGGGCATTAAAACTCATTTGGTTGAGCAGATTTCACCTGATGAGATGACAATAAAACGCCTTAAGATTATACCAATTGAAGTTGTAGTTCGCAATATTGCCGCAGGCAGTCTGCTTAAAAAAACCAATTTAACTGAGGGGCAAGAACTGCCTAAACCTATTGTAGAATTCTATTATAAGGACGATTCACTCGGTGACCCCCTTATTAATGATTCTCATGCTCTTGCTATGAAGCTCGCTTCCGAAAAGGAATTAGAAATCCTGAAAAAATCGGCAAGAAAGATAAACAAATTTTTGAAGCCGTTCTTTTTAAAGCGGGGCTTAAAGCTGGTTGACTTTAAGCTGGAGTTCGGGAAAGATAAAAATGGCAAAATAATTCTTGGTGATGAAATCACTCCCGATACTTGCAGACTATGGGATGCAAAAACAAATGAGAAGCTTGATAAGGACCGCTTCCGCTTTGACCTTGGAAATGTGAATGAAGCATATGCCGAAGTCAGAAAGCGAATCACCGGAAATTAAAGTTGAGACTTACTATCTACGGAAGAGATGTGGTTATTAAAGCCCTTGTAATTACCCTCGTTATAGATATAATTGCTCTTTTAGTTTCATATGAAACTCTAAAATTAGTTTTGCTTATCCTTTCAGTAGTTCTTATTTCATTTACCTTATTTTTTTTTCGTGACCCTATAAGACATGTACCTGAAAATATTAAAGAAAATGAGATTATTTCTCCTGCAGACGGAAAAGTTATGATGATTGAGGAAATACAGGAAAACGAATATCTTAAATCAAGGACAAAAATGATTGGAATTTTTCTCTCACCCCTTAACGTTCACGTAAACAGGATACCGATTTCAGGAAAAGTGGACTTTTATCAATATATAAAAGGTGACTATATTGCGGCATTT
>Ga0326597_10012807_pt1 | contig 11043 bp, 15 predicted proteins | sample RVTome_12_FD_203789 | JGI IMG/M metagenome (GOLD analysis project Ga0326597, IMG submission 203789) | Soil microbial communities from uranium-contaminated site in the Upper Colorado River Basin, Wyoming, United States - RVT100D185 | ecosystem: Environmental > Terrestrial > Soil > Contaminated >... | reverse complement strand
ATCCAGTTCGAACGGATGGATGGCGGCAAGATCAGCAGCATCTCGATCGCCATCGACAAGGCGTTCACCGCGGCCGTCGCCCGCAAGGGCACCCACGTCTACAACGGGCTGTGCGTGCCAGGTGAACCGACCTTCGGCATTCACATCTCGAACGGCGGACACTTCTGCGTCATCGGAGGAGGACTCCCCGTCTACATGGACGGCGAGATCGTCGGTGGGATCGGGATCAGCTCCGGCACCGCCGCCGAGGACCTCGTCGTCGCCGAAGGCGCCATCGAGCACTACGAGGCATGGCGGGCGGGACGGTCGTGAGGGCGTTCACCACCGATTCGCGATGAGGCTCTCGGCTGCCGTCGAGGCGGAGGGTTCATCACCGCCGATCCTGTTGCTCCATTCGCTGGCGCTCGACCGGACGATGTGGGGACCGCTCGTCGCCGAACTCGAGGACCCGGGACGCACGGTGATCACGATGGACCTGCGCGGCCATGGCGGGTCTCCGAAGGACGACTCGTTCACCATCGAGGACATGGCCGACGACGTCGCCGAGACACTCGGTGCGCTCGGGCACGATCGAGCAGTGATCGTCGGGCTGTCGATGGGCGGATGCGTCGCCCAGGCAGTGGCGATCCGGTACCCGGCGCTCATGGACGGTCTGGCTCTTATCGACACCACCGCCTGGTATGGGCCGGATGCCCCCCAACGATGGGCCGAACGCGCCTTGAAGGCCGAGTCCGACGGCATGGAGTCGCTCTCCGGGTTCCAACTGGACCGATGGTTCGGATCCGAGTTCCTCGAGACCAGCCGGGACGCCGCAGAACGACTGCTCAGGGTCTTCGCTGCGAACGACCTCGACTCCTACGTCGCTTCCTGTCACGCGATGGGGGCGTTCGACGCCCGTGAGGGCCTGGAGGCGCTCGCCATCCCGACGATCGTGATCGTCGGGGAGTTGGACCCGGCCACGTCACCCGAACACGCCGCCGAGATCCACGCACGAGTCGCCAACTCGGCGATGCATGTGATCCCCGGAGCGAAGCACCTCACACCCGTCGAGCGTCCGGAAACCGTGGCAACCCTGCTTCGACCGCTGTGGTCGGACTGAGAGCAGCCACTATTGACGCCCGATGCCACCGGCCGTGGCGCACGGCGACGCAACGGATGGAGAAACGGAATGATGCAGACCGACTCGTATGAAGGACTCCTGGCGGAGACGGTGGTCGTCACAGGCCACGGCGGCGAGTTCACCCATGCCTACCAAGCCCGCCCACTGGGCCCGGGACCCTTTCCCGGTGTCGTCCTGTTCCACCACCGACCCGGTTGGGACGCTTGGTACCGGCACGCCACGCGCCTCTTCGCCGCGCACGGGTACAGCGCCATCTCCCCGGACCTGTACTGCAGGTTCGGTCACGGTGAACCCGACGACGTCGCGGCGAAGGCACGCGCCGATGGCGGCGCGGTCGACGAGCAGGTCGTCGGCGATGCTGAAGGCTGCATCCGCCAGCTCCGAGCACACCCGACGTCGAACGGGAAGATCGGGCTCTTCGGTACCTGTTCGGGCGGTCGTCACGCCTTCCTGACCGCCTGCAGGCTCGACGACATCGACGCATTGGTCGACTGTTGGGGTGGGAACATCGTGGCTGCAGCCGACGCCCTCACCCCGGCGCAGCCCGTCGCACCTGCGGACCTGGCGAGCGACTTGGACGCTCCCGTGCTGGGCCTGTTCGGCGACGACGATCACAATCCGACCGCTGCCGACGTCAACACTCTCGAAGAGATGCTGCGGGGACTCGGGAAGACCTATGAGTTCCACCGGTACCCGGACGCCGGTCACGGCTTCTTCTATCACGAGCGCCCGTCGGCGTACCGCGCGGAAGCGGCTGTCGACGGATGGTCCAAGGTCTGGTCGTTCCTGGGCAATCATCTGGCCTGACACTGCCGAAGAGGCTCTCATGTGCACGATGATCAGTACCAAGCACCCGTTCAGCGGTCAGGCAAAGGGAAGAGCCGGATGGTTCCCGATCGGCCAGCTGTACTTGGGATACGACCACCCCGAACGCGAGCAATCCGAGCACGCCGTGCTCATCGACTTCGTCAACGAAGAGGAAGGGCCGAATGCGCGATTGGCCGTCGAATTGTCCATCGATGCGGCGGCGGACCTGGCGCGACGTCTCCTCGAGACCGTCGAGGAAGCCAACCGGTACGAGCGTCGATAGCCCGCCGGGAAAGGCCGGGTCAGGCGTCGACGCCAGCTTCCGCCTCGCACAGTGACCAGATCCGCTTGATCGGGCCGCGACTGGCGAGCATCTCGGATTCGATCTCCTCCATCAGTTCGTCGTCGAGGAACTCCACCTCACCGACTGCCGCACTGATCCACGTGCGTCGGGCGTTCTCCTCGAGAATGAACGCCCAGCTCAGCATTTCTTCGACGTCCGATCCGGCGACTGCGACCCCGTGCGCCTTCATCAGCACTGCCCGGTACGGTCCCAACGTCTTGGCGAGCGCATCGGCGCGCTCGGCGTCCAGGATGAGACGCGAATCCGAATGTGTCGGGATCCCGTCGCGGAACACCGCCCCGAGGAAATACGAGATGCCAAGTGGCTGGCCGGTCATGGTGAAACTCGTGGCGTACGGCGAATGGAGGTGCGCCACGCTGTTGACGTCCGGACGGCTCCGATAGATCGCCAGGTGGATCGGCAACTCGGCCGGCATCTTCACGTCGGAATCCACCTGGTTACCGTCGATGTCGACGATGACGAAATCCTCAGGCCGCGAATCGTCCTGAAGACTGTGAGGAGCAACCAGGATCTGATTCGGGACCTGCGTGCGGGCACTGATGTGGCCGAATCCGTCGATGAATCCGCGACCGTACAAGAACCGCCAGGCCTTGTTGAGCTTCTGCGCAAGGAGTTTGTTGGATTCCACGGTTGCCTTTCCCTCGAGCCGCTGCGCCTGGATTTTGTCAGACAATCCCGGACAAGAGTGCGATAGTAGGCATCTAGTTCGTTTCTTCGTCGGCGTCAGCCTCGAGATCGAAGATCGCCCCCAAAGTCGACGCCAGCTGCATGATCCCGACCAGCGCTGACAGCTCCACGATCTCTGAAGTCGAGAATTGTCCGGCCAGCGATTGGAACGTCGAATCGGTGACTGATCGCCCAGCAATCACTTCGTCAGCGAACCGCAACGCCGCTTGCTCTCTCCCGTCGAGTCCGCCGTAGTCCGAGTGTCCAATCGCCTCGAGTTCTGACTCTGAGGCACCGTGCCTAAGGGCATAGCGACGATGCGACGCCGATGAATACACGGATCCGCAGTCCAGAGCCACCTTGAACGCGATCTTCTCCTTGAACGCCCGGCTCAGCGTCCCAGCATCAAGGGCGGCGTGGAAGTACGCCCGATGCGCGGCGAGGATCTCGGGCTGGTGAGCGAGGGTCCGGTACATGGTCGGCACCCGACCTCTCGTCGCCCGGAGCTGATCGAACACCGCTCGCAGCTCGGGCGGCTCGTCATCGGGTTGCAGCGGCGGAATCCTCGGCATCAGGTCACCTGCCCGGACAAGTCGGGAAGACGCAGCCCGACCCCGCGCTCGACGGCGGCTTCGTACGCCCGAGCGGCGAGGGCGACATCTCCGATGGCGGTGCCCAATGACTCGAAGAGCGTGATCTCGTCAGGCGATTGCCGCCCGGGGATCGCACCGCTGACGAGTTCGTCAACGCCGTGGATGTCGTCCCACGCGATCAGCCCCTCGGCCACCGGGCGGATCAGGTCAGCCGCCTCATACTGCGCTTGTTCGGGTTCATCGGTGACCACCAACGCGGCGCGAGCCACGACTGCGCTGTCGAGCTCGCGTCGGGACTCGTCGTTCGCCCCGATCGCGTTGACATGCGTCCCAGGTTCGAGCCACGAGCCTGCAAGCACCGGCTCGATGGCCGATGTCGCAGTCACGACGACATGTGCGCCCCGCACCGCATCCTCGACCGAGTCGCACTCGACCACATCGATGTCGGAGTCGACCTGAGCCCGGAACGCCGTCCGTCGGGAGATGTCACGGCCGTAGAGGCGCAGCCGGCGAATCGACCGGACCCGTCGGATCGCCTCCAGTTGGGTGCGGGCCTGCCTCCCGGTCCCGATGAGGGCGAGGCAGTCGGCTTCCCGGTTGGCCAAGCGGTCGGTCACGAGCCCGCTCACGGCACCGGTCCGTAGGGCGCCGAGACCGAACACTTGAACCACTGCGCACAGCCGTCCCGTGGATGTCTCGAACAGGGTCAGGATCCGGCCGGCGTTGCTGCCGAAGACCGCACTGCTGGACACCTTGACGCCGTGGTAGCCCCGCTCCTCGTCCACGGCTGCGGTGATCCGAATGGTCCCGGTGGAGTGACGGAGAAGCGCCCTCGGGAGATTTTCGACAGCGCCACGTCCCCGGGCGGAAAACCCGTCGGCCACGGCCACGAGGGCATCGTCCATGTTCAGCAGTTCGGCAACCGCAGCCTCGTCGAGCAACAGCGTCAGCAGCCGATCTGCCGAGGCCTCGTGAAGTCTCGCCATCCTGGTCGTCAGACCCGCACAGCCCGTGACGCCAGGTATGCCATTGCCTCGTCGAGTGAGACATCGTCAGCGTACTTGGCCGCCACGTCGAACAGGTTGCGGGCGACGAGCGCTTCGGTGCGGTCGACGACGCACTCGCGGGTGACCGACACCCGGTAGTCATGGGAAAAGCCGTCGGTGACGGTCGCCCGGACACAGCCGCTCATCGATGCACCGGCGAGCAGGAGCGTGTCGACTCCGAGCGCCTGCAACCGATCGTGCAGGTCCGTACCGAAGAAAGCGCTCGGCCGGGTCTTGCGCACGACGTGCTCGCCCTCGATCGGGGCCAGTTCCGGTACGATCTCGGCCCCCCGTGTGCCGTCGATCTGGCACCGGCCGGCGCGCTTGGCCGTTCCCTTCCACAAACCGACGTCCGAGAGGTCGGGCTTGACGATGCCCTGCGTGTGGAAGACCGGTATGGCGGCAGCGCGAGCGGCATCGAGGAGCATGCGGATCACCGGGATGCGCTCCACCGCCATCGGGGCGCAGGTCGACGGCGAATCCGGATCCACGAAGTCGTGCTGCATGTCGATGACCACGAGGGCCGGCCGCTCACCGAACCCGATCCGGCTCGTGCCCCACCCCTGTTCCGCGTACCGGCTGAGCGTCTCTTGGTCGATGATTGGTTCAGACGTCATACGAGTCCTTCCCGACGAACGCGTCGCTGGGTCCCTCGGCGGTTCCGACGGATCCGGTCGACCTGTTGCTCCTCACCCACCGCATGGTAATGTCCGACAATCGCCTGGGAGGGAGCCGTTGCTCATGGCGCCCGAACAGCCAGGACCGAACAGCAGAGGTGGTGGGTGATGACCGAGACATCGCACGAGAAGCGGTCGACAGGTACCACCGTGATCGACGACGCCGCTACTACGGCGCCCGTCACCAACATCGACGAGTCCCCCAAGGGCGGTTCAGATCTCACGAGCTGGTGGGCCGATCACGAGCAGAAGATCTACGTCGCAGCCAGCGTCATCGGGTTCCTCGGACTGTGGGAAGTCGCCTCCCGTCTCGAGTGGATTCGACCATTGTTCTTCAGTTCGCCGACGGCGGTCTTCGAGGCCGCCGTGCGCGAGCTGAGCGGGGCTGACTTCTGGCACGACATCCGCATCAGCCTCCTCGAGTTCGTGCTCGGATTCAGTCTGGCCATCGTGCTGTCAATCCCACTCGGTCTGATGCTGGGTTGGTTCCGGCGGCTCGGACACTTCTTCGACCCGTGGTTGCGCTTCTTCTACGCCACACCACGCATCACGTACATCCCGCTTCTCGTGCTGTGGTTCGGATTGGGACTCGAGTCGAAGGTCGCGCTCGTATTCGCCGGGCCGTTCATCACCATCCTCGTCGGAACGCTCGAGGGTGTTCGAACGGTGCCGACCACCTATCTCGACGTGGCTCGCAGTTTCGGAGCGGGCCAGTTCCACTTCTTCAAATCGGTGCTCTTGCCCACCACGGTGCCGTTCATCCTCGCCGCCATGCGGCTCGCCGTTGGAATCGGCATCGTTGCAATCGTCCTCGGCGAGATGTACGCCTCACAAGCAGGCATCGGCCACATGCTCATGCAGGCCGCGAACAACCTCCAGGCGGACCGTGTGCTGTTCGCCGTGCTGGTGCTCACACTCATGGGTGTCGGTCTGAGCACGATCCTGCTCTCGATCGAAAACCGTGTCGCCGACTGGAGACCACAGACCTGATCTAGGAGCTGATCCCGAAAATGCAACCTGTTCTGAAGGCCGACGGCGTCGGTATGGAGTACGTACATCCTCGTACCGGTCGCAGCGTTCTGGCCATCGAGGACTTCTCGGTCGAGATGGAGCCCCAGCAGTTCGTGACCATCGTCGGTCCCAGCGGTTGTGGGAAGAGCACCTTCCTCAAGATCGCCAACGGTCTGCTCCGCCCGACTTCGGGAACGGTCACGATCCACGGAGAAGATGTTCAGGAGGCACGTCGAAGCCGCGGGACGGTGTTCCAGGATGCGTCCCTGCTTCCCTGGTACACAGTCCTGCGAAATGCCGCATACGGCCTCGAGTGCCAGGGCGTCAACCGCAAAGAGGCCGAGGAACGGGCACGGCCCGTCCTCGAGCTCGTCGGACTCGCTGGTTTCGAGCATGCCCATCCGCACGAGCTCTCCGGCGGTATGCGCCAACGCGTCAATGTCGCCCGGGCGCTCACCATCGACCCCGAGATCCTCCTGATGGATGAGCCGTTCGCCTCGCTCGACGCCCAGACACGAGAGTTCATGCAGAGCGAGCTGCTGGGCATCTGGAGCAAGTCCTCGAAGACGGTCCTGTTCGTGACCCACCAGATCGACGAGGCCGTGTACCTGTCCGATCGGGTGCTCGTGATGAGCGCTCGCCCCGGACGGCTGATCGCCGACATCACCGTCGACATCCCCCGTCCCCGCGACCTCCGCATCAAGCGCGAGGCCCGCTTCGTCGAACTCGAGGGGCAGGTCTGGGACCTCTTGCACGGACCGGAGAGCGAGCACCTCGAGACCGCGGACGGCCATGTCGGCTAGGACCACCCATCCCCCGTCGACGGCGTCCGTCGATTCGCTCGGGACGAAGATCCTCCGCCTGATCCGCAGACGCGAGCGCATCATCCTCGGGGTGCTCGGCGTCATCATGGTCCTGGTGTTCTGGGAACTCGTCGTGGTTTGGGGCTGGCTCCGTCAGTCCACGATGTCGTCGCCGTCCATCATCTCCGAACGCATCGTCACCGAACTCGGCGGCGACCGGCTCATACCGTCGCTGTGGGTCACCCTCCGCGCCTATCTGATCGGTCTCGGGATCGCCACCGTCGTCGGGATCCCCCTCGGGTTCATCGGCGGCTGGTATAAGCGGGCGAGCTACCTGCTCGAGCCATGGCTGGCGGCTTTGAATGCCACACCGACGGTCGCAATCGTCCCGCTCATCCTCATCTGGCTCGGCATCGGTCAGACCTCGAAGGTCTTCATCGTCTTCCTCTTCGCCGTCTTCCCGTACGCCTTCAACACAATGATAGGAGTGCGCCAGTCGGAAGCGGAGTTCCTGGGGGTGGCCCGGAGCTTCGGCGCCAGCCAGTCCAAGATCGTCAGGTCGATCGTGCTGCCGGGAGCCGTGCCGTACATCATGACTGCTGCTCGCCTGGCTGTCGGACGTGCCCTCATCGGTGTGGTGGTCGCCGAGCTCGTGGCGTCCAACACGGGTCTCGGATTCCTGATCAGCATCGCATCGGGGACCTTCGACACGCCACTGCTGATGGTGAGCGTGCTCTTCGTGGGCGTTTTCGGGTTGATCATGACGGAACTCATGAAAGTCATCGAGCGCCAGTTCGACCGCTGGCGCCCTGAGCCAAGCTCGTAGGGTCCTGCTGACCGGCGGCGCCGGTCAGCTCCGGGCCCACTCCTCGAACAGCATCTGGAACTGTTCGACGGCTGCATGACCGTCGGCTGCCGGCCGGACGAGTACGTCGTCGAACCCGAGTCCGGCGATGCCCGCCATGCGCTCGAGGCATTCCGCCGGCGACCCGGCGATGAGCACCAACTCGTCGAACTTCCCGCCGCGGTAGCCATGGGCCAGCATGCGCTTGACCGTTGCATGCGCAGTATTGGAGTCGGGGTCGCAGAGGAAGTCGCGACGCACCGCAGTGCACGCATTCCCCGGCGAGGCTGCTCGGAACCGGCGAAGCTGCTGCAGGAGCGCCCCGTCGTCGAAGTACCCGTTCGCCAGCCACACGTCTGCGACCCGCCCGGCGCGATCGATTGCAAGGCCCTGCTCGGCTCCCACCCAGAGTTCCATCTCCGGAACAGCAGAGTCGACCCGCAGCGCGGTGGCGGCCTCCTCGACGTCGAGCCCCGGCATGGGTACGGCGGACCCTTCACGGCCGCGCATCACACCGATGACCGGAGTGGATCCGTTCCGGCGGATCAGACCACCGAGCGTCCGGGCAGTGGCGAGCAGGGACTCGACCGGAGTTTGACGCACCAGGAACAGGGAACCGACCCGCGGTACGCCGACCAGGGAGCCCGAGCCCAACAGCCATCCCGGCAGCACCGCATTCGAACGCACGTCGGGGCTCCGTCCCGGCTTATCCCCCATCAGGAACACCGAGGCTCGCGACCGGGCGGTGATCGACGCGACATCGATCACTCGGTCGATCTCGCGATCCGATGACCAACTCGGGCTGATCGACACACCCAGACCGAACGAACGGACAGGATGCGGCGCCTCTTTGCGCATTGAGCTGAATGACACGTTGAGGACAATATGCGTTCAGGCTTGGTCATATGGTCAATTCGGGTCCACGAGACGTCCGCGGCAGACAAACACCGGTTTCGATTGTTCGACAAGATCTGCCCGAATAGGATCATCGGGTCGGATGAGGGGAGCCAGTCTCGTGTTGGATGGATCAGGGGACACCGGTGAGTTAAAGGGCCCATTCCACCGAGCACACGGCACGTTGCGTGAGTGGATTCTGAGCGGCGAGGTCGCTCCCAACCAGCACCTCATCGAAATCGACCTCGCGCAGTCACTGGATGTCAGCCGGACGACGATCCGCTCAGTGCTCCTCGACCTCAACAAGGAGGGCTTCGTCACCCTCGAGCCCAACCGCGGAGCGCGGGTCAGGTCGTTCACCCCGGAGGAGGCTCGGGAGATTCTGATCGTCCGTGAACGGCTGGAGGGAATCGCCGCCGGCCTGGCGGCAGAGAACATCACGAAGGAACTCTTGAACGATCTCGATGAGGTGGTCGAGGAGATGGCGGCGGCAGACGCGGATCACGATCCGCAGACCCACGCCAAGCTCAGTCGGCAGTACCACTCTCTAGTAGTGAATGCTGCGAAGAACCGGATGGTGGCCAGGTTCATCGACCAGACCCGCTACCCGTTGGTCGTGAGACAGTTCTGGAACCTCGAGATCCAGCATCCCCGCCCCGAGTCCCTCGACGAGCACAGAGCGATCCTCACAGCCATCCGGGGTGGCGACTCCATGGCCGCAGAACGCATGATGCGCCTGCATGTCTCCAGTGCCCGCAACGCCCTCAAGCTTGGAGTTGCGGAAAGCGAGACCATCAAGAGTCAGGGGGCCAACGACGGCCACATCTCCGAGGCGTGAGCGCGCGCCTCGAAGTGAGCGACCACTCGGAGTGAGCGGCGGTGTAGCTGGATCTCGGTGTCCTCCCACGCCAGGATGGACCTGGCGGTGATGTTCCGGTTGGTGGCCGGATCGCGGTCGCTCACTTCTCCTCGTCGAAGAAGTCCCCGCCCCACTGCATCCAGCAGCGGCGTCATCGCCCGCGGCACGTACTTGCGGGCATCCAGCCGTGCCGTCTTCCGGTCCACCACGTCGACCATGACCTAGAAGATGGCCCGTCAAGCCTGAGGTGGAGTGATCTTCCGTTTCGCCCTTGAACGCCGCCTTGCCGACGGTGATGGCGGCTCCTGTTCGGGTGACGGGAGGATCCCCACGAGTCGTTCGACGACCTCATCCAGTTCGGCCACTATCGGATTGTCGAGCCGTTCCCGCACGACTTCCGCCACCGCCGGGTAATACCAGGCGTAATGGGCCTCAGGATTGAACCGATCCCAGAGCTCATCACCTACCGCGGCGTGATCGCGGAGCATCGTCCGTGCGTTGTTCAGCTTGTCTGCCGCCGTCACGAGCAGCGCAGCCGGATCGGCCGTCGCCAGGTGTTCGACGTACCGCTCCTTGCGCTCCCGCCAGGGCGGCTTCGGCGAGGTCTCTGAGTCAGTACATGCCGCCACGATCGACGCGACCTCGTCTCCGAATCTCATACGAATGTCGTCAACGGTCGTGTCTGTGTCCTCGACGGCGTCGTGGAGGAGCGCCGCGATCACCTGGACCCGAGTGCCTCCGGCATCGATGACGGTGGCGGCGACTCCGAGCACGTGTCCGAGATAGGACGGCCCGGGCGGATGGCCGAGAGTGGTCTTTCGTTGCTGGGCACCATGGAGTTCTGCGGCGAGGCTCAAGGCTCCGAAGAATCCAGGATGGACAAGGTCCGGATGCGAGCTCTGCGGCTCATCGCTCAACGGTCGGTCCTCCTTGTTCCACAGCTCGGCTCGTCAACTTACCGACGTCGCCCGACGCTGACTTCCAACACCGACCCTCACTCGCAGTCGATGCAGATCGCCTGGTCCGAATCGGAGCGCAGGTTGCTGGCCTTGTTCAATCCACACAGCTCACAGCGGAACGTTCCGCCTGCTCGTACCCGCCGGTAGCGCCCTGTCCCTCGAGAGCCAGGGTTCGCCGATCCGTCACCCGGGGTATCTCGCGACGAATGCATCTTCAACATCGCCGTAGGGAACAAATGCCGGCCCTGCGGGCACGCACTCGAACAGCTTGTCCCAGACGCCGAGTTCAGCCCCGAGACCCTCCCCACTACGCCGTCGCCCCGCGGCTACACGCGCCGTGGGCACCCAGACCCGAGGCTCGTCGTGAAACGAGTTCGAACAGACGAAGTACAGACTCCCA